>Ga0315284_10007006_pt1 | contig 16070 bp, 12 predicted proteins | sample YL17G09_16_MG_FD_203696 | JGI IMG/M metagenome (GOLD analysis project Ga0315284, IMG submission 203696) | Sediment microbial communities from Yellowstone Lake, YNP, Wyoming, USA - YL17G09_16 | ecosystem: Environmental > Aquatic > Freshwater > Lake > Sediment | place: USA: Wyoming | collected... | reverse complement strand
GGTTAACTTCAAACTTAAGAACAATGGGACCGATCCGCTGGTCTTAGATTTCATGAAGGAGAGCTCCGACCACATCAAGCGTACCTACTACTCGGACGCCGATCAACAGGAGTTCTTCTTCGACAATACCATTACCTACACAGCAAGGTAGAGCCTCACAGGTCCTACCGGGCCCCGGTGATACCGGGGCCCGCTTGTTTTCCAGGGGGCTTACTTGGGCAGGCCGACGGTGCTGAGGAGCACGGCGAAGCAGTGGCCGTCCGTCTCGTGGCTGGTGACCAGGCGCACGCCCCCGCGGCCCCTGTTCCCCAAGAAGTAGTATGTCAGGTAGGTTCGCCCGTCATTGCCCTCGGTCTTGTCTGCTGGCTGCCCCAGCGAGTCGATGATGATCTGGGACGTAAGCTGGGCTGCAGGCTTGCCCAGCAGGCGCACCGCGCCACCCGGCGGCGGAGCGAGGTAGCAGCGCAGCTCATAGACTGCCGGGCCTGCGCTGTGGGCGCCGCCGGCTTTCAGCTCAGGCGAATATAGAGCGACGGCCAGGTCGGTTCCCTGGGGGCGCTCGTTGTAGGGGTCGCGCTCGTTGAGCTCATCGGGGGTGAGCACCCACAACGTCAATCCTGCCGCGCCGCGTGCCGCGACATCTCTGGCAGCCTGCTCGGAGATACCCAGCTTGACGCCGGTGCCCAGGTTGTCGGTCAGCAGGCCGGGATCGGCGGGGAACTTCGGCTTGCAGGACTGGAGCGACAGCGTGCTGATGAGGAGCAGGCAGATGGCCGGGCCTCGCAGGACGGCGCTCACGCGCTGATCATACATACAGCCGTGGGAACCAGGCGGGGGGTACAGCGCTCCTAGCGCTGGGCATACGCGATGCGCCTGATCTCGTTGGCCGGCAGGTCCCATACCGCGGCGAGCGCCCTGACGGCGTCGCGCTGGCTGAAGCCCGCGGAGGCGAGGCGTTGCAGCGCGAGCTTCGCCTCGGCGATGGGTACGGCCTTCTTCGCCGGCGGGCGCCCGGCAACGGCGACGGTGAACTCGCCGCGCGGCGGGATGCTCTCGCGTAGGCTCGTCCACTGCCCAGCCGTGAACAGCAGGCACTGCTCGTGCAGCTTGGTCATCTCGCGGCCAATGAGGATCTCGCGCTCAGCCTCCACCGCGGCCGCGATTGCATCGATCAGGCCGTGCACGCGCGACGGCGCTTCGAAGAGGAAGACCGGTTCAGCGCTCGAAGCCAGAGTAGTGACGAAGGCGGTGCGCTCGCCTGCCTTGCGCGGCGGGAAGCCGGCGAAGCGGAAGGACGACTCGACAAACGGGCACAGCGCCAGCAGCGCGCTGACCGCCCCCGGCCCAGGGATGACGATGGGCGCATGGCCGGCGCGCCACGCGGCGCGGACCAGCTTGCGGCCAGGATCGGAGACGCCCGGCATGCCGGCCTCGGTGACGAAGCCCACCGCCTTGCCGGACTGGACCTCGCCGATCGCGCGCTGCCAGGCGGGCGGCGGAGCATCGTCGGGCAGCGGCCTGAGCGGCACCGCTGCGCCGACATGCGCCAGCAGCCGCATCGTGCGCCGCGTGTCCTCGCAGTAGAGCAGGTCCAGGCGCTTGAGCGTCTCCGCCGCGCGCGGGGTGAGGTCCTGCAGGTTGCCGATCGGGGTGCCGATCATGTAGAGCTGGCCAGGCATGCCCCTATTGTAGAAGCGCGGCGGCTGCGTGCTGAAAGGAGAGTAGCGCGACGACGAGCGCGCTTGCATTGCGGGAAGTGCTACAATGCCGCGTGCACCGGCCGCCCATCAGGGTATAAGGCTGGCGGGGTGCTGCCACGTGTTGCGTATCCCCGGATGTTCTGCGGAGTCGTTTTGGCCAAGGAAGAGGCAATCGAGGTCGAAGGGAAGGTAACCGAGTCGTTACCCAACGGCATGTTTCGCGTGAAGCTTGAGCCCGGCAACGTGATCCTGGGCTACCTCTCGGGGAAGATCCGCAAGTACCGCATCCGCGTGCTAATCGGCGATCGCGTGCGCGTTGAGCTCTCGCCCTACGACTTGAACAAGGGCCGGATTACCTACCGCTACAAGTGAGCCCGGCCGCGCTCCAGCTGCCGTCCGCCCAGGTTCAGCCACAGCATCCATCCTGAGAAGGCCAGCGCCCCGATCGTGATCTTCATCCAGAACATCGCTTCCAGCGGCACGCCGCGCGGCGCGGCGAGCGGAGTCACGAAGGCTTCGAGCATTCCCGCCACGACAAGGGTTACGGCGGACGCGGCGAGCAAACGCCCGCCGTCGCGCGCTGCCTCCCGCAGGGCCTCACCGCGGGGCCGCCCCCCGGGGAAGATCCAGGCGAGACCGATGAGCATCCCCGCTGCTGCGGCGAGGCAGATCGCCGGCAGCTCGATCGCGCCGTGTGGGGCGATGCCGGCGAAGAAGTAGAGCGGCAGGTTGATCGGGAATCCCGGCGGCGTGTTCAGGTAGAGGTAGCAGATGGCGCCGAGCAGGTAGCCGTTGAACGCGAGCACGATAATCGTCGGGAACCCGCCGGCCAGCCCGAAGACGAAGGCCCTTACCGCGACGTTGATGTTGTTGAAAGTGATCGCCAGTGCCATCTCGTTGCGCGCCTCGACGGGGATCTGGGCCGCGAGCAGCAGGTCCTTCTGATCTTTCGCTGAGCGCAGGCTGGACTCAAACGCGCCGACCAGCCGCGGCGAGAGCACAGTCTTGGCGAGCTCCGGCCGCACCAGGCAGTGGACATAGCCGAGAACGCCGAAGAACAGCATCAGGGCCGCGGCGGCGAGCACATAGCGCGCGCGGCGCCGGACCGCCAGTGGCAGGTGGTGCAGGATGTACTCGGCGGGACCGACGCGCTGGGTCCCCGCCACGTTGCGGTAGACGAGGCTGTGCGCGCGGTTGCAGAGACTTGCCAGGTCGCTAGTGATCGGAGCGGCGGCTGCGGTGCGGCGCATTAGCGACAGGTCCGCGAGCGCCCGGCGGTAGAGGCTGGGCAGCTCCCACAGCTCCTCGTCGGTGAGGTCGTGCAGGCCGACGTTCTCCGCGCGGTGGAGGATCACCTTGAGCCGCTCCCAGTCCCGGGAGCGAGGGGTAGATCCAGATTGAGGCGGCGCGGCGGCCATGCCTATAATCTATCACCTTGCGGCGGCTGGCGGGTTTTGTGTTGACCGTGTGGGCATTGCTTCCGGCGGCCAGCCCGGCCATGGACGTCCAGCCGCTGCTGTCGCGCATGGCGATCATCCCGCGTTCCCCCGGCGGTGAGCCGGCGCTTATCCCCGTGTACGCCTGCGACGCCCTGGGAGCGGCAACATTCGACGTCTACTTCGACCCGGAGCTGAACGGCCAGACGGTAGACGACTACCTGCGCGACCGGGCCCGACTGCTGTCGTGCCGCTATGCTGTGTGGCTCTATCGCCTCGGCGATGGGCAACCCGCCACTGCTGCGCAGCTAACCGACCCGCTGCTGGTCATTCAGCCGGACAAAGACGGCGTGTTCTCGCTGAGCGTCCCGGCGGTTTCACCGGGGCACGCCTATGGCTGGCAGGTTGTGGCGCGGATCACAGCGGGCGACGGCAGCGGAGTCGAGCTACGCTCGGCCCCGCTGTTCTTCTGCACTGCGCCAAGCGAGGCAACGCTGCCCGCCCTGCTGGATCTGCCGCAGGCGAGCGTTACCGATAGGCTGCTCAGGCTGGCCGCTGAGCAGGCCCGGGCCCAGTCCGCTCTGGGCGCCAACCTCGGCGGGATGCCCCCGTACAGCAACTACTTCCTGCGCAGCGACGTGTATCTCTGCGTGGCGGTCACGGGGGTTGACACCTGCCCCAGGCCCGATGGCGCGCAGGAGGCCCTGCTGGACAGCGCGCAGCTCTCCGCGATGAGCGGCCCGACGGCGGACCTGCTCAGGGTACAGCGTGGCCTGCAGGCAGGCAGTGCGAAGGCGAGCGACACGGCGCCAGTGGCAGGGGAGTACTACGCCTTGCTCCAGAGGTGGGCGGGTGGGCCGAATCCGCCGCGAGGCAAGGCTTATGCTGCGCTGGTAGACCAGGCGGATCGCCTGCGCACTGCTGAGCCCAGCCTCAGCACCGACCAGGCGCTGGCCGGGCTAAGCCAGATGCTCGTCGCGGCGGACCAGCTCATCGGCCCCGGCACGCTTGACCTGAGGCCGGGATACGAGGCGGGCTTTCTGGCCTATGCGGCGTCAACCAGCCGGCGCCTGGGTGAGGTGGAATCGCTGGCGGGGGATCTCGGGCACGCGCTGAGCGCAAGCGAAGCCGCCTCGTGGCTGAGCCTGCTGCGCGACGAGCGCGCCGAGCTGGGCGCGATCGCGCTGGACGTGGAGCGGGGGAGGCTGTCGCGGGGGCAGCTCAGTGCGCGGCTGGCTAAGGCGGCCACACGCTTCGCGGCCGCGCAGCAGGCTGGAGAGTCCTCCTACTTGGAGGGCGCGACGTGCGGCGTCGACTTGGAGCGCATCAAACGGCTGACGCCGGGCGACAAGCCCCAGCTCGCCAAGCTGGCCAGCGAGGTTGCGACGTGCTACCTCTCGCGGCTCGCCGAAGGCGTTTGGCCGCATCTGGAATAATACGTTGGGGCCGGAATCCAGCAGGGTGAACGGAGGAAGTGCGGAATGCCGGAGAAAGAGCAAGCTGAGTTGTCGCCCAACGGGCCGCTGACGGGCACCTTCCGGGTGAAGGTCGGGCTCGCCGAGATGCTTAAGGGCGGCGTGATCATGGATGTCACCAACGCCGAGCAGGCGGTGATCGCCGAGCAGGCGGGCGCGGTGGCGGTGATGGCGCTGGAGCGCGTGCCGGCGGACATCCGCGCGCATGGCGGCGTGGCGCGGATGAGCGGTGTGTCGGTAATCAAGGACATCATGCGCGCGGTGTCGATCCCGGTGATGGCGAAGTGCCGCATCGGGCACTTCGTTGAGGCGCAGATCCTCGAAGCGCTGGGCGTGGACTTCGTGGACGAGAGCGAGGTGCTTACGCCCGCCGACGAGACGCACCACGTCCATAAGCACGACTTCAAGGTGCCCTTCGTCTGCGGCTGCCGCGACCTGGGCGAGGCTCTGCGGCGCATCGGCGAGGGCGCCGCGCTGATCCGCACCAAGGGCGAGGCGGGCTCGGGCAACATCGTCGAGGCGGTGCGGCACATGCGCCTGGTGCAGGGCGAGATCCGCCGCCTGACGACGCTGCGCGACGACGAGCTGATGGCCGCCGCCAAGGAGCTCGGCGCACCCTATGAGTGGGTTGTGTGGGTGCACGGGCACGGCGCGCTGCCGGTGCCGAACTTCGCCGCGGGGGGCGTCGCCACCCCGGCGGACGCGGCGCTGATGATGCAGCTGGGCGCGGAGAGCGTGTTCGTCGGCAGCGGGATCTTCAAGAGCGCCGACCCCGCCCCGCGGGCCAAGTCTATTGTGCAGGCCGTCCTGCGCTACGACGACCCCAAGGCGCTGGCGGAGATCAGCGAGGGCCTGGGCGAGGCGATGAGCGGCCTGGACATCGCGTCCATGCCCGCCGAGGAGCGGCTCGCTACCCGCGGCTGGTAGTCCGCGCGCGTTGCAGCGGCGGTTGGCGCTGAGCGCCCTGGGCAGGCTATACTGCGGCCATGACTCCCGGTACGGTTAGCGTAGTCTGGCAGTGTCCCTTCTGGCGGGTGGAGGAGTGCACCTTCACGGGGCCCGACGGCAGGGAGCGCACCTGGTACAGCGCTGCGCGGCCGAACCCGCACACCGTGCATATGCTGGGGCTCACGGCGGACGGAATGGTGCCGGTGCTGCGACAGTGGCGCGCGCCGCTTGACGACTGGGTGTGGGAGCTGCCGGCGGGTGTATGCGATCGTGAGGGCGAGAGCCTAACGCAGGCCGCGCGGCGCGAGCTGCTCGAAGAGACCGGCTTTCTTGCGGGGCGAGTGGAGCTGCTGTTCACTGGCACGGTGAGCCCAGGGTTCACCAACGAGCTGTACAACGCCTTCCTCTGCCGGGAGCTCACGCGCCAGTCTCCCGGAGGCGGCACCGGCGGCGAGCGGCTTGTGGTGCACCTTGTGCCCTTCGACGCGCTGGAGGACCATTTCATGCAGGCTGTGCGCTCCGGCGAGCTGGTGGACGCGAAGGTGCTGACGCTCTTGCTGCTGGCGCGGCGGGCGCTGGAGGTGGACGGGGCTTGAACGACGGGCAGGGACGCAGAGTCCGGCAATTAGGTATAACCTTAGGGGCCGTGGTGACCTCACCTGACCGTTCTGGAGACGGATTCGCCGATCGGCGGCAATCGGCGCGCGACATGGCGCTCACAGCAGATCCTGCTCGCTTATGCATCGGTCCTGACTGGGGGCAGAGGGCGGCGCGGTGATCACCTTCGCCCGTCCAATCTGGCTCGTGCTGCTGCTGGCCCTGCCGGTGATCGCCTATCTCGCCCTGCGCCTCAGCTACGCCTCGCTCGGCCCCTATCAGAAGTGGCTCAGCCTCGTGGTGCGCATCGCCGTGTGGGTCCTGCTGGTATGCGCGCTGGCGGGCATCCAGTTTGTGCACAAGAGCGACCGCGTCAGCGTGGTCATCGCTCGCGACAGCTCGGACTCGGTGGACCAGGCGCGCTTCGGCACGGTGGAGGAGGGGCTGGACAAGGCGATGAAGGGGATGCGCCGCGACGACAGCCTGGGCAAGGTGAACTTCGGCGCGAGCGCGTATCTGGAGTATTTGCCCCAGCCCGGTGTCAGCGAGCGCATGTTGAAGGACTGGCAGGCGCGGCCGCGCACGAACTTCACCGACATCGCCGAGGGGATCCGCCTGGCGGTGGCGAGCTTCCCGGAGAACGCGCAGAAGCGGCTGGTGCTGGTCACCGACGGCAATGAGAACGCGGGCAGCGCGCTGGCCGAGGCGCGCGTGGCCCGCGACAACGGCGTGGAGCTGTTCACCGTGCCCCTGCCGTCGCGCACCGGACCGGAGGTGTTGCTGTCGAGCCTCGACGCGCCGAGCACGGCGAGCATCGGCGAGACGGTCGCGGTGCGGTTCGTGGTGGAGAGCACCGTGGCCACGCCGGTGACGGTGACGCTCTCGCGCGGCGGGCAGTACGTCGACAAGGCGCAGATCAACGTGCGGCCGGGCAAGGAGGCCTACGAGTTTCCCGTCGGCATCGACCAGAGCGGCTTCCTCACCTACGAGCTCGACCTGGAGCCGAAGCTGGACACCATTGCCGAGAACAACCGCGCCTACGCCTTCGTCGTGGTGGCCGGCCAGCCGCGGCTGCTCTACGCCACCGGCGACCCGCAGGAGGCGCGGTTCCTGCCCAGTGTGCTGCACGAGCACAACATCGCGGTGGACGTCGTCCCGCCGGGGGGCATCCCCTACAGCTTGGCGGACTTCCAGCTCTACGACGGCATCGTGTTCAGCGATGTGGCCGCATACGACGTGAGCAGCGAGCAGATGCAGATGATTCAGTCGCTGGTGCGCGACTTCGGCCGCGGCTTCCTGATGATCGGCGGGGAGAAGAGCTTCGGCCCCGGGGGCTACTTCGAGACGCCGATTGAAGAGACGCTGCCCGTGGACATGGACTTCCGCCGCAAGCGCATCACGCCGAGCACGCTGGTGGTGTGCCTGGTGGACAAGAGCGGGAGCATGGGCGAGACAGTCAACGGAGTCGAGAAGGTGGTGATGGCCCGCGAGGCGTGCAAGGCGGTGGTCAAGCTGCAGCAGGCCAGCGACTGGGTGGGGGTAATGGGGTTTGACGCCGTGGGGCAGTGGGTTGCTGAGCCCGCCCAGGGGATCAACAAAGAGGAGACGCTGGCCAAGCTCAGCGCGATGCAGGCCGGCGGTGGCACGGACCTCTACCCCGCGATGCAGGCTGCCTGGGCGTCGATCAAGGGCATCCCGGCGCAGATCAAGCACTTCCTGGTGTTCACCGACGGCATCGTGGCCCCGGCCGACTTCGAGGGTCTGACCCGGGACATGCGGGGCGACAACATCACCATCAGCACCGTCGCCTTCGGCACCGACGCCGACGTGAAGTTCCTCGCGGACTTGGCCAAGATGGGCGGGGGTAACGCCTACACCGCGAACAGCCTGCATGACCTGCCGCGCATCTTCACCCGCGAAGTGTTCCTGGCGAACAAGGCGACGCTCAGCGAGACACCCTTCCGCGCGCGCATGAACGGCGATAGCCCGCTCGTCAGCGCGATCGGCTGGGCGGGCTCGCCGCTGCTCTACGGCTACGTCGCCACCGCCGCCAAAGAGCACGCGCAGGTGCCGCTGCTCGCCGAGAAGGATGATCCGCTCCTGGCGGTGTGGCGCTACGGGCTTGGCAAGAGCGCGGCGTTCACCTCGGACGCGAAGAACCGCTGGGCGCGCGACTGGCTCGGCTGGGGAGGCTACAGCCGTCTCTGGACGGGCATCGCGCGCTGGTTGCGCAGCGACCTTGACTCCGGCGGCATGGACGTGCAGATCAGCGTCAGTGGCAGCGAGGGCGTGATCAGCGTTAGCGCGATGGAGAGGAGCGGGGAGTTTGTCAACCTCTCCCGGATGGAGGCGCACGTGACCGACCCGGAGCTGAAGTCGCAGACGGTGGAGCTGCGTCAGACCGCGCCTGGGCAGTACGAGGGCCGCTTCCCGATTACCGACAACGGCAACTACTTCGTAAACGTGGTGCAGTACGGCAAGCAGGGGGGCGGCGGGGAGGCGCCAGAGGCGGCCCAGGCCTCCGGCCTTGCCGTGTCTTACTCGCCGGAATACCGCGAGCTGGAAACGAACACATTCCTGCTGAGCCAATTGCAGAGCTCCAGCCTCGCGCCGGAAGAGCTGAAGCTGGAGGACCTGTTCACGAAGGACCGCCAGCCGGTGCGCAGGCTGGAGGACGCCTGGGAGCTCTTCACTCTCCTCGCCATCATCCTGTGGCTGGTCGACGTGGCGGCGCGGCGGCTGGTGCTGGACTGGATGCAGTGGCAGGCGGTGTTCGCGTCGGTGTTTGCCGGCGGCGGCGTGCGCCGGGCGCTGCGAGTGCGCGAGGGGCTGGCGCTGATGCTGGCCGCCAAGGCGCGGGCGCAGGCGGAGCTGGCCGGGGGCAGCGCCGAGAACGCCGTGCAGCTTCGCCGGCAAACGCTCTCTGGCCATGCCGACGCGCGGATGCGCGCTGGCGGGTCGGCGGCGGCCACGCGGGCGGACGTACCTGCGGGTGAGATTCGTGCGCCGACCGAGGCGGGCAAGCGCGACGCGGGAGCGGCGCCAGGCCTGGCTGACCTGCGGCGGCGGATGAAGGGGCGGGAGGCGGACGCGGCGCCGATGGAAGCGCCGGTGATCCCCGGGGCGCTGGCTGGCTCCGCACCGGCAGCCCGGCAGGCGCAACCCACGCCGCAGGAGGGCCGTCCGCTGACCGAGCGCGAGTTCACCAGCAAGCTGCTTGACGTCAAGCGCCGCCGGGAGAAGCGGGAATGAGGGGCTCTCGCGCAGCACTGCTGGCCGCCGCTGTCGCCCTCGGCCTGGGACTCGCCGCCTGCGGGCCCAGGGGCGAAAGGAAGGCCGCGACTGGTGCAGCGGGCAAGACGCTGAAAATGGCCGGACGCAAGGAGCTGTTTGGCGGTGATCAGCGCGCGTGGCTGACCAACTGCGGCGACAACGCGGATGACTGCTACTGCGCGGCGTCGCTGAAGCTGCCGCTGGCGCTGAAGCCGGCGTGGGTTCACGAGTACAGCTACGCGGAGTTCAGTGACTTCGAGCCGCAGCAGCTCGTGCACTACGACGGCCTCCTGATGGTGTCGGCGCGGAGTACCCAGCTCATGGGCTTGAGCGCCTCCGACGGCGCTCTGGTGTTCAACAAGGACGTCTACCGGCATCTGGAACGCGACGTTCGCAACGAGGCACTCTGGGGACTGCTGCTGCACCCCGCGGGTTATCTGATTTGCCAAGATGACTTGGGGCGCCATTATTGCTGGGACATCACGGGCCCTTCGCCGGTCGAGCAATGGGTGGCAGCTCCCGCCTCCCAACACGTGGGAGCGGTTGTCGCGCTTGGGGGGCGCGTGCTGGTCGGGTGGAATCGGCGGCTGCGCGGCCTGGACATGGCGAGTGGCGAGCAAGCATGGAGCCAGCCAACGCTAGTATGGCCGCAGGGGACGGTGCTATCGCGCAGCGGTGTAGTCGTGTGGTGGTCTCCGATCGGACGGGCGGGCGCGATGCGGGCCGAGGACGGCACCGTGCTCTGGCAGTTAAACCTGAATGCTGCGATTATCCGCATGACCGCCGACGATTGGCGTGAGCGCGTTTACTGCGTGCGCTACGACGAGGTGGTGGAGTGCCGCGACTTGCGCAACGGCGAGCTGATTTGGGAGCACAGCTGGGCGGATCTGCTCAGCGCGGCGGAGCGCGAGCGGCTAGGCCGAGAGTCGGGGTTCACCGAGCTTGCTCGCGGGCAACCCCTCGTCATCCCCAGCAACTCGCCGATGGTGGCTCCTGAGGGGTTGTACCTGCCGCTCGCCAACGGGCAGGTGGTGGCGCTGGACCCGGATGGGCACCGCCGCTGGGTCGTCCGCGGGAAGTACGCGCTGCGCAGCGGTCTCGGCTTCGCCAACGGGCTGCTTCTCGGTGAGTATTACCTGGCACCAGGGATGCTGCTGCGCGAACCTGACCTGATACCGTTCCAGGTGGCGCCCGATTGGCAGCGCTTCAACGAGGCGAGTGAAGAGGAGCAGCGCACCCGGGAGTTCGTGCGCTACATCGTGCGCGATCCCGCGAACGGCGAGATTCTCAGCTCCTGCGAATTGGAACGGCCGGCGACCGTCGGGCCGATCCCCGCTTGGGATAAGATCGCCTTCGGCCAGGACCGCCTTCGGGAAGGAGAGCGGGCGCGGATAGTAGCCTATCCCTGGGTCGAGCCAAAGAGGCACTGAGGCGTGTGGTCCATCGTACAGAAGGAGTACCGGCAGCGGGCGCGCGGCGTCGCCACGCTCGGGTTGATCATCACCTACACCGTGATCATGGGGGCCGTCGCGGCTTTCGTCTACCTTGCCAGCTATCCGTTTCTCTCTGGCGGCAGCCGTACGGCCGGCGACGTCGGCCTGGCGATGAGCGTCGCCGTGTTCATCACCCAGATGATCATGGCGCTGATGCTGTCGCTCTCGATCAACGCCTCGACGATCGCTAGCGAGAAGGACCAGGAGACCTTCGACCTGCTTAACCTGACGCTGTTCCGCAGCTACGAAATCGTGCTCGGGAAGTTCCTCAGCTCCACCGGATTCCTGTTCATCCTCGTGGTCACCGCCTTGCCGATCTACGCGCTGGCGTTCACCTTCGGCGGGTTGAGCATCGAGGCGTTCTGGCAGCTGGCGACGATCGTCGCCGGGATGACCCTTCTCATTTCGAGCATCGGCCTGCTCTTCTCGCTGGTGAGCGAGGACGTGCGCACCTCCCTCGGCCGCAGCTTCTTCGCCCTGATTCTGCTCGGCGTGGTCACCGGCGTGCTGGGCGGCACGCTTGTCAGCTCCTTCGCCAGCAAGCCGCCGAACGCGCTAATCTACTGGTGCGGCACAGCAGCGCTGCTGCTCAATCCGCTGTGGAGCGCCGTCGACGTGTTCCGTCCGCTGAGCGGCTCGCTGCACTGGGCTGCGCCGCTGCCGCTTGCCGTGCCGTTCCTCATCAGCCGGGGCGCGCTGTGGGCCTGGTCGGCGCTGGCCCAGCTCCTCTGCATGTTCCTGCTGCTGGCAGCTACGGTGCTCGTCTATCCGCGCTACCGCGCCAGCCGCAGCGGAGGCGTGCCATGATCGGTATGCGGGCCCGGCTAGTCGCAGCGGCGCTGCTTTGGCTGGCGCCCACGGTGGCGCTGGCGAAGCTGCCGGAGGGCATCTCCCTGAGCGTGGAGGTGGGCTACAACGGTTGGGTTCAGACCAGCCGGGTCAACCCGGTGATCGTCGACCTGGAGAACCAGAGCCAGAGCCTGAACCTCTCCGGCGAGCTTGTGCTCGACTACAACGGCACGGAGTACGTCACGCCCCTCGCCCTTCCGCGGCCGTCAAAGAAGCGCCTCTGCATCTACTTCCCCTGCGACAGCTATCCGCCGTATCTCGTGCTGCGCATCCGCACGAAGCAGTACACGGAGGAGTTCGATCTGACCCAGCAGTTCAAGGTGATGCAGGGGGAGGACACCAGCATCCTGGTGCTGACCTCCCAGGGGGGCTCGCTGGGGGTGGTGAACCAGATGCCCACGGTGCGGCTTGAGCGCGACCTCTACCGGGATGAGACCGCCTCGCTGGGCTCGGGCAAGACGATGGTCAGCTACTACGACCTGGCGCGGGTGGACAGCAACCCGAAGTTCTTTCGCCGGGCCGACGTCATCGTGCTTGGCGACATCGACTACCAGCAGGTGACTCCGCAACTGGCCCAGGCGCTTGAGCAGAGCGTTGCGGGCGGGGCTTGTCTCGTCTTCTCCCTCGGGTTGCATGGGATGGCGGTGGCCAAGAGCCCGCTGAAGGCCCTCTGCCCGATCAACCCGGAACAGACCGTGCAGCTTGCCAGCCTGGGCGACTTCGGGCGCCTCTATGGCCTCCCCGCGGGAGCAGTGGCCACATTCGCCGCCGGCCATGCGATGCCCGGGGCGGCGGTGCTGGCTCGGGCCAACGGACTTCCCGCGGTGATCGAGCGCCGCCTGGGCGGCGGCCGGGTGATCGCCCTGGCCTTCGACTTCACGGCGGTGCCGTTCAGGCAGAACCCGGCGCTGGCCGCGATGTTCGCCGACTTCGTATTGAATGTCGGCGGCAGCGCGAGCGCTGATACTTGGTACATCCACCCGGGGTTCTCGGGGAAGATCCTGCAGGGGCTGTCCGAGGCCGAGCCGATGCGCCCGCAGTGGGTCTTCCTGTTCGTGCTCGCCTACGTTGTGCTCATCGGGCCGGTGAACTTCCTCGTTCTCAGCTGGCTCAAGCGCCGGACGCTGGTGTGGACGACGATCCCGCTGATCATCCTGGTCTTCTCCTGGATCGGCCTGTTCACCGGCTACCTGACGCGCGGCTCGAACAACGTCTGCGCCTATATCGAAGAGCTGCACATCTACCCCGGGGCAGCATACGCGCCCTACCAGACGGCGATGCTGGTGTTCACCGCCGAGCGCACGCGCTACCGCCTGGAGGTCCCCGACGAGTCGGCGTTCCTGTTCCCCGACGTCCCGCAGGAGGTCAATGAGTACGCCTTCGGCGCCGCCCGCCCCGGGCAGCTGCGCGGGTTGTCCGGCAGCCAGCTTGACAACACGCGGCTTCCCGTAGTGACGACGACCCAGGGAAAATGGACGGCTAAGGAGTTCTTCTACCAGGGTTTCAGCGCCTCGCGCGCGACGGTCGAGAGCCACCTGGTGGCCACGCGCGCCGGGGGCAAGGTGGTCGATCTGCGGGGCCCGCTCAAGCTTTCGCTCCCCTTCAACCTTGACCTTGCCTACATCGTAACGGGGGCTGACGACTGGTACGCGGTGGGCAATCTGGCTGGCAAGGCGGACTACCAGCTGGCGGGCCGGGTTCCCCTGGGCAGCCTGCCCCAGGCTCTGTCCGCCTCGAACTACCTGGTGCAGTCGATCCCACAGTTGAGCGAGGATGAACGGCAGGCTGCCGCCTGCGTCCTCGACTACCGCCATGAAGCGCTGCTCGTCGGGTTCACTGACGAGTTGCAGAGGACGGCCAAGTTCGCGAAGCCGCACAACGAGTATCGCCTGGCGCTGGTGGTGGTCCACCTGCCGTGTGAGACGCAGGTCATGCGGACCGGCGCACCTGTCGTGTCGCGCCCGCTAATCGTCGGAGGCCAGGGCTTTGCTCTGGATAGGCAGATGGCCTACATGCGCTCGGCGGGCGCCGAGCAGTACTCCATCGCCGCGAAAGGATACGTGGAAGTGGCGTTCGAGATATCCGGGGACTTGGCTCAGTCGACACGGCTGCTGCTGCATGTCGAGGGCTTCAGCTCCAGCAACCGGAACCCGATCACTGACCTCTCCACCTTTGCCAGGGCTGAAGTGTGGACTGGCGCGGAATGGCAGCAGGTGCCGGTCCATCCCAATGAGTCGGCGCTGGATGTGCCATTCGCCGGAGCACTCGACAGCTCGCGCCGCGTCAGGATCCGCCTGCGCGCCATGGCTGATTTCACCTTCGGCTTGCCGTGGGCTGAAGTCTATTGACGACCGCCGCTTTGGTCAGCCAGGCCGCGCGCGCCGCTTGCGATTGCCCGCTGCAGGGATTGGCGCAGCGCCTCCGGATCGTGCTCGCGCAGCTCATAGCGCACCCTCGTGGCGGGCTTGTCGATGCGTATCACCCGGCGCAGGTCGATAGGGGTGGCGATGAGCACCGCGTCGCAGTCCGTGCGCGCGATGGTCTGCTCCATCTCCGCCAATTGCTCGGGGTAGTAGCCCAACGCGGGGAGCAGCCCGCTGATCTGCGGATAGCGCAGGTAGGCTTCCTTGATGCTGCCGACGGCGTACGGGGCGGGGCTGACGATCTCAGCCGCCCCGAATTCGCGCGCGGCGACCACCCCCGCGCCGTAGGTCATCCCCCCGTGGGTCAGCGTCGGGCCGTCTTCGACGACCAGCACGCGCTTGCCCTTTACAAGCGCTGCATCCTCGACGGTCACGGCGCTGTCAGCCGTGAGGATCGCGGCATGCGGGTTTCGCGCCTGCGCATTCGCCTTGACGGTGGCGATGTCCTCCGCTCGCGCGGAGTTGCACTTGTTGATGATCACGATGTCGGCCGTCAGCAGGTTCACCTCGCCCGCCCAGTACAGCAGCTCGTGCCCCGGGCGCAGCGGATCGGCAACCACAACCGTTAGATTCGATTGCAGGAAGCTCGCGTCGTTGTTCCCCCCCTCCCAGACGATCACATCAGCCTCCGCCTGCGCCTGGCGCACAATCTCCACGTAGTCCACGCCTGCATACACCACGTTGCCGGCGGCGATGTGGGGCTCGTACTCCTCCCTCTCCTCGACCGTGCAGCCGTACTTCGCTAGGTCGCTGAGTGCGGCAAACCGCTCGACCCTCTGCAGCGTGAGGTCGCCGTAGGGCATCGGGTGGCGGATGGCGACCACGCGGGACACGCCGAGGTCGTGGCGCAGCACCTGCATGATGCGCCTAGCCGTCTGGCTCTTGCCGCATCCGGTGCGCACCGCCAGCACGCTGACTACCGGCTTGGTGCAGGCGATGTACGCCGCCGCGGGGGGGAGAAACTGGAACGCGGCCCCGGCGGCCACCGCGCGGCTGGCCACGTGCATCACGTCGACGTAGTGGACGTCACTGTAGGAGAAGACGCAGAGATCAGCCTTAAGCTCGTGGATCAGGCGCTCTAGCTCGTCCATCGGGTGGATCGGGATCCCCTCGGGATAAGCCGGACCGGCGAGCTCCGGCGGATAGCGCCGGTCGTCGATCTCGGGAATCTGGGTCGCCGTGAACGCCACGACCCGATGCGCAGGGTTGTCGCGATAGACGATGTTGAAGTTGTGGAAGTCCCGTCCCGCCGCGCCGATGATGATTACTTTCACAGGTGCCACTGCTCTATCCTTTCCTGATGCAATTGCTGCAAGTCCGCGTGCAAGTGGGTAAGGAGTAGGAACGCAGCACCGCTAGTGGTCCAGCGCCCAGCCGTGCCACTCCGGGCCTTTGACGACTGGCACCCTCCATTTGGGGATGCCGCGATTCTAGCACACTACTGCTCTGCCTGGCCGTCCCAGGAGCCGCTGAACGGCGGGGCCTCCGAGTCTTCCAGCCACCACGCGCCGTGCAGGGCGCCGCTGTTGGCGTCGACTACGAACGCGCAGAAGCCGCTGGCGTTGTGCTTCTTGTCGACCCAGCGCAGCGCCATTACCCCGCGCTGGTAGAACCCGTCCAGGCTCAGCTGCCCCGTGTCGGCGGTGGCCGAGCCGCTCAAATGGCCGCTCACCTGGGAAGCGATGTGCAGCTTGCCGCGCGAAGTGGAGTAGTGGCTGTAGTTGAGAACTTGGCTCCCCTCCGCAGGCGCCCGTGCGAGCCAGTAGCCTCGGGCGCTGTCGTAGCTGTAGAGGAACAGGAAGTCCTGCTCAAAGAGCTGGCCGTAGCACGCCGCCTCGCTGCTTTGGCCGAACGCCAGGGCCAGCACGCCAGGGGC
>Ga0315284_10007005_pt1 | contig 16072 bp, 18 predicted proteins | sample YL17G09_16_MG_FD_203696 | JGI IMG/M metagenome (GOLD analysis project Ga0315284, IMG submission 203696) | Sediment microbial communities from Yellowstone Lake, YNP, Wyoming, USA - YL17G09_16 | ecosystem: Environmental > Aquatic > Freshwater > Lake > Sediment | place: USA: Wyoming | collected... | reverse complement strand
TTGCTTTGCCTGCGGGGGTTGTGGCGGAATTACCGGTTGCGGATATCCGAAAGATGGCGCCTGCACCTGTACTCTTTGAAGTGACGCACCACAATGTTCACAGAATTTCCCTTCCGGCGTGTTATTCCCGCAATTCTGGCAAACAACGATAGTTCACACCCCCGGTGATTACAGTTAGCAGCCTATCTGAAATAATTAATCTTTTGATTCAGCCGATACATGAACAGCGGCTGTCGACGTGGCAGAACACTTCACTGAATATCTGCCATCAATGTTGGATCGGCATCTCCCGACACAAGCCATCACCAAATAAGAAAATATATCGTCACCCAAGTAATAAGGATGGAGTATGAAATATCTTCTTTTTATCCTTTTGCTTGTGACCGTTGGGATAGTGGTGAGTGCATCTCTGTCAGAAAAGCTGGATAAACATAAATAGACACAGACAATAATGACACATTGGTGTAAAAGATGCCATCCTTTGCATGTATTGCCAAGAACTGTGGGTTTCAGACCTCTGCTCCCACCGAAGCTGAGCTGATGACTAAAATTGCAGAACACGCAAAAACTGCCCATAAGATGGACCCCATCCCGCCAGATGTCATGGTAAAAGTGAAAGCCGCAATTAAAAAGTGAAAATTCCATCATTCGAACGAGAATGGCTGGTGGAACGGAGTACGTAATTTTTTTATTTCCATGCATTGGTAATTCTCTTTTAAAACAACAATTTCACCCCCTGCATGTTATTACTCTTTTAAAACAAGTGCAGAACCGGGATCATGGAATCTTGATGGTTATGAATAAAAATTCAATAGTTGAAATGGTGAAGGATCCGGAGACCTTTAATACGGCTCTGGTGCCCTGTAAGGGATCAGACTGCCGCAGATGAGGTGAGCGTGGCGGGTGCATTCAACTTTGCAGGGCAGGGAAGTATGCAAGGAGGTGCCCGTCCCCAGCACCTCGAGAACCCTACCTGGGGACAAATTTTCCGGATGGCGTGAACTTCTGGACACGATTCAAATTCGAATCTGTCACATAGATATTTCCCTGAGCATCAACCGCAATTCCCCAGGCCCCTTCCATATTGTCCAAAGAAAACTGCCCATCACCGGTTCCATGAGACCCCCATTTCGTGATGAACTGCCCCGTCCGGGTGAATTTTTGTACCCGGTTTCCGGACAACTCAACAACATGAACGTTACCTGAATTATCAACAGCAACACCTGTCGGGTACCTGAACTGACCATCAGCAGTACCGAAAGTATCGCCCCACTTCGTCACAAACCGGTACGTTTCCGCAGCCGCAGCAAGCTGAACAAGCGTGCAGAGTACGATTAAGAACAGCACACACAGAATGCCCTTTTCCGGCATACTCTTTTAGGACATAATGTGGCTTTTGTGCCATTCTCTATAAAAAAGTAATTAAAACCATCGTCCAGAGAGGGAACCATTTACCCAGAGGGGATAGACAGGTGAATGATAATGGGAAAAGGGAGCAGGTATGGATTGGGGGGAGAACGGCACCCTTAAATTATTGGTTGATATCCAGCCATTCTGTTTAAATCACGCCGATAACCAAAGTCTCATGACACACATTCACTATCTTTTTTATCAAAGATCGAGAGATTGTTCTTCATGGCTATGTAATGACACACATCTTTAAAGACACCCACGGGAATTCCGAATTTTGATACATATAATGAGATTAACTTTTCTTCGGCATCCGGAAGTGTCCCGTCTGCCATGACAAGATCCAGTAAGATCGCTATCAATGCAACCTTCTGTTTTTCATCCAGGCTGCGTGCAACCAGATCAACACACTCCTCATAGGAGTTACATTTGAAGGTTGTATGAGCGAGAGCAAAATTTGTCTTGTCTCCTCTCACAATCTTATCTAAATCAGCAATTTCTGCATTCTCAATCACCCCATCCGCAGCAACTACGCTGAGGGCTGCAAGAAAGAGTGCTGTTTTTGGCGTGAGCTGGATCTTGTCACTCCCTGTTTCATTATCAGTACAATACATGGTGAACTCCCTTTGTCGGTTTATAATATTTAAGGGTACGGTATCAGGGATATTTTACCCTTATAGTCGTTCCTGCATACAGGATAATGCCCTCACGTTGATCCGTGTGACAGGATCAGATGATTTCGGCGTCTATGCATTCTTCCTGTTCGAATCTGTGCAAAAAATCTTCCACATAGGGCAGACGTTCCATCGCCATCTTCCTTCCGGGAACCGTCTTCATGTTCCGGAGTGTTGTCTCAATCTTTTTTCGGTACCATGCGATTGCAGAGGGAGGTGCATATCCCCGCTGCCCGAACAGGGCAAATGCCCGGGCAATGCCATTGGGTCCCAGACCATCAATCTTGTCGGCATCGAAGAGTATCCGTGCCTCAACTGATGATAGGTTCCCCTCTTTGAGGCGTTCCGTGGAATGCTCCGCTATGATCGCAATAACCCGTTCCATTCTCTCAGGAGGATAGTCGATTTCATTCAGGATATCCCGAGCAGTGTTCATGCTGAGCTCCACATGCTCCTCCTTGCGGTTGAAAGGAGATGTCACATCATGAAGAAGTGCTGCAAGGGTAAGCAGTTTCCAATCAGTATCCGGAAAATGAGCGGCAATCTTCCGGGTATTAACAAGGACTCGTTCAATATGATCCGTCCTGTGCGCCACAGACTGGATGTCTGCAGCATACAACATCCTGACTTTGTCCCGAACTCTATCATCATAGTGCATATTCATTCCCATCATTCCTCCCCCGAAAATTTATGTTGCAGTGTCTGCCCTAGTCCACCCACACACGAGCATCCGTTCATCCCCAGAAACGAGACACGAATTTAATGAAAAGATACAGCACTAACAGCCAGATAATGATGACAATGAGGAGTCCGGCCCGGCTGTTCAGTGCGCTCCCGGCAAGTTCGGTCTTCGCCCGCTTACGGTATTCTTCCAACACATTTTCCGGCATCAGGTAAATCGCGAGTGCGATTCCCGCAGGTACTATGATAAGATCATCCAGATAGCCAATTACCGGAATGAAATCCGGTACGAGATCGATCGGGCTCAGCGCGTATGCAACCGTCAGTACCATGACCGCTTTTGCATACCAGGGAATACGTGGATCACTTCGGGCGAGGTAGAGCGCATAGACATCACTCTTCAATTCCTGTGCCAGTTCTTTGAGCGCTTCGATTGAGAACACAATCCATCCCCCCGGTTATACCGTTGCAGCCACTCTGGTTTTGAGCGTGAAGAATCCCATCATCACGGTTCCTGCCGCTGCCACCACTGCAGCGAACGCAAACCCGGCAGAGTAACCGACAAACGCCCAGATGAACCCGATCAGGATGCTGGAGCAGAGGTCCCCGATCCCGTTCATGGTCGCGAGCGCTCCGAAACCCAGCCCGCGGAATTTCTCTTCGATCATCTCCCCGGCAACCGCACTTTCGAGCGTGTCCTCCGCTGCTATAAATACACCGCAGAGCGCAAAGAGGACCCCATAGAGGATCGGGTCCGGCGGGGCAAGAGCGAAGCTGATGAAGGTTGCGACAGCAATCCCATAGCCGAGCACGAGCAGCGTCTTCCTGCCGAACCGGTCGCCCAGTGCTCCAAAGGGGTAACATGCGGCTGCGTATACGATGTTCCGTATCGTATACAGGATTACGCCCGCCGCCGTTGCCTGGGCAAACCCGAGCGATGGCGTGAGCATGACAACCGCAAATGCGATCAGCAGCGTGTGCGAGAAGTCGGCGATCCCGAAGACAAGCACTGCTGTGAGATACTTCTTAAACCCGCCCGGCAGTCCTTTGAGCGATGCAACCAGCGTGCGGTTATCACCCGAAGGTGCCGGGTTTTTTTCTCGCACAAAATACCAGAACGTAAAAAGGGCGAGCATTCCCGGGATGAGGGTGAGCCAGAAAATCTCCCGTGTGCTGAAATAGGCAAGGAGCGAGAAAGCAACAAGCGGCCCGGCAATTGCGCCAAGGGTATCACCGGCGCGGTGGAACCCAAATGCCTTGCCCAAGTCCGCTGGATCCACCGATTTTGCAAGGATTGCATCACGGGGCGGACCCCGGGTGCCCCTTCCCATCCATCCGATTACTCTTCCAAAGAGGACCATAGGCCATGATACTGCGATAGCAACGATTGCCGGAAAGATACCGGTTGCAACATAACCGGCGAGCGCGAACTCTTTGCGTTTCCCGAGTTTATCCGAGAAATATCCGGACAATAATTTCACGAAACTCGACGCACCGTCGCTGATACCCTCGATGATACCCAGTGCATACACCGGCGCTCCCAGGGCAATCAAAAATGAAGGGAGCAGCACCGTCACTGCTTCATGGCCGAGATCGGAAAAGAAACTCGCAATCCCGGCGCCAAAGACTGTCCTGTTCAACCATCCGTCCTTCTTCATGGTAATGCTTCTCCAGATAGAAGTCATCATCCCATTGGGTGGTTTACGGCGGACTTCATCGCCATTATACAATCAGATAAAATGCCTTAAATGTCCTTTGTTGGTGTGGAAAAACGAAAAAATTGAATCTGAAGAAGTCTGATTATTCTTCCGAACATCTGTTCCGAAGCCTATGCCGAGATTTGAACTCGGGACTTCCTCCTTACCAAGGAGGCACACTGCCAGGCTGTGTCACATAGGCACAATGGATTTTTTAGCAACCTCACCAGGTCATTGTCAGAAATGAGCGTCTGAAAAAACAGAACGCGCTATGCCACAAAACCCTTGGGCAGATTGCCTAACTACGTTGTGAGTATTCCGTATAAAACATTGCGGAAGTTAAGAGATGGTACCCGCTTTTTTAAAAGATACCGGTGCCAGGGCGCGAGGGGAAAAGTATCATGACCTGAGCATGTTAAGAGCCCGGATACTTTTTTGCACACCCTCAAAAGTCGCCACTTCAATCACCGGTGGTATGGTGTTTTTCCGTATAGCCTTCATCACGGGTTTAAAATCAATAGTACCCTCTCCGACAGCGACATGGGAATCCTCTTTACCATTGTTGTCATGCAGGTGGTAATGGCCGGCAGGCAACCGGAGAAACTCTGCGAGACAGAAATTCAGGTGTGCATGACCCACATCCAGCGCGAGGGGTGTATCACCCACGAGGGGAAGTTCATCCGGCGTTTTTAAGAAAAAATAATCCCAGTTCCCCATATTTTCGACATAAAAGGGTATCGAATATTCTTTCCTGAGACGGGTAAGATCTCCCAGCGATACTCCCAGCTGCCGCTCTGCCCGTGTCCGTTCCTCTGCCCAGGCAAAATATCCCGGGTGCACGACAACCCCGGCATTCACTTCTGCGGCAATAGAAAAGCACTGTTCTATCACTTCAACACTTGCCCGTCGTATCGGCTCAAGGAGACTTGCGATATTGGTTCCCCTGCAGGGTGCATGGAGGGAAAAGCGGTGAGAATAACTCAGGAGCGGTTCTGCGGACTCCAGGTAATGCAACCCTTCATCCATCACCTCTATGTAATCTGAAACCCGTGAGATTTTTTCCAGTGCGGTTGTAAGCGACTCCTGGTGAAGACAGAATGTAGAGATGCCGAACATGCATGAGAGATCTTGCGTGAAAGCATTTTAATGTGTTCGCCAAGGTGAACTCAAAAAAGGAACGGTAAAAAGGGCCAATTATTTTTTCAACCGCACTTCCACCTGCGGGAACGGGATTTCAATGCCTTCGGCGGCAAACCGTTCGGCAATCTGGATATTGATGGCATCTTTGACCTCGTCGGGGAGATTGTATTTTCTGGCCCAGACATAGAGAATGAACTTCAGGCTGGAATCTGAAAATTCAGAAAAAAAAGCCCTGGGCATGGGATCTTCGAGAATATACTCCGTATTTTTAATGGCTGCATGGGCGATTTCGAGCAGGATGTCCTTTACTTTTTTTGGATCTGTCCCATAAGCAACCGGTACGGGTATCGTTATCCTGAGCTTCTGGTCAGGCTCTGAATAATTCACGATCACATTCGTGGTAATCTTATTATTGGGAATGGTTACAATCTGGTAATCAAGCGTTTTTAACCGGGTGCTGCGAGGCCCGATAGTGATTACATCCCCATAATACATATCAACTTTTATCCGGTCCCCTACCTTGAAGGGCTTGTCGACCGTGATTATTGCCCCGCCAAAGAAATTGGATATGATATCCTGTGCCGCGAGTGCAACAGCGAGACCTGCGATCCCGGCACCTGCAAGGAAGGGAGTAATATTCACCTCAAATACCGATAAGATGAGCATCACGGCAGCAAACCAGACCACGTACTTGATCACCAGTTCGAGCAGCTCCACCAGCCGGTCATCCCAGTCCCCTTCAGAGTTCTCCGCAAGTCTATGACCGTAAATCGTGACGATGTCATGGAGGAAGGACGATATTATCCAGGCCGCCATCACAATATAAAAAGCGGTGATGAACCGTGGGTCGAGGATCCACTGTAAATTGGCCGGCATGACACCAAAATATTTCAGCGCAATGTACACAGAAACCGCAACAATGGCAACCTGTGCCGGTGTTCCGATTGCAGCGATGATGATGTCATCCAGTCTTGTATCCGTCTTTCCGGCTTTTGTTTCAAGCCACCGGACGACCGTTCGTGCAACCAGGGCAAGCAGAACACCGGAAATAATGGTGGCAGCGGCGTAGAGATAGTTGATCTCCAGAATACTAATTTCCATATACGTACTCTTATGTCATTTCCCAGTAAATACTTTTGAGATTGTATGGCTACGGGAAAAGAAATTGCAGACACACTCCATGAACTGGTAGACCGGGATTTGGCGTTCATGCACATTTGCGGCACTCACGAGTCGGCGATTGCACGGGCCGGGCTGCGCAGCCTGCTCCCGGAACACCTTAAAATTGTGATGGGCCCGGGGTGTCCTGTCTGCATCACCCCCCAGGGTGAGATTGATGCTGCGCTTGACCTTGCCGGCAGGGACTGTATTGTTGCTACCTATGGCGATCTTCTCCGCGTGCCGGGTTCCAAAGGTTCCCTGGAATCCTGTGGCGGGGATGTGAGGGTGGTCCAGGGAGTTTTCAAGGCAGTTGAGATCGCAAGGAAGACAACAAAAGAAGTTGTTTTTATTTCCGTCGGGTTTGAAACCACTGCGCCCACGGTAGCTGCAACCCTGCTGACAAACCCCCCGAAAAATTTCTCGATACTCTCCTGCCACCGTATTGTTCCCCCGGCAATGAAATGGCTGCTTGAACAGGGTGAAGCGAAGCTGAATGGTTTCATGCTCCCCGGGCATGTCTGCACGATCATGGGGTACGAGGAGTATGAACAGTTCCCGGTCCCGCAGGTTGTTGCCGGGTTTGAACCGGAAGATATCCTGCTGGGGCTTCTCATGCTGGTGCGCCAGGTCCGTGAAGGTACGCACAGGGTGGACAATGCCTACCCTCGTGCCGTCAGCCGCGAAGGGAACGTAAAAGCCAAAAAGGTGATGTACGAGGTCTTTGAAACCTTCGATGTCGAATGGCGGGGTTTTCCGGTGATCCCGGGTTCAGGGCTGCGGTTGAAAAAGGAGTTTGAACAGTACGATGCACAGAAAAAGTTTGGGATCGTCTTTAAGCACATCACGAAACATTCTGCCTGTATCTGCGATAAGGTGCTGAGGGGAATCGCCCAGCCCTCCGACTGCAAGCTCTTTGCAAAAGCCTGCAGCCCGAGGACTCCTGTTGGTCCCTGCATGGTCAGCCACGAAGGTGCCTGTAAGATCTGGCACATGTACCAGAAGAAAAACCCATGAAAAAACACCTTTCTTTTTTGCATTTTTACAGGAAGGGAAGACGACCCGTAAGGTAAAAACACGCGTCGGTAGTGTGCCTGTCTGTTTTTTTATCCGGGTTTAGAGTGTGGTTTGTCCGGATGTGACGGCAAATGCAGGTACCACGGGCATCCTTTTATAGGAAAAAGGCAATCAATCCCCATGGACAAGCAACAACAACCCCCCCATGTGAAAAAGGATCGTCCGGTATGTGATCAGTGCCATGCTGCCAGTATCAAGGTCAGACCCGACGGGAGCTATTCGTGCAACCGGTGCGGGTATGACAGCACAAAGGGAAAGAAGAGGTGAAGGGTTTTTCCTCTGCAACCCGTGATACGCCGTCGGGAAAGCGGGTTGTGCGTGAGTAAGGCAGGAGAATTACCGGCTATTTTAACCAGGGATCCCGCTACATCTTAAAATAATTCCCGACCAGGTCATTTTTCAGCTCTTTTTTGATGTGAGGGAGCACCGTTTTTTCCTTGTATGAAACAGGAAAACAACCGATCTTTTTCATGCAGGAATTTTATCGCGTGAGACCTGAGTTGTTGTGCTCAGGTGGCCGGGTGATAAACAGGAATGAATATACCCGAGCATCCCCCAGTCTTTTTACAAGAAGAGATACCATTTCCCACCATGAGAACCCGAAACGAGTGCCTGCACGGGCGACTGACCGGCTGCATGAAGGAGCGGGTAGTGGTGTCATCCGGTATCTCCCGCTTGTTCTCCTCACGCTCGCTCTCATCGTGGTCCCGGTATCTGCTGAAGACCAGGTGAACACTTCTGCCTTCCATGAACCTGTCGTGGTGCATATCGGGGTCTATGTTGTAAATTTCAACCGGTTCAATGTAGAGGAGGGGACGGTTGAAACAAATTTTTACGTAAACCTCAAATCCACAACTCCCGTATCGATCAACGATTTCGAGATCATGAACGGGCAGATAACGTCCGCAGACACCATCATCGATACCCCCGGTGAAAAGGAGTACCGGATTATTGCGGCCCTGACGGTTGATCCCGACCTCCGCCGCTACCCCTTTGACCGGCACACGCTTCCCATCATCATCGAGCCAAAATTCAAAAACGAGCGGGGGATGGTGCTTGTGACTGACCCGGCAGAGAACACTCTCGATCCCGAAGCAGACCTCCCGGGATGGGAGTTTTCCGGCACCAGTTCTGCAATCACGAACAAGACCTACGTTACGGGTGAGTACCCGAATTCCCGGGCAGTCTTTAACTACGGTATCGGGAGAGACAGTGTGTCGACGGTCCTGAAATTCTTCCTGCCGATCATGCTCATCATCATCGTCTCCCTCTCATCACTGGTGATGAAGGTCACAAGCCGGCTGGGCTTAAATGCCTCGATGTTCCTTGCCGCAGTGCTCATCCACTGGCGTGTTGCCGATGCAATCCCGCTCGTTGCCTACCCAACCTTCATGGATTCCTTTATGATCATCACCTATGCGACGCTGGTCATGGTTTTGGTATCCGGGATCCTGATCATGAAGTTTACCGAAGCCAAGGATACGGCACGGGTTGACCAGGTGTACCGCTGGTCGATCCGCATCATCCCGGTGCTCTCGATCGTATTCTATTCCCTGCTGTTCCTCACCCTCATGAGATGAGGGAGCCTTTACTTTGGGTTTTTTCCGCCAGGGGCCGTGCTCGTTTTTCAGGGTTTCCTGCACGTTTGTGTTTGTCTGATTAGTGAAGGGGATTTTTCCCATGCCAAATAATAATAGTCGTGCGGGTGACCGGGTACGAGAGAACAGTTCCCCGGTACCATCATGAGCGATCTCCTTGTCCTGTGTGCATTCCTCGCGTTTGCCGTGTTTCTTGTTGCACGGGAGCAGAAGTTTGCAGCACTTGCCGGCTGGGCCTGCATCGTTTTCAACCTCTGGTCGGAACTGCCGGCTTTTCTCAAAGAGAATAATTTCCTGTACCCGGTGCTGGCATTCCTGTCCTTGCCCTTCCTTGTTATCACGGCAGATCGCCTTCTCCGTGCAGATCCGGTCGTCCTCCAGCTCTCGCGGACTGCTGCCATTGCCACTATCATCTACGTCCCGTTTGCTCTTCTCCCGTTTCTCCGTGACGCGTTGATCACGGTTGTTGTTACGCTGGCATCCGGTCTCATCACGGCTCTCGGTCACTCTCCCCATATGGCGGCGTGGGACATCATCGCGGAGAAGGCGTTTTACAACCAGATTATCCCCGGGTGCACGGGCATTCTCGCGATTGCCCTGGTGCCCGGAATTGTGTTTGGGGAGAAGAACCTCTCCATGCGGCAGGCAGTGCTGGCGTTCCTGCTCGTGGTCCCGTCCATCTTCATCCTTAACCTGCTGCGGGTCGTGACGGTCTTTATCGCGGTCTCCGATACATGGTTTGCCTCGTTTCCGGACCCCACAGGTACCGGCGATGCGAATTTCTTCTGGGCCCATAATGTGATCGCCGAAGGGTTGGCTGTCTTCTTCCTCCTTGCCCTGGTGTGGGGACTGGTCCGGATCATCCCGGATCTCGGCGTGTTTGCCCGGAAACTGGGGGGAGTGTACCGTGATTCTCTTTTGGGATTGATGAACGTGGTACGGGACGGTATCCGGCGATAATCCGGCACCGGCCCGGGTTTTTTTAGCACACTACCGGGCCGGATACGTTTTGACTGACCGGTACCGTAAACCACAGCGATGATTCTATCGTATCCGGAATAATACTCAATACCCGGGGGAAAACATGAACGTTGTTGCATTTAACGGGAGTGCCAGGAAAGACGGCAATACCGCCATCCTGGTCAACACGGTGTTCAGGGAACTCAAAAAAGCAGGGATCGAGACCGAGATGGTACAGCTTGCCGGCAAAAAAATCCATGGATGCACTGCCTGCCAAAAATGCAAGGAGAATAAGGATAAACGGTGCGTTATTGTCAACGATTTTGTCAATGACTGCATCGAAATGATGGTTGAAGCTGACGGGATCATCTTAGCGTCACCCACGTACTTTTCGGATGTTTCAACGGAGATGAAAGCACTCATCGACCGTGCAGGGTATGTAGCCCGGGCAAATGATCATATGTTCCGGCGCAAGGTGGGCGCTGCGGTGGTTGCAGCCCGCCGGGCCGGTGCGATCCATGCGTTCGATACCCTGAACCACTTCTTCTTAATCAGCCAGATGATTGTCCCGGGTTCTTCTTACTGGAACATCGGTTTTGGGCTTGCACCCGGTGATGTGAAATCAGATAAAGAGGGGCTTGCAACGATGAAGACACTGGGCATGAACATGGCGTGGCTGATGAACAGGTTGTAACACCGGGTATTGCCGTAAACGAAGAGAAGGATCTGCCCGTACCGGTGCTCCCGGTTAAACGATCGGATCACCGCACGATATCCCGCACCGTGGGCATGCCGGAGAGTTCCCGCACCTTTTCAAAACAGGCAAAGGCTTCCTGCTCGCGCCCGAGCCGGCTCAGGGTGAGCCCCAGGTTCGTCCATGCGGTTGTGTCCCGGGGATCAAGGTCCAGCGCCTGCCGGAACCATTCTTCAGCTTCTGCGTAACGCCCGAGGTGTGCAAGGGCGACAGCCTTGTTGGTCATGACCGTAGCGACCCCCGGGTTCATATCAAGGCACTGATCATAGAACTGTATCGCCTCTTCATACCGGCCGGTCTCTCCAAGGGCTACGGCCATGTTGTAGAGCGCTTTTGGGTATTTCTTCCGGATCCCCAGGGTCTCGTCATAACAGCAGATGGCATCCGGTATCTCCCCGAGATGGTAGTGGCAGTTCCCTTTCATGAACCATGCTTCTGCATGGGAGGGGTCCTGCCTGACAATCGCTTCGAAGCAGCCGGCTGCATCCCGGTACTGCGAGAGCCGGAAGTGTGCAAGACCTTTGATAAACCAGGCATCGGCAAACTGGTCATCGGTCTCGAGCGCCCGTTCACAACAGAGGACGGCCTCATAGAAGAGACCGAGGCGGTCAACGGCAGCAGCCAGTGCGACAAGCACCTCTTTTTTGCAGGGGTCGCGGTCAAGGGCACGTTCAAACCACCCGATCGCCTCGGCATATCTCCCGGCACAGACACACGCTGTTCCGCGCCGGTACCATTCCTGTGCATCATTGTCCATAGAACCTGCCGGTTGCCGGTGACCAGAAAGGGACCGGTATCCCGATATAATGCATACTGCCGGTATCAGTAATAAAATCTGCCGGCAGCAGAAGAGCAGGTTGTGAGCACAAAAAGGCAGGAAAATTACAGGGTGTTTAAAAACCATAATCGCGATGCTTATCCACTGGCGTGCCGCCGGTGCGATCCCGCTCGTTCCTCATGCAACCTTCCAATAGCCCGGCACAAAGCACCAGAATCCGAAACGGCATACATGCCCTGTATGAAGCAGTGGGTTAAGGATACGGCAGGCCTTGGCACGGTCCTCTGGCTCATCGGGTATCTCGCATCGCTGGTGCTGTTCTTCTTGCCGTTTGCGGGAATCATGGGTTGGATCCTCCTTGCCGTCTTCACCCCGATCACGGTCGCGATTACGTGGTGGTGGTTCAAGAAGCGGGAGCGTCTCCCCGTGCGGTACTACGCGGGTGTCGGGGTTGCATGGGCACTGATTGCAGTCGTGCTCGACTACCTGTTCATCGTCCTGCTGTTCCAGGCTACCTATTACGGCTTCGATGTGTTCGTGTACTACGGTATGACATTCCTCATCCCGGTGGGAGTCGGCCTGTACCTGATACGGGTGCGAGCAAAGCAAGGTTGAATCTGGTAAAGATGCGGATATCCTGGTCACGCAGCTTTTTTGTGATCTTGATGTTGCCCGCAAGAATTCTCCGCTGCCGGAAAATCCCCCGGATGAAGTGTATGTTCTGGCAAACGAGTTCCTGCTGGAATGCCGGGGAGTCTGACTGGCCGGTTACCGGACGGGTCTGGTTTCCTGGTGTGAATTACGTTCCCCGTTTTTCCCCGGAGATCCCTCATCTGGATCACACCACCCAACATGGATGCATCCGATGCACGAGGATCTGACTGAACGTTTACCGCCGGCAGGATAAGGATCCGGTTTCATTGTCGGATCATACTGGTGATTTTTAACCCGTGTGAACGTGCGATCCGGATTGAGCCGGTAATTATACCGGTCGCTACAACAGCGGTATTCCCTGTTGAGCATACAATATCCTTCGATGGTGATGCAGCTCCAGGAATGAACTGCCGGGTAACCATCACTACGCAGGGATTTTCTCATTGCTTATCGTATCGTTTTCCCTTCATTTCTCCAGGGGGTTTGTGGTTGAACTGGCAGGTACGGGGTTGCCTTAAAAACCGGCCCTAATAATAGACCCCTTCTGCCGTCAAGAGCTTCCCTTCCCCTTCGATCCATCCCTGCGTACCGTTTGCGATCTCAAGGACGACGGTGTCCGAATAGGAGTTACTCTGCCAGCCCCCCCGCCAGATCGCGTTGGACCCCTGTACAGAAACGCGGAGCGAGATCACCACAGGGCGTTCGGACGTATAGCTGATATACACCGGGACCCGGTGGTCGTACACGGGCCCGTTGCAGGCCGGGGTCACGCATGATCCCGGGGTGAAGGTACCGCCCGGGAAAAAGAGCGGCTCGTGGCCGACCGGGTGGCGGGTGTCAATTTCCGCCGCACTCGTTTCCATCACGGCAACAGAGACGGGCATGAGGACCGGGGTATCGCCAGAGTACTCGTGGCCGGGGACCCGCGTTGCCGAAAGAACACTAGTCCCGGGCTCGATCGCGATAGGGTACCCATGGTATTCAGGAACCATCCGGGCGGCCCTGATGGCGAGCATCGGGGTCCCGTTCCCGGTGACAACCGAAAGGTTCCAGTCCGGGGAGACACCATAGGCCGTCTTGTTCAGGAGGGATGTGATGAACACCGGGGTTTCGTTCAGTTCGGGGACGGGGAGGAAAAGGGTCACGTTCTCGATCGTGGCGGTATACGAGAAGTCGATGGTATAGTAATAATTGTGGCTCTCGCTCTGGCGGGTGGCCTGGTCGAACTGCCAGGCGAACCACGCAAAGAGAATGACGGCCAGCAGGATGATCGCGAGGATGACGAGTGTCCGAAGTCGGATGGGTAACTTCTGTGTCATGGCTGGGGGTATTTCCGGCTCCTGTTACGATCCATTGAGCATACAACACGATAGGGTTTGCGGGACAGGCGCGGAGAGGATGTATTCTTAAAAAAACTCGTGGTTGAAGATCTGTCTCTCATTGCAAGGTCACCGCGGGAGATTTACAAAAGATATTACCCGACATTCTATGATGGAACTGCAGTGAAGAAATGGATTATCCCGATCCGTCCGGAATTCCATCAGAAGCTGTTTACCGATGTTGAACGGCGTCAGACGACTCTCGCGGAACATGGCGGAGGATTCCTTGTTGAAGGGAATGCGATCAAGAAAGCCTGCCTCTGTAATGCAAAAACAAAACAGATGGCTGAAGGGGATATCGTGCTGTTCTATCGGTCTGTGGACGCATCAGCTGTCACGTCACTTGGCGTTGTTGAAGAGGTGTATACCGGAATCAGCGATACCAATCAGATCCTGCGGCTCGTTGGAAAACGGACTGTATACTCGCCAGAAGAGATTGAGGGGTTTGACAAGCCGCTTACCATTGTCCTGTTCCGGCTTATCACCCATCTTGAAACACCGTTAGGACTGGATTTGCTCAAGGGTCTGGGCATACTAAAAACGGCTCCCATGACCATAAACAACATACCCGGTGACAACTATAGAATCATAAAAGCCCACGGAGGCATCAATGGACGTTTTACTGTCAATTAAGCCAAAATATGTAAAGTCCATTTCTGAGGGAGGGAAGCGGCACGGAAGGATTGGTAACGGTGTTTCCTGTCCTTTATGCGGTCATAAGGATGTCCACTACCGGAAGGAAACGGACACCTGGGTGTGCGGGCAGTGTCAATATAGCTGGTATACCATCGAAGGCTGTAACCTTCAATCCTGACGAGGAACTTAGCGCCATTTTGCCCGAAGTATCACGATATAAATCCTGATCTCCGGAAGTACTCTCTCGATACTTCCGGACCAAAAAGAATGGGAGGATCAGAACCCTGCAACCGGCACGGGAGAACTCTCGGTATAGGCAATAAAAAGGAACGCTGCCAGCACGACCACGATGAGCAGCGGGATCATCACCGCAAGGATGACGGCTCCCAGCGCCCGCCCGGTTGAGATCCCCTGGAGTTCGCGAATACCCAGGATGAAAAGGACCAGTGACCAGATCCCTCCAAGCATCCCGACAAGGGGGATCCACCCCAGCAGGAGGGCAGGGGTTTCCCCGAATGCAAGTACCTTGAGGGTCTCTCCCGGTAGCCTTTCCTGCCGCCAAACAGGTAAACCCAGAGATGTAACCAGGCTGCCCCGAAGAACAGTAAGACCAGGGCACCGATGATCATCATGACAGCAAACATAACGATCCCGAATCCCGTCAGTGTTCCGAAACCGAGCCGCTGAAACATGCCGTTAAACACTGTCCACATCGATGAGAGGGTAATCAGCATTATGGGGACGGAAAGAACGGTGTTAATGAGCACAAGGACGAGGAAATACACGAGGGTGTCGCCGTAGTCGGTATCCTTTACCTTCTGGAAGGTCTCTACCGGCGAGAGGACAAATCCCTTTATCAGCTCAAAATATTCCATGCGGATTGTGTCGCCCGGCCGGGATATAAAGATATTTCATACTGGGATCGGCTTTTCATTATGGAGAGGGTTACGATGTTCGATGGGCTGTTGGGGGAGGGATCTATCGATGATTCCAAAACTAACCTTACCGGCTCTTTGCTCTGGTGTATCTATGAATAATTTGAATATCTCATGGATAAATATCAAACGCGTATGATTTTTGATAAAGATCCATTCCTTCAGGCCGTACCGCAAAAAAAACTGGCGGTCCTCATTGATGCTGATAATGCCCAGCCTGAAATTATCGAAGGTTTGCTGGCTGAAATTGCCCTCTATGGTATTGCAAGCGTGAAGCGGATTTACGGGAACTGGACAACCCCAAACCTTCAGCCCTGGAAAGAAGTATTGCTGAACTACTCAATCCAGCCTATACAACAATTTGACTATGCGAAAGGGAAAAATGCGACCGATTCTGCGTTAATCATCGATGCAATGGACCTGTTGTATACCGATAAATTCGATGGTTTTTGTATCGTTTCAAGCGACAGTGATTTTACCCGGCTGGCACAAAGGATCCGGGAATCCGGGCTGTTGGTATACGGGTTCGGCGAGAGGAAAA
>Ga0315284_10007003_pt1 | contig 16075 bp, 4 predicted proteins | sample YL17G09_16_MG_FD_203696 | JGI IMG/M metagenome (GOLD analysis project Ga0315284, IMG submission 203696) | Sediment microbial communities from Yellowstone Lake, YNP, Wyoming, USA - YL17G09_16 | ecosystem: Environmental > Aquatic > Freshwater > Lake > Sediment | place: USA: Wyoming | collected... | reverse complement strand
CAGGTTTGTAATCTGCATCTTCTACATCGCTTTTAGTACCATGCTTAGCCATCATCTCAGCTATACTTGGCTGACTTGATGATGTTTCTGCTTGTGGTGCTTCTGTTGTTTCTGTTGTTTGGGAATTGCCAGATGATACATCTGACGCTTCCATGTCATAGAACTTTTTCATTGATTTGAATTGAATTTGGTGTAGTAAAAATATTAAGGGTTTTTAAATAAAAAAATTATTTCTATTGATATTTTATTTTGTTACCGAAAACCTTCCTTTTTCATTTGCGACTTGCTGTTTCATTATAGATGATTGCCCTGCAATTTGAGTAGAATTTTGCTTTGCATCAGTTTCATTTGATGACATTTGCAACTTAGTATTATTGTTTGCTAATGCTATTCTTTCTGCAGATTCTATTCTCATTTTTTCTTTTTGCAATTCGCCATCTATTCTCATTTGTTCTTTTTGTAATTCAAATTGAGATTCCATTTGGAATTGTTGTTGGGCAACTTGAGCAGCAGCTTGTTGAGCTTGCATATTATTTTCTTGCTGAGCTTGCATTTCAGCCATTTTCTGCTTCTGCTGTCTTTCTTTTTCTTTCTTAACTCTATAAGCCCAAATTACTTGAGCCTCTTTTACATTTTTAGTGTTAATTAAAAGAACTGCATCTGATGAATTTAAAAAGCCATTTGCAATATCTTGTTGCATAGCTTGCATTAGCCATCCTTTTTGATCACTTGTAGATCTTTTTTCTAATTCAATACCATAATCCCTCCAAGCTATATCTGGAGAAATTTCCATGAACTTAAGAAGATTAGAATTCAATGCAGGGGCATATCCACTTATCTCTCCTTTCTTTAACCCTTGTTGTGTTCTAGATAGCATTGCTTCGCTTAATCTAAGTAATACATTTTCCTCAGAAAAAGATAATGGATATAATGCTTCATTTGTGCTTTGTTGCCCTGCATCGTATCCTGGCACAAGTGTCTTGGATGATGCTTGACCTAATGTAACATCATTGTAGCCTGTTATTTTTTCTATAGCAGATATAGTGTTTACTAAATCGTTATAGAACATCTGTAGTTCACTTGCGGCTGTATTTTCTACGGGAATTACTGGTCTCCAATTTGAACTTTGTGGAGTGCCGCCATCAGTATCACTTCTTCCCAAGAGCACACCTGTTTCAAAGAACATTTGTAAAAGTTCTTTGGGTTCCATATCTTGACCACCTTTGGTCATTGCTACTTTTTCAAGCGAAGACAAATCAATCCACCATCCTGATGGGACAGCTCTATTTTTAAAGTTCTGAATTTTCAGCATTGTCAATTGATAGTCATCGATATAAGGAATTAATCTTTCCATCATTCCTTGTGCCTTCATCTGATAGAAGTTATAGGCATAGAATGTATATGATAATCTTGTCTTTGCCTTTTTTCTAGTCTCATTAGTTCTTATCTGATCATAGCACATACCCCAATCGTAACATTTGTCAGTTCCTATAACCCATTTACATTTATAGGTATATTGTATTTTTTTTCTTATATACTTTTCTGACTTTTTACCTCTGCCAAAATCTGCTTTTCTAAAATCAGGATTCCCCACTTCATCAACAGTATCCTTATATACTCTTTCATTGTAAGTATAAAATTCAATATCTAGGACTTTACATTTGAATTTATCATAAGGCTTCATCCAGCCAGTTCCCAAACCTAATAATCTAGGATTACCAAATTGACCTGCAATAGTTGATGCGAAATCTGTAAGATCTTTATCTGTAAACATTATGTTGCCTTCTTCATCTTTAACTTGTGCAAGTTCAATAAGAGGCACATCTATGATTTCCCCAGCATGAACTATTTCAGAAAAATCTGAACTTTTAGCAAAGGATGTAATAACACATTCTGGATCTACTACTCTAAAGCATGGCTTACCATTTTCATCTAACCAATCTTTAAATCCTGCTACTCCTAAATCAAATAAATCTTCGTATATTCTTCTTCTTTTTGTCTTATAATCATTTTGATAAAGAGCCAATTGGATTGCCATTTCTGCATCCTTACTTCTATTAAATTGCTCTCCCATTTCTAACCTCATTTCTAACTCCTCAATATCTTCAGGCTCTCCAGGTTGCATCATTAACATTGGATGATTAGCCATCTCTGGATCTTTCTCAACCATTACATCTCTTAATACTAGTTTAGATTTTAACTTAGCATAGTATTCATCCATTTCTGACTTAGCAAGTTGATCAACAGGAGTAGCTACTATATTGTAGTCTTGGCTCATTAATCTAGAGATTGCTTTGTCTCTGTAGGGGGAAATGATGGAACGGATTGACCAATCTAAACTTAACCATGTATTATTAGTTGCCTCGTCAACTCCTAACCATTTTTTATATTGTGAGTTTGGTTGTTTGCCTAATGAATATAATCTATACTTCGAATAATCACCACCATTACCAGAAAATATACCTTTAGGATACACGAACTGCCAATCATAATATGCAGCTCTTGCATACTCTAGACACCAATCTCTACCTTTTTTATCAGGATTAACATTGTGGTCTGGATAAGGATGTTGACCTGCACTACTAATTTGTTGATACTGCATTTTTTATTCTTTTTTATTTTAAACTGCCTTACTATATGGCATTATTGATTCTATTGTTTTTCTTATTTCTTGTGGTTTATAATATCTCTTTGATTTAGCTGCTATAAGAGTAAATCCTGCTGCCATAGCATCATCATATTTCTGTGTATTATCAACTTCAAATCCTAGCCATCCTGATTGTTCACCTAATAAGGAAGGGAAGTAGACCTTGTTAACGTTTCTTTCAATATACGCTTCTGTATAGTCACATATTTGCTGTACAGTCTTTGCTCCTCCCCCTCCTGAATAGATTCCTGGTTCTACCTCATTAGGTAACCACATCAAAAAATTGCTACATAATTTTGTTTCAAAGTACTTTTTCCAACCGTTTACGTTTCTCTCAAATAGAACTTGACATCCACAAAACCAAGCCATTTTTAAAACATATTCATATTGAATATCTGTTGTTGCTGCTCTATCTACATATCTCATAACAAACATTTCGTTATATGGATTATTTTCATTCTCTAAATCCTCCATTTGGTATGCATAAGCAGCACAATTAGATTTCCTATTATCCTTTGTTTTATCATACTTGAATGGATCACATCCTATTCTTACAGCATAATTACCATTTGGGGCAAAATATCCTGCTCTTTGATAAACATTGTTCATTTCTTTTGGCATCCATCCCACTACTTTTTCATAAGCTCCGTTAGGATTTACTACCCATTGTAGCTTATTTATCTTCATTTCCCTCACACCATTATTGTGTATAACTTCTTTATAATACTCGTCTCCGTTTTCCCACACTAAGTTACCTCTTTCTATTGAATTCTGATTAAAATTTAGCCAATCTATTTGTTCATTTAGTTTAAAAGTGTTATATACACTTCCCTGAATAGAAGACATAAACATTTCCCTTTCATCAAAAGGATTCATTCTTATTTCTTCTTCAAGTAAAGTTCCTTCTAATCCTTGTCTTTTATTTATTAGATAGTCTCTTGCACCTAATGTTACATCTTCTTTTGTTAAGTCACCTATACCTACAAAGTTTTCTACTAGGTAATCATATTGTTGGGGAGTTGGTGATTCTATAACAGACATACCATGTCTATCAATAAAACCTAAATAACCATCATAGGCAGGAGTAAAATACTTAACCATTCTATTAGGTGTTCTTTGGAATTTAACATGATCTGCGATTTCCCAAAGTTTTTTATACTCAGCTCCACCACCTTTAGTCATATCATTCATTGTAGATGGGCATTCCATAAATCCTACTTTCTTAATACCCTTTATCAGAGTCTTACTCACAATTGATATAAACTCTGAGAATGGTACATCTGATGGGAATTTACCTCCTTCATCAAATAATCCTCTGGTAAGCCTTCCTGAGTCATAGGCATTCTTTCCTGGTGCTCTATAGTCAACCTTAGACCTATGCCCTGTATCGTTATCTATAGTGCTCCCCTTGCCACCTTTTACGTTTACTGACTTGTGGGCAAATACTAATTCTGTTACAGAATCTTTATTGTTAAGTTGCTTTGGTTTTAGGAATACGGGGAGTTGACGGTAGACGAATGCCACCATATTTGTGAATGCTGTTTTAGCATCTCTTTCTGTTTTACTAGTAAGACCACAATTGCTATTCTTAAAAAACACACATTCGTAAACTAGGTTAGATGTGCCTATAGATGTTTGTCCTTGTCTACGCTTTTTACCTATCAATACCCCAAGACACCACGATATATTTTCCCAATGGTTAAGATAAAGAAAGTATCTTCTGTCTAGGTCTCTATAGTCTGGGTAAATGTCATCCTCAAGTTTCCAAAACTGTAAATAGAAATAGTTCTTGCCTGTTATGTAGGTTGGAGTACCATTGTTCATAAACCAAAAGCCATCCCTGCATCTGCTAACTTGTTCTATAGCATACTCTCTTTGTCTTGAGTCTAGTAATGCATCTCCGTTCTTATCGTATTCTACTGATTCAAAGAACTCTGGTAGTGGCTTTCTTCTCCAATATTGTTCTGATGGCTCATCAGTTCCCCAACATTCTATTTCATCAGGTTGTTTGGGAAGTTCTATAATAGTATTGTATATTTCTATTTTAGCCATTATCTTCTATCTATTGCTATTGTATCTACAAATGGTTTAGATTCTTCATTTTTCTTATCAGTCTTAAGTACTCCTGACATTTGACCTAATTGTGTTAGGGAAGTAGCGATTTCTGATGCCCCTTGCCAAATTACCTTTAATCTATCAAAGGTTTTACTTTTTGGATCATCTATGTCAATGTCTCTTAAGCTAATATCATTCATAAGCTCAGCCATCTCATTTGCTTTTCTGTTTAAGCTATAATATAACTTAGCCATTCCGTTCTCCTCATACTTAATTAGCTTTGCTTCTAGCTTCTCAATTTTAGATTTAAGATAATCAGGAGATGACCTATCTATAACTACTTCGCTTTGCTCTACATGTTCTTCTCCGTTATCTTTAGCTCTTTCTTTTTTTCTCTTTTCGATTAATTCTTCTAATTGTTGTTCTGTCATATGTTTGGGAATTGGTGACTATAAAATGACCTGCAAGCAGTTCTTATGGTATGCTTGCAAGTACTGTTACTTATTTTTGAAAGCTCGCTTCTCAAATTCATAAAGCCAATTCTTGTCTTTACTATCTATTGTCTCTAATTGATTCAGGAATGTTGAATATTCAGCTACTGCCATTCTTTGTATTGTTCTAAATTGTTGTAGAAAATCAAAGGTACACAAATCTTTTTTATTAAAGATATCCATACTTATTTCTTCATAGGCTTCATACAAGTCATATTCCATTTGATACGCTTTCTCTATAGCATCTACTAATCCTGATACTTTTTCTGGTGTTGAAACAGGAGCTAATGATGGTTGGATATTCCAATCTGCCAAATACTTCTGTAGAATTTCAGAATGTTTAAGCTCATCTTCAGCTTCTCCTTTAAAATATTCTGCTGCTTTTAAATATCCTACATTTTCACAATAATTTGCTACTTGTCTGTAAAAATAATGAGCTTCATATTCATCATTAATTCTTTGATTTAAAAGAGTTACAATGCCTGATGGTAATTTCTCTGGTGTCATATTTGTTTATTTTATTTTTAATCTAATTTGGTTACTGATCTTTTATCTTTAGGCAATAACTTCATTTCTTCTAAGACTTCTGTAGATGCTTCGCCTTCGGCTTTTTTAATTTTATCTTCTAAATCTTTCCCCTCTAACTTTTTACCTAACTTATAGCTATATTTATTGCCTTCTTTTATTTCATAATCTGCAGATAAAGTTTCCTTTATTTTTTGTTTTACTTTTTTGTTTAGCTTCTCTGCATAAATATCATATTCTTCTTTACTCATTATACCTTCAGGATGGTCTTCATCTTGTACTACTTTTAATTTTCTTCTTTGTTTGATGAAGGGAAGATCTACTCCTTTATCTTGTAACAACTGTAATACACCTTCTTCTTTTTCATCTTTAGTAAACAATTGCTTTTCTTTTTCAAGACTACCTCTAAATGGAGTACCTTCTATTAATTGTTCTTTAAACCCTGATGGGATTCTTTTTACAGATTCTCCTGTCTCCATTTTATCTTGAATATAAGTAGTTAAATCAGACGCATTTTGCAATATTTGAGGTTCTGCTAAACTCTTTACAAATCCACCAACATAATCAAATGCTTCATCACCACTTTCCATTGATTTAGATATTCTTTCACCTCCTCCAAAGAATGGAACTTGTTTTATTTGACCTTTAAATACATCTGGAATACCTTTAACCATTGATGGCTCATTACCCTTTAATACTTCTTTATCGGAAGCCCTTCTTAAAGTAGCTCCAACTTGTAGCATTTCCAATAAAGGAGAGTGACTCATCCAATGTGGTAATTTTACTCCTGCTAATTCAATATCACCTGCTTCTAAATCTTTTTCTTTTCTTTTCCCTGTATAATATCCTCCAAGTGCTTGTGGATTAAGATAACCTAAAAACATAAATGCTACTCCAATAGATTGCTTTTTTAATGCTCTCATAAAGTAATCTTTTTGTTCAGAAGTCATTCCTCCTTCCTTAAATAAATGTCTAAGAGCAGTTAATGCCTTTAAGCCACCAATCATATAAGATGATTCTTCAGCCACATAGTTAGTTGGAACTTTTATAATTGGGAATAAGAATTTTAATGCAGTAGCTGCAGGCTTAGCACTAATTCCTCCTACTTCATAATTCGCTAAAGAATCTACAGCTCTTTTATATGCAGTAGTCAATGGATGATCTTGCATAAATATAGCTCTCGATGCATCGCTATATGCTGCTGCAGTTAATTCTGCTTGAACTGAAGGTTCTCTAGGATCTAAACCATGCTTTATAGCATACTCTGTTCTCATTTCTAATGAACGGAAAAACTCAGCTCTTTTTGGAAATAATTTCATAGCACCATGCATTCTACCAAAGAATTCCATCCATGCAGGAAACTTCTCTGGCATTTCTGCTTTATTGCCATATAAAATATCAATTTCACTTTTACCTGTCTTCATTACCCTTCTAAAATCTTCTCTTGTCATTTTATCAAACCAAGTTACAAATGCTTTAGCTTCTGCTGACGCACTCATTCTACCTTCTCTTGGAGCACCTTTAGCGATTTGTCTAATACCAGGAATTAAAGATAATGCTTGTCCTATTAATCCTTCTGTTCGGGAAGTTATACCTCTCATAGTAGCAGCTACACCAATTTTACCTAATGATGGGATACCTGAAAGAATAGCGAATCTATGCCATCCTTGTAAGTAATCCATAGCCAACTCACCTTTACCTCTTTGCTCTAATTGCAATTTCTTGTTTAATAAATCTATTTCAAGTTTAACTCTATCAACATTAGCTTTAGCTGCTATTTCTTTTGGAGTTAATGCTGCTTTAACTGGTTCTACTTTATATTTACCAAGTATTGCATCTCTTGCTTCTTCTCTTGTTATACCTTTAATTACTGAGGATATATCTTTATGTACCCCATCTATAATATCTTCTATGTCAGTTATACCTGCTTCTGCATATGATTTAACTAATTTTTTAACTTCTGGAGTTATTGCTTCAAGTTGTGCTTGTCTAGGAGATACAGCTTGTGGAGCTTTAGCAAATTTAACTTTACCTTCTTCTGTCTTGCCTTTAGTAAAAGAATTCCATATGTTTAATAGTTTTTCTTTTATCGTCTCTCTTTCTTTCTTAACTTCTGCTTCAGGTTTCTTAACAACTTTTATTTTAGCAATTTGCTTTATAACATCATCAGCAAGAGTTTTTCTTTCTTGATTTTCTAAATCTGCTGTAGCTTTTTCTAATTCCTTTACAAGTGTAGTTAATTTATCTTTATACTCTTTAGGCACTTCTTTACCACCAGCAGATGCTTTTAATCTAGGCAATTGGGTAGCTAGTGAATAATCTCTATTAATTAACATTCTTCTTGCTGCTAATCCAAGACCTAATTCATATCCTGATTTTTTAGCTGCTTGGTCATTAATATCCATCTTCATCTCTAACTCATCCAATTGTGCTCTTAATACTGTAGCGCTTGCATCATCTCCTTTATCTTGTGCATCTATTAATTGCTCTGTTTTTATTCCATAATCCTTAGATAAATCCATTCTGTCTTTTAACAATATAACACTTTCTTCAGCAGTTATTGGTCTTGGCTTATTAGCAATTGTTGCAGCAAAAACAGATGGCGTAACTTCCCCATCATTAATCATTTTAATCGCTTTATCATATGCTTCGCCAAATGATCTCTTAGCCTCTACTTCTACTTCTTGTAATCCTCTTTCTGCTCTTTCTCTTGTAGTTGTTTTATTTTTAACACTAGTAGTAGTAAGCTCATTATATGCTTGTTCTATTGTCGCTTCTTCCCCAACATAATCATCTCCAAATTCTTCTTTCATTATTTCTTTTACATCTTCTAAGCTATATCCTTGATTAGTATATTCTCTAAGAATATCTTTCATCTCATTTAAATCATCTCTGTTTTCTTTTGATAATTGTACTTTTAATTGAGGAACTCCTTCTTGTATTTTTTTCAAATCTATATTATCTAATAACTTAGATATATCTGTATTTGGTTTAATTTCATATCCTAAAAGTTTTAATAATGGCGTTATCCATTCTGCTATTTTATTTAATTTAGCATCATGCATTGACTTGTATTTATCTATATCCATATCCAATTCGCCAAGCTGCTCCTTTCTTTGTTTTGGAGTCATATTTTTTAAATGCTCGTATTTTGATTTTTGAATTTCATAAGCATTTAATAAATCTTTTATGTTAGTTATTACTCTTTCTGTATCATCAGTTTTTTTAATCTTTTCTACGGTTTTGCTTTTTAATTTTTCTACTGCTTTTTCTTTTGAGAACTTAACATCTCCTTCTTGTTTGGGAAGTTCTGCTTTAGCTATATCTTCTGGGTATATTATTTTGCTTGGGTCTAATACTGCTGTTTCGTTTTGATGATTGCCTTCTCCTCTTAATATTATAGCATCATACCCCAATTCTTTAGCTGCATCTGATATGTTTTTTGAATTTTTAATATCGGCTAAATCAAAAACCTCTCCTATAATTTTACCATCTTCATTCCTTTCTTTATTAGCATTTTCTTTTTCTAAAGCTAATTTTTCAACATCACTCCATTTGCCTTCTCCTGCGTATACTGGGTTCTCTATATTTAGCTTTACTTTTGTGACATTAGGATAGTTCCCTTCTGCTTCTTCTTTAGATGTAGTAAAATAAATTGCATCCCCAAATTGTTCTGCTGTATTTGTTCTTAATCTACCTTCTTTTTTATTATACGACCCATGATAAAAGTCTTCTTTATCATCTATTGAAAATGTCTTCTTTTCCCCAACTTCCACTTCTTTTAATAAAGGTGTAATTAGTTTATCGTACTTGTCATAAATTTCTTGTCGTTTTGTTTTGTCTTTTGGATTGGGCATTGCATCGTACTCGGCTTGTTCTGCTGCTCTTAGTTTTTCTATTTCTTTTTGTTTGGGAACTTCTGACTTAGGTACTAATTTAGATGGTACTTCTTTAATTACTTCTTTATGGAATTTAGATATGTCTGTATATTGTGGAGGAAGTACTATTGCTTTTTGTTCAGCAAATACAAATTTGTCATAAACTGTGCTAAGTAGCTTTTCCCCTTCATCAATCATTTCTTGATTGCCTAATTTCTTACCTTCTTTCTTTAAAGCTGATCCTGTTTTTATTTCTTGTAAAACAACTTCATTAACTCCAGAATAATTAACCCAAGAGTTTTGACCTCTTGTTTCTGATGACAATGCCCATTGTGCTAATGGTGAGAACATTTTACTATGCTCTATCCATGCATTTTCTTCACCATCTTTACCAAATTGATATCCTTCTACTGAGTGACCATAATAGTCATGTACAGCTCTGAATTTATCATTAGCTGTAAGACCATCTTTATCTATTGTTTTACTTCCTAGCTCTGTATGGTCAGCTCCTCCCTTATATACCCACAAGTGATTAAAGTTGTGAACATCATCAAGCATCTCAAAGTTGTTCTCATAATTTCCCTCACCATTTTCATGGAATGATACTTTTACTGGAAGTTTATCGTATTGTGCTTGAGCTTCTGCTATTAATTGAGTATAGGCTTTATGTACTAAATCCTTATAATCCTTAATATCATATTGGTCAAATATTTTAGGGTACTTATCTTTATACTCAGTAAATATTCTTCTTTCTAAATCTGTTTCTTTGTATGTAGGGGAATTGACATCTTGTAACTTTGGATACAACTTTGCTGCCTGAGTTTGTTGTATTGGATCAGATGGCTTGTATTTATGTTGAGTTACTTCGGGAAGTCCTGCTTCTTTATTATAAGAGTTTGCTGATTTTAATGAAGCATTAGTTTCAGGATTCTTTATTTTTTCTTTGGCTTCATTCCTTGAAGCAATCTGCTCGGACTCTGTTCTTTGTCTGCTTCCGATAGCATTTGTTCCGTTATATTGTACTTTTTCTGAATTGACTTTAACTTCTCCAGTTGTTTTTGCTTTTCTTGATTCTGCATCTTGTTCTAATTTAGTTTGTGAAGGTAATGGTTTTTCTTTAGAAAATGAAACTCCCTCTTTCTTAGGAGCTGATATAGTTACTACGTCAGTCATCCCTTTATTAGTAGGCAATACATTCTTTTCTCTTTGTGGAGTTATTAATTCATTTGTTTGAGGGTCTTTAGTAACTTCAGTCCATGTAGGTCTATCTTGTAAAATATGTATAGTTACTTTCTTGTTTGAATCTTTAGTTCTTATTGCTTTATTATAAGAAATATGACCTCCTGCAGTTACTGCTTCAACTTCCCCATCAGTCTCAATTACAGCATATATTTTTCTAGAAGGTGTATTTTTAAGCATTGGTTCATTAAGAATATTGCTAAATCCTTCTGTTAAGTTAGCCATTGAAGGCTTTTTGCCTTTTAGTTTTTCGCCACCTAATGTTTCAATAAAGTCTTTTAATTGAGTTCTTCCTTCTTCTGATCTTATCTTAGATGAAACTCCTTCTAAGATTCTCAAATTAACTGTTTTCCTATCAGAAAATGCAGATGCATCTGGAGGATAAAATAAATTAAGTTTATTTTGTATTGTTTTTAAATTATCGTCTTTTGTAAATTCAGGAAGTTGTGCTTTCTTTTTATCTACAGCTTTTTTAGCATTATCTTTTATTTCTTGTTGAACTTTTTTAGAATTTAAATCAAAAGGTTTTTTATTTTCTTCTGCTTTTTTAGAAAGATTTTCTATAGTCTTTGCAACTGATTCTTTGTAAATATCATCAAGAATTATTTTTTTCGCATTTTCTACCCCAGTAACTATTCCTGCTCTCATTTCTTTTTCAGAAATCCTAACTCTATTATCAAATCCTTTAGAAGTTAATATCTCAATCATTCCCATTGAATTCAATGAAGAACTTAATGTTTTATCTTGAGTGGAAGACACAAGAAATAATCTTGCTTTGCCATCTGGAGATGCTTTTAAAGATGCATTTAATGCATTAGCCATAGAATTAGCTGCAGTTGGAGTAGATCTCCACATTTCGCCAAAATCATGGAATTCTACAGTATTAAATATACCTCCTTTGCCTGAAACTATTTTATCTTTCCCTTTGTATATATCTCCTGTAAACGCATGGTCTGCAGTATGTAATATACCTGTAACCTCATCAAAATCAGATATTGTTTTATCTTCTGTTATATATCCATCTTCTTTTAATTTTTTAAATTTATCAGAATCTTTTGCGTATTCATATTTAAAATCACCTTTGTAATCTTTGAATTGAGGAGACAAGCTAAATTCTAATTTACCATTAGATATGGGATTGCCATTTGCATCAAGATATCCAGATTCTGTTTTGTTAGTAGGAGTTAATTCTTTACCGTCAATACCTACAGATTGTTTTAATTCTTGAGCTGTTATTTTTTCTCCTTTACCAAATTTGCCTGTAATTAAAGTAGCTAAATCTTGTAATTCTTTAGCCCCTTTAATATTCATTATTTCTGCTTCTTCTAATCCTAATCCTAATTTATTTAATAACTTAACTACAAAGTTTTTAACTTTTTCGAAATTGCTTGGATTAATAACTATACTACCATCAGATACTTTAGCTATAAAATCTGTTATAGCTTCTTTTTGAATAGTTGTTTCGCTATCCCCTGCATATGTATCTTTTACATTTTGTAATAGCTTATCTATTCCTGGAATAGATTCTAATTGTGTATATAGTTTTGATAATGTTTGGGGAGAATTTGATGCAACAAAATCTAATAATGGATGAAATACTTCATGATTTATTGTTTCTCTAGAAGCTCTAACCATATTTACATGAATAGTGCCATCTGTTGCAAAATAAAATCCTTTGCCTTTTAATTGACTTTGATCTTCTCCAGATGCTTTTTCTGCTGCCTTAATAAAACTAGCATCATTGCTATGGATAATTAATTTAGCAGAATTACCTGTTTGTTGTTTTACTATATCATTTACAGCTTGCAATAATTTCTTAGCACCTTTAATTATTTTCTTTTGAGTGCTATCATATCCTCTAGTATCTGCTACATCTATTGATTCTATTGTATGCACTTCTGGTGGGCGAGTTCCTTGAGGTCTTTCCGTAGGAGGCAATTCTTCTTGCTTCTTTTCTTGCTTTTTTCTTTCTCTCCTTTCTTTTATTTTTTCTGCTGCAGTTTTTCTTTTTGTAGTTGGTTCTGTTTTCTTTTCACCTTCTGCAGCTGGTTCTGCAGTTTTAGTTTCCACAGGTTCTACCTTTTCTACTTTTGGCTTTTCTACAGGTACTTCTATCTTATTTGTTGTTACAACATCTTCATATACTTTATCAAATGCAGCATCTGAGATTTCCCCTACAGCTTCAGCTTGTAGTTTAATTGCAACATCTAATGCTTTATCTCCTTTTACTTCTACTATATGACCATCTCTAGTTTCTAATGATACAGATTCTAGGTTGCCATCTTTATCCATTTTAAATGGTTTGGGAACTCGATCCTCAGAAGGTAATTTAAGATCTCTATCTGTTATTTGTTTTTCACCTATAATAACAGGTTCTTTACCTTCTGCTTTAATAACATAATTGCCATTTTCTACTTCTAAAGTTCCTGTGTGGGTTGTTCCATCTGCGAGGGTAACTGTGGCTTCGCTTCCTGTTGTAACTTCGAGGGCTGGCTTTGTTTCAATTTTTCTTTTAGCTGCAAAAGAACCTTCAACTGGTACTCTTTTGGTAGTTTCGACAGTTTCAGTCTTTGTTGTAAATTCATAATCTTGTGATTTTGTAATTAATGGTTCTATTAAATGAGCCGCTTCTGGATGTTTTTCTAGGGCAGTATATAATATATCTTCAGTTGTCTTGATTTCCCCTTCATTAATATTTTCTGCATTATTAACTTTACTAATTGTTGTTTGTGCAGTTTCTAAATCTTTAGATGGAATAAATGCAGATGCAGCTCCAAATGTAGATGTTATTTCAGTATCAGATATTGGCTTAACTTCTTGTGCTTCTCTTGGCTTTAATTGTAACGCATGATCAACTACATCATCACCATATTTCTTTCTTAATTCTTGTGCTTTCGTTGGATCTTGAGCCTCATTAGCTACACCTTCTATAAAGTCTATCTTAGATTGTCTATCTGTTATTTTATCTGCGTCTTCTTTAGTTATTTGACCTGTCTCTATTGCATCATTTATAACTGCATTAGTTAGTTTAGATAATTTATTTTTAGTCTTAGATACAACAGTTACAGGCTCTAATAATGTTCCTTTGTATATTTTATCCATCTTAGCATCTATCTCCACTAATCTATCTCCAATCTTACTTGCTAAATCTTTTGATATATCTTTATTTAATGTTGCTTCTAAATCATTTTTTTGCATTTTCAAAAACAACAAATCTCTTTGTGAATCATGACTTAATTCTTCTCCATTAGCATCTAACATTGGAGTTGATTGCAAAACTCTATTTGCATTCATTATATTATTAGTAATCTGCCTTCCTTGTTCTGGAGTATATGTGCCATTTTTTACTTTATCAGATACTAATCTTAAAAATTCTGTTGGTTTTTGTCCTGCTAAATAAATTGCATCTTTATTGATTGAAGTGATATCTGTTATACCACCTTCTTTAGTTATTTTTCCAAGAGTTCCTAATGCTGAATTAAATACAACTACATTCATAAACTCTAACATAGCTTCATTGGAATAATGTTCGGATGTGTCTAATGTATTCATTACTGCATCATTAACAACTCTACCTGTAGTTGTCATTGCAACAAATTTTGCAGCTTCTTTAGTTCCTCCAACTACAGCTTCCCCTACATTCTTACCTACATTATATGACTTTTTAAATACGCTTAATGCTTTGGGTTCTGTTCTTAATACTGTTAATATTTGTTCATTAGATAATTTATCTACTAGTCTACCTATAGGTGTTTTATTCCCTAACATTCTTCTAATAGCATCAGGAGCTCCTGCACCTGCCATTGCTGCTGAATGTATAGCTGTAGATATCATTGCATCGCTATATGGATTTGCACTTCCTCTTTCTATAGCTGCTGCATATTCATCGTTAAAACTAGACATAGCTGCTGCTGTAAATGTTCTCATAAAGTTACTAGCATAAGTAGCAGTAGCTCCACCCCCTGTAAGATATTCTGCTACTAAAAAAGGAGCTAACCCTGCAGCCATATTACCTATCCCATACAATAATGATGTAGCAGATATATTTCTTTTTCCACCTTTTATAGGATTAACTTCTGCATCTTTAGGATTATCATAAATTAATTCAGTAGATTTTTTTATTTTTTCTTCTTGCGTCAGGGAAGTGTCGGCATTAATAGCATCAATTTTCTTTTGTAATTCAGGACTTAATTTATAATCAGCTGTTTTAGTATACGCTGTTTCTTGTCTTTGATATAAAATACTCCCTGTTTGAGCTTGCTCCCCAAGTAATGCGGCTTGATCTATTTCATTTTTTTCTTCAGTCTGAAACGGAGTTTTTATTATATTCCATGCTCCTTTTACTGTATTTAATAACCCCATTCCCGTTTTCCCTAAGATATTAGCAACCCCTCCCATTTCTTGACCAACAAACTCTTGTGCTATATTTCTTGCTTCTAAATATGATGCTTTAGGAAATTTTTCAGATAATGTTTGTTCTTGATTATCTAATGCTGTATAAATATCTTTATAAGGATTAATTTTAGCTTCTAATTCAAGTGTTCTATTATAATCATCTTCAGTACCTGTGCCATCTTTTAATTTGTTGTAAAGTACTTCGTATTCTTTTTGATATGTATTTACATTTTCTACTGCCCAATTTTTCTTTATTTGGATACCTAATTCTTCTAATCTTTTACCTGCTGTTTCTTTTTGAACTTTAGCATCATAATTATCAGCGATATTAATCTCATCAATAAAAACAGATTTATATCTATTAGCTTCAGTAGGTTGTAAGTCTTGTAATAATTTATATGCTAAAGCCTGATTTTCACTTAACTTAGTTAGTAATGGGTCATCTGTATTTATTTTTTTAGCAGCATAAATACCAGAATATACTTTATACATATTGTTTAAAATATCTTCTGATTTATCTCCTCCTACTTGTTTAGCTATGTTAACAATAGATTGCACATTCCCTCTAATATCTTCTAATCCTAAATTAGGATCATAAATATTTTTAGAATATTGTACTATATCCCCTTTTAATTTTGATTTTTCATCATCATTAATATTCGCATCTGCGTTTATTGAATTAAATAAACCACTACCATATTTAGCAGTAGCTATTGTTCTTTCGTATAATTGAGGATTATCTTTGTATAGTGTTAATAATTTTGTTGGGGAATACTCAGGTGTCTTCCAATAAGCATCATTAATTCCCTCCGCATCATTAGCTAATTTATCAGGATCATATCCTG
>Ga0315284_10007002_pt1 | contig 16078 bp, 16 predicted proteins | sample YL17G09_16_MG_FD_203696 | JGI IMG/M metagenome (GOLD analysis project Ga0315284, IMG submission 203696) | Sediment microbial communities from Yellowstone Lake, YNP, Wyoming, USA - YL17G09_16 | ecosystem: Environmental > Aquatic > Freshwater > Lake > Sediment | place: USA: Wyoming | collected... | reverse complement strand
TGACACCGTGGCCGACATGCTGGCCGAGCAGCGCTACAGCATCAAATACACCAACTGCTTCCCGGACGAAGCCGGCTGGTAATCATAGCCTCTGGAGCACTGTATGCGTTTTGAATTCGCCACCTCTGGCCGCATCATCTTTGGACCGGGAACCCTGAGAGAGGTCCCCGTCCTCGCCGGCCGGATGGGTTCGTGTGTCTGCCTCGTCACCGGGCGAGACCTCGATCGCGCCGCCTCTCTTATAGGACTTCTGCACGAAAAGGGTCTCTCTTGCACTACCTTTCAGGTGCATGGGGAACCCACGACCGAGAACGTCTCCACCGGGGTACGACTCGCCAGGGAGGCAGGATGCGACCTCGTCATCGGCATCGGCGGCGGCAGCGTGATCGATGCCGGCAAGGCTATCGCCTCCCTGCTGACCAATGCCGGCGATCTCTGCGAGTATCTCGAGGTCATCGGCTTAGGCAAGGATCTGAATAATGTGTCCGCACCCTTTATAGCCATTCCCACTACGGCAGGCACCGGCGCCGAAGTTACCCGCAACGCCGTGATCGTCTCTCTCTCTCACCGCGTCAAGGTGAGCATGCGCTCCCCGGTGATGCTCCCCCGCCTGGCCGTGGTCGATCCAGAATTGACCTACTCCTTGCCGCGCTCCATAACAGCCAGCACTGGCCTCGACGCCCTGACCCAGCTCATGGAGGCCTTCGTGACCCACAGAGCAAATCCACTGACCGACGGATTCTGCCGCGAAGGACTCGTGCGAGCGACCCGCGCGTTGCGCACGGCCTATGAGAAAGGCGATCCTCAATCCCGCGCAGATATGTCACTCGCGAGCCTGCTGAGCGGCCTTGCCCTGGCGAATGCCGGACTCGGCGCCGTGCACGGCCTTGCCGGACCGCTGGGCGGCATGTTCCCTGCCCCACACGGCATAGTGTGCGCCCGGCTCCTGCCCATCGTTATAGAGCGCAATATCCTGGCCCTCTCGTCACGATGTGCGGATTCCCCAGCCCTCGAACGCTATGCCGAGATCGCACGCATCTGCACCGGTCATGCCGCCGCCCAGGCAGACGACGGCATGACCTGGTTACAGGAACTCTGCTCTTTCCTCGCCGTGCCTGGTCTGGCCAGCTTCGGCATGCGCGAACAGGACATCCCCGCTATCGTGCAACAGACCCAGATGGCCAGCAGCATGAAGGCTAATCCCATACCCTTGACCGACGCCGAACTCTCCTCCATCCTCAAACGCGCCTTGTAAATTTCAGGTATAATTGCAGGGGCGACGGACATCTGGTTCTCCTGGATAGACCAAAGGGGACAGGAGGGATGAGCGTTAAAGACATCAAGCGTGGCAAGGAAAGGCTTGCGTGGAAGGCGGAGATTCAGTATGGTGCATTAGGATGTTAGTAAGGGACATACTCGATTCTGTAAAGATCACGTTCAGTTTCGAGTTCTTTCCACCCAAAACAGATCTTGGCTGGGAGAGGCTCTTTCAGACCATTGCCGATATCATGCCGCTCAAGCCGTCGTGGGTGAGCATTACCTACGGAGCAGGAGGCTCAACCAGGGAGAATACCCACAACCTTGTAGTGCGCATCATCCAGGAGACAGATCTGGCCGTCGTTTCGCACCTCACCTGTGTCGGAGCCACGAGGGATGAAATCGAAGAGATCCTCACGCGCTACCACACCAACGGTGTGAAGAACATCCTGGCCTTGCGGGGGGATCTGCCGCAGGATCAGGATTGGAAAATGTCCGGAAAAGGTTTTGCCTATGCCGTCGACTTGGTGGCGTTCATCAAGAAGCATTTCCCCGGCATGTGCATCGGCGTGGCGGGCTTTCCTGAGGGGCACCCGGACACGCCGAACAGGCTCAAGGAGATCGAAAATCTCAAGGCCAAGGTCGATGCCGGGGCCGATTATATCATCACCCAGCTCTTCTTCGACAACCGTGAATTCTTCGACTACTGCGAACGGTGCGAACTGGCCGGCATCCGTGTGCCCATCCTTGCGGGGATTATGCCTGTGCTGTCGCGGAGCGGGATGCTCAGGATAGCCGAGGTGGCGGCCGGGGTGAGGATTCCCGCGCGTCTCCAGAAGGCGGTGAAAAGGGCGGAAACGGACGAGTATGTGGAGAAGGTCGGTGTGCATTGGGCGACCGAACAGGTCATGGATCTCATGGACAACGGTGTGCGCGGGATTCACTTCTATACCCTGAACACGGCACGGGCGACCCTGAAGATATACGAGACGCTTGGCGTGGCGAGCCACGGTGGGCTTCGGATCTGATGGGACAATCCCTATCAGGGGAAGACGCATCATAGGGGGAGGAAGAGATGATCAACGAACGCATAGAGGACAACATCGTTATTGCCGTGTTCGAGCATGGGAAAAACAACTCGATCACCCTGGAGACGCTCAGGCAGTTAAAGGCGATCGTCAGGAAGGTCAATGATGACGTTTGTCTCAAGGGCATCGTGTTCACCGGTGCAGGGAAGGCCTTTTCCGACGGCTTCGACCTTCCGATGTTCCTCGGCTTCAAGGATGTAGAGGAGGTGATTGCCTTCTTCAACGAGGAAGAGGAGATATTGCTCGACCTCTTCATGTGCTCCAAACCGGTGATCGCCGCCATCAACGGACATGCCGTGGCGGCCGGCATGATCGTTTCCATGGCCTGCGACTACCGGATCGTAAAGGATCATCCCAGGATCAAGATCGGCATGAGCGAGATCAAGATCGGTCTGCCGCTCTCCGTGGCGCAGACTGAGATCATGCGCTTCGGGCTGGACAGCGACAGGAAGTACCGGGACATCATGTATTTTGGAGCGATGCTCGATGTGATCAAGGCTAGGGAGCTGGGGGTCGTGGACGAGGTCGTAGAGGAGGAAAGGCTCATCCCCCGGGCCAAGGAAATTGTGTGCAGTTTTATCGACAACCCGGGCCGGGCCTTCATCAAGCTCAAGGAGGGATTGAAGAAGCCGACGGCTGACCGGATACGCATGCGCCTGTCGGCGGAGAATTGGCGCGAGTCGCTTGCGTTCTTCTTCGACAAGGACGTCCGTTCCACCCTCGAGTTCGTCCAGAAGATGAGGTAAAAGCACATACCTCCCATCCTCTCAGAATCTTCATGGGGTTCGGCATACGCCGATCTGGAGTAAGACTGGTGCACTATACTGCGCCTCATCGTGATCATCAAACAAAGGGTAGGTAGGCTATGAAGAAGATGATATTGTTCCTCATCTGTTCCTGGGGTCTGATGGTGAGTCCGTGCCTGTATGCCCGAGATCGAGATAATGATCCGGGTAAGGAGATCGTGAAAATCGGAGAGGACATCACGATAGAGGCAGGGGAACAAGTTTTGCGGGCAGTGGCCGTCGGTGGCAATGTTACAGTGGACGGTGCGGTGGAGGATGACGTGGTTGCGATCGGTGGATCGGTATTTCTCGGGCCGCGTTCCCTGGTCGGTGGAGATGTGGTCTCCATCGGCGGGAGTATCGTGAAGCAGGAGGGGGCGGAGGTGAGGGGGAACCTTTCCACCATCGAGACGCCTGATCTGAGCTCGGCCTTTTCGCTCCTCTCCAGGTATCATATGCCGGAGATGATGCCGCATCTGTTCCGGTTCTCCGGGATCATGAGCTTTATCGGTTTTCTGCTCCTCGGGATCCTGATCACTGCCCTGCTCCCGGAGGCTGTCGGGCATGCATCTGCCATGGTGGAGCATAATGTCCTGAAATCCATCCTGTGGGGCGTCATGGGTCTTATCTTGATCGTTCCTGTAGGCGGAGTGCTCCTGATATCCGTAGTCGGTATTGTGCTCATACCGGTAGAGATTATCTTCGTAATCTGCTGCCTCATCCTGGGGTACATCGCGATTACCCAGCTCGTTGGTAAGAAGCTCACAGTCGCCTTCAGGCGGCCGCATCAACCCATCATGCTTGAGACCATCATCGGCATGTGTGTCCTCTTTGCTGTTAGCTCTTTGCCGTTCCTCGGTTGGCTGGTAATTGCTGTGCTCGCCTGCCTTGGATTCGGAGGGGTCCTGGCCAGTATCGTCATGCGCAGAAAGAAGGTTCATGTGCAATAGACAAAAAAATGGGATGGCGATTTGGGCATAGGTAGCGCCATCCCTTAAGAGGAGGTTACAAAGACTTTTTCTATCTATTTAGATGTATCGGCCAATCATAAAGATGCATAAGCGGTTATTGTTTTTTTCGCTGTGGTTCGGCATATATTCCCCCCGTTTTGCTGAGGGTGGAACCAGGAATTTCTAAAAATTTTCGGGAGGGTGGTCTGGAGGAGAAGCCTTTTATAAAAGGGGGTTTCCCCTAAGATTCACGCAAGAAAAATGCGCCAGCCCGCAAGCAGTGAGCCGGGTCGGAGCTCGAAGGCACCGGAAGCCTCGGCCACGGGGATAAAACCGCAATGGGCGCATTTCACGTCCCCCCTGCCTTGCGCATAGCATCCCGTCGTGACCGAGCCGCCGGGGTCGACATTAGCGAGGAGCCATTCGTGACATTGCCAGGTGTTCTCGATCATGGCCTTAAGACTCGCTGTGGAGTTGAGGATCAATAATCCCTTCTGCTTGAGTTCCAGGACCTTTCCAATGGCGAGCGCACGTCCGGTTGCATCCATAGCCAATGGCGCCTCTCCCTGGTCATAGGGGTAGAAGAATTGGACGGTAATCCCTTTGACCTGTGGGATGGAGGAGAGGATATGAACGGTCGCTTCAAAATCCTGCCAGTTCTGGTGGTTAAACCTGAAATGGACAAAGAGTTTCCTGTGTTTTGCTGCTCTGAGGTTTCTCACAACTATGTCGAAGGAATCGCTTCTCAGCATATCATGCGTGTGTTTGGGACCGTCGATGCTCACCCACAGGACGTCGGTCGGGACATCGAGCGTCAGCGTTCCGTTCGTGGTTGCGCCTACACAGAGGAAGCCTCGTTTCGCATAGGCAACCAATTCAGGGAAATCATGCGACCCGTCATTCCACAGCAGAGGTTCTCCCCCCTCGAAGACCACGATGAGACAGCCTTGCCTTTTGAGCTCGGCAAGGGATCGTATCGCCTTCTCCCATGAGATGTGCGAGTTCTCTTCATGCGAGCGTAAATGGAAGGGGCAAACCATGCATCTGAGGTTGCAGTGGTAGGTAAGCTTGAAGCTCGCCAGGAGGGGTTTTTCTGGCCGAGGGGCTTTGTTGCAAGGAAAAACTGTGCCAGGCTGGCAAGGGCAGGTATATGCATGGTGGGCTGAGATCAAAGCCTCATTTGGTAAGCAGCCGTCTTCGCAAGCGCCTTTATGGCACGTTCCGGGGAAGGGTAGGCCATGATCCCTTCGCGGTCCAGGTGCTTGACGATATTGATTTTTTCTGCGGCATCGAATGCCATGAGGTCGATCACGGGGATAATGGGCATATGCTGACGGGAGATGAGATCGAGGAGCAGCCGAAAAAGTTTTTCCTCCTCCCGGATCAGAAAGTTCGCGGAAGTCTCGACCTCGCTAACTGGCACAACCTCTGAGCTCAGGAGCTTTCTCGCTCGCAACGTCATGTATCCAAGGCCCATGAGGAGCACGGCATCTACGGAAGCGCTTTCCATGAGGATGTTGACGGTATCGATGATCACATTCACCTGGCCGGGTGCCACGAGGTCGATGGGGTTCCCGCGACTCCAGTAGGAAGGGAGGATTCCATCGAGCTTCTCGATGATCTCCTTTTCGAGCGGTGGGACTGCAAAACCCAGGGATATGCATGCATCGGTGGCGATAACCCCCCACCCCCCGCCAAGGGTGACGATGCCGATCCGGTTTCCCTGTATTCTCGGCTGAGTGAGGAGCAGACCGGCCACGTCGATCATCTCGTCCATGGTTTCCACCTGGATGATCCCTGCCTGGCGGCACATGGAGCTGAAAACGGCGTCGTCGTTCGCGATGGCGCCCGTATGTGACATGGCTGCTCGCGCTCCCATATCGGTGCGGCCGCCCTTGAGGAGGACGATGGGCTTATCCCTCGTAATCCTGCGGGCAGTCTCGAAAAACATCCTCCCATCCCGCAAACCCTCGACATAGAGGCATATGAGAAGGGTCTCCGGATCGTGTTCGAGCATTTCCAGGAAGTCCTCGGTCTTGAGATCGGCCTCGTTCCCCGAGCTGATCAGCCTAGCCAGGCCGATCTCGCGCCTCTGGAAACGATAGGCGATGGATGAACCCAGGTTGCCGCTCTGGGCGATGACGCTCACATGGCCCTTTTGCAGGTTCAGGGACGCCATGAGGGCCAGCATGGGGATGGGCGAGGCGCTGAATATTCCCATGGTGTTTGGCCCGACCAGCCGCATGCCACCTGCACGGGCTATCTCGACGATCTCATGTTCGAGCCGTGCTCCTTCCGGTCCCGTCTCGGAGAAGCCGGCCGTGATGACGATCCCTGCCCGGATACCCTTCTGCACGCATTGCCTCACCGTCTCAGGCACCAGGCTCTCTTTGACGACAATGACGGCAAGGGAAATCGTGTCTTCGATTTCAGCTAGATCGGTATAGACCTTTCGTCCGAACCAACTCCCCCCCTGGGGGTTGACGGGGTATAATTTCCCGGTATAACCGCCGCGGATGATGTGGTGGAGGATATTGAATCCCCATTTGAATGCATTCGTCGAGGCGCCGATAAAGGCGATGGATTCAGGCTCGAACAGGCCGGCAAACAGGTTATCCATCCGGCCCTCATCTTCCCGGAAAGTTCGGCTTCCGTTTTTCTTTCTGCGCCCTCACACCCTCACGAGCGTCCTCGCTGGCAAAAATGGGAGCCCCTATCTCGACTTCTTTCATGAAGGCGGCATTCAGTTCCATATCCCGGATCGCGCGTGCACACCGGATAATCCCCTGGGTTGCAAGTGGTCCGTTGTTGGCGATCTTCTCTGCCAGACCCATGGCGGTGGGCATGAGCTCCTCCTTCGGGACGACCCTGTTGAGGAAGCCCCATGCATAGAGGGTCTTGGCGTCGTAATTATCGGCGGTCAAGAGGATCTCGAGCGCCCGGCAGGACGATATGATCCGCGGCAGGAAGACGTTGCCGCCGCCGAAGGGCATGATCCCGAGGCTCGCCTCCCGCATCTGAAAGACGGCATCGAGGGAAGCCACCCGCAGGTCGGCGCCCATGACCATTTCGAACCCGCCCGTAAGGCAGTATCCATGGATCGCCGCGATAACCGGTTTCTTGACGAAGCTGAGCTTGAGCATTGCCTGGCCCACGCCTGATCCAAACCCGTCGAAGAGCCACTTCTCCGCCTCGGTCTCCGGCTCCCTGATGCGCGTCAGGATCGGGACGGCAGACTTGAGGTCCATGCCGGCACAGAAGATGTCCGGCAGGGCGGAGTACAGTACCGCCACCCTGATAGTGCTGTCCTCATTAATGTCCTTCCATGCTCCGTGGAGCTCGAAGAGTATCCCAGGATCAAGCGCATTCTTCTGTTCGGGTCGGTAAAGACCGACTTTGGCGATATGCCCTTCCTTCTCGTATATCAGAGCCATAACCCCCCCCTTGATGCAAGAATGATGAAAGATCTAACGGATATATTCCATCCTTGTCAACCGAGTTCACGGCACTATCGGCTATCTTTGATTCCAAGCTGGTTCTCGTGCATGCACCCCTGCAATCAAGAAGCTATCGTTCGCGGTGCTTATCTATAGTGGGGTAGGCGACTGCCTGTTGCGCGTGCCTGTATGTTCTTCAAGCGCCCTTTCTGCGGGCGAAGAGGGCGGCGCCCAGGGCCCCGATGATTTGCGGGTCCACGGGCAGCGGGGCTACTTCCATATTGATGATCTTCGACAGAGCCTTGATGAGGCCCTGGTTCTTGGCGCAGCCGCCGGTGACGGTCACCAGGGGTCGCATGCCGATGCGTTTGAGCAAGGTGAAGCAGCGTTTGGCGACCGCCATCTGGATGCCGGCGGCGATGTCTTCGGGCGGGTTGCGCTTGGCCAGGAGGCTGATGACCTCGCTCTCGGCGAAGACGCTGCACTGGGCCGTGACCGGGATGATCTTCCTGGCCTTGAGGGACAGGGCGGAGAACTCGTCCAGGTCCATGCGGAAGATGCGGCTCATGGCCTCGAAGAAGCGGCCGGTGCCGGCGGCGCACTTGTCGTTCATGGCGAATTCCAACACCGAGCCGTCGCTGTCCAGGGAGATGGTCTTGACGTCCTGGCCGCCGATATCGACGATGGTCTTGATCTGGGGGGCGCAGGAAATGGTGCCCATGGCATGGCAGCTGATCTCTGAGATGTTCTCGTTGGCAAACGCGACTTCGTTGCGGCCGTAGCCGGTGCCCATCAGGTAGGCCAGGTCCTTGTAGCTGGCCAGGCCCTGGACTTGTGCGCAGGCCTTTTCCAGGGCCAGCACCGATGTCACTTCCGGATCGATCTCGCACGGGATAATGACGCCCGCGACCATGGTGCCGCTTTCATCCAGGATAACCGCCTTGCCGGTGGTGGAGCCTACGTCGCATCCGCCGTAATACTTTTTCGCCATAGCGTTCTCCCTTTCTTCCTATTGATAGAGGCGCGGGGCCTTCATGACATTGTCCATGAAGAACTCAACCTGCCGGAGCATGTTGTCATGGGACACGATCCGCGGATCAGAGAGGTCATAATCCAGGATGAGCAGGGGGATGCCCTTGGCGCGGCACTGTTCGCGCAGGATGCCGTTCATGGCCTGGCCCCCCTTGCAGCCCAAATGATTGGCGACCCACACCATGTCGAGATCGAACTGCTTAACCATGCGGAAGATATCGTCCAGGTAGTTCTCGGCCGGACCGCGGGTGTGGCGCACCATGGGGCCCTGCATGATGGTCTTGCCCCAACCCCGCAGCATGGTCTCGTGCGAGGTGGTGTCGATGGGTTCATGGTGATTATAGGTCATGCTGTCGTTGATGAGGGTCACGCCATAGGTACGCTCGGCCCAGTTGAATATGTCGATGAAGTGCAGGAAGGGCGGATTCCAGAGCACGGCCCGGTACTTCTCGTTCTTCGTGGCCGGGAGTTTTTTCTCAAAATTCGTGCGTGCCATTTTCAGGAGTTTTTCATAGTGCCGCACCGAGACCGGATGGCCGGCCGAGATATTGAAATGCCACAGATGGCTCAGCCACACGGCCTCGGCTGCCAGGGGAGCCGGCCTGGTACGGAGCATGTCCCACAGCTCGGTCTCCATCTCCAGCATGTAATTGCGCGCCTGGCAGATCTCGCGCATGCGGTCCCAATCCATGCGCCCGGGCGTGTGCTGTTCCAGCCAGGTGATCATGCCCATGACGTCCTGGGCAAAGAGTTTCTCGGCCCGTTCGTTGTAGAAATTGTACGGCGCATCCAGGCGGTAGATGGGGACATCGTATGCCCGTTGTATGAAGGCATAGGAGGCCGCGCCGGCATCACAGGGCATATTGGAGCTCACGATAGCGACCCCCTTGGGCATATGGCCCTTGAGAACCATGCCCACCGTAGCCTTGGGCAGGCTGCAGGCATCGGGATTCATACCCGCGTTCTCGGCCTCGTCGATGTATTTCAGGGAGGCCTCGGGGGTTATGATGGGCAAGATGATGCCCATGGCTTCGAGCAGATAGGATTTGAGACCCATGGCGCGCGCGATATCGTACGGTACCAGGTCCTCGAAGATGACCAGGCGCGCGGGATCGAACAGCATGTCTTTCAGTTGTTCCATACTGCCTAAAGCCACGGTGTGGACCGTCATGCAGATCGAATCGTGATACATGCCAGACCGGCCGCGCACCAGGCGTTTGGCAAGCCCGTTGACCCGCAGCAGGATTAGCATCCAGGGATTCTTGATCAGCGCACGGATGAGGCCAAGGAAGCCCAGCTTGGACAGCACCTGGACCAGGAACTTCAGGATCGCCAGCCAGGTCAGGCCCCAGTATTTGATGAAAACCAACGCATCCCGGGGATGGGGTGCACTGAAGAGATAGCCGGCCAGGGAGTTCTGCAACAGGCCTTTTATGGTATCGGACAGATGCATAAGCTGCGCTTTCATGCTGGTAATGATAGTTTTCACCGTCAAGGGAGCCTCCTCATGACACCATTATTTGCCCATGCTCTCGATAAAGGCCTGGACCCGCGTGCGCAGCTGGCCTTCACCGCCCAGACGATATTCCCGCTCCAGCTTGAGTACCGGTATGCCCTTCTCACGTAGCGCAGTTACCAGCGGCATGGCATCCACGCCCCAGAGGTCGCAGAATTTGATGATCTCGATCACCACGCCGTCCACCTTGTATTCCTGCATGGTGTTGATAATGGTGTTCAGCCGGCGGTCGAAGTCCTCCATCATACGCGGGCAGAGCGTCTTCTTGAAGGTATGTTCGGCCAGGGTTTTGTAAGGGTTGCCGCCATTGAGTTCTATGGATTTGAACCCGGGAATGGTCCCGGTACAGAAACGGTCCGCCACCACCAGGCCGCCCTGCGACTCGATGATCTTGATGAATTCCGGGTCGTGCAGATGCCCGCCCACGAGCATCAGGCGCGCCCGGTATTTCTGGATACCCTCGCGCTGTTCGAGCTCTTTTTTAAAATCGAGGATATGGGGCAGGATTAGGTCCTTGGGCGATGCCTGGGAGGCCATGACGACCTGGTGGAACTCGGTGCCGGTGATGGGCGGATGCGGTTTTTTGCGCAGCTCGCCGATTGCTTGGACCATGCTTGCAAAATCGTTCCAGTTCTCCATAGCCTTCTTGAGCGAGGCCTCGCTCATGTCCACCCCGAAATGCGCGGCGAGCTTGTCCGCAAGGGTCTTCAGTTCTTCGGCCATCCAGACAAGCGTATCCTGGTTCACCTTACGCGGCACATCCAGGATATGATTGAAGGCCGGCTTCTTGAGATACTCCAGGTTGTCGTACAGCCGCTGCATATGTGCGCAGGAGGGCACGAACACCCACCCCTGCAGCAGATCGAAACGATCATCCAGGGCGAATTCCAGGAGGCTGCGGGCATAGGTGCAGATGAAACTGGAAAGATAGTTGTCCGCGGTCTCGGTGCCGGCCACCCCGGGCGCCTGGAGACGCACCGGGAAAAGCCGGTCCGCCATGAGCAGGGCCTCGGGCACGAACGAACAGGAATACCCGATGGGTATGCGCCCCTCTTGCACCGCCTGCTCAACCAGACGGTTCTGCGGACTTTCCAAAAGCTCTTCAAATACCTTCATTGCCTTACGGCTTGCTTTCATAGGCAAATACTCCTCTACAGATAATCATTCAATGATATCCATCTTCTTCAGGATATCCGCGACAATACCCAGCGTGGGTGAGGTTTCGGGGATCTCGGTAAGCGGGGCCCCTCTGAAATCAAAGTCCCTGATCGCCTCGTCGTCGCCGAGCCATCCGTAGATCTCGAGCTCCGTTCTCGTACTAATTTCATGGGCTTCCGCCCCGTTCCTCACCCTGTTAAGCACGAGGCCGATGCTGTGGAAGTCAACAGCCTTTTTATCACCGGCCACAAGGGCTATGGTGTTGGCCACGCCGATACCTTTTGCCGAGGTGTCGGAGACCAGGACCAGGTGGTCCACGGTCTTCATCACGCGCCGGTTGATCTGTTCCACGCCGGCCTCGCCGTCGATCAGCACGATATCGAACTTGCCGGCCAGGTCGACGATGATGTCCTTGAGCAGGGAATTGACCCGGCAGAAACAGCCTTCATCTTCCGGCCGTCCGATGGCCAGAAGCGCATACCCGTCGCCGGATGCCAGGGCCTCGAAGATCTCGTAATCTAGCTGCCTGGCGGTTTCCTGTTTATCCTGCGGCCGGCCGTTCTGGATGCGTGCAATGAGATCCTTGCGGATGTCATCCACGGTCTTACGCACCGTGATCCCTAAGGCGGTGGCCAGACCCATGGCCGGGTCGGCATCGATGGCCAGGATCTTGCGGTTGTTCTTTTGTGAGAGCAGCTTGACCATCAGGGCCGCGATAGACGTCTTGCCCACGCCCCCCTTGCCGCACAGCGCCACAATTTTGGTCTTAAGCATGGGTGGCCTCCTTTTTCTTCTGCATGAGCTTGTCGCGCATGGCTTTGAGCTCGGCGGCATCATCGCACACGGCCTGGTAATCACAGGTTTCGCACTCGAAGTCCATTTCGCCGGCCATCTTGTTCATGGCCGCCACGATTCGTTCCGCCGGGGCGGTGATCTCCTTGAGCCGGCCGACATCGCCGGTACTGGAGGTGATGTAGATGATCTCCACCGCGCGCACAAAGGGCTGGCACCGGAACAGGGCCATGAGCGCCGAGCCCAGGATACGGGCCGAAAAGCCATCGCGCAGGGCGGCCGTGCTGATGCGGCACCATTCGCGCATGAACTGGGAGACCGCCCGCAGCATGAAGCCCTTCAGGTCGAGGTTGTAGCGCAGGAAGTCCATATCCTTGTGCCGGTCATAGGCATTGTCTTCGTTGAAGCCGTCAACCCCGACCAGGACCACCTTGCCGAAGGGCAGGCTCCGGCCTAGGGTTTCCGGAAAGTCCGGCCCCACCAAGGTTATGCGGCCATCGGTTACGCGGGCCAGATCCTCGGTCCACAGCAGGCAGGATATGGATTCCTTTTCCGGGCTGCCCAGTTCCAGGCCGAGGTCCTCTTTCAGGACGATGTTGCGGGGCCCGCCTTTGGGCCAGGCCGGGGTATGATCCGCGACCCAGGACCTCTGGGGAGCGGCCCGATCGATAAATCCCCGCACTGCCGTAATCGTATCCGTGAACAGTTCCATGAAGATGCTTTACGCGGCGCGGTTGACGGCCTGGCGGGCCAGCAGGGCCGCGCCCAGGGCGCCGATGATCTGCGGGTCGGCCTTTACCATGGGCGTGATCTTAAGACCAAGTGCGGCTTCCAGGGCTGTGAACATACCCTGGTTCTTGGCCACCCCGCCGGTCATGGTGACCTCCCTGTCCAGCTCCACGCCGTTGGCCAATGCCGCTACGCGGTGAGCCAGGGATTTGTGCAGGCCGCTCACGATATCGGCCAGATCCTTGCCGGCATTGATGAGCGAGATGATCTCGGTCTCGGCAAAGACCACGCACTGGTTGGAGATGGCCACCGGGTTCTTGGCCTGGAATGATATGTCGCCCATGTCCTGGATTTGAACCCCCAAGGCACCGGCCATGACCTCCAGGAACCGGCCTGTACCCGAGGCGCAGCGGTCGTTATAGGCAAAGCGCACCACGTTGCCGCTATCGTCCAGTCTTATGGCCTTGGCATCCTGGCCGCCGATGTCGATCACCATGTGTACCTGGGGCATGAGCCACTGCGCCCCTTTGCCGTGACAGGTGATTTCGGATTCCACGGCATTGGCAAAAGGAATCGAGTTCCGGCCGTACCCGGTACCTACACAATAGTCGATATCGGCTTGTGTCAGAACGGCCTGAGCCAGGACCTTGTCCATGATCTCCCGGGCCGACTCCGCCGGATCGGGTTTGGAAAAGATTACCTGTGAGGCGATAATATCACCGTCCTGCATGATGACGGCCTTGGTGCTCAATGAACCCACATCACAGCCAGCTACATACATCACTTTTCTCCCATCTTTTCTTTGGCGATTACGGCCGCGCCTAGGGCACCGATAATCTGGGGATCCACCCTGAGTCTACGAATTGGTACATTCAGTTGTTTTTCCATGGCCTGCACCACGCCGATGTTCTTGGCCACGCCGCCGGTCATGCATACATCCTTCTCCACCCCGACCGCCTTGGCCAGGATGGCGACTCTCGCCGCCATGGCCTCGTTGATGCCGGCCGCCAGGTCGGCCTTGGGTGTATTGGTATTGAGGTGCACGATGACCTCGGCCTGAGCCCAGGCCGTGCACGTGGCGGCCAGGTTGATGGGGTTGCGGGACTGGGCCGAGATCTCGCCCAACTCAGAGAGCTCCAGGCCCAAGAGTTTGGCCATGACTTCCAGAAAGCGGCCCGTGCCCGAGGCACATTTGTCGTTGGTAAAGAACTTGACGATATTGCCCTTGGCATCCAGGCGCGTGGCCTTGCAGTCCTGACCGCCGATGTCGATGATAGTGCGCACCGAGGGTAACAGATAACGCGCCCCCTTGGCATGGCAGGCAATCTCGGAAACAGACTTGTGCACGAACGGGATACGCGCGTGGCCGTAGCCCGTGCCCACGCAGAAGCCGATGTCCTGCATGGTGAGCTTGGCGGCATCCAGGGCCTTGTTCATCACCTCGGTGGCCGACTTGGCCGGATCGAACGAGGATCGGATGAGCGCATGGCTGATGATGCGCGTGTTATTGAAGATGACCGCCTTGGTGGTCAGCGATCCGACATCACATCCGGCTACGATCATGAACCGATCCCCCGCACCTGCATGAATTCGCTGATCTTGTCCACGCAAGCCTCCCATGAGGCGACCCGGTCATCGAAGGCATCGGCAAAGAGCAGCATGGTGGGCAATCCGGCGCGCTCGGCATCCCGCTGTAAGAGCTTGTTGATGCCCCAACTGTTGCGGCAGCCCATGCTGCCGATATAGACTGCCAGATCGGGTTTCATGAGCTTGGTCATGCAGAAGAGATCGTCGCGCCACATGCCGGGGGCGTCGTAAGGACCGCGCAGCTGCTTAGTCATGGGCATGCGGGAATTGATGCCCACGAGCGAATCGATCATGGTGTCCATGTTGGTGGTATCGATCTTGTAGGTCTCTTCTTCCCGGCCTGCGGCATACGCGATGCCCTGATTGAAGAAGGTGAAGATGAGCGTCGGCATGAGGCTGATGTCCTGGTCGTCCATCCATTCCCAGAAACGGCCATCCGTGGTGTAGTGGTCGATATAGCACATTAAGAGCCGGGCGCGTTCCTTTTTCGAGCGTGTACCGGCCCAGCCCTTGGATGCGTTTTCCCGTACGGTCTTGACCATGGATTCGAGTACGGCGGTGTACGATTTGCGGCCCGACATGCTCATACGGCCGCCGTAGGCCATGAGATCGAAGATGGGCGGCATAGGGCAGGGTACCAGGCGCGCCAGGTCATAGAGCTCGATGGTGAGCTCGTCCTGGCGCTGGGTCTCCTCGAGGACCTCCCGGAGCCGGTTTTCGTTCAGACGCGTGCCGGCCTGTTCTTCGACGAACGCGATCATGGCGCGGTAGTCCTGGCGTTGATAGTCGTCGACGCGTTTGCCCGTGAGCTTGCCCGGGAAGTTGCACTGGAAGAAGGGGAGATCGAGGTAGGAGGACATGAACTGGACGGCGTTGGCGTTGGTATCGCAAATGCCGGCCGCGGTACAGATGAGGAAATCGGGCTTTTCGGTCAGGCCCGCCAGATAGGCGCCGAATGATCCGCGCTGCGCCGAGCAGGAGGTCTCGGTGAACCCGATTTCGCAGCAGTAGTCCATGTATTCGGCTGTGCCCTTTTTGAGCGCGATGGTGGCGGCCACGGTCATGGGCTCGGCCCATACCGGCACCACATTGTCAAAGGCAAAGAAGAGCTCCTTGGCCGTCACGAAGGTGCCGATGCAGATTTTTTTCCCCTGTTCGTGCGCCGTCATGACCTCGTCGAAGTATTCCTTGAGCATCTTGAAGAACAGTATGCCCGGCTCGCCATGCCGCAGGAACGTATTGAGCACGACCCGGAAATTCGGCAGGACCCGCTTGAGGCCCTCGAACTCCTTGGCCGTTCCATCGGCGGCCTTGCTGCCGGCATTAAAGATGCTCCAGAGCATCCAGTCGTAGTTATATTCGCGCGTTTCCTTTTTCATAGGGTTATTCCTCTCACACGCCGGACATGCTTAATACCGCCCCGGATTTGATGCGCCGGATGTAGAGCCGGGCGCGTTCCTTGAGGACGTCGAGGTCGGTCTTGCGGGCGATGTATTCCAGCGGCTCGAGCGCTGCGGCGTGAAAGAGGGTCAGCGCATCGATGGCCCGCTGCCGTTCCGCCAACATGCGGCTGTCGTCTAAGGCGATGTCGCGCATGACTTCCCGTGCTACCACTTCTCTATCGATTTCGCACATATGCGTTCTCCTTTAAGCAATGCGTTCCATGAATGCATCCACACGCATCCTGATTCGGCCGGTCTCAACCAGCGGGCCGTACTCGCGTTCGAGGCGCATGCAGGGTCTGCCG
>Ga0315284_10007001_pt1 | contig 16078 bp, 13 predicted proteins | sample YL17G09_16_MG_FD_203696 | JGI IMG/M metagenome (GOLD analysis project Ga0315284, IMG submission 203696) | Sediment microbial communities from Yellowstone Lake, YNP, Wyoming, USA - YL17G09_16 | ecosystem: Environmental > Aquatic > Freshwater > Lake > Sediment | place: USA: Wyoming | collected... | reverse complement strand
ATTCCAGCTCCAATAATCGCAATCTTCATGACAGCTGCGTCCTCTACTCAGGCGGGGCGGACCAACGAAAGACCGCCACACCATTCAGGTCACGCACAAAAACCTCGTCCCCGCAAACGGCCAAGTGAGCCCAGGTCGGTGAATCGCTGATATGCCGCTGACCAAGCAGCTCAAACTTTTCCGGATTCGCCCGGATGAGCAACAGATCACCGCGTTCATCGAGCGCCAATATTTTTGGGCCTTGGGCGACCAAGCTCCAGTACTTGCCGAACGGCTGAGTGATCCAACGCTCTTTGCCGGTCGCGAGTTCAATACACGCGAAACGCCCGTTTTTCAGATGCGTATAAATGTGGCGGTCGATAACGACCGGTGTGGACATGTACCCCTGCACTTTGTTAGTCCAGCGTTCGGTCACCGAGATTGTCTTGCCGGCGGTGGATGCCGCGTCGCTCTGGGTCAGATCGAACAACCAAGATTTTCCGCCATAGCTGCTGGTGAAGACCGCATCGCCGACCACCAGCGGCGTGAGGATATTCATGCCGCGAAAGGCTTCGATTTTTTGCGACCAAAGTTCCATGCCGGTGGCCTCCTCAACGCCTACGAGTTTGTCGCGTGTCTGCACGAGGAACTGCGACTGTCCCACGATTGTCGCTTTCAGGGGAGAAGAGAACGCGCCGCCATGCATGCCGCCGCTGTCTTGCAGCGATCGCCACACCGTCGCGCCGTTGCGTTTGTTGAGCTTCACGAACGAGGCGCCAGCTTGAACGTAAACGTTCTCGCCATCGACCAGTGGAGAGGACACGAATCCAAACGTCGGCAACGGCGACTTGAAACGCTCAACAAAATCGACGCGCCAACGCTCCGTGCCAGTGGTGGTATCGAGGCAGACCAGCACCTCGCGGATCCCAGCGACAAACAGCGATTCGCCATCGCAGGCTGGCGTCGCTCGAATCCACTCGCCATTCTCTCGGGCAAAGAACGGAACGGATGTCGCTCCGGGCCACGCGGCCGACCACAAAACCGCTCCACCGATTCGAGACAACGCCTGCACGACCTCCGTTGTTTTGTCGCGAGTCTCCGTCACGAAGATGCGATCCTCTCCGACAATCGGCCCGGAATAGCTCGGCATCAACTCAACGCGCCATTGTTCAACGAGCGTGACCGGGTCGATGCGATCTGGCCAAAGGGGGAGTACCGCCGCTTGCCCATCGCGAGACGGACCGCGCCACTGTGACCACGTGGCGTCGAGGTCTGATCCACACAAAGTCGGAGGCATTCCAAAGAGACCCGCGACAAACATCGCAAAACCGATTGGGAGTAATCGCATAAACGCCTCAAGCCTTGTTGCGTGTCGATTCCGGTTGTCTTCGCCAAGTATGGGCAAAGTCTTCTAGATGCCGCATCGTGTCGCAAAATGCCGAGTAGCGAAGCCGTGTCCGGATCTCGGGTGTGAGAACCCGGCCACCGACAACAATCGCTGTCTTGGTTTTCATGCCGGTCGTAAACAGTCGATGAAACCCGTCCACGAATGCCGCTTCGTCGGCGATGAATGAAACGCTTAACCAGAAGAGATCTGGTGAGTGCTTCTCGATCGCCTTCACGATCGAATCGAAAGGGATAGACGTCCCGAGCAACCGCGCATCCCAAGCAGCCGAGCGCAGCACAATCTCGGCCATCGTGACCGGCAGAATATATTGATCCCCTTCGATCGTCGCTCCCAACGCAACAAAGTTCCGATCGGGGGCGACTTGTTTGGATCGAAGTTCATGAAGCAGGCGGAGCATCGCCTGACAAGCCGCTCGCTCTTGATAAACCTCCGCTTGGTGACACTCCCACTTTTGGCCGATTTTTCGAAAGGCGGCAGAAATCACCTCGTCAAAAATCCCGCTCACCGACTCACCCTTCAGAAACAAATCAAAAAAAATCGCGTGACAGGCGAGATCGTTCCCTGCCAAAAGCGCCTCCGTCAATCGCTCGACGCTTTCTTCGATCCGACCCGCCTTTCGATCCGTCGTCGCCGGCATCGATAGGATCCGAGGCTCAACCACGGCGTGATTCTGTTCGCGAACGAAACGCAATGCCTCCTGAATCGGAATCCGTCGATGGCCGCCTCCGGTCTTGACCGTCTGGAGCATCCCCTGATCGCACCAACGCTTGAGCGAAGATTCGCTGACACCAATCGCCACAGCCACCTGCTTCGGAGACAGAAGTCGTTCCATGAGTTCACACGAAAATAAACGAGCGTAAAAAGTAGTGATCAGCACCAGACTGGCAGCAACCTAACACATCAAACGGGTGAGAGCAACTTTACAATAACGTCCAATACATCCTAACGGAATGCGGACGAAGCAATTCATAGACATGAGGCCTGCCCCTCCGTAAATCATAGCCTCATACAACGCAGCAAGAGAGGCGAAGAACTCCAGAAATCGCCATGATTTCGGCTTTCTGTAGTTCTTCGAAGCCCTGTTTGTTCCCTGCAGAGGAGATTCCCGACTTGACCTTCAGGGCATTCGATTTGATGGTCAACTTTTCCGCCAAGCGACCGATTCCGGTTGCATTCTCACGATAAAAACGTTCAAATCGTTCATCGATACCCTGCGTTTGACATGACTCACAATCGCATTCAGGTCGTGACCTTAGGCTACAACCTCCGGCAAGCCGTCCGCTTTACCCAAATGAGACTTTCCATCAATTCACGGCCCTTCTTGGGGCTCGGAATTGATGGAAAGGGACTTCTCAAACAGGAACCGGACTAATGATCGCAAATCTTCCACAAACCCTGTTCTAGCCGGTTCTCTCTCAGCAACCGCAGTCCAAGATCGTTGGCGTCCGTGGTTGCTCTGGGCGAATCGGCTCATCGCTTTCGGGCGTCATCGTCCATACCGTATTCACGCGTTCACTTCCCGGCAAATGATGGGCAACGCCATGTCGATGTATCGACTGATTCGAGAACAAATCATTGCACGCCCAGTGGAAGAAGTATTTCGTTTTTTTGCGGACGCGAGCAATCTGAAAATGCTGATCCCTCCGAGACTGCGGTTTCATATTCTGACGCCTGGCGACATCGAGATGCGGGGCGGAACAGTTATTCAATATGCTCTACGAATTCATGGTGTTCCCATTCGTTGGATGGCCACGATCACCGAATGGAACCCACCGTTTGAATTTGTGGATACCCAACTGCAAGGACCGTATCTCTTCTGGCAACACCGACACACGTTTGAGCCTCTCGACAAGGCAACTCGAATGATCGACGAAGTGAATTATCGCCTTCCGCTGGGTTGGATCGGCCAAGCCATGCACTCATTGCTGATTCGAGACGATTTGGAAACCATCTTTAACTATCGCAAGCGGGCGGTCATTAGCCAGTTTGAAACCCGCCCCCCAAACGCACCCGTGGGCCTGGACTAGTGCGGTCTTAGAAAGTCTCCCGCGCGCAGGCTGCGATGTTTGAAACACCGGACGCTGGTCGATTTCGAACGCCGCATGGTTCCTGGATCCGAGTCGAAAACGTGATTGCGTTGAGTTCTCCAAATCCGATCACAAACTTGTCCGCGTTCCCGTTTTTTGATTGATACATCAACAGTCTTTCCCGCCTGTCCTCAGCGAATGCGTGTCACGATTTCTTGAACAGCAAATTCAGTTTCAATGAGATTTCTTCTAATCCAACTCCCCACTATTGTCCCAGACATTAGAGCTCGAACGACACTTTTTGTTCAACATCATGTCGCTGGAATTCGAGCCAAAAACGATCTCCCCTGCGAAGTGGCCGGATCACGATTTGTCTCGTTCATTCCACGAAGCAGCCAATAAAATTCTGGGGCAAATGCCGCGGCGGCGTTGATCACTTTGCGCAGGCCACGATCAGAAACGAAATGGCGGTCACCCTCGACCTCAGTGGTACAGGTGAGGCGTAGCAGGCCCTTTCCACACATCTTGGATGCCAGTCACCGGCGATGTTTGATCCGCTTGGCTTAGCCGATGCGGAGCAGATCAATGCTCTGCACGCGTTTGGCTTTGGCGGCAGATGGCGTGACATCGCGACGGCCACTCATCGATCCACCGAACGAGCGACAACGTGGCGACAGCAGGCGGCTCAATCGCGGTTCGATTCCCCCCACTGGCTGGCGAAGAGCGGTGGCATCGATACCCCTTGAAGGCTGGTAATTAATGCCGGCGACACCTGGTCACAATGTGCCCGACGGGTTCTTCGGCCTCGCCCGGGCAGGTCTATTCTGATGGATCGGGGTCGCCGCCTGGCTGATGTCGTAGCGTGACCAAGAGAATTCCGTTCGCACAGCCGCGATGAGGTTCGGCATTCTACTGGCGCTCAACACACCCGGCTTTGTCGGCTTCTCTCGTTGTGGATTTCGATCGTCAGCGTCAGCATCGCATTTCAAAGCAAGTCGACCGGCACCACATGGCTGCTGACTTTGGACCTCGTTTGGACATCCTTCGCGACCCTGTTAGACTGGTTCACTGGGAGGGTGAACTCATGATCAGCGAACAGTGCGTGCCCCAGATCCGCCGACGGAATTGCAACGACGCGCCGATCCGAGTGGACGGCGACTTCGTGCTGTATTGGATGATCGCATTTCGGCGAACGACTTGGAATTTCAGCCTGCAACGTGCCGTCGAATTGGCCGTGGAGTTACAAAAGCCGTTGGTCATCTTCGAGCCGCTGCGAATCAGGTATCGCTGGGCGAGTGACCGGATTCATCGGTTCGTGATCGATGGAATGGCCAACAATGCTGCGTGCATCGACGCTGCGAAAAATCCCGGAGTGTTGTACTTCCCGTATGTCGAACCGACAACCGACGCTGGCAAAGGGTTGTTGTCCGCACTGGCCGAACGCTCTTGCGTCATTGTGACCGATGACTTCCCCTCGTCCTTTCTACCACGCATGGTCGCTGCGGCGGCATCTCAGTTACCGATTCGACTGGAGTCCGTAGATTCCAACGGGCTGCTACCGATGCGCGCGACCGACCGCATTTTCACGACTGCGTTTTCATTTCGAGCGTTCTTGCAAAAAGAGTTGCCCACGCATCTCGAACAGTTCCCCAAGCAGAATCCCTTGGCCTGTGTGAAACTACCCCCAATTCAGTCGCTGCCCTCCGAGATCACTCGACGCTGGCCGCCGGTTTCTGCGAAACTGTTGGCCGGTGATGCTGAAGCACTCACCGCGTTGTCAATCGATCACTCGGTGAAAGTCATCAAACAATGCGGCGGAGCGACAGTCGCTCGGCAGACTTTGAGACGCTTTCTTGATCAACATCTACCTCAGTACGCCTCCGGAGCCAATGATCCAGACGCGGACAATCGCAGTAGATTGTCTCCGTATTTACATTTCGGTCATGTCTCGACGCATGAACTATTTCATGAATTGATGTCCCGTGAAGAATGGTCACCCGCGTTGCTCGGCAAGAAAACTGGCGGCAAACGAGCCGGCTGGTGGGGCGCGAGTTCGAGTGCTGAGTCGTGGCTCGACGAGTTCATCACGTGGCGTGAGTTGGGCTACAACCTGACCTCGCACCGTGACGATTACGACTTGTATGAATCGCTTCCGGATTGGGCGCAAGCCACGCTTGCGAAGCATGAGCAAGATCCCCGTGCGTTTGTGTACTCCTTGGACCAATTCGCTGCCGCCGCGACACACGATCCGCTGTGGAACGCCGCGCAAACGCAACTCGTGCGTGAGGGCCGGATTCACAACTACCTGCGCATGCTGTGGGGCAAGAAGATTCTGGAATGGACGGCGACACCGCGCGATGCACTCGACGTGATGATCGAGCTGAATAACAAGTACGCAATCGACGGCCGCAACCCGAACTCCTACTCCGGCATCTTCTGGGTGCTTGGCCGGTATGACCGAGCGTGGGGACCCGAGCGGCCTATTTTTGGCAAGATCCGCTACATGAGCTCCGACAACACGCGCAGGAAAGTGAGCGTACTCGAGTACCTGCGGATCTACTCCTGAGACACGGAAAATTGCCTCGCTCCATGTCGTTCAGACCCTCCGCGTTTCTCGCTGCGCACCTTTTGGCCGTCCCATCATCATCGATTAAAAGTGGACAAGACCAGAAACGTTACTGATCAAGAGACCAGGCCCCGCCCGCCGTGTTGGGTATCCGCCCACGCATTCCGTGATTCAACACTGATAAACATACTCCAAACAATGAGGCATGACCCGTCTTCCGGGGCCTGTACGGGAGTTGCAGATCCAAGCACAGACGTGACCATCGCACACAACGGGGCGGGTTCGATTGCGGACCGCTGCCCCTACGACTCGTGTTGCCGATATCACCCGCCTCTTAAGAGACGTTGTCTCCCCACAAAACACATTGCTGTTTCTCGACAACACCGAAAAACACGACAATCCATCAGCAACTCATTCACACCTTGGAACGGCCGTTTTAAGGTCTTTTTTGAATCCGGTCTTGACGCGTGGCTAGGCGTTTGGGAACACCGTTTCTCTTTCTTGACGCGTTAGTCGATCGGTCGAAGAGCATTGGTCGAATCCTTGGGCTGACGACTGCCGTAGAGCGTATCAAGTTCGCTCGCGTGCTTTTCGATCATAACCATCATGGCTCCAAAGTCGCCACCATAGTTGATGAACGTCGCCCCTTTCGCCTTCATGGCCTTCACTTGTTCGGGTGTTCCAACGGGAAGCCCCCAAGCTTTACCATGCTTCTTCGCCGCTGCGGCAACGCGCGACAGGCAATCGTCGAAGGTCAACTGGCAATCCGGGTCGTGCTTCAATCGCAAGCCGAGATCAGCGGGACCGACAAACAAAATATCGACTCCCGGAACTGCCGCAATTTCTTCGACATTTCTCACCGCCTCAATCGTTTCGATTTGAACCGTCAGGAATGTTTCATCGTTGGCCCGTTGCGTGTAGTCGCCACTCCCCTGAAGAATGAAATCTGAATCCAATCCTGCACCATCAAAACCCCGGTCTCCGAGAGGCGGGAACTTCAAGCATTGAACCAGCATACGAGCTTTTTCAGCCGTCGATACGTGTGGAATCATGACGCCTGCCGCACCGTCTTCGAGGATGCGATAAAGCTTGGTCTTCTCCAAAGTCGGTGTGCGGACCATGCAATCGATGTCAAACAAGTGGAAGAATGCGAGCAGAGCCTGAAGTTCTCGTTGTTCCATGGCCCGATGTTCTAGGTCCAGCCAGATGCAGTCAAATCCGTTGTGGGCGGCGTGTCGGACAAATGCGGGCAAAAAGCTTCCTAATGCACAAATGCGCACAGGCTCTCCGGACCGTAATTTCGCCAGCGTCTTGCTCTTCCTCATTTGCCCGTCTCCTTCGATGATCTATTTTGAACTGTTGATTCGGTAGAAGTCCCTAACGAGCTCCGCTCAACCCGAAAATTAAGCGTCGAGACTATAGGGGGCAAGCGTAATAATGACCAGAGAGGGCGGTGACTGCCGTGGAGTCTGCTCTTCGTTCAAAATGGTATTCTCAGTGGCCTTAAATAATATTCGAGTGATCTCTGGGATCGAAATCTGCCTTGTCCGTCTTCGGGAATCTCTGTGCCGTACATCCAAGTTGGTTTCATTTCACGTTCTTCAAGGCCGTGCGCGGTGCGGCTCAAAGCGGTTAATTTAAACAGACTTTGCCCCGCCCCCAACAACACCCGTCCGTGTCGGAGGCACGACAAACAATGGTGATCTGGCAGGATCACCATCGCAAAAACGGGCAGAGGCAAAAACGATCCGCTCTTAATTTCCCGGAGACGCACGAATGAGCAATCGTACGGTCTCAGTCCCAACGATCGTTATCGTCGACCGCTCTGGATTGAAACGCCTCGGAATTGAAAAGAGGGCGAAATTCGACGGAGGGAAACAGAGGTTCGATTCTTACCCTCCACCGAACAATGGCAAGCATTCCACCGAAAAACAGGCCAGACCACCATGAGTATCGTATCGTTCTACTTTGTATTGCTAGACGAAACACGGTAGTTTAAAGGCAATCTAATTCGGTGGTCGGGAACCTCTCTAAATTGCTGGAAATTTCGCCGAGAGGCACCAACCCAGTACGAACCTATCCCGGCAGCAAACTCGTGATTTTGAGGACAGGTGACTTCGTTAAACTCCCTGTGATTTCAACAGCACATCTGTCGCGCAGAGGGCTTACCAAGTCTCCTTAGAAGCATATCGATCATTGAAAGGACCCACTATGAAAAAAATGTTAGTGACTTTAGGAACGGTAGTCTGTGGCCTGACTGTCGCGGCGGTCTGTATGGCTCAGAAGGATAGTCCGACGGGTGCGTCGAAGACCACCCCCGCACCCACACAGTCCGTCACAACCAATCCGGCCTCGGATGAGAAGGCGATTCACCAGATCATCGATGACGTCGAAAAAGCATACAACTCAGGAGACGCGAAGGGGCTAGCCAGCCTATTCACCGAAAATGCTGAAATGATCAATGCGCGCGGCGACGTGGCTCACGGTCGCGCGGCAATTGAAGCGTTTTTTGCCGCGGTCTTTGCAGACGGACCGAGTTCAAAAATGACGATCACAACCAAGTCGATCCGCACCATCGGGCCGAACCTTGTCGTCGAAGACGGCACAACGATGGTCTCGGTCTCGCCGAATGCACTTCCCGAGCGGAGTCAATACGCTGTCGTGTACGTCAAACAAGAGGGGAAGTGGCAGATGGCTAGTGCCCGCGACACCAGCTTAATCTCGCCCAGTAACGTCGAATACCTGCAACAACTGACGTGGTTGATCGGTGACTGGGTGGATGAAAGCCTCGGCACGCGGGTCTCCTCGAAGTACCGCTGGTCCGAAGACGGCAACTACATCATCAATGAGTTCTCTGCGAAGTTTGGCGATCGCCCGCTGATGTCTGGTACACAGCGCATCGGCTGGGATCCCCTAGCCAATCAGATTCGCTCGTGGGTCTTCGAATCGTCGGGGGGCTACGGTGAGGGACTGTGGTCGAACGATGAAGATCGCTGGATTATCAAACAACGAAACGTGACTAGCAGCGGCCAAGTCGGTACAGCCACCAACGTCCTGAAAATCATCGACAAAGATCGTTGGGGATGGCAGTCTTACGATCGTGTGGTCGGCGGCCAACTCAATCCGTCGATCGAACAAATCATCGTCGTCAGAGTCCCTCCCCAACCCGAAAGGGCTGCCGCGCGATAGTCAATCGCCTGATCGAATTGCAATAAAACCTGAGTCTCAAACATTCTGTTGGTTCGTATTGTGTTGTTCGTGTTTTTCAAATCAATTCACTCCTGATGGAGTTCCGACAAATGAAAACTTCCGTTCGTCTTCGAGTTTCTTGCGCGTCGTTGTTGTTGATTGCGTGTCTCTTTCCGCTCTGCAGTTTCGGTCGTGGCGGTGGTGGCGGTGGTGGTGGCGGTGGTGGTGGAGGTCGTGGCGGAGGTGGTGGAGGTGGCGGCGGACGCTCCAGTGTTGGGGGTGGAGGCGGGGGTACGCGTCCTAGTTTTGGAGGTGGCGGTGCGGGTGGCGGTGGCAATCGTCCCAGCAATGGTGGCGGTGCGGGTGGCGGTGGTAATCGTCCCAGCAATGGTGGCGGTGCGGGTGGCGGTGGTAATCGTCCCAGCAATGGTGGCGGTGCGGCCCGCCCGAATCAGCCGTCACGACCTGGTATTTCGAATCCTGGTAACGGATCGCGTCCGGGGGGGGGGGGAGCCGGCGAGAAGCCCAATCAGGGTCCGTCGAATGGCAATAAATGGAATGGAAACAATGGCAATCAAACGGGCTTGTGGAACAAGCCTGGGAACAACAACCGTACCGGTGGCATTGGCAACAATTCGGGCAATAATGTCAACATCAACAATCGTGGCAGGAACGACTTCAACAATCGAATGGGAATGGGATACGGCTACAATAATGGAAGATACGGCTACAATCATGGAAATTGGTATCACGGGAATTACCCCTACAATCGCTGGTACAACCGCCCCGCCGCATGGTGGGGAGCCGGTTTCATCGGCGGAGCGGTCTTAAGTTCCTACATGCCTTACTCGTGGGGTTATTCGACGTACTCAAACCCCTACTATGTCGAGTCCTATCCCGTCGGCAGTACAACGATCAACTACTCGCAGCCGATCGTATCGACCGCACCGACGGACCCGCCCATGGATTCGTCGGCGAATTCAGACCCATCGATTCCAACAACCTCCACAGCCGAGGATAAAGCGTCGCAGATGCTGACCGAAGCGCGAACAGCCTTCTATGAGGAGGACTATGCCACGGCGCTCAAAAAGCTCGATCAGGCTATCCAAGCAACGCCCGGGGATACGGTTCTGCACGAATTCCGTGGGCTGATCCTGTTCGCTACGAAGAAGTACGACGAAGCCGCACCGACAATCTATGCCGTGCTTTCCGCCGGACCCAATTGGGACTGGACGACATTGATCAGCATGTATGCCAATGTGGACATCTATACGCAACAGTTGCGGGCACTTGAGGGTTATCGCAGAGCGAACCCGACCTCGGCACAAGCGAGATTTCTGCTCGCCTATCATTATCTCACGGACGGTCACGACGACGCCGCTCGTGAAGAATTCCAAGAGGTCGTGAAGTTGCAACCCGCCGATCAATTGTCCGCTCAGATGGTCAAGATGCTAACGACACCAACGGAGGGCGAAGCTGAGCCCGCTCCCGAAAGCAGTGCCGTGGCGACGACACCGGTCGAGGCCAGTAAGCTCGTCGGCTCGTGGCAGGCGACACAACCGGATGGATCGTTGGTGACGCTCACCGTCACTGCTGACAATAAGTTCTCCTGGAAATTCACTCAAAACAAGAAGCCACAGGAGTTCACGGGGACATCAACGCTGGCCGATAACCTGTTGATTCTGCGTCCTGCTGACGGGCCACCGCTTGTCGGACAGGTGGCCATGCTGGCCGACAACAAACTCAGCTTCCGGCTCGATGCTAACAACCCCGGCGATTCGGGATTGACGTTCGTGAGGTAGGTCGACTCCTTGCCATCAACGTGCCTCGGATGCTCCACAGGGTCCGAGGCACTTTTCGTTATAAACGACTCATTTCACGGTCCGTGTCCATCACGATCGCGCCGGCCCCAAGAGCCGCCCGCTCGGCACTGGCGGCGGACATCTGCCTCACGACTCCCGCGACCAGCATTTGCAGGCCGCCTCCCGCGTTGGACGTGGAGATGTAGAATCGCAGCCGTCCTTGCCGCGAGCGGGCCGGATCAATTGGCCGTGGTCATCGACCAGCCGCCGCCCGGACAACTCCCCCACTTCGGTCGCGGCGTTGGTGACGCCGACGGTGACTTCGGCCCGCGGTTCCTCGACAGTTGTCGGCGTTTCGCCCCGGTACGTCTGCCGGTACACGCCATCGACCTTCTCGATCAGGATGGCCTTCGTGGTCGTACTGCCACAGTCGGCGGCGAGGATGACCTGCAACGAATCGGGATTGGCCGCCGCTCGAAGCGAGCTGGTCCCACCCTACGTTGACAAAGGCGATGGCCCTGGCGATTCGCCCTGACATCAGCCAATGATCACGCGCGGTTGTTTGGTGGGGTCCCGCTCGGCCTTGGTGATGAGCTCGCGAACCAGCCATGGGATGTTCCCCTCACCAAACAGCACGAAGCCCAGATTCATGGTCAGTGGGTTCTCGTCGGACCACCCGAAAAGCAGTTCGGGGGGACTGCCGGACTTGGACAGTTCCAGGGCGATGGAGGCGATGACATGTGCGATCGAAACGCAATTCGTCACCCGAATGATGAAGCGGCCCTCTTCGTTCGAGATATCCATCTCAGGGCTGTGATAGAAATCGCTCGCGTCCCCCACCGAGGCTTCAATGAAGACGATCGGCACACTTGGGCCCAGGTGATGTATCTGCCGGATTAGCACTTCTTTTTCGGCGAGCGACCGAGCTCCTCCGGCCCGGTGGGGTACCAGCACCGGGAATTCCAGATGCCGCAGGGAGTCCCACAGGAAATGCGATTCGTGGTTCACGAATTGGAAGCTCACAAATCGCAGTTCGGTGCTGCGCATCAGACGCGACGTCAGCGAGGAAATCATCACGGCCACGATGAAGCAACTGGCGATCGCCATGCCTTCGGGCTTCTCGATGACGATCATCACCGTGACGTAAACAAACACCACTGCAATGAACACATACGGCCACACGATGCGATGGAACTTCGAGCCCTGCCGCTTGCGGTATTGATCAACGATCGTCGCCACGCTGGCGCTGGAGATCAGCATCATCACACCCGTCGCGTAGGCCCCGCCCTGGGCCTCCACATTGGCCCGAAAGACGAGGGTCACCGCCAGATTGATGAAGGTAAACAGCACCACCAGCGCTCGAAAGTTTGTGGCCCATTCGGGAGCCATGCCGTAGCGGGGCAGATAACGCGGCACCAGATTGAGCAGCCCCGACATCGCACTCGCACCGGCGAACCACAGGATCAGGACGGTGCTGATGTCGTAGAACGTGCCGAACACATTGCCGAACCACGGGCAAATCGAAATCGGTCCCTGGCCGTGAGCCAGAAACGCCAACGCACGGTTCGCGGCCAGCCCCTCCTTTCCGAGTTCATGCGGCGGAATCAGCATTGTGACCACCATCGACGATCCCAGCAGATACAACGACATGATCACCGCCGCCACGATCAGCAGCTTGCGCGTGTTCCGAATACGTCCCACAGGATTGAGCGGCGAATCAGTGCTGTCGCCGCGAATCATCGGCATGATGGCCACGCCGGTTTCAAAGCCGCTAAGGCCCAGTGCCAGCTTGGGAAAGAACAGCAGGCAGACGATGATGATCGCCCCCCAGCCCGGTCCCTGCACGGGAGCCTCTGCTAACAACCACCGTCCGGATTCCACGTCACTCCACCAGGCCGCGACCAGTTCGGGATGCCCGAACAGATGACTCAAGCCCGCGATCACCACAATGGCATTCAGCACCAGATAGACCGCCACCAGTCCGACCGCGATGCCAATGACCTCACCAAACCCGCGAATGAAGACGCCTCCCAGCATCACCAGCAACGTCATGGTGAGCACGAGCTGCCCCGAATAGCCTTGCAGCCAGAAGGGCATGTCTTGCCACAGCGGGTTGTGAATCAGGTGCTCGGCGGCATCCGCAGCGGACAGCGTTTTCGTGATCACGAAATCGGTCCCCGCGAAACCGAGCAGCACCAGCACCAGGAACTTCCCTCGCCAGCCATGCAACAGCTTTTCGAGCATGGCGATTGACCCCTGCCCCTGAAACGACTGTCCCGCGACGTAACAATAGACGGGTAAGGCACCGAACAGCGTGACGAGCACCAGCAGCACCGTGGCCAGCGGAGCCAACCTCCCGGTCGCCTCGAACGCGATCGACGGCTGATAGCCCAGTGTGCTGAAGTAATCCACGCCCGTCAGGCACAGTACCCACAACCAGAAGCTTTGATGGCCGGAGGGTGCTTCCGGCGGTAGATCGACGACTCTCGCACGGAAAGGGGCTCCCGCACCGGCTGGTTGAGGAGTCGGCGTCACCGGATCAGAATTCACGACCGGAGAGTCCTGAGAAACCGGCTGAGCAGCGTCGCCTGAAGAAGTGAACATGAAGTTCCATCAAGACTGGCCGAGTGCAATCCACATCACACGTCCGGCAGGACTCGGGCGAAACTCCGGTGTGAACAGGTGTGAACACTAGCAACTACAGCGCTCGTCGGCTACAGCCTGACAGTAACCACGTCGGGCGTTGTTTGCGGCTCGTAATTTCGTCCGGCTCAACCGGCGTTCCAAGGAAGTCTATTGTAAGAATTCAAATGGAGTTAGAAATCGAGTGGACTTCACGGCAAGAAGCCGTGTGAATCTCGCCGGCGTTTTGGTGCAAGGAACCATGGATGGAACGGAGCCTCTTGCCGTTGATCGATGATCCGAAGTGTTTTGAAATGGTGCTAAAACTGCGATGGCTCGACGGCGTGGCTGGTCCGCATTGCGACTCGGTGCAGGTGGCCAAGCGGGGCATGATCGACAACAAAGACGTCGGCGACGTACCAACTGGGGAACGGAACCTCGTGCGGAAAATCACTCGCTGCGTGGTAGCCTATCTAAGATGCACCCCGTCGAAAGACTGATCATCTTCGGCTGACCTGCCCCCGCAGTCGGCTCGTATCGCAATACTCTGCAGTGGTTTCTCGTTGATGTGCCAGCAGCGATCCATTACGGTGTTCTCATACGTCATCTCATCGCTGTTTTAAGTTGTGCTTTTGAAACCCACTGTTGCTTGAAAGCTGCCAATGCGCTCCCGCCCCTCGCGATTCTTTATGGTTATCGGACTCGTAATGGCCATGAGCACCGGCGCTCACGCCGAGCGAGGCAACCCCAACGTGCAGTTGGATGGGCAGACGATCGACATGATGGTTGGTGAATTCATGCGGGAGCACCATATCCCCGGCATGACTCTCGCCATCGTGCAAGCACCGTATATCTCCCGCCTTGTGGGCTACGGCGTCTGTGACGTGGATAAGGGACTGCTGGCTTCTCCGAAGACGCTCTGGAACGTCGGCCAGATGACGCAGGCCTACACCGCCGTGGCAGTCATGCAACTTGTCGAAGCTGGCAAGCTGACGCTTGATGACCCAGTGGGCAAGCATGTTGCGAGCCTGCCCACGGCATGGCGAGAGATACCGCTCCGGCAACTGATGGCGCATACCTCAGGATTGCCGAATTACACAAAACAGGCGGCGTTTCAGCCCGCAGGCGAATACCGCCCTGAGGAAGTGATTGCCTTGGTCAAAGATCTTCCACTCACCAGTCAGCCTGGAACGCGAGTCGCCAACAGCGACACAGACTTTTTTCTTCTCGGACTCGTGATCGAGCGCGCCTCCGGAACCCGTTACGAGGAGTATGTCACGCGCAACCAAATAGAAAGGCTTGGCCTCAAGAACACCAGCTTTGCAGCGGGTTTTGCCGGACGAAAGTCAGAGGTCGAAGCCAAGGGCGGAAAACACCGTAAATTCCTGACAGACCGCTCTTCAATCGACCCCACAGAAGTAGCAGTCGGCACCGCTATGGAGGGCGGCGCACCGGCAGTTGTGTCGGCCAACAGCCAGAGCGGGTGGTTTGCGAACGGCGCGGTGTGGGCTTCGGCCGAAGACATCAGCCTGTGGGATGTTGGCCTCGCAGGCAACATGCTGATCAACAAAAAAGAGAACCGAGATTTTCTCTTTCACGCGGTGAAGCTCAACGACGGCACGGCCACGCCGGGCCACTGTGGCTGGCGATTTCTCGGTCACAAAGGTGCGATGGATATTCGCGGTGATGTGCCCGGCTTTTCCTGCCAGCTCAGCCGTTTTACAGATCCGTCGGAACTGCTCTGCGTGACCTTGTGTTGCAATAAGGGCGGCGTGGAATTGTCGGAATTGGCCCGCCGTATTGCTGGGGCATTCGACCGCAAACTAGGCCCTCCAGTCAGTACGAAAGTGATGAAGTGCATGGAAAGTGCCTATTCGGCGAAGACGACGAGTGACCGGCTCGTCGACGCCTTCAAGTCGCGAGGCGTTGGCTTGAAGGCACGCCTTTCCCTCGGCGCAACTGCAACAAAAGCCGGGCATGAACTTCCACTCGTAGCCGAACAATTGATCTTTGAAAACACGGAGGCCGGCGTGCAGTTGATGCTCCGTCATCCGACGGCGGCCATGGTCCTTCAGACAAAGGTTCTCGTATGGCAGGAACCTTCCGGCGAGGTCTGGGTGGGCACGCACGATACAACAGAGGCGGCCGCAGCATCTGTCAACGACGGTGCGGACGACGCACTTCAGCGGATCGAGAATGAAATAGAAGCTGCGATAGCGTATGCAACGGGGGCACGTTTGTGATGCCTCGAATTGAATCAGGGGCAACCCATTTCATTCCCTGACACTCGATAAGCCGGCGAGTCGATTCTCAATTCACCTCCGGCTCTGATAGTGCCCACCTCGCCCTGCCACCAACGCTTGAACTTACCCACATTTTTACAAATTTTGCCAGTGTCGGACAGCGGTGGCGGTTGGGTCTGACTTGTTTGGTGGCTTGGGTTTGCGTGTATTGTGTTGGTTCTTGTCGTGGGGAGGCACGTGGG
>Ga0315284_10007000_pt1 | contig 16079 bp, 10 predicted proteins | sample YL17G09_16_MG_FD_203696 | JGI IMG/M metagenome (GOLD analysis project Ga0315284, IMG submission 203696) | Sediment microbial communities from Yellowstone Lake, YNP, Wyoming, USA - YL17G09_16 | ecosystem: Environmental > Aquatic > Freshwater > Lake > Sediment | place: USA: Wyoming | collected... | reverse complement strand
ACCGACGACATTCTTGCGAGCTATACCCGCCAGTACCTGGCGTCCATGCCCCTCCGGTGCGAGTTCGGCTGGCAGGGCGGAGAGCCGCTCCTGGCGGGCAAGGAGTTCTTCCGCCGCGCGGTCGAGTACCAGAAGCAGTTTCGGCGCGAGGGGCAGGTGGTCACGAACGGCCTCCAGACCAACGGCACGCTCCTGGACGACGAGTGGTGCGAGTTCCTCGCGGCCAGCCAGTTCCTCGTCGGCGTCAGCCTCGACGGCCCCGCCCAGGTGCACGACGTGTTCCGCCGCGACAAGGGCGGCCACCCGACGTGGCGCCGCGCGTGGGCGGGCGTCGAACTCCTGGGGAAGCACCGCGCCGAGTTCAACGTCCTCGTGACCCTGAACAGCGCCAACGCCCCGCACGCCGGGAACATCTACCGGTACTTCGTCAACCGCGGCATCCAGTATCTTCAATTTATCCAGATCCTGGAGCGCCAGGCCGGCACCGACGAGCCGACCGGCTTCTCGTGCCGCCCCGAGCAACTCGGCCGCTGGATGCTCGACGTGTTCGAGCAGTGGGCCGCCCGCGACGTCGGCCGCGTCTCGGTCCGCTTTCTCGACGACGCCCTCCACGCCATCATCTACGGCCGCTCGGCCACGTGCGTGCACTCCGAGCGGTGCGCCGCCGCGTACGTCCTGGAGTGGAACGGCGACCTCTACGCCTGCGACCACTTCGTGTACCGCGAGTGGCGGATCGGGAACCTCATGGAGACGCCCCTGGAGGAGCTGCGGCGGTCGCCGCGGCTGGAGGAGTTCGCGGCCCTGAAGACCGACCTGCCGGCCGCATGCCGCGAATGCGAGTACCTGCCGATGTGCTGGGGCGGGTGCCCGAAACACCATCGGCCGATGGGCCGGGACCCGGCCCGCCTCAACTACTTCTGCGAGGGGTACAAGATGTTCTTCTCGCGGGCGCTGCCGGAGCTCAGGCGGATCGCCGAATACATCCGCCGCGGGGAGCTTCCGCCGACGGTCGGCGACGAGGCGGCCCGCGCGGCCGCGGCGACGCCCAAGCCGAAGCGCAACGACCTGTGTCCCTGCGGCTCCGGCCGCAAGTACAAGCACTGCTGCGGACGGGGGTGAGGGAGGCTCGGAACTACATAAGTAACTGAGTAACTGAGTGACGGAGTGACTGAGTGACGGAGTGACGGAGTGACGGAGTGACGAAGTGAGGGAGTGAGGGAGTGACGAAGTAAGGAGACCGTGTTTGCCCTCAGTCACTCAGTTACTCAGTCACTCAGTCACTGCGTCACTTCGTCACTATCCTTTGAGTCCCGTCAACGTCACGCCCTGGATGAAGTACCGCTGGCAGAAGAAGAAGACGGCGATGACGGGGAGCATCATCAGGGTCGAGGCGGCCATGAGCATGGCCCACTCGGCCGACTGCTCCTGGCGGAACTGGTTGAGGCCGAGCGAGAGGGGGAACAGCCGCTCGTCGCTCAGGTACACCAGCGGCCCCACGAACTCGTTCCACGCCCCCATGAACGAGAAGATGGCGACGGTGGCCATCGCGGGTCCGGCCAGCGGCAGCATGATCCGCCAGTAGATGCCGAAGAAGCCGCAGCCGTCGATCTTGGCGGCGTCCTCCAGCTCCTTCGGGATGGTCATGAAGAACTGCCTGAGAAGGAAGATGAAGAACGCCCCGCCGAACCACGCCGGCACCCACAGCGGCCGCAGCGTGTCGTACCAGCCGAGCGTCTTCCAAAGGACGAACTGCGGGATCATCGTGACCTGGCCGGGGAGCATCATCGTCGCCAGGAGCAGGCCGAACAGCACCCCCCGCCCGTAGAAGTTCAGCCGCGCGAACGCGTAGGCCACCAGGCTGCACGCGAAGAGCTGCCCGAGGACGTTCAGAATCACGAGGATGACGGTGTTCCGCAGTTGGGCGTCGAAGGGGATGTAGCGCAGCGCCCGTCGATAACTGTCGATGTACTTGTCAAGGCCCGCCCGCCAACGCCCGGACCTCTCCAGCGTGAAGGTCACGCGGTAGGCGTTCGGGTCGGCGACGTTCGAGACGGCGCCCTCGTCGGGCCGCACGACGATCGCGAGGCTGCCGCGGTAGGGGGGCTCGCGGAAGGCGAACTCGGCCTCCTGCCACGTGCGGATTTCCATCCAGAGCGGCCGCTCGGCCCGGTAGACGCGCCCGCCCGTCTCGACGGTGAGGGCCGAGCGGTGCCAGCTCCCGTCGCAGTGAATCGGAAGGTTCATCGCCTGGAGGTCGCGGACGGTCACGGGCAGGTGCAGCGTCTGCGTGATGGAGAAGGCGTCGCCCTGCGAGAAATCGTAGTCGAGGCGCACGCACTTCTCGCCGTCGATCTCGGCGGGGGCGAGCGCGACGCCTCCGGCGCCCTCCCATGGGGACACCGTCTCGGGCTTCACGAGGTCGTTATTCACGTGGCGGGCGGTCGTCGTGCCGACGGCCAGGCGGCGGACGACGTTCGGCGTCACGCGGGTCAGCATCTCGGCCGTGACCGACCGGCCCAGGAAGACGACGAGCGGGTCCTGACCCGCGGCGACGGGCGCCGCGGCGGCCGCGGCCTCACGCGACTCCTTCCACACGCGGTCGGGCACGAGCTCGCGCGCCTGGGCCCAGACGCCGGCGACCATCTGGGGGCGGAAATGCTCCTCGCCGGTCATTCCCAAGATCGCCTGGAGCGGCGCGGGGCCGAGCGCCTGCTCGATCTGCTGCCACAGCACCTGCTCGATCTCAGGCCGCACCCGCTCCCACGCGGCGGCGGGAAGCTGCTCCGGCGGCCTCATCTGGCCATAGGCCCCGCCGTCGATGAACGGCGACCGGTCGCTATACCACGGAATCTCGGGGACCCACCGGGGCGGGAAGACCGCGAGTTCCTCGTTCCGCTTGGCCGAGGTGCTCAGGAGCCACAGGAACGGGAAGGCGAAGACGAGGCATCCTATGAGGAGCACGGAGTGGATGAGAAAGGGCCGGGTTATGCGGAACATTTTCATCTGTTGTGCCTTCGCCGGAGCAATGCTAAATGCTAAATGTTAAATGCTAAATGAAAAAGACGCGGACGGACGCCGCCTTTTTCACTTTAGCATTTAGCATTTAACATTTAACATTTCTGTTCTAGACGTCGCCTCGTTCCGTAAACACCCACACCTTCCTCAGCCTCCAGTTAATCATGGTCAGTATCAGGATGATGACAAACAGCACCCACGCCAGGGCCGAGGCGTAGCCCATCCGGAAGTAACGGAAGGCGTGGTTGAAGAGGGCGAAGACGTAGAAGAGCGTGGCGTCGACCGGGCCGCCGGCGCCGTCGGTCATGATGTAGGCGTTCGTAAAGACCTGGAAGGCGCCGATCACGCCCATCACCAGGTTGAAGAAGATGTAGGGCGAGAGCATCGGCAGCGTGATGTGGCGGAAGCGCGACAGCACGCCCGCGCCGTCGATCTCGGCGGCCTCGTACAACTCGCGCGGAATGCCCTTGAGGCCCGCCAGCCAGATGATCATCCCCGCCCCCGCGCCCCAGAGGCCCATCAGGATGAGCGCCGGCTTGGCCCAGTCGGGGTCCTGGAGCCACTGCGGCAGCGCCGCCTGGAGCGGCCGCGAGATGCCCAGGCCCGTGAGCACCGGGTTCACGACCGCCAGCACGGCGTCGATGAGCTGGGGCAGGTGCAGCAGCCGCAGCGTCACGTTGACCAGGCCGAAGTTCGGCTGGAGGAGCCAGATCCAAAGGACGCTGGCGGCCACGACCGGCACGATCGCCGGCAGGTAGTAGATCGTCCGGTAGAACCGCTGGCCGCGCACGTTCATGTTCAGAAGGAGCGCCACGCCCAGGCCCACCGCCATCCCCAGCGGCACCGCCCCGACCATCCAGAGCGTGTTGACGAGCGACTTCCAGAACAGGCGGTCGAAGGGGAGCGCGACGTAGTTGTCGAGCCCGACGAAGCGGACGGGGTGCAGCACGTCGTACTCGCAGAAGCTCAGGACGAGCGACGCGATGATGGGCCCCGCCGTGAGCACCAGGAACCCGAAGATCCACGGCGAGATGAACGCGTAGCCGATGAGGCCCTCGCGCCGCCCCGGCCCGTGCATGTATCGGCGGGTGTGCCGGACCGCCACGATCGCGAAAATCACGATCGCGATCAGCCCGGCGCCCGCCAGGCCGGCGCCGACGGCGGTCGTATTGATCTCCGGATATACCTTCTTGCCGTGGAGAAGGTCGAGCTGCTTCTGCACCGAGGCCGCACACGCGTCGGCGGCCTTCCGGGCCGGCGCCTCGTGGTGGCGCGCGAGGTCGGTCGCTCGCAGGTGCTCGTCCCACAGAAGCTGCCCGACGGGGGTGACGGGGCGGAACTTGCTGGCGGGCATCATGCTCATGCAGAAGGCGAGGGCGTCGCGCAGCCGCTTCTCCTTCGGCGCAAACTCCCTGAAGATGACGTCGTTGACGCGCCGGCTCGGCGACATGCCGGGGACGTAGACCCGCCCGCGGCTGCGGTTGTAGCGGTACTCGGCGTCGTTCATGAGGCGCGCGCCCTCGATGCTCTGCATCCACTTGATGAACTCCCAGGCGAGTTCCGGGCGCCGGGCGCGCTGGGGGATGGCCCACGAGAAGCCGCCGCTCCACGTGAGGTAGGGTGTGACGCTCGGGTCCTTCTTCGCGGCCTCCAGGCGCCACGCGGGCACGGGCGCCGGGGCCACGCCGAAGTTCATGTCGGGCTTGTAGGAGGCGATGGTGTTCAGGATCCAGTTGCCGTTGACCATCATCGCGACCTTGCCGGTGAGGAAGGGGTCGAGGTCGCCCGCCTGGAACGTGGTGGTGAAGCCGTCGACCTTCTGGACGCCGCCGAGGGCGTCGTAGACGCCCGTGACCCAGTCGAGGGCCTCGACGATCTTCGGATCGTTGAGCGTGCAGGTTTTTCCGTCCGCCGAGAGGAACTCGCCGCCGTTCTGCCAGCCGTAGATGTAGAGCCAGGAGTTCCCCCACATCGGGATGAAGCCGACCTGGGTGATGTTGCCGACCTCGTCGTACTTCGTCATCTTGATAGCATAATCCTTGAGCTCGTCCCAGGTGGCGGGCGGGCGGATCGTGCCGTCGGCGTTCGTGAAGCCCTCGCGCCGCAGGATGTCCTCGTTGTAGTAGAGGAGGCGGTCGTCGGTCGTGTTGGGGATGGCGTAGACCTTGCCCTGGTAGACGGCCTCGTCCCAGCAGGCGGAGTAGTACTCTTCGGGCCGGATGGCGTCGGGAGCGCCCCGGTCCCTGGCGAGAAAATCGCCGAGGGGCAGAAAAGCGCCGCGGGCCGCCCATCCGCCCACCGAGAAGCGGTCCTGGTTGATGACGTCGGGCGGGGAGCCGCCGGCGATCGCGCACATCAGCTTCTGCTCGTCCATGCGGCCGCCGGCCGTCGAGATGACGAGCCTGATCTCCGGGTGCATCTCCTGGAACTTGGCGATCGCCTTGCTCCAGCCTTCGGTCCGCCACACGCCCCAGACCACCAACTCGGTCTTGCCGGCCTCCTCGGGCAGCTCGGGCGCCTGGGTGATGCGGTAAACGAAGACCGCCGCCGCAAGGATCAGGATGGCGATGAAGACCCGTCGGACGATTTGGCGAGCGCGGCCGTTCATGTCGGCCGCATTCTATCAGCCCCAGCGCGGCGGTCAACACAATGGCGCAGGCCAGCGGGTTGTTTTGCCGCGCCGGGCAGGTAGAATAGGGGCCATGTCCAGGAAACGCATCCTCGTCGTCGAGGACGAGGCCGACATGGCCGAGCTGGTGGCCATGCACCTTCGGCGCGAGGGCTACGTGGTCGACGTCGCTCCCGATGGGCTCAAGGCCCTTGACCTGATCCGCTCGCAGCCGCCCGACCTCGCCCTGGTCGACATCATGCTCCCGATCCTCTCGGGGACCGAGCTCGTGACGGAACTCCGGCAGGACCCCCGGACGTCGGCCGTGCCCGTCATCATGATGACCGCCAAGGGCGAGGAGAGCGATATCGTGGTGGGCCTGCGGCTGGGCGCCGACGATTACGTCACGAAGCCGTTCAGCCTGTCGGTGCTCGTGGCGCGCGTGGCGGCGGTCCTCAGGCGCGCCGCCGCCGTCGCCGAGGGCGCCAAGGGGATCCTCAAGGTCGGCCCCATTGCCATCGATGCCGACCGGCACGTCGTCGAGGTCGACGGGCGGGCCGTGGCGCTCACGGTGACGGAGTACCGGCTGCTCTCGGCCCTGGCGGCGGCCCGGGGGCGGGTGCTCACGCGCAGCCGGCTTATCGACCAGGGCATGGGCATCCGGGCGGTTGTCACCGATCGCACGATCGACGTGCACCTGGCTTCGCTGCGCCGGAAACTCGGCGACGCGCGCGGGTGCGTCCAGACCGTCCGGGGCGTCGGGTACCGCCTGGCCGTGGGTGATGGACAGTTAAATGAAACGACATAGCTTCTTCCTCAGACTGTTTCTCGGCAACCTCGCGATCATCGTCCTGGCGCTCGGGGCGGGGGTGGCCGTGACCTACCGGTCGCTCGACGCCCAATTCCTGCGCCGGACCTACGCCTACGAAGACCACCTGGCGCAGGTTGCCCAGCAGTACCTGGAACGCGTCTGGCCGCTGCGCGATGCCGAGATCGACCGGCTCTGCGACGAGTTCGTCGAAGCGCCGCCGGCGGAGGGTCCGCCGTCCGACGCGGCGGCCCAGTCCGCACACGGCTTCATGGAGCGGATGACGGTCATCGCCCGCGACGGGCGCGTCCTGGGCGACAGCCGCGGAGAGCCGGCGGCCATGGAGGGCCACAAGCAGCCCAGCCGGCCGGAGTTGGTCGCCGCCCTCGAGGGCCGACCCGGCCGGGCGGTGAGGCGGAGCGAGACCATGGGCCTTGAGTATCGCTACGTGGCCATGCCGATCCGCCGCCAGGGCGAGGTGGTCGGGGCGGTTCGCGTCGCGATGCCGGTCGCGGCCATTCACCAAAGCGAGGCCGTCATCCGCGATGCGCTCCTCTGGGCGGCGGGGATGGCGGTGGCCACGTTCGCCCTCCTGGGGCTCCTGGTGAACTGGATCTGGTTCCGCCCGCTCAATCGCCTCACGGGGGCGGCGCGGCGGATGGCGGCGGGCGACCTCCACGAGCGCGCCCGGGTCTATGGCCCGGAGGAGCTGGGGCAGCTGGGCCTGGCCCTCAACGCGCTGCGCGACAACCTCGTCCGCCAGATCGAGACCGTGACGGCCCAGCGCGAGAACCTCGAACGAGTGCTGGCGAACCTGCGCGAGGGCGTCATCGCGGCGGACGCGGCAGGGCGGATCATCCTGATGAACCCGACGGCCCTCGATCTTTTGGCCCTGGCTGGGAGCGATGTGGTCGGCCGCCCGCTGGAGACCGTTGTCCGCGCCGCCGCGGTGGTCGACGTGTATCACCGGGCGATGGCCGCGGGCCGGCCGGTGGGCCGAGCGGTCGCCATGGATGTGAAGAACCGCCCGTGCCACCTGGACGTGCTGGCGTTCCCCGTGGCCTCCGGGCAAGCGGGGATCAGCGGCCTCGTGGTGATGCGCGACGTGACCGAACTGGTCCGCTCGGCCGCCATGAAGGCCGAGTTTGCCGCCAACGCCTCGCACGAGCTTCGCACCCCGCTGGCCACGCTCCGCGCCGCCGTCGACACCCTGGCCGCGTGCGACCCGGCGGACCGGGAAGGGCTCGCCAGGATTACGGCCATGCTCGACCGGCACGTGCGGCGGCTCGAGAACCTCACGACGGACCTCCTGGACCTCCACGTCGTCGAAACGGGGAAGCACGAACTCCAGATCGAGTCGGTCCCACTCGGCGCCGTCGCGGAATGGGTGCGGTCCCAGTTCGCCGACGGCGCGTCGGGAAAGGGCGTGGCCCTGGCGCTCCACGTGGCCGCGCCGAGCGACGCCGTGACGACCGATCGCACGCTCCTCCGCCTCATCCTCCAGAACCTTGTCGATAACGCGATCAAGTTTACGCCCGCCGGCGGCCGCGTGACGGTTTCCGTCCAGCGCGAGCCCGGCCACGTGCGAATCGGCGTGGCGGACACCGGCGTGGGGATCAGCCGCGGGGACCAACCGCATGTCTTCGAGCGGTTCTTCCAGACCGAGGCATCGCGAAGCGGCGAGGTCAAGGAGCGGGGCATCGGCCTCGGCCTGGCCATCGTGAAGCATGTCTGCGAGCGGCTCGCGGCCAAGATTGCTCTCGAAAGCGAACTGGGCAAGGGGACCACGGTGACCGTTCTTGTTCCTGACCGGCCGGCGGCAGAGGTTGGGTCGGCGTGAGCCGGGGTCCCCGTTCGCGATCCGTCGAGCCTTGGGTGGCACGGTCACGCCGAGGCGCCCGCCGCGGCGGGGTCGCCGCGGCGACTGGCCGTGCCACCCGCCTGGGCGCAGGACAACTGAAGGGCGACACGCATGAGCCGCGGCCCGCGCCGGCCCAACATCCTCTTCTTCTTCAGCGACCAGCAGCGGTGGGACACCGCGGGCTGCTACGGGCAGCCGCTGCCCGTTACGCCGAACCTCGACCGCCTGGCCGCCGAGGGCATGCGGTTCGAGTACGCCTTCACGTGCCAGCCCGTGTGCGGCCCGGCCCGCGCGTGTCTCCAGACCGGCAAGTACGCGACCGAGATCGGGTGCTTTCGCAACGGCATCGCCCTGCCGCGCCGTGAAGTGACCGTGCCGCAGCGTCTCTCGGCCGCCGGGTACGAGGTCGGCTACATCGGCAAGTGGCACCTGGCGAGCACGGGCACCCGGCCGGTCCCGCCCGAGCTCCGCGGCGGCTACAAGGACTACTGGCTGGCCTCGGACGTGCTGGAATTCACGTCGCACGGTTATGATGGGTATATGTATGACGCGGAGATGCGGCGCGTGGACTTCAAGGGCTACCGCGTCGACTGCCAGACGGACTTCGTTCTCGATTACCTGCGGACCCGCGACCGCCGGCGGCCGTTTTTCCTCTTCGTGTCCTACCTGGAGCCGCACCACCAGAACGATCATAACCGCTACGAGGGGCCGATCGGCTCGAAGGAACAGTTCAAGGATTTCGCGGTCCCCGGCGACCTGGAGGGGACCCAGGGCGACTGGCGCGAGAATTACCCCGATTACCTCGGCTGCTGCCACAGCCTTGACGCGAATCTCGGCCGCCTCCGCGCCGAGCTGGACCTCCTCGGCCTGGCCGACGACACGCTCGTCATCTACACGAGCGACCACGGATCGCACTTCCGCACGCGCAACGGCGAGTACAAGCGTGCGTGCCACGAGGCCTGCATCCGCGTGCCTCTGGTTCTGTGCGGGCCGGGCTTCCGGAGCACCCCGCCGAACCGGTGCCCGATGTCGCGCCCGCCGATCACGCTGGACGAGATGATCGCCGCCGGCAAGGACGCTCCGCCGGCGGAGGCGGCCGCAGGGGGCAAGGTGATCCGCGAGCTCGTGAGCCTGATCGATCTGCCGTCCACGGTCCTGGCCGCCGCGGGCGTCGATCTGCCGGCGGGCATGCGCGGCCGGCCGCTTCAGAGGCTCGTGGAGGGCCGCGCCAGGAACTGGCCGGACGACGTCTTCCTCCAGATCAGCGAGAGCCAGGTGGGGCGGGCGATCCGCACGCGGCAGTGGAAGTATTCCGTGGTGGCGCCGGGACTCGGCGGCTCGAAGGTCGCGGCCGCGGAGCGGTACGTCGAGGAGTACCTGTACGACCTCGCCAAGGACCCGCACGAGCGCCGCAACCTCGTGAAGGATGCGTCGCTCGCGGACGTGCGCCGCCTGCTGGCGGAGCGGCTGAAGCGCCGCATGGCCGAGGCCGGCGAGAAACCGCCCGTCATCGAGCCGGCGGTTTGATGGGAAGTGCTCTTTTGTGGGTTGGTACGCGGCGGGTCAGGGGCCCCGCCGCGCACAGATTGAGGTATGCCTATCCTATGAAGGAGGACGGGTGGAGAAGCCGCTGACAGAAAAAGTCGCATTGGTCACCGGCGGCGGACGCGGCATCGGCCGCGCCATCGGTAAGGCCCTGGGCGCCGCCGGCGCCCGCGTGGTGGTCACCGCCAGGACGCAGGCGGCGATCGACGCTGTCGCCCAAGAGATTGTCGACGCCGGCGGCGCGGCCGCGGCGATGGCGATGGATCTGGCGGACGAATCGTCCGTCCGCCCGGTTTTTGCGGCCGTCCGGGAGCGCTTCGGGCGACTCGACGTTCTCGTCAACAATGCCGGGATCGGGCTCTACGGCCCCGTGAAGGACGTCCCGCTCGAGGACCTCGACCGGATGGTGGGGGTCAACCTGCGCGGCACGTTCCTGTGCTGCCAGGAGGCCATGCGGATCATGGCGCCGCAGAAGAGCGGCTACATCATCAACATATCAAGCGTCGTCGGATTCAAGGGCTACCCGAAGCAGGCCGGCTACACGGCGACGAAGCACGCGGTGATGGGCCTCACGAAGTCGCTGGCCGTGGAGGCGCAGGAGCACGGCATCCGCACCAGCGCGATCCTCCCCGGCGGCGTGGACACGGCGATGGTGCGCGAAGCGCGGCCGGACCTGGACCCGGCGATCCTGCTGCAGCCGGAGGACGTCGCCCAGGCGGTCCTGTACCTCCTGTCGCTCTCCGACCGTGCGGCGGTCGACGAGATCTACATCCGCCGCCGGACCAGTCAGCCGTTCTGAGGGGGCCGACATCAGTGTGGCGCGGTGGGCGGCGGGTACATGTTCAGCGCACCCGCGCGGATGTGGCACCGCCGGCTTGCCCGGCCGTGGGGAATGCGGGTGGGACCGGGCCGCGGCCGGACAAGCCGGCTGTGCCACAACGGCTATGGGCGCAGCACCACGGGCGCAGGACACGTACGGGGAGTCTTGCCCATCGCGCCGCAGGGGACCCGGGCCCGCGGCGGGCAGGACGGCCCGCCGCGCCAAGAAGGGAGGAAACATGGACATAGAACACGTTGGATATATGGTGAGGCAGCCCGCGGCGGCGGCGCGGTGGTACGTCGAGAACCTCGGCCTGCGGATCGTGCGGACCGGCGGCCCGCCGGCCGACGCCCATTTCCTCGCGGACACCTCCGGCCACGTCATGATTGAGATCTACAATAATCCCTCCGCCGAGGTGCCGGACTACGCGGCGATGAACCCGCTGGTGCTGCATCTCGCTTTCGAGACGGGCGACGTGGAGGGCGAGTGTCGGCGCCTGGTGCGGGCCGGCGCGAAGGCCGAGGGAGACATCACGTACGCGCCGAACGGGGATGTCATTGCGATCGTGCGTGACCCGTGGGGATTCCCCGTTCAACTGGCGAAGCGCGGCGGGCCGATGATCTGACGGCGCCGGGGCGGGCATCGGACGGGACGCACAAAGCGGCAAGTCGTTTGCCAGTAAGTACTTGCGACCCATAGCATGGACGCAGCGATATGGGTGTCTGCTCCCCCCAAGGGCTGGGGGGAAACAACGGTGCGGCACGCTAGCCCTGGTACACAATTCCTGTCAATCGCATCTTCGTGCTTGACTCGGCGAACGGCGACGGCTATAGTGTGCCCGTAAGGCCCCCTGGAGATGGGGCTTGGCTCATTGGACCAGGCTAAAGGAGTTGCAGCGCCATGTTGAAAACGGTCGGTACCGCCGACAGTGATGCCTCACCTTCAAGCGAAGAGCCTCCCTCACCATCGAGCGCGGACGCAAGTGCCAAGCCGGCGAGCCTGGTGGCTGCCCCCGCAACGAAGTGGGCGACGCAGGCGCGAAGCGGCCAGTGGCTCGACTGGCGATGGCACATGCGGAACCGCATTCGGACGGTGGCGCAGTTGCGGGAGCGATTCCCCGCGCTCGACGTGTCCTCGGGTCTCCTCCAGGCCGCGCAGAAGTTCCCCCTGGCGATCACCCCGTACTACGCGTCGCTCATCCGGCAACCGGACGCCTCGGACCCGATCTTCCGGATGTGCGTGCCGCAGGCCCAGGAGCTTCACGATCCCGGGTTCCTCAAGGATGACCCGCTCGAGGAAGACGAGGACATGCCCGTGCCGGGCCTGGTGCACCGGTATGCCGACCGGGCGCTGCTGATGACGACCACAACGTGCTCGACGTACTGCCGGCACTGCACGCGCAAGCGCGTGGCCGGGATGTACGAGTCGACGATCAGGGCCGCCCGCCTCCAGCAGGCCGTGGCGTACCTGGCGGCGCACCCCGAGATCACCGACGTGATCCTCTCGGGCGGCGACCCGCTGACGATGGGCACGGAGATGCTGGAGCGCATCGTGGCGGCCGTGCGCTCGGTCCCCAGCGTCCAGCTCATCCGCATCGGCACGCGGACGCCCGTCGTCCTGCCGGCGCGGATCACCGGCGAGCTGGTCGGGATGCTGAAGAAATATCATCCGATCTGGATCAATACGCACTTCAACCACCCGGCCGAGCTGACGCCCGAAGCCGCCGCGGCCTGCGAGCGGCTGGTCGACGCGGGCGTCCCCCTGGGCAACCAGACGGTCCTCCTCAGGGGCGTGAACGACCGGCCCGAAATCATGGAGCAGCTCTGCCGGGGCCTGGTGCGCCTGCGCGTGCGGCCGTACTACCTGTTCCAGTGCGACCTGGTGCGCGGCATCGAGCATTTCCGGACGCCCCTTTCGCGCGGCATCGAGATCATGGAGTACATGCGCGGGCGGGTGAGCGGCCTGGCGATCCCGACGTTCGTGGTCGACGCGCCGCACGGCGGGGGCAAGATCCCCGTGCTGCCGAATTACGTGGTTTCCACGAGCCCGACGCACACCGTCCTGCGGAACTTCGAGGGGATGCTGGTCGCCTACCCGGAGCCGACGGCGGAAGCCGCCGCGTCGGCGATGGCGGCCGGCGGCGACTCCGCCCCCGGCGTGTGGGAACTGGCGACGGGCAAGGCGACGGCCATCCGTCCGAGCAAGTCGAGCCGCCTGCGACGCCGCGCCATGAAGGTGCTCTGCCAGGGCGGTGGATGACGTCCATTTCTGAGAGTTCATGCGCGGCGGGTTTGCGCACCCGTCCAGTGTGCGTGTCGACAGGCCCCCCTCTCCCCTTGTGGGAGAGGGGAGGGGGCCGCGCGGCGATCATCCTTACCCGGCTTCGCCACCCTCTCCCGTCAAGGGAGAGGGTTGACGCTACACACGTACGCAGATGCACCGCGCCTGGGCGGCGCCGCACGGCCGACTTTTCCTGCGGAAGGACGTGGTGAGGATGGGCCTGGCGATCGGCCTGGTCTACGACCTGCGGAAGGACTACCTGGCGGAAGGCTACAGCGCCGAGCAGGTGGCGGAGTTCGATGCCGAAGAGACGATCGACGCCATCGAGGCGGCCCTGCGGTCGCTGGGCCACGCGACGCAGCGCATCGGCAACGCGCGGGCCTTGTGTGCCGCGCTGGTCGCCGGGCGGCGATGGCCGCTCGTGTTCAACGTCGCCGAAGGGCTCGCCGGCCGCAGCCGCGAGGCGCAGGTCCCGTGCCTGCTGGAGCTTTACGGCGTCGGGTATACGTTCTCCGATCCGCTGGTCTGCGCCGCCACGCTCGACAAGAGCATCGCGAAGCGCCTGATCCGCAACGCCGGCCTTCCGACGCCGAAGTTCCACGTGGTGCGCGAGGAGGCGGACATCGCGGCGGCGGACCTCGTGTTCCCGCTCTTCGCCAAACCCGTGGCCGAGGGGACGGGCAAGGGCATCACGGGGCAGTCCCGCCTCGAGTCGCCCGAGCAGTTGGCCGAGGTCTGCCGGGACCTCCTGCGCCGCTTCGCCCAGCCCGTGCTCGTGGAGGAGTTCCTGCCCGGGCGCGAGTTCACCGTGGGGGTCCTTGGGACCGGGGCCGAGGCCCGCGTCCTGGGGACGATGGAGATTGCGGTTCGGCCGCAGGTCGAGTCGGCCATCTACTCGTACGAGACCAAGGAGCGGTGCGAGCAGTGGGTGAGCTACGCGCGGGCGGCGCCGGGGCCGCTTCGGCGGAAGGTCGAGGAGCTGGCGCTCGAGTCGTATCGCGCGTTGGAGTGCCGCGATGCCGGCCGGGTCGACATCCGCGGCGACCGGCGAGGGCGGCCCGCGTTCATGGAGGTGAACCCGCTTCCGGGGCTCCATCCAACGCATTCAGACCTTCCGATGATTGCCACGCAGGAGGGGATGAGTTACGCCGAGCTCCTGGGCGCGATCGTCGGCAGCGCCGCCTGCCGGCTGGGGATCGGCCATGAAGCGTGATCGGCCCGCGGTCCTGATTCTCCACCCGGCGCCCGCCGAAGGGGCGGGGGACCCGTACGTGTCTGGCGTGCCTGATGGCCAGGTGCCACGGGTTGCCGGCCACCCGTGTTCCGGGCCTGGCGCCGGATGTCGGACGCACGGCTTGCAAGCAAGCCGTGGCACCCTCCAGGGCACGCCGGACACGTACGGGGCTTCGGCCGTCTGGCGCGAGAGCGACGCGGGCGTCCTGGAGGAGACGAAAGCCGTCGCGGCCGCGCTCGACCGGCTGGGCCTGGCGCACCGGACCGTGGGCGTGGCCCGCCTGACGGACGTGCCCGGCGCTCTGGCGGCGGCGCCGGAGGAAGTGGTATTTAATCTTGTTGAAGGCTTCCCGGGTCGTCCCTTTGATGCCGGCGCCGTGCCGGCCCTCTGCCGGGCGTTCGACAAGGGATGCACCGGCGCCGATTCGCCATGCCTGCTCCTCGCGCAGGACAAGGGGCGGACCAAGGCGTTGCTCCAGGCGGCGGGCCTCCCGTGCCCGCCCGCCGTCGTGGTCCCGGTGGGCGAGAACGCGCCGGCCGCGCGCCTGCCGGGCGGCCCTTACATCGTCAAGCCGGTATGCCTGGACGCCAGTGAAGGCATCGACGCCGCGTCGGTCGTTGCGAAGGCCGGTGCGGCCCTCCGGCGCGCGGTCGCGCGGGTGCACCGCGAGTTCGGCCAGCCGGCGATGGTCGAGCAGTTCATCGCGGGGCGCGAGCTGAACGTCTCGGTGCTCGAGCGCCGCGGGCGAGTCGAGGTCCTGCCGATTGCGGAAATCGTGTTCTCCGCGTTCCCCGCCGGCAAGCCCCGCATTGTCGACTACGCCGCGAAATGGCTCCCCGAATCGTTTGAGTACCGCCACACCCCGCGAATCGTCCCCGCCCGCCTGACGGCCCGCCAGGCCGAGGCCATGCGGCGCCAGGCCCGCGCCGCATGGGACGCCGTGGGGTGCTCGGGCTACGCGCGGGTGGACTTCCGGTTGGACGCGCGGGGCCGGCCGATGATCCTGGAGGTGAATGCCAATCCGGACATCGCGGACGACGCGGGCTTCGCGGCGGCGCTCGAGGCGGCAGGCATCCCCTTCGAGGAGTTCGTCGATTCGGCGGTGCGGGACGCCTGGCAGACGCTGGGCCGGCGGACCTCGGCACGCGTGCCGAGGAGAGTCGCCGCTCGCCAGGCGGGCCGCCGAATTCGCTGGGCCGAGCCGCGCGACCGCGACGCCGTTCTGGCCTTCGTCGCCCGGACCGGGTTCTTCCGCGCCGACGAAGTGGCCGTGGCCCAGGAGCTTCTGGACGACGCCTTGGCGACGGGGCCCCCCGGCCACTACCAGTCGCTGGTGGCCGAGGACGAATCCGGGGCGGCGGTCGGCTGGGTCTGTTTCGGCCCGACGCCGTGCACGATCGGCACGTTCGACATCTACTGGATCGTGGTGGCGCCGGATGCTCAGCGGCGGGGCATCGGGGCGGCCCTCATGGTCTTTGCCGAAGAGCGGATCGCTGAGCGCGGGGGCCGCCTGGCCGTGGTCGAGACCTCAGGCCGGCCGGTCTACGATCCCACGAGGGGTTTCTACCTGAATATGGGCTACCGCGAGGCGGCCCGGATCGCCGATTTTTATGCGGCGGGCGACGCGAAAGTGGTGTACACGAAGGCTTTGTAGAGCCTCTGGCGTGTCGAGCGTCGAATGACGGGTGGCATGGCCACGCCAAGGCGCGCGCCGCGGCGGGGTCGCCGCGGCGACTGGCCATGCCACCCGGCGATCCCCGGTCTTGCGGTCTGCGGGATTTTTCGTGAACTACCGGGTGTGGTGCAACGTCAAATTAATTGTTGCAATAGACGGGGGAGGATTCGTATTATACCTAGAGTAGCCTGATCGGAGAGCCTGCGCTAAGGAGTGCCGACTATGAGAAAAAT
>Ga0315284_10006999_pt1 | contig 16080 bp, 17 predicted proteins | sample YL17G09_16_MG_FD_203696 | JGI IMG/M metagenome (GOLD analysis project Ga0315284, IMG submission 203696) | Sediment microbial communities from Yellowstone Lake, YNP, Wyoming, USA - YL17G09_16 | ecosystem: Environmental > Aquatic > Freshwater > Lake > Sediment | place: USA: Wyoming | collected... | reverse complement strand
GGAGGGTTCGCCCCATCAATCCTGCGTCCGTCACCTTCGTCCAGCCAATCGGAGACGCGTCAAAGAAAAGAGTCTTGCACCCATCCTCCCAATCGTCGTTCTTGAGATGGGCGTCGTTTTCCGCAAGGGCGTCGAGATCCGCCCAGTAGACCGGCCTTTTGTAAACAAATCGTCCCCTGAGGTCTGTGTAGTCCGCCATATCAGTACATTTTGTATCCTCTGCCCAAATAGCAGAAGAGTTTATCCTGGTCTGTCGCGCTCGCCCAATCGGACGCCTGCGGGCTGTAGCCGTCGCCCTCGTCTATCCGGCTGCCCAGATATCCGTAGAGCGTGTCGAGTGAAAGATCGCGCCTGGCTGTGATTTCTACATTAAGTGGGGATGCATCAAAGTTTTTGGTGATCTTCGATATCTCCGCCCCAACTCGTGTAAATCCATATTTGTCGTCTGTGATATATATTTTTTCACCGATCTCACTCAATAATCCATCGGCGCCCGTGATGAAACCGATGACTAGGGGCGGTTCTGCGTAGCGATCCAGCAACCGCGTCGCAAAATCTTCCACATGCGTCCCTCCGGACATATACCAGCGCGTGGTAAACTCCTCGGAGAGCTTCCCGTATTTTGTAATCGAGCCGGTGTCCTTCGCCACATACCAGCCATCATAGGTCACGTCTTCGTCCGAAAATTCCCATGAGTCCGTTTTCTTGTAGGTCACCCGGACATGGTTAATGATCTCGTTTACGGTTCGCGAATATCCAAAGTCTGTCATCTTTTCGGAATCGGCGAAAACACGGACGGAAGACTGAAAAGAAGGAGTCCATGTCCGGATGGTAATGCGGCCGTCCGCCGCGGTATAGAGGGAACCGAGGAAAAGCAAAAGCAAGTTCTCCAAAAATTCCTGTGCCCCCTCGTTGTAATCTACGAATCCCGTGAGCGTGAACGTTGACACCCGGTCGATGGCGTTGACGAAGGATTCGTAATCGATATCGGTGTTGGCATCGTCCTGCGTCGAATCCAGGTCAAGGACGCTATCGGCCCAAGCCTCGACTGTATTGGCGTCGTAGTTGTAGCCGGTTAAAACTGACCATATGATTTTTGCGGGGTTCTCTTGAGTCCATTCCGGATGCCGAAATGTCTGAAAGGTGAAAGCATCGTTGAGCGCCCAAGGCGTGGCGCCCGCGGTGATTGTAAATTTTAGTCCTCTCGCCGTTGAAGAGAACTCGGTTCCGCTGGTGGCTGGGCCAATGCTTCCGGAGACGGTTCCCACCACGGAGAATTTAGCCACTCCGTCCGCCCCTGGCGTCGTGCAAGTGACCGTCCAGGACTCATTGACGGTGGCGAACGGTTTGGTGTTAATCGCCGAACATGTTCCGTTCCCCACATTCGTTCCGCCGGCGGTAGGCGTTTCCTCTGATGGGCGCAAATGGAAATTTTCATCGATCACGCGGTGCATGAGATCACGGCACCGAAGCGTCACTTTCGACTCGTCGCTGTGCGCCACCAATTCGTCAATGTAGCCATAGCACATATCCATCAGAACTGTGGAACCGTCGGGCAACATAAATCCGACCGATATCCGAATCCTCGAAAAGTGGTACTGAACTCCGTAAAAAAGAGAGCCCGCCTTGTATTCCGAAAAATAGTCATCGTGATTTATCAGGGTGATGTCGAAATCCCCCGCCTGTATTTCATCTGGGGCACGCTCTTTTTCTCGTGTAAAGTTTCCGCCGGATTCGTAGTAATCCGAAATGTCCGTGACAGTTCCATCGACGGCGATGTGTTCCACCTTGATTTGAGGAGTGGAATCGCGGAGCCTTGCCATCTCATTGAGGAAATCCTGCTCCTCGGTAGAGCCGGCACCACCATAAAGTTCTGGACCATATAAATGTGGACCGTACAGTGTCATCGAATACCTTCTATGTTATTGACATGATCCGCCAGTATCGACGCGTTTGTAAGAACCGCATGTCGTCGTTCCGGTCGAAATACAAAGCATTCCAATCGTCGTGTTTGTGATGTAGCCCATCGTAATCGAAGGCGTTGACGCCGCAATTTCCGGTGACGACATCTGACTCATCAATAGAAGTCCATCGTATGTCAACGTCATCCGTGTCGTCGAGGCCGTATTAAAAGTAATCGTTCCGTTCCCCGACGCGTCACCAGCATTTATCGTAAGTTTTCCAGGCAAGGATCCATGCTCGTTACCATACAGAGTAATCCCCGCTCCACGAGATTGAGACATCGAAATCCCACCAGACCCTATTGACAAAGCCTTACTGTCGGACCCATCAACCGTATCGGTGTGTATTACTCCGAGCGCCCCCGTAAATTGTAATCCAGTAGCACCATAAGAACCACTAACAGTGAGGGATGAACACATAATGTTCCCAGCCACGTCAAGCGTTGACTGAGGGTTGGAAGTCGATATCCCGACATACCCATTTTCATCAATTCTAATTCGCTCAAGCGAGTTGGTCTGCACAATTACCGAAAGAGCCCCATTAGATTCGAGCGAAAGTCCAAGTGTGTTGGAACCAGTAATTAAACCAGCGGTTGTCCCGTTGTTGTCCAATCTCAATACAGGATTAGAAGATGGACTATTTATTCTGACTTCATCTTTGTATACATCTAACCCATAAGCAGGATTAGTTGTCCCAATCCCGACATACCCTGTATTTGTTACCGTCAACCGATCGTAAAATGTTGTCGAATTTGTGCTTGACGCCAAATTCCAATAGCTCTCAGTTGAACTACTCGTCTGGACGACATTTGCTCTCCAATCATTTCTGAAAGCGCTCGACGTATATCCGTTCGCGCTCCAAACAAGTCCGTGGGAATTGGTTTTCCCGTTTGCGACTAAATTGTTAGGGTGAAGGATAACCATGTCGTATGCTTCATAGTCCGTAACAGTCTCCCCTGTTTTTTGAGAAAACTCGCCAAACACTACAGAGCCGATACGTCCTACCGGATGTGGTTGTGAACCGGGCTCGGTTAGGTAGCCCAGTATTTTCATTGACTCGACGTTGATTCCATTTGTGTGGTCGGCAACGGAAAATGTAATCGGATGCGCATTTTCACCTTCGCCGCTTTCCTGGTGGATGGAATATGCTTGGTGCCAGTAGGAGTCAAACCCCATCATGAAGCGATGATAAGGGCTTGAAGCCCCACCGTCTCCTTTTCCATAGACCTGTAATTCTGTTACCCCCGGATCGGCCCATGTTTCCGATGGGCACCGAACATCAAAAGCCGTTCGTGATCTGCCAGAAGCATAAAGCCCCGTCAAGGAGAGCGCCATTTCCGTATCGCCTGTATTTAAATAAACTTTTGCGAGAGGGGTACTGGCGTCATCCTCAAATTGAAACTGACCATTCTCTAGAAGAATGTTCCCATCCTTGACATGCAGTTTTTCTTGTGGCGTGCTTACGTTAACGCCAAAATCCCCAACGGAAGATAGGGTCACCCTTTCAACAAATGGATCCGAGTCGATACGGTTGCTGATAGTGAACCGGGATGCACCGGCACTGCTCACCATGACGTTGCTGAGCCGAACATCGGAACGATGGGCAACAGAATCATATCCGTTCCCTGAAAAAACAAGACCATGACTGTCCTTATATCCTGAAGCGATGAGGTCGTTGGGATGAAGAATAACCATATCATAAGGATCATAATCAATCGCCGTCTCGCCGGTTTTTTGCGAAAATTCCCCGAACACCACTGAACCAATTCTTCCCACAGGATGCGATACGCTACCCGGTTCAGTCAACCATCCGAGAATTTTCATCGATTCTACGTTCACTCCGTTGGTGTGGTCGGCTAATGAAAAGGTTATTGGGTGTGCACTTTCTCCGGTTCCACTCTCCTCGTGCATTGAATAAAACTGGTTTCTATAGCAATTGAACCCCATCAGCAACCTATGATACGGACTCACCGCTCCGCCATCGCCAGTGCCATAGGTTAAAATCTCTGTCACTCCAGGAGAGGCCCAAGTCTCAGACGGCGGCCTCAAATCGAGGGCAGTTCTTGATCTTCCCGAGGCATACATACCTCTCAATGACAAAGCCATTTCTGTAGATCCCGAATTCAAGTCGACATGGACGAGATCCGTGCTTGCCGCATCCGCAAATGATAGGAGTGAGTTTTCATACCGGGCAGTTCCGTCAAGAATGTGCAGTTCCTCCGTTGGCGCGGTTGTTCCGGCGCCGAAACGATTGCAAACAATCTGGCTGGATGAGTAAATGCTTCCGCCCACGTCGAGCGTGTGCGCCGGCGTCGCGTTATTGATCCCTACGCGTACGTTGGTTGTGTCGATGTGGATAGTACTCCCCTCAAGAAAATAGCTCTCGATCGCTTTGACCTCATCCTTGAGAACGTTGTGATGCGCGGCGATGATGGACAAATAAATCGATTTCCCGGAGGCATGCGTTGTTGCGGACGTCCCGTCGGATCCACGGGTGCAGCCCGTGAAACTGACTCCCGTCTTAGCCGTATATTTGATGGCTTCGTTTTCGATGAGAATATATCCCACCGACGGAAAATTGGCCGTGGTTATAGCACTGATTATGGGCGTCGATGCGCTGATCGTAACGGACAACGTCGTATAACAATTATTGACGGCCACATAAAGATTCGCGTCCGTGCTCACGGACGCCGGAAAGTTCGCCGTCGCAAATGCAATTCCAAAAAGGGCAATGCCTACAACACCAGCAATAATTAGTCTCTTCATTTTCAAACCTCCTCAAGCTCGACCGTTCCGGTCATGAGATCTTCTCGCCCGGCCGCAAACATCGTCAGCGCGGGGTCTTCCGTTACCTGTACTTTCCATATTTTCGTGACATGGTCGCGACCATTGTCTGTGTTTGCCACCAGGAAGAACGTCTTGATCTCTGTGTGGAACCGGCAGAACTCACGGAACTGCTCATGATGCATGAAACCGTCCTCTGGAAATTCGAGGGTAATGATTCCTTTCGTTGTCAGGTATTCGCTCAAAAGTTCGCCTTGACGGTTGCGAATTTTAACCCGATTGATAGAACTTTCCACGACGGTATGTCTTGGGGCTACCTCTAAAACATAGGCGTCCGTAACGTCGTCCGGATCCACCAAAGCCCATCCGCCCTGCGCAGGCGTATAACCCGCCGTGAGACCGATGTCCAGCCAGTAGGAACCGACTTCGCTCCAGGCCGACCAGGTCGTTCCGGAATCGGTCGAATATCGCCAGCGCCAATACCGTTTTGCGTCGTCCGCGCCGGCGTCCGTAAAGGAATGTGTTGAGGTGCCCAATGCGTTGCTCGACTCAAGCGCTACCCTGAAATCGGGGTAGACGCTCACCTGGATGGAGTAGAGGTTCGCGCCGGCCACGTCGTCCCAGTTCAAAACAATCGATGTGGTGCAGAAAATCGCCGCGTTCTCCGCCATTTAATTGCTCCTCCCTCTGCGCCTGGTGAAAGGGCCCTTTGAATTGTAGTCGGTGAACCGTCGAATCTCCGGAACGAGGGTCTCCCGCACGAGTTTTTGCATCTTCGACGGGCTTCCTTCGATGAACTGGCCGGAGATCTGGACGGTAATGTTCGTTCCACCACCAATCGCGCCCGCCATCTCGCGCCTCGCGCGGGGGTCGTTAAGAGGGATGACCGCCTCAGCGCTCCCGCCCTCGCCTATGGTCGCGGTGACCCCGCCATCCTGAGGCATGACAACGCCACCCTTCGCAAGCTTCACCCCTACGATCTTCGCCACGTTCGCCATGCCGGCCGCGTAGACCGCCGCCGCCATCGCCATGTTTGCTGGGGGCCAGGGTGTCGCGGCCAGAGCCTTTGTCGCCGCAGCCAAGGTGTCCATCGTCGCCATGCTGATTGCCGCAGCTTTGCCTATCGCCGCAAGTTCTTTATTCTTCACTGAGGACAGTGTGGAAATCTGGCCGAGGACGGTCTGCAATCCCTGCATTCTCAACTGGTTTTGTCTGGCAAGTTCGGTGTTCTGTTCCGCGCCCATCTTGACCGTGGTTTCCTTGAGGGCGGTCTCCTTCAGCAATCGGGCGTCGTCAAACTTGCCTAGATTTTCAAGACGGGTTACCTGATCCAGCAATTCCTTCTGTTCCGTGACGTCCAGAAAATTGTTGAGTATCGTCGATTGTGCCGCCGTGAATTTTGTCTGGAGAGCGATCATCATATCGTTGCGCGTCATGTGTTTCGCCAGCATATCTGCCGTCTGTTTGTCTGTTTCCGCTGACTCCTTCGCAAGTTTCTTTTTTCGTTCGTTTTCCTCTTCCTGATCCAGCCGCTCCTTGAGACGGTTCCTAACTTTGTAATTGTTGACCGATGCGTCAATGACTTTATCTTCCTGGCGTCCCCATTGGTTGAGTTTGGCGATCTGGGCGTCGATTGCGCTGTTCGCCTTTTTCATCGCGTCTTCGACACCGATCCCGAAGAATTTGAATATTGGGAAAAGCACATCGAAGGCTTTACCAACGTCGGTTACGAGCTTGATATGCTCCAACATCGCCATCCCTAGGTTCCTAAATGTTCCCTTAACTCCGTCGATTCCCTGGACGAGAACGAGCAATCTCTGGATGTAGAAATCGAAAACGGGTAAGAGCAATTTCCCTACGAGTTCTTTCAATTCATCGAATTGATTGGTCAGTGAGGCGATCTTCCCTGTGACCGTTGTCATTTGCGCTTGCGCGGAACCCCCGAACCGACTGTTGACCTCTTTGATCGCTTCTGAAAGCATCAAGGCTTTTGGTGTGCCGTCTGCCATGAGGTTTCCAATTCCCCTGATCGTCGGGTTCTCGCCCATCGCCGCCTTGCCCATCGCAAGCACCGCTACCCTGAGGTCAACCCCAACTCCGACTGACAGATCCATCGCGGCCTTCAAAGCTTTCTTCATTTCATCGCCAGTCAAACCGAATGACGTCAAAAGAGCCATCATTTCCATGGACGTTTCATCACTGTAACTCGTTGTCCTCTGGAGTTGTTGTGCAAATTCCTGTAAATCTTTTGATGTTTTCTGTACCTCGGATCCGCTATTCCGGAGAGCCGTCTCCAACCGTGCAACCGCCGCCTCATTTTCCCCGTAGGCTTTTATGGCATCAAACGCATATCGCGTCACCGCCCCGCCCATTTTCTGGACGGCAGAAGAGATGAGGTTTCCCATTGCGACAGTGCTAACCCCGAAACCACTTACTTTGGTAGTGGCTTCGTCAATCCCCTTCTTGAGATCAGTCAGGTCCGCCTTGATTGAGACTAAGAGTTCACCAACGTCAAGTGCCATTTTCTCTCCGTTTCACTTTTCCCTGCCGAACTGGAATTCCAGAATTCTGCAGGGTTTCCAGGTTTTCCTTCTTCACGTTGCTGTAGTAAAAACGCTGTCCTTCCAAAACGCTCGGCGGAGGGAGTTGATTGATCAATTTCAGTAGCGCCTTGATCTGCGGCCACGTCCGCTCGTTGACCTGCTCAACCGTCCATCCGTACGCAACCCCGAAGGTGTGGTAGATTAAACCTTCGCCTCCGGGACCCGACTCTCCATCTGGCCCCGGAGATGGACTAAAAAATCGGTCACGTCGTTGATCCGCGCCGCATCCATGATGACCTTCCGCGCCATTGGCACGTCGAAATTCTCGTCGATCCATTCCTTCGTCAATCCTTGATTCGGGAAAAGGAGCGGAGCAAGCTCCACAAACTTCCCCGCAAGGATCGGCGGGAGCGTCTGTACGAAGGCTACAGGGTCTTTAGGACCCGCTTGCATGAGGCTCGCCCCCGCGCCCTCGACCACCAACAGGGCCTTCTTTAACTGGCCCAGGGTGAGGGGTTTCATCATCAGAATCTTGTCCCCCACCACATACGACAGCGTCCTATCTTCGAATGCTTCAGACATTTGATTCCTCCTTGAGAGCGGAATGCTTCTCAAAAAACCGCACCCGATTCGCCTGCATCTCCTCGGTGTGCTTTTTGTCCACGCGAAACCCGCGGTGGAAATGGTGGACGTGGACGCGGTGATCAACGCCCAAGAGCCATCCCAATTTCGAGAGTCGAATGGAAAAATCTTGATCCTCGTACCCCCCGCCACTAAACTGTTCGTCAAACCCGTCCACATTTTCGAATGCCTCCCTGCGAATCAACATGCAGAACCCTGAAAGCTGGCCAACTTTCTTGATGAGGGATTCTTTCCGTCCACCCTCCTGTTCCGGAATGGCGACATTGCTGATCGGGCCCACCACCCCGTAGTTGTCCGACTGAATGGCCTCAAGCAATCGTGTCAACCAGTCAGGTTCCACAACCGTGTCGGCGTTGAGTATCAATCCATAGCGGATGTTCGGAAATTGGAAGGCGCGCCGGAGACCAAGGTTAACCTGCGCCGCAAAATTGAACGGCTCGTCGTATCGAATAACCTCTAACGGATGATTCTGGGAAAGAGAACGAAGTTGTTTTTTCGTCCTCAGCCCAGAGAGGTTGTCCACTACCGTCAAGGTATAGGGCGGGAAGGTGAAATTCAACACACTGTAAAGGCACAGTTTGAAGAACTTCATCCCGTCCCGCATCGGGATCACAATCCCGACAGAGTTGAGCGGGGGGTCTGCCCTAAAGGGACTGGTAGAATGCGGCCAGCCGTTGTCCGATAACTCGATCACTCCAAACCTCCTCCATGAATTTACGGGAAATTTCCCCAATACTGCGCCGATGTGCCTCGCTACCTAATAACTCAATCAGTCGAGTTTCCAACTCTGATTTGTTCGTTGCAATCACCCACGGGATTTTTCCTAACTCCACTCCAAAGAATTTCGTTATGACGTCCAGCGTATATTTGGATAGTCCGGCAATCGTCGGCTTGCCCATTGAAAGTCCTTCCAGGCTGGAGAGGCCGTAGTAGCCCTGCATGTGGTCGAAGACGATGTGGGCGTTCCGCTTGTGACGAATGGCCTGCTCGTGGTCAACTCCCTGGATGTTCATGAGAAAACTGTTCGTCTCCCCGCCGATCCGCTTCATGATGCTCTGAATCTCGTTGACATTTTTGAGAAGCGCGTGCGTAGGCATGTGGCAGACACAGAGTCGTTCGCTCCCGTCCGCCATCATGAGCGGGCGGTCGCTCGCGCGGGGGAGGTATCGGACGTCGTTGATCGGGACGCAGTTCGGAAAGTAGGAGACCTCCGAATATTCTGGCTGATACATCTCTTCCAAGTCCGGCGTGGAGCATAGAACCTTGACACCCAACCTCTTGTAGTGCGCCGCGTTCTCCTTGACGTTGTTCCGCTCGAAGGGATGGCCGTGAATGTGGCAGACCAGCTTCTTGGACGGGTAGGCCTTGAGGGTGTCGGCGACAATGAACTTGCGGAAGGTTCCCCGCTTCTCCATGTTGACGGGAATTTCGAAGTCCTCGTGGACTTTATGGAGGTGAATGACATCGGCCTCGCGGAGCAGAGCCTCGATCTCGTCCCCACCGTCGTAAATTTCGCCAATGTCCGTCGGAAAATTGAATGCGTTCGGAACGGTAGTGATGAGCCGCGCCCTGTGAGGCGTGTGATAATTGATTGCGTTGACGAAGTTTAGAACGGAACCCGCAGGATCCGTCGTTGTGATGTGAAGTATTTTCATTGTTCTCTCCTTTGGAGGATTTTAGGGAGGTGCAATACAACTGACTCTCCCTCTTGAATTTGTCGACCGCAGTGCTCCAGCAAAGCGTCTTCGAATTTCTGGGTATAAAACCCTGCCGCCCCGAGGATTCCGCCTTCGGAACAGTCCGTGAAAGAAACGTTGACAAAAGAACCGACAAGTTCAAAAAGTGACTTCCTATATAATTCAAGTTCCGGGTCCACCATAAACTTTTTGCCTTTGACCTCAATCTCGTACGCCTGTTTAAGCCGCAAATCGTTGTCGTAAAGGATCCTGCATTCCTTCGGTTTCCAGAAAAAATGTTCCGCGCCGTCGTCGAACCATTCAAAATCCTGGCACCGGTACTTCCAGGTTTCACCGACCTTCCCATAGCAGAGGTCCATGCCGATGGCAATGATCTGTTTGCATCCCATCTGGTAAGCCAGGAGGGTCGCCGTATTGCCGACAGTCCCATGCACACACATTTCGCCCTGGCATGGGAAAACGGTCGGCAGAACAATGTCCATGAACTCGATCCCAGGGTGAACCATGTTGAAGAAAACAATCGGGCCCTTCCACGCCGCCAGCGTTCGCGGATGTGTCGAGGTCGGGGCGACCAGCACAATGTCATGGGTATCGACATCCTTGAAGAGAACTTCCTGAACGTCGCTCGCATCGACGTTGACAACGATGTGGGGCTTGATTTTCCTGGCCGTCAGGGGTCGGAGCGCGGCATCGGTAGAAATGATTATGCAATTCCTCTGGAAGTTGATGAGCCGGTCAATCGTTTGGTCGAGACTTGGGCCGATTCCGACAACAACGGCGGGCAAGCCTTTCGCCGAGGAGCGTAGGAAAGAAAGTCCGGGCGCGTTGCGGGCGGTCTCGAAGTTTAGGTAGGAGTTTCGAATCCAGGCGGGGAGCCATTTCTCAAGGATGGCGCGGTTAGCACCTTTCTCCCCAGGCTTGTGCGCCTGGACCTGCCCCGAGAATATATTGGCGCCGGCGGATTTCAATTCTTCCAACTGTTTTTCAATGAGAGTAGGCGTTTCGTTTTGCATTTGCTCTATTCTCTCCTTTCTGTGCGCTCCGCTTGCGGGCGCGGGTTTGAAACTTACGACGCCACTTTCGGGGATTCTTCGATGATCTCGAAGAGATTCCGGCCTTCGGGTTTCGTCAGATCCACGAGTGCCTTGAAGCCGATCTGGTGGAGCGTGTAATTCCCAGAGGACTTTTCGTTGAACGGGAGGGTGATGTCGGAATTTGACATCGCCTTGTAGAAGGTGATCTGAATGTGTTTCCCATTCGACTGCTTGTGAACGAAGTTCAACTCGAAGGTCTCCGGCGCGGTCTTCTCGCCACCAACCCGGACGGCATTGGCGGTCTCGTCGAGGAAGTCGTATTCCACAACCACGTACTGCTGGTCGGCAATGGTTCCCGCTGAAACACGGGACACCGCGCTGACCGTGGCCGAGAAGTCGGTTCCGGATTTGTAAGATGCCGATCCCCAGGTTCCCGAGGCTCCAACCGTTGCGCGGTCGAGTTTGCTCACTTTGAGCGAACCCGTGCACGCGGTTTTCGCCAGTGCAATGGCCCCCGTACCAGACATCTTGATAACCTCTTGGTTTCGGAGACGGAAACTCCCCGATGAAACAACTTCTGCAACTCCGAAGGCGCGGCGCAACTGGCTCACCTTGAAGTCGCACAGTTTCGCCGTCAGCGTGGCGGCTTCGGATGTCCGCTCACCCTTGACATCGGCAATGCAGTTGCCTGGGCGCTGGTAAGCGTAGTTCGGGTCGTACTTGAACTCGACGCTGTCCTTCACATTTCCGACGAAGACGTCGTTGATGTAAAGGTCACCGGGTCCAAGAAGTAACCTTTTTGGTTCTGCGTATGGCATGATTCTTTCCTCCTCCTAGACCGGTGCTTGAGAGAACCGGCAGATTGCGATTCTGAAACGAATCCTTTTCACCTCAACTTGGAGCGGAACATCAAACTCGTCCCCGCCCTCCCAGTCGAACATGCAACTCTTTATACCGACGTCTGTCGGCGTAGGAAACTGATACCCCTCCAGCAAACGGCGAATCCGATCCCTGATGGACTCGGCCTTGTTGGAGTAGATGTTGAACTGGTAAAGCTCAACATCTGTCATGAAGTCGACGAACCCTGGGATGACGGACACGTTCGTGAATGTCACAGTTCCGGCATCGAGCGGTAGGACGTTCTCCTGAGCGTGACGGATCCGGCCCGACGCTCCAAGCAAATTTTGGAGGGTCGTGTCGCCCGTCAACCTCGTGTAAATTGCCTTCTCTACCGATTCCATTTTACGCTCCCGTGTCCCTCATCGCTTTGCGCGCCCGCGCCTGAAGTTCCTTCGCGTTGGCGAAAAGCGCAGGCTTCATGAAAGGGTATGGCCGATTCTTTGAGGTCCCGTCTTCAACATTACTCGCGTAGGGCATCCTCGCCTCAATATCACCGGAAATCATGTCGTTTGAAATCTTGACCTCTCCCTGCTGAATACTTTCCTCCAGCCCGCCGGTCCGCGTGACGAATCGTCCGCTTCGGTGAGCATCAGCCCCGTGCTTTGAGCGTGCGTTCTCGACGACCTTTGTCTGGACAATTTCCACCGCAGTCACCAGCCGGTCAACTAAATCCCTTTTGAACTTCGAGAGGTTTGTCACCAACTGCTCTCTCCCGAGCACTGATGCGCTCATCGCTTCACCCTCCGCATCATCACGACGTTGTGTGTCGGGTTCTCCTGGATGTCGAGCACGTCATACTCGTAGGTGTCACCGGCCGGCAAGAGCCTGTCGCCCGAAAGGACGTTTAACGTCTTCCTGGCGAAAGCCACATGGGATGTCTCTTCCAGGACTCCGGGGAGATCGCGCCGATAGTTGCCCATGTCCGGCTGAATCCACACCGTTCCGGAGGTCTTCGTCACGAAAGTCCCGGAAAACCGCCCACTTCCGTTGAGGCTTCCGCTCGCACGAGTCACCACCGCTGTAACTCCCCACTCCGAGATCAGCCCGGAGATGTCCATCTTGGCTTGGTCGAGTTGTGCCCAAGGCATCAAATGTCCTCGTTGATGTAGGTGTTGAAATCTTCCCCGAAAGCAGAGAAGTCGGTCTGAAGCGTCTCAATCACTTCCTCCGGTTTGGACGTTATCCGCTTGAGTATGGACTCCCGGAGCTTCATCAGCTGGTCGAGTTTTTGGCTTGCGGTGATCCTGACCGTGCCGTTTCCACCGCCCACTTGGTAATCCACCTGCGGGTTCTCCACCAGGGCGGAGATTTTCAGGTCAATCCTGGTGAGAAGGGCGGAATAGTGGGCGGTGGTGTCGGACATGGTTATCGCTCCCTGATGACGTCAACGTTAACCGCGGCCGACGCACCGGGGGCCATGGCTTTGAGAGCGCCTTTGTAGGGTGCGCCCGGCCCGTCGAAGCAATACCAGCATGGATTGGTGTTGGCGACAGTCCCAGGAAGGCGGAATGTCCCGGTCGTGGCGCTGGTCGAGAAGGTCGTGTCCTCGTCGCCGATCAGGAGATAATCCGTGGTGGCGTTGAGGAGGCACGTTTTCTTGGCTTGGGGATCCGCCGTCAGCAGAGATGTCGCCGTGCTTATGGAAACCGCCACGCGCTTGCTCGTGGAGATGGTGACGGCTCCTGACTCAGCCCGCAACCGGCCCGCAAAGGCCAGAAGTAGGAGAGGTATTAACGCATAGAACTTGCGCATGGCTTTTCTCCTTTACCAACCAGTGGGAGCCAATGCTCCGTTGTAGATCAACCCAAAGGACGCGCAGTGGGTGATGCCCGTCGATACGATCATCGCCAGGTTCGTCTCATCCCAATACATCTGGCCAACTACCGTGGGGGTGGAGGCCTTCAACTCCGTCTCAGTGGCGGAATACGGGTCGCTTAGAATAAGTCCGCCGCTCAATGTTAACGTGCCCGATATGGTCGCGTTTGTGGCTATAGTCACATCCGCGCCGGTCGAAGTCATGTTTCCATTGACGTTCAGCGTTCCGTTGGCGGTTAGTGTAAGACCGTCATCTAACGTAATCGCCGTAGGTGTGAACGAGGAAATGGCCGTCGTAAGCCCCAGGTAAAGGGTCTCGTGAATGGCCGCATCGTCTACAAGAGAATCTTCTGACGAAACAACTCCGCTGGCCGAGACATCCCCCGTCACGCCAATGTGAGTGGAGATGGTGATCGATGCTGTATTCGATCCCACTGTCCCATCCAATTTCGTCGGGCCGTTGACCGTCAGTGTTAACCCATCGTCCAAAGTAAGGGCGGTCGGGGTGAAGGTGCTGATGGCCGTGGTTTGACCCATCAAAATTCGGTGAGTGAATGATCCAGACGACGCGACGGTCGCATAATTGCTTCCCGTCACGGTTCCACTGACCGAGAGGTCTCCAACCACAGAATTGGTGGATCCCACCGTCAGGCGGGTCGTCCCGTTCGAATCGAGGACGTCGTTCCCGCCGAGTTTGAGGTCGGTGCATTTCAGATCACCTGGCATTTTTGTTGCCAAAGCGTCGGTATACGCAAAAAGAGCAGAAGGAGAAAACCCGCCCATGAGCATATACCCGACGAGGAACATAGACAAAAATTTCTTTAACATTTGTTTCCTCCTTTAATCTTTCCCTCCCCCCGAGTGCTCAAGGGGGAGGGTTCCTGCACTCGGAAGTTTTAGGCTCCCGCGAACTCGATCACCCGATGGATGTCGTCGTATCCGCACCCACCGTAGATGCTGCCTTTGTACTCCGCGACGACGTCCTTTTTGAACCCATCTTCCGTCAATCCGCCTATCCGCTGGTAAGTCTCCAGAGGCCACACTTCTTCCCACCGCGCCGAGTTCTTGAAGTCACCCAAGAGCCAAGCGGTCGTGGAGGTAAAGTACGGGTTGAGGATCGGCTGGAATTTTCCACGTGCCGTGTTGACGTCCGATTGGGCCGCCGTTCCGATGGGGCCTTTCTCGTTGTTCAACAACTTGTCCACGGTGAATTCCAAGTCCGCAGGGTGCATGAGGACGGGCTTGCCAGGGAGAGTATTGATCTTCCTCCCGCGCTCGTCCGTCTTTTTTCGGTAGTACGTCAGCATGGTTTCGAACGCCGCCGTGCCGAGCGCGGTGGCCGCGCCGGAGTAGGAGTTCGAGTTGCCCCCGCTGAACATGTCGCCGAGGTCGTAGGCCGTCGCATCGAGGTCGATGAGGGTGCACATGATGACCTCGTCCTGCCAGCGGGCCAGTTCCGCGCCCACCATCGAGGCCTCGCCCATGATCTGGCCGGTCCGGTCAAAGAAGATCGCCTCTTTCGTCACGGCAACCACCAGACCGTTCTTTTTATTCTTAATACGAATTTCCTTCTCCTCGGGCGGGGTGATCGCGGGGTAGTCTTCCTTCTCGCGGACCTCGCTCGAACGACTCAGCTTGCCAATCCCCTGCCAGCCGACAATCTGGCTGATCTTCTGTTTCGAGGGAACCACGCGAACAAGGCTAAGACCTTGTTTCGGGAACTGATCGTAACCGGCGATCATGACGCTGGAGATAATCTCCCCCGCGATCGTCGGGAACGCGGTGGAAGAGGCGGACTCTTCCATCCCACGGGCAACCACCAGGCCTTCCCAGAGTTCCTTGAGGGAAACATCCGAGATGCTGATTTTCTTTTCCTTGATGAGACCCATCACCTTATCGCTGAACGCACGGTTCGCAACTTTCGGATCCGTGTGGTCGCGGGCGAAGGACTCAAAAAGGTCTCTGACTGCGATTCCTTTCATGGTCGTTCCTCCTTAGCTCGGGTCGCCGAGATCGCACAGATTGCCTGCCGCCTGAATCGGGCGGAACATGCAGAGTACGGTCGTGGCGGCCAGTTCGGACCGAACAGCAATTGCGATTCCGTCGGTCGTTGATTTTTTCAGCGTCTTGGCCGCGTTGTACTGCAGGATATCACCATAGGTGATTGCCGTTTCCGCGTCCAAGGTGTATTCATACACCGTTTGAAGGTTGGCCTTCGCCATGGAAATTGATCCCGAGGGATCCGTCGCCAGGTGCGCTTCCTCCGCCACACCGATGAAGGTGAGGTTGTCGGTCGTGGTGGCCATCAACACCGCTCTCCCCGAGGAGAGCTTGAGAAGGTCACCGATCTCTACCACCACACCCGACGCGATAGGCACACGAACAACGTCCTTCGGGCCGGAACGGTAGTTGAATTTATTTGACATGTTTTGTTCCTCCTTGTTTCAAGTTACCGCTTGAATGCAGAAACAAACGCGGCTTCATCGGGGGCGTCTTGTTTCTTGCCCTCTTCGATGGGACGCGCACTTCCTGCCTTCACGGCGGGTTCACCGTTTCCGGCGGATTTATTTTCCTCGGACTTCACCGAGAATTTCGTAGCCAAAGACTCTTGGAGGAGGATGATTTTCTTCGCCTCTTCCAGAGTGACCTCAGCCTTCATGATGGCGGGACGGATGGAGTCCTTGAACTCCACCGGCATACCGCT
>Ga0315284_10006998_pt1 | contig 16080 bp, 14 predicted proteins | sample YL17G09_16_MG_FD_203696 | JGI IMG/M metagenome (GOLD analysis project Ga0315284, IMG submission 203696) | Sediment microbial communities from Yellowstone Lake, YNP, Wyoming, USA - YL17G09_16 | ecosystem: Environmental > Aquatic > Freshwater > Lake > Sediment | place: USA: Wyoming | collected... | reverse complement strand
CTGCCGGAGCATCGGCTATACGACGTGAAATGGGACAAGTGGATCTTCGACCAGCTGGAAAAAGGGATAAAGTGGCCTTCGGAACGGGCCTGACGCAAGCGCCGCGGCCCACTGGCCCGAGATCCACCCTGAGCTCAGGTTTTTTCTCATTATACCTGGACCGGCTTAAGGGGGGCAGGTCATGTTCGCGCACCCGATACCGGAACGAAAAGGACGAAAGAGAAAGGCCAACCACACCGCGGTATCGTCGCCAAGCGCACCAAACCGTCAAGGCGTGAGTTAGTCGGAAGGAATTTATGGCAAACGAAAACATTTCCAGACGCGAGTTCTTGGAACGGAGCGTTTCTGCCTGTGCTGCATTGCCCCTGGCTGCGTTGGCGCAAACTGCTGGAAAGAAAACTCCGGAGCCGGAAGGTAAACCCAATATCCTGTTGATCTTTTCTGATCAACAGCATTGGCAGGCATTGGGCTTCATGGATCCCTTCTTCGATACGCCCAATCTCGATAGGCTGGCAGAGCAAAGCATGGTGTTTGAACGGGCCTTCTGTACCACCCCGCAGTGTTCACCGAGTCGCTCGTCTCTCCTGACCGGTTTCTATCCGAGCACAACCAAGGTCATGGGCAACATCGATTCTGCCGGCGGAGATCATTTGGCAGCGCCGACCGTGGGCAAGGAACTTCAGGACGCCGGTTACACGACCGGCTACTTCGGCAAATGGCACCTGGGCGACAAGGCCGTCGCGATGGCCGGGTGGGACCATCATGACTTCTCGATCGATGATCCGAAGGCGGAAGCTGGGGCCGGCGCCTTCCTCAAGAAGGCATGCGTCGGGAGCAAGCCCTTTGCCCTGTTCGTGTCCATCAACAACCCCCATGATATCTACCGCTTCAAGGAGCACGGATCCGAGCACGGAGAGGTCCCGATGCCGCAGTCCTGGGAAAGCGAGACATTCGAGGGCAAGCCACCGATCCAGAAACAATTCATGGAGGAGGATCAGGGCATGGCAATCCATGGCCAGCCCCGCGAGGAGTGGCAGAAGTATCGGGACTGCTACCGCACTAAGACGAAGCTATACGACAAGAACGTCGGGGTGATCCTCAAAGAACTGAAACGTCAGGGACGATGGGACAACACGATCATCGTCATAACTTCAGACCATGGCGATATGGATACCCAGCACAAACTCATATTCAAAGGTCCCTTCATGTATGAGCACATGGTGCGTATTCCACTCATGATCCGTGTTCCGGAAAAATATGCCCAGGTCGTTCCACGGCGGGTTAAGGATATTGATGTTGTCAATGTTGATGTTGTCCCAACCCTTCGCCAATTCTGCGGCTTGCCCGAGGCAGCGTCTCACGGCATGTCGTTGGCGCCCTTGCTCACCGGATCGAAAACTTACCGGCCGAGAGATTTTGTTGTCGGCCAATACTATAGCAAGCAGCGCTGGGTGAATCCGATTCGAATGATTCGCACAAAGGACATCAAGCTCAACAGGCATATTCGATGGGGCGACGAGCTGTACGATTTGAAAAAGGACCCGCTCGAACTCAAGAATCTGGCGGATGACGCGGAGTACGCCACCATCAAGCACGATCTGGCGCAAAAACTGGACCAATGGATAGAGGATTACAAGGATCCGTTCTATTCATTGCATGTCACATCCAGAAAGGGAGATTGACTACACAAGGCGGGGTTGGCCCAATCGGTGGAATGGGACGGCAAGGACGACTACGACCAGGCGGTCGCCCCGGACGGATGTTCGGCGCGCGTGCGCGCGGGCATGGGCGTGAAGCTCGACAAGATCGTCGTCGGCGACCCGTATGCCTTCTACTCGCATGACATGGGCCAGGGCGATCATGCCCGGTGGGGAATCACCGGGCTCGAGATCAAGTCGGACGGCAACGCGTACGTTATGGGAAACGCCAACAACTACGGGCCCGTGACCATCCGTCAGTACGATGCGCGGGGTAACTACCGGCGCACGGTGTTCCCATTCCCGGCCGGGAAGCCGGTCGAGGCCGTCAAGGGCTGGGGCGTCAACATCCGCGCCGATGGAACGTAAAATGCGGGTTCGCCCTGATATGCTTTTTGGGCTCGATGGTCGCATTTTTTTGTCTCATTGACATCGCCGAGCGGCCAAAAGTATATTACCGATGTGATCAAGTTGGGAACTTCATCGGTCGGAGCAGGAATTCATGGCGTCATGGAAAAAGCAAATTCCTATCCATATAATTCGAACAATCATGACGCCTAAACGCTTTCTGAAGAACGACCGAACTCTTTCCGAAGCGGAGAGGACTGGGCTGGAGGAGTATCTGCGGAGGAAGTGGGTCTCCCCCCTCGACCTGGCAGGCCCGGTTTCGGAGACCGGAAAAGCGGTCCGCCCGCGGCGATAAGACCGAGAATCCCATGAAAAGCGCCCGAGGCCCTTCCCGAACCCGCCGGCAGTTCCTGAATTCTCTTGGATGGGGAGCGTTCGGGCTTTCCCTTTCCGGATGCCTCGGCCGAAAGACGGAGGAGAAACCCAACCTTCTCCTTCTCACCGCCGACGATATGAACTACGACTCGCTGGGTAGTTACGGCTGCCGGATTCCTGACATCACCCCCAACATCGACCGCCTGGCCGCAGAAGGGATGAAGTTCGAGCAGGCTCATGTCAATATCTCGGTCTGCCAACCTTGCCGCCAATCCCTACTGACCGGCCGGTACGCCGTCCGCCACGGCGGGGAAGGCTTCCATCCCATACGCGACGATGTGCCCACCCTGGTCGAGGAGTTGAAAAAGTCGGGATACCTCAACGGAATACTGGGCAAGGAAAAGCACTACAAACCGGACGCCAAGTTCGCCTGGGACTTTGTCGCCGGCGAGAAGGATCTGGCTTCGGGACTCGGCATCGGCCGGAGCCCGGAGCGGTATCACGATTTCGCCCTGGAATTCTTCAAGACCGCCCGGAAGTCCGGAAAGCCCTTTTTCCTCAGCGCAAACGCCCATGATCCGCACCGGCCTTTCGCCGGCAGCCTAGAAGAACAAAAAGACTGGGGCCGGGATCTTCCCCGGGCGGACAGGCGGATCAGGCCGGATGAGGTGACTATCCCCGGTTTCTTGCCCGACCTTCCGGAGATCAGGACGGAAGTCGCCCAATACTACACGTCCGTCCACCGTTGCGACCGGGTCGTCGGCGCCGTGCTCGAGGCCCTGGAAGAGGCCGGTTTTGCCGAGTCCGCACTGGTCCTCTTCCTCAGCGACAACGGGATGTCCTTCCCCTTCGCCAAAGCCAACTGCTATCTGAACAGCACCAGAACGCCCTGGATCGTCCGCTGGCCCGGCCGGGTCGGGCCGGCGATGGTGAAACGCGATGACCTAATCTCGGCGATCGACGTCATGCCGACTTTCCTGGAGGCCGCGGGCTGTCCGCCGACGATGGGAATGGACGGCCGGTCCTTTTTGGATCTCTTGCTGGGAAAAGGCCGGTGGGAAAGGGAAGAGATCTTCACCGAATTCCATGAGACCTCAGCCCGGCGTCGATTTCCCATGCGGGCCGTCATGACCCGGAGATTCGGCTACATCATCAACTTTTGGGCGGACGGCAAAACGGCGATGACCATGGATTCGACCGGAGGGATGACCTTTCGGGCGATGCAGGATGCGGCCCGAAGCGATTCGGAAATCGCCCGCCGGGTCGAGCTTTTCAGCCGCCGGGTTCGGGAAGAGTTTTACGATTTATCCGCGGACCCCGACGGGCTTCATAACCTGATTGGCGATCCGCGGTACGCCGGGGAGATTCGGAGGTTGCGCTCGAAATTGGAGGACCATTTGGCCCGGATCGACGACCCGGCCTTGGAGGCTTTGCGGCGGAAGGACGATCCGGCGGCCATTGCGGCCTTCATGGAAGCGCAAAGAGAGCGGTCGAAAGCCCTGTCTTCTCGGTCGAATCCAAAGATCTAAACTTCATTGCGGCCGAAATAGCGCCAACGGGCGAGAATGTCCCCGGCCGGGCGGAAATCGTCATCCAAGTCCTCGCGTTTGTTACGCAGAGTTTCGGCGAGTTCGCCTCGCAGCCGGGCCCGCGCCGGATCGCCGGCCAGGTTTTTCAGCTGATAGGGATCCTCGTTATTGTCAAACATCAGCCACGGCCCGCGGGAGTCTTCCGCATAGGTCCATCGCTTCGTCCGCAGGCCGCGGTATTCCTTGCCGCCCGATCTCAGGGGAAAACTTCCGAAGGGAACCGGGACGACGAGAAGCGCGGCCTCGTCGGCGCGCTCGGCTCCGCCGCAGACGATATTTGAAAAATCGGATCCCTCGACGCTCTCTGGAATCGGCATTCCGCCCAATCCGAGAAGCGTAGGCATGACGTCCGGCGTGTTGATCGGCATCGCCACCGTTCTTCCGGCAGGGCTATGAGCCCTGGGATAGCGCAGAAGGAACGGAACCCGGCAGGACTCGTCATAGGGGACGATCTTGTTTCGCCGGCCTTGGGAATAGAGCATATCCCCATGGTCCGAGGTGAACACGAAGATCGTGTCCTCTTCGAGGCCCGTTTCTTTCAACGTCCCCAAAAGGTCGCCCAGGGCGTCGTCGAGCGCGGCGATATGGGCATAGTACCCGGCCAGGTCCTTCTTCGCCGCAGCCGCGTTTGCGGCCGGGACGTTGGGACGGAGAATCATGTCTTCGTCATGGAAAAGGTCCCGGTATTTCGGCGGGGCGGTCTGATACGGATTGTGGGGAGGACCCCAAGACAGAAAGAGGCAGAACGGCTTTCCTTGGGCATGTCCGCGGATATAGTTCTGGGCTTCACGCGTCTGGGCGAAAGCGTCATAGCCGTCCCAGCGGTGTTTCACATCGTCATCACCATAGTAGTCGGAAGCATTGTATTCGTGGGTGCATTCCATGGCCATCCAGAAATCGAAGCCCAGCCGCCGCTCCCGGGGAATGAACGCGGCCCTGTTCTCGTAGCCGCTCTCACTCCCAAGCAGGTGCCACTTGCCGATGTAGCCCGTGTCGTAGCCGGCCCGCCGGCAGGCGTGGGCGATCGACGGCGACTTGTCGAGAAGGGGGACATCGTTCAGGAAAACGCCGTGCGAAAGCGGATAGCGGCCCGTCAAAAGGCCGGCCCGGTAAGGGCTGCAGACGGGGCAGGCCGAAACCGCGTTCGAAAAATTCACGCTTTCCCGGGCAAGACGGTCAAGATTCGGCGTTCTCGCGTTCTGGTCGCCGGCGTACCCGGTGGACTGGGCCCGCCACTGGTCGGCGAAAACAAAGACGATATTCGGAGGCCGGACCTTCCCGGTTTGCGTCGGAAGGCCGCCCCTCGGGGCTCCCCGGGCCGCGAGCGACACGGCCCCGAAGCCCATCGTCTCCAGGAATCTTCGACGATTGATTTTCGGCATGATCCTCTCCTTGAGTGCGGTTCCTCGGCGATCCCGATGTCAGCGCCTCTCCAACGACCAGCCTTCCCGATAAGTCCTCCGAAGGTATCGGTCCGCTTCGGGAACGTTCGGAAAGCGCATGTTCTCCGCGTCCCAGCCGAGCTTTTCGCCGCTCCGGACCGCGGCGCATCCCAACAAGACGATTTCGGTCAGGGGGCCGGCGTAATCGAAGTTCGAACCTGCCGGCGGCCCGCCTTTGCAAGCCGCAATCCATTCCTCGTAGTGTTCGATCGAACGGGGGAGCCTCTCGGCGGGGCGGTCCATCCCCTGCGGCCAGACGGGATGCGGCGTCCAGGCTTGGACTGCGGTTTTTCGACGAAGACATGCTCCCCACCTTCCGTCACCAGAAAATGGAGGTGCAAGAAGTGAGGCAATGACGAAGGTGGTTTTCATGGTGTTTATGAGCAAGTCAGGGTTGGATTTCAAGGCACAGGACGCTGATGTGCTGGTCCGGTGCGGTTTCGGGTAAAGTGACAATGAGCGTTCCGCTTTCTTCAGTAAAGTTCAGCGGTTGGCGCTGCGGGTCGCCCAGCAGATACACCTTGGCGGGTTTGCTTTTCATGCCGGTCAGCTCGAACTTCCCGGCCGGCCATTTCAACAGATGGATATAGAGCTTGCCGGGCTTGGTCGTGCAACGCCAGTCGAGCGCGCCATCCGTCGTGACGCGGCCCCGCTCGTCTTTCTTGCCGGGCTTGCCCAGCTCATAACCGAACGCCGTCGGACCGGCCCCGTAGATGGCCTCGCCGTTGACCTTCAGCCAACGACCGACCTCTTGCAGGTTGGCTACGCTGGGCGCGGGGATCACTCCTTCGGCGGTCGGACCCACATTGAGCAGGAAGTTGCCTCCCTTGCTGACGACCTCGACCAACTGTCCGATGAGCACCGCCGGTGATTTCCAGTTGTCGTCACTCGCGACGTACCCCCATGAATCATTCGACGTCATGCACGTTTCCCAATCACGCCATTGCGGTTTGTCGGGAATCTGCCGGTCGGCATACGACAGGTAATCGATTCCGATGGATCGCAACTCGGCGAGTTGCCCGGGATTAGCGTCGGCAATCGTCCGGCTGGGGGCAAGAATGCGGCTGTTGATGTACGTCGCCGGTTGGGTGGTGTGCACGAGCTTCGTAATTTTTTCGGCGCTTTGCGGGGTCATCTGCACGGGGGTGTCGAACCAGATCGAAAACACCGAGCCGTAACCGGTAAGCAGTTCCTTGACTTGGGGGATGGCGATCTCCCGAAGATACTGGTCGAAATCGCCCTCTTGCGCCGGGTCCCATCTCTTCTGCATGACGGCACCGCCGGGGTGATGCCAGTCTTGAGCCTGCGAATAGTAGAAACCGAGACGGATGCCTTCTTTCTGGCAGGCGTCGGCGAGTTCCTTGAGCGGGTCACGCTTGAACGGCGTCGCTTCCACGATGTTATACGGGCTGACCCGGGAGTGGTACATGGCAAAACCATCGTGATGTTTGGAGGTGATGACCATGTACTTCATCCCGGCATCCTTGGCGATGCGCACCCATTCCGCGGCATTGAATTTAACCGGATTAAACTTCTGCGCGAACTGGGCGTATTTGGCTACAGGTATCTTTTCCCTGTTCATCACCCACGCCTCGCGTGCCGGGATGGCGTAAAGGCCCCAATGGATGAACATCCCAAACTTCGCTTCGCGAAACGTTTCCATCCGGTCGTTGGCTGCGGCGGGTTCCGACGTATTTTGGTCAGCATTCACAGGATTGGACAACGCCAGCAATCCAAGAATGACAGCAAGAATGGACAACTGTTTCATATGGGTTCCTTTCTTTCTGGCCCTTCCGGATATTCCGGGAGTTTCTTGGAGCTATGCATGTTGTCAACCAACATTCGACGAATCGACAATGATCAGGACAAGGATCACGACAACGATATAAAGAATGAGAATTTCCTTTTCCGCCCGGGAGGGATAAGAATTTGCTTTTCCGAGGGCGCCGCGAATTCCCACTCCAGGTGCCGAGACTCCCCATTTGACCACGCCGGCAATGTACTCCCGGACATTCGGCGTGTCAATTCCCGCGAAATTCACGGAAAACGACATCCGGCACTCGGATGGGCACGAAACATCCGTCGGCGGGAACCGAAGGGATTTCCTTTTCGCCCAGCCGCGATAACGCATTCGATATTGCTTTGAACTCCCATCCTGCCCAAGGGGATAAGGATCAATGAGCGTTCGGGAGCCGTCAAGAACGAAGGGAGACGAATCGGATCGACCTGGTGGCCGCCCGAGCCTCCGGATGTACATATTTCAGCCGGATCCGGCCGGATCATACACCTGCCCGGGCCCGGGTCCGAATACCTGCTTTATGTCTGCCGCTGCGCGGTCTATTATTCCTCAAATAAGAAGCACGCGCCGCGGAAGCTTTTAGGGTGGAATTGGAAGGATGTCAAGGAGGCGAAATAGGGGGCAATCCTGCCGCGTGTCCTCAGAGCGGCAGCCAAACGCCGATCCCCCGCTCTTTCGCCCTCCGATAAATCTCGGGCGCCACGGCCAAGTCGTCGAGGGCCAGACCGAGGTTCATGGCCATGGTCCGCTCGTCGTCCCGCTCCCTGCCGGGCTTTTTCCCGACGACAATCTCGCCCAGATCGGCGTAAGGCTCAGCCATGCCTTGGAAATAGCCCGCGCTTTTCAGAGTGCGCCATTGGGGAAGATCGTCGGTCGCAAGCTTGTCCATCTTGGCCAGGGCGGCGGCCGTCCAATAGCCGTCGTAGTCGACGGCGCTGGCAAAGGCGCCCGGCTTGAGCCAGCCCTCGTCAGCGGTCGGCCGGGGATGCTTGAGCAGCGGGCCGGCGGTCACCACGATGTCGCTCCCGACGATCGCTTGGCGAGGCGATTCAACCCCGATGATCTCAAGTCCGGTGTTCGCCGCCATATCCACGACGAAGCGCCGCTCCGCATCCGCCGAAACATCATAGGCCAGGACGCGCCTGAGGGGGAAAAGGGCCGCCATCGCCGGGACATGGGACCTTCCTTGGGCCCCGCAGCCCAGGATCCCGAGAATTTCGCTCTCCGGCCGGGCCAGATGCTTCGCCGATAGCGCCGAAGCGGCCGCCGTGCGATGGGCGGTGATCCAGGTGCAATCCATCACCGCGATCGGCAGCAGGGTGACAGGATCGTTGAGGACGATCAGGCCGGTGATATAAGGGAGTCCCCGCTCCGCGTTCCCCGGCGACCCGCCGACCCACTTGATTCCCGCCGAACCCATTCCGCCGATGTAGGCCGGCATGGCATTGAGGAAAGCGTCTCCGCCGGGATGAAGGACCGGCTTGGGCGGCATTTCGACCCGGCCTTCCGCGTTTTCCCGGAAGGCCGTCTCGAGGAGACCCGTGATCGCGGGCATGCCCAACCCGACGCGCTCCACGTCAGCCCGCGATAAATATAAAAATCGGAGGGGTTCCATGATTCAATATCATAGCCGAGATTCGCCGGGCGGCCAAGTCAGACTTGATGAACCCTGGGGACAACGATTATGATGGCGCTTTGACGGAATAAGAAAGGACGCCCCCATGAGCTTCATCAGCATTTTCAACGATGTCCTGGGCCCGGTGATGCGCGGCCCGTCGAGTTCCCATACCGCGGGCGGCTATCGCATCGCCCGGATCGTGCGCGACTTGCTCGGCGAGGAGCCCGCCTCGGTCCGGTGCACCTTTGATCCCTCGGGTTCGTACGCGCCGACCTATAAAGCCCTGGCCGTGGATTTGGCCATAGCGACCGGTTTTCTGGGCCGGCCCCTCGAGGACGCGCGCTTCACCCAATCTCTCCTCGATGCCCGGGACCTGGGAATGGATATTCGCTTCGATATCGCCCCCTTGGATAAAGCCGATCATCCCAACTCCGTTAGAATCGAAGCTTCCGGACAGCGGCCCGCGGCGGTCGTCGTCCGGGCGAAGTCCGTCGGCGGAGGGATCATTGAAATCACCCATGTCCAGGACTGGCCCGTCTCCGTGACCGGGAAATCCTACGAATACTTGTTGGAGATGGATTCGGCCTCTCTGCCCATCCTTGAAAAATTCATCGCGGAGCACCGAACGCTCGTCCAGGACCGCACCGATGCCATCCGGAACGAACGCGTCCTGATCCACCTTCAAGCTTCGGCCGAGATCCCCGAAGACCAATTGGACGCGGTCCGCCGGGACCTCGTCGACCTGCGGATCTACCGGAGCCGTCCCCTGTTTTTCATTCGGCGGGGCGAGGCTCTGTTTCTCTCCGGCCGGGACATGCTGGCCCTTGCCGACGAGGACGCGTCCAGCCTGGGCGAAATCGGGCTGCGCTACGAATCGCGGTTGCTCGGTCTCTCCCGAGAGGAGACGCTTCGGGAAATGGTCCGGCTGTTCGGGATCATGAAAACATCCGTCGAACAAGGGCTAAGCGATGCGAATTCCCGAATGCTCCTCCTGCCGCCGTTCGCCGGCGGCGTTTTCGAAGCCGAGAAGCAGGGGAAGCTGGCCGTGGGCGGCATCCACGCCCGGGCCGCCGCCCGGGCGATGGCCACGATGCACATGTGCAACAGTCAGGGCATCGTCTGCGCCGCTCCCACGGGGGGCTCGGCGGGCGTCCTTCCCGGTGTTCTGACGACGCTGGCCGAGGAGTGGGATCTCGCGCCCGACCGGATTGCGCCGGCCCTGTTCGCCGCCTCCGCTATCGGCCTGATCGTCGCCCGCCGCTGCGGATTCGCGGCGGAAACGGCGGGCTGTCAGGTCGAAATCGGCGTGGCGGGCGCCATGGCGGCCGCCGCGGTCGTCGAGATCGCGGGAGGTTCGGCCCGGCAGGCCTGCGACGCGGCGGCCATCGCAATGCAAAACGCCATGGGCTCCGTTTGCGATCCGGTCCACGGGGCCTGCGAGATTCCCTGCCATACGAGGAATGGCGTCGCGGCCTCGAGCGCGATGGTCTGCGCGGACCTCATCCTGGGAGGCTATCCGAACCCCATCCCCCTGGACGAGACCCTTGACGCCGTTTCGGACGTGGGTCGGATGATGCCGATCGAGCTGCGGTGCACGGCCCGGGGCGGCATCGCCGTAGCACCTTCGGCGCTGGCCATGAAACCCCGGCGCTGAACTTGGCCATGAGCTTCTGACGCCTCGCGGCATACGCCCCCTGATCAAAGGCGGGAGCGGCGTCGAGCGGCGCCGTTTGAGCGGATTTATTCCGACGCGCCGCCGGGGCCGGACCCCGGCTCCCGTAGCGTCGCGATCTTGACGGGAAAGACAGGCGGCCTGTTCGATTCCGCCTCCCAACCGAACAGCTTTTCGACCGCGCCGCCGCAGATCCGACCCTGGCAAGGTCCCATGCCGCAGCGCGTCTGGAGCTTGGCGCTCCGCCAGTCGCAGTATTTCTCGAGCTCGCGCCGGGTCACATCCTCGCAGCGACAGATCAGCGTCTCCGGATCCGCCAGGTTTTTCACTTCGTCACGCAAGGCGAAGGCCTGATCCATCGCCCGGCTGAAGGCCCACGTCCGCCGCCTTCTTCGGAATAGCCGTTCGGCCCGCTCCGGCCGGCCGGCGGCCGCGAAGCCCGCGATCAAGCCTTCGACCAAGGCCCGGCCTTCTCCGCCGATCCCCGTCGGCTCGCCGGCGATATAAACGCCGGCTTGGGAACTTTCCTGCCGATCGTTCACAGTCGCCGCGCCGTCTTCCAACCTGCAGCCGAGAAGCCTGGGCAGCTCCAGGCTCGGAAGCAAACCGAAGCCGGCAGCCAGGTAGTCGCAACGCTCCGTCCAGGTCTTGCGAGCGCTTCGGAGCGTGACACTCTCCAGCCCATCGACTCCTTGAGCGGATGTGACCCAGCAGCCCGGGCGATACGGGACGCGGAGAAGGGCGGTCTTGTACATCGCCGCCTGAAAGAGCTTGCCGGGCGCAAGCCGAGGAAGAGTCAGTCCGAAACGAATGAGTTTGGCCCAGTTCGTCTGTTCGGCGATGATGACTATGTCGGCGCCGGCGGCGCGGTATTCCGCGGCGGCAGCGAAGAGGAGAGGGCCGCTGCCGGCAAGAACGACTTTTTTCCCGGCCAGGGGCCATCCGGCCTTGACCAGCACCTGCAAGCCGCCGATCCCGACGACGCCGGGCAGTGTCCAGCCGGGGAACGGAAGGAAGAGCTCGCGCGCCCCGATTGTCAGGATGAGCTTCTCCCATCCGAATTCCCTGGGGCCCTCCGGCGATTCCGCGAGCAGGACGCCCGGCCGAAGCGTCGCGACGACGGCCGTCTGACGGACGACGACCGCGCCGGCCGCATGGAGTCTTGTCAGCCAACGCTTCGCCGATCCTGAATCGCTTTTTGTTTCCTGGCCCCTCCAGATTTGGCCGCCGAGCCAGGGGGTGGCGTCGAGCACGGCGGTCCTGCGGCCGCATTCCGCCGCCGCGCAAGCCGCGGCGAGACCGGCGGGTCCGGCCCCGACCACAACGACTTCAAACCGGAAGCTCTCGTTAGTCATCGGTCCGGACTTCCATGCCTTCCGCACAGAGCGTCTGGCAGCTGCGGCAGTGCGGCCGGCCGTCGATCGTGACGCAGCATTCGAAGCACACGCCCATGCCGCAGAGCGGGCCCCGCGGATGGCCGGCGACGGAGCGCCGGAAACGCGATTCCCCGGCGAGGGCCAGGGCGACGGCGACGACCGTCCCGCCCGGAACCCGGACCGGCCGGCCGTTGATGGTGAGGGTGACGGCCTCAGTCATGTTCGTTCCCTTTCGGCAGAGCGCGCGCCGGCGAATACGGCAAAACCGGTATTTCGGCGGGCCGGTTCAGGATCATGTCGGCCAGGAGCCGGCCCGTGGCGAGCGAGGTCGTGATGCCCAGGCCCTCGTGGCCCGTGGCCAGCCATATTTTACGATTTCCGGAGAACGGGCCGATATACGGGAGCTTGTCGGGGGTGGCCGGCCGGAATCCGGTCCAGGCCCGGAGGGCGGTGAGCCGATCCAGATCCGGAAGGTAGTCCGCGGCCCGCTCGAGCATGCGCCGGAGGATGTCGAAATCCACATCCGTATGTTCAGCGCCGTACTGGCGGGAGGATCCGATGAGCATTTGGCCGTTCGGGCGCGGCTGGACGTTGAACGCGACCGAATCCGAAGACACCGAGTGCGCGCTTTTCAAATAGCCGAGTTCCACGATCTGGCGTCGCACGTAGCCGGGATAGCGGTGGGTCACGACGAGGTGGCCTTTCCGCTTTTTGACCGGGAGGCCCGCCGTCAGGCCGGGCGACCAGCATCCGGCGGCATTGACCGTCAGGCCGGCCCGGATCCGCGAGCCGTCGCCGAGGACGACTCCACCTTCCGGATCCAGAGCACGGACTTCGACTCCGGTCCGGATTTCGGCCCCGTTCGCGCGGGCGAGCCCGAGAAGGAACTGGGCCGCGGACGGCGGATACAACACGCCGTCATCCGGGACGAACAGCCCGCCCTTCAGCCCGGGGCGCAGGTTCGGTTCGGCCTCCCGGAGTCCCGCCTCATCGAGGATTTCCGCGCGAACGCCCCGAGTGTGGCAAAATTCGGCCTTCCGCCGGGCTTCGGCCATCTCCTCCTCGTCGGCGGCCACCCAGAGGGTCCCACAGGAATCATACTGCACTTCAGCCGGAAGTCCCGGCCCCAGTTCCCGCCAGAGACGGCGCGAATACGACGTCAGCGCGAACTGGGCTTCGGAATCGTCCATCAGGACGATATGGCCCATCGCCGCGGCCGTCGTCCCCCCGCCGACGGAGCCCCGGTCAAAGACGATCACCGACAGGCCCGCGCGCGCGCATTCCGACGCGCAGGCGGCTCCGACGATGCCCGCTCCGACGACGGCCACATCCCGGCCGGACATCAGCCCCGAATCCCCCAAATGAACGGGTCGTTTTCGTCGAGGATCAGGGTCGATTCCGCTGTGACGAAGGCGGTGCCGGTGATGGACGGGATGATCGCTCCATCCAGCCTCCGATAGCGGCCGGTGAAGGTGCTGCCGAGGATGCTTTCCTGCACCCAAGCCGCTCCTTCGGAGAGCTTGCCGTCGGCGGCCAGGCAGGCGATTTTCGCGCTGGTGCCGGTCCCGCACGGCGAGCGGTCATAGGCTTTTCCCGGACAGAGGACGAAGCTGCGCGAATTCGCGCCGGCGGCGGCGGGGGGGCCGAAAAGCTCGACATGGTCCACTTCGGGAAAGCCGTTCCCGTTCAGGACAGTGCGGATCCGCCAGGCGACATCTGTCAAAGTCTCCACGTTCGCCAGGCTGAGCGTTTGGCCATGGTCCTCGACGAGGTAGAACCAATTTCCGCCCCAGGCAACATCGCCGGACACCCGGCCCAAGCCCGGCACGTCAACCGCAAACGCTTTGACCTTCCGATAGCTCGGAACATTCGCCACGGTCACTTCGCCGCCCGGATGAAGCGTCGCGGTAACGGTCCCCACGGGAGTCTCGATGCGATGCTCTCCCGGACGGATACGGCCCATGTGGGCCAAAGTGACCAGGAGGCCGATCGTCCCGTGCCCGCACATTCCGAGATAGCCGACGTTGTTGAAATAAACGACCCCCGCGGCGCAGCCGGGATCCTCCGGTTCGCAGAGCAGAGCGCCTACGATCACATCCGAGCCGCGGGGCTCGTTGACCACTGCGGATCGAACGGCATCGAAGTCCCGGCGGAACCGGTCAAGCCGCTCGGCCATCGGACCCAAGCCCAAATCGGGCCCCCCGGCAACGATGAGCCGCGTGGGTTCTCCCCCCGTATGCGAATCGATGATGGAAATGTGCCTCATGAACTTTTCCTTTGATTCTCAAGTGCGGAAAGCGCGCCGTCCCGGAAAAAATACGCCTGTCTTTCCTCTCGTTCGTTTTTATATAAATATTTCCCGGGTATGTCAAATTCCTTGTATCGATTCCTTGTATCGACCCGAAATTGCCGATCGACATATTTGATCTTCGCTACCTTAGGCCCTTTCTAGTTGCGGCCGCCGTTTACTGGGGCTTCGGTTCAACTACTTTCATCATCTTACTAAGCTTTGCGTATTGCTGGATTAGCCAGCTTAGTCTCAGGCAGATTAAATCCCTTTGCAACCAACCATATGGGAAACAATATAAACTCGAACAAACTGCCGGGAATGTGATCCTCCCTTTTTCAAGAATAAGCCGATATTGTCATCTTATCGAGGGAGTCCGCAAAAAGACGGTTAACAATTTATGTCTTTGTCTTTCTTGCCTGCCTCGGTCTGTGCCTTTTAGGCGAAGTCCGTGTCCGGGGGGGCTCATTTGAAGGATGGGAATTTCCTTTTCCGTGTTGTCCGCCCCGGGATCGGAATTCCGCATGATTTTCCACTTTGCTTCAGGGGACAAAGATAAATTCCTTGTCTTCATCCGGCCCCCACATCGAGAACAGCGCTTCGCAGTCCTCAATGAGGCTTCCGAATCAGGGCAGCCCAGCCCTTTGAAGGGACAGGTGTAGGCTCTCACACTAATCTGTAGTCTTCCCCTTCTTCTTTCTCACGATCTCTTGTAAAAAGGGTGATCCATTGCGGATTGTTTTGAAAGGAACAGGGAGGGGTGGCCGGGGCATTTTGGCTACATGTCTTCCCCAGCCATCCTCCCAACAACGGAATATTGATACTCCATGTTCGGGTCGATGAAAAGAGGCTGAGGGAGAACGGGAAGCTGTACCCGTGGCCGAGGCGGTGTCCCCGCTGCGGCGGCCGGTTGTGGGGCCACGGGTACGTCCCCCGCTACTTCGAGGACGCCCAGGCCCTCAGGGATGAAGGCCTCGCCGGCACCAGCCGGATAAACGTGATCAGGGTCCATGGTTTCAATATAGGAGGTCCCTTTGTCAAGGACAAGGCCTGGTTCTATGGGAGTTACGGGGTGCAGGACATCCAGAACATCTCGAGATTCAACATGCCCCGCAAGACGATTCTCGAGATGTTCTTGGCCAAAATGAACTTCCAAATCGTGCCGCAGAACCGCCTCGAGATCTTTGCCGAGGGCAAAGGGAAGCTGAAGGTGGGTACAGATCCTGACACCTTTAATCCCAAAGGCTATGACAGGCCGGGGCTCCAACATTTCGGCTACCCGGTCTTCAGGATTCAGGACGAGCATATGTTCGGAGCCAAGGTGTTCGCCTCCTTGAAATTCGGCTATTGGGGCGGTGGCTCGCTCACTCGTATCCCGTCTCATAAGTTCTTATACACGATTTCCGAGACGGGATACTTCCAGGGGGTAGTCAAGCTCCCCCCTCGGCGCTTCGCTGACCCCCTGAGGGGGGCCACGCCGCCCCCCTCAAACTCCCCGGCGGTGATGCGTCTAACAGGCTTCTATCTTATACAAGGAATTTCCGAGACGCATCACTGGATTCGATTTGACCCGCCCGGAGATAATTGTTATTTTATTTTCATGCCGATAGGGATGGAAAGGAGTACTCCGATGATTAGAGCGTTAAGATTGCCCATCTTCTTCTCTATGGCGCTCCTCGTATCGTTCATCCTTGCGCCGGCCGCGGCCCACCGCGCTCAAGAAGCTGACAGAGTATACGTCAATGGCACCGTCTACACCGTTGACAAAGCATTCAGCAAAGCTTCTGCCATGGCCGTGAAAGACGGCCGGTTCATCTTCGTGGGTGACGAAGCCGGGGCAAAGGCTTATATGGGTCCTCTCACCCTGGTTTTCGACCT
>Ga0315284_10006997_pt1 | contig 16085 bp, 22 predicted proteins | sample YL17G09_16_MG_FD_203696 | JGI IMG/M metagenome (GOLD analysis project Ga0315284, IMG submission 203696) | Sediment microbial communities from Yellowstone Lake, YNP, Wyoming, USA - YL17G09_16 | ecosystem: Environmental > Aquatic > Freshwater > Lake > Sediment | place: USA: Wyoming | collected... | reverse complement strand
CCAACAACATCTTCAGCTATAATCAATCCATATCCACAAATATCTGTAGCTAATTCATAAGTTAAAAAAAGGGGTTTATCATTTATTTTAATCCCAATTCCCCACATTCCGTTTGGGTTAAATTTGTCAGGGCTTGACTTGGTCATCTCAGTATCAACGATTTCGACTTTTGTTCCACCGAATGCTTGTGCTAATATTGAAACAGCTGCCTTTATCGTGTTTGGCACATTTCCTTTATCTCCAAATTTACTCTGGAGTATGCTTAAAGAAGATTTTTTTTTATTAATCATGTTTAACATTTTTTATTCTGTTTATCAAAACATCTAGGTCATTGCTTATATTACTTCTTTTAGCTTTATCTATAGACCTAAATCTTTTCTCCATTTCTTCATGAAATTCATTTAGCATTTCATAAGCATATTCAGAAGGAATTATTAAATCGTGTGGATGATGCCTAGATTCAGATTCATCAATTATTTGAATGCTGTATTTCTGATTATCCGTTGGGAACATTGTCATCCAAGCAAGATCAGAATCAATTATGGCTGTGCTAGAAGTTTTTGAATAATTTAATTTTGAATTTTTGTCTTTTGTCAACACATAAAACAATTCTATGGCTTTCAGTTTATCTGAGTCTATAGGTCTTTTAGCAACCTCAAATCTTCTTAGCTTAACTCCTTTCCACCATTTTGATAGTCTAGAATAAACTCTTATAACTTTAAAACTAATTCTTGACGGCATATTACAAATGTAATGTTTTTTTGTATAACCACCAATAAAAAAAGCAGGAAAAATTTCCTGCTTTAATAAATTTTTTATTATTTTTTTTAAGTTCTAGCTATTAAGCCACCATTCTGATCTACAGTGCATATGAATTTGCGCTTATTGTTTTTATAATCTATTAAAATAATTAATTTGCCAACAGAATCATATACTTCCCATTTACCATCCTTTTTATCATTTTTAAAACTTGCTTTCATCTTTATCTTACCTTCTTCAAAGTAAGAAATCCATTCGCCAGTCTTTTTTTTGTTTGAGTCAAAATACCCAATTTCAGACACACTGCCATTCTCATAATAAGAAGTAACCTTATATCCTTCAGATAATACAATATATTCCTTTTTTACCGATCCGTTGCTGTACTTCTCAGAAACAACAACATCGCCTACATTCACAGCCTTAAAGCTTAAAGCAAACAAAGTGAATACTAATGCTAAAATAAACCTTTTCATAACTCCTCCTTTTTTTAATGTTACTAAATTGTTAACCATTCATTATATAAATATTAACGAATATACAAAAAATAATCAAAAAAGCAAAATTCTTTAAAAACTTAACATTGGAATGTTAAGCTATTGGGTTGACGCTCATAGAATAGAACACCACATTACCCTTGTTTAGGCCATAATAAAGCTTTTCTAGGACTTCATATTCATTCTTGGCAAAGAAGTATGACTTAATGATTCCTGGCTCTTTTTTCTTGGCCCATTCCACTGTATAGCTTTTATAGTCATTGTTATTGTCTTTATCTTTTACAATACTATAAGCATGTCTTGTGGCCTCTTCTTCGTTCTCTCCATCTGCAACACAAACCAAAAAAGTGGTTTCTGTCTTAGGATTATAAGAAACAACAGAAACAGAAATACGTGCCGTAACTGGAGGCCCAGAAATTCGTTCTGGCCACCCTTGTTCGTAGTCAAAATGAAAACTGCAATCATTTACATTGTCTTTTGACAATAGATCAATGATTTTTCTCTCGAAATATATTTTATCTGTGTTCATCTTCTTTCTTTTTATTAACTACTACGCTATTAAAAATAGCAATAACCAAGAAGGCAAAAAATGCCCAGTTAAACCAGAAGAAATTTACACCAAACACAAGAACACAAAACAATGGATGGTTAAATGGTTTTTTTACTTTAACATACCAATATATAGTAATTAAAGTTGCCCATAAGAATGGGATTAGCATTGGGATTAAAAATACAGCCATATTATACGGGTTTAAAAATTTCTGATAAATTATATTGATCAATTCTTCTATTGTCGAAGTCTATAACTTCAGTATATGTTATTTTACTTAAATCATCATATTTCCTATTTGAGTATTTTTTCAACTCAAGTTTACTGCTTAAAGATGTGGGAAATTTTATTTGCCTTGAACTGTTGTTGTCAAGAGCCCTGTAAGTGTTCACAGAAATCCACAGAGAATGACATTTTGTTTGCTTTTTAAAAAATACCTTATCAGCAAACAGTGCGGCCCAAACTCTATCAGTAAATGCAATCTTATTTTCTAAAGGAGAATGGATATGATTAATATTTTCGCCTTCCACTATTGTCGGATATGTATCATACCCATCAACAACAATAATATCATATTTATTTTTCATCTCTTCAAGCTTACCAACTAAGTCATATTGAGGATTAGGAATGCCACTAAAAACAGTAATATCAATATCTGACTTTTCAAATTTGAAAAACTCTACAATACTGTCAATTCTTTTTAAAATAGTAGAAGCACCCATTTCTAACGAAATAAATGCGATTTTTTGCCCTTGTGTTTTAACCGCATCTATTAATAGTGTTGCTGATTTACCTGCGCCTGCTGGAGAGGCGTATACTTTTATTTTCTTCATTAAAATTTTTTAATTCAGATATTATACGTTTATTCTTTCAAAAGGTTATAAAAACTTTCAACAGCATCTTCACTGTTTAATAAATGACCTTTTGTGGTATTACAACGCAGGCCAATATAAAATATATCATCCTTATCATCATCCAAATGAAAATGAACCCCTAGTTCTTCTAATTTTGAATACTTCCATTCTCTATTCGTAAAATGCACATTAGCATGATCAACACCTAATTCGGTTGCGGTTTCATAAACATATGCATGTTCATTCATAAAGCCTTGTTCTGGCCATTCAGGGCTGAAACGTCTAGTAACTATATGAACAGTGAAACCCTCACTTATAAGTCTCTTAATTAGGTCCTGAACCTTAAATTTGAATTGATTGTATTCTTTACCGCCGAAGTGATCTTGAATCGTTCCATCAAAATCGAAACTAACCTTTATTTTATCACTCATAATTTTACTATTTTAAAAGGTGGTTTAACGCCCATAGAATGCTTTGAAGCTGCACTTAGAGCTATCTTAATCCTTTCCATTCCTGGCTTTCCTTCTGTTGCACATAAAGCTCCGTTAGCTATTTGACTTCCACAACCAACTGAAGCATAACCTTCTTTAGGCATACCAACTTGATAATCTGATTGTATCTCATATAACTTACCTTTATATCCTACAATAAAGGCACAATCTTGTTCTTTAAATTCAGAAAAATCATTCTCTTCAAAAGAAGCTTTAACAGCATCAACAAATAGAGTAACCATAAATTCAAAATCACCCATTTTAACTGGTTGCTTTGGTATCTTTAATTTAAATCTTAGGATTTGGCCCATTCTAAAAGAGCTAGAAAAGCCAATGATAAATTCGCCTTTTCGAAACACTTTTTCGTCTTCTCTTATATTAAAAACAAGCTCTTCTTCATGTACAGCAGCGCTATCTCCGCCTATGTAGACATTCTTTTTATCTATTACTCCAACGATGCAGGTCAAGGTTATTAGTTTTAATTGTTATTTTTAATTACACGTTTATTATAACTTTTATGATGCAATTTACGTATAATATATAAAAAAAACAAATAAATGACAACAAAAGAAATAAAAAACATTCTAAAAAATATAACTTTCGCCCCATCTTGTTTGAATATGGCTTGGGAGTTTGATGTTAAAAAAAATGAAGATGGATTTATGATTAGATCATCTTTTCAAAGACCTGATACTCACACAGGTGAAATTGGCAGGGGATATGGCCGTTGGATGTTCCTAGACAAAAAATCAGACGAAAGAAGTGTTGTAATGACAGCTTGGGTTTGTGCTGAACTTATCGTAAAACACGAATTACTAGAGTGCTTCATTTACAAAAAAGCTAGAATATTAGATCCTCATAAGTCTCTTGAAGAATTGGCTTATCCAATGAAATTGAAATAATTGTAACTTTTATAATCTTAATTCGTATAATAATATAAACAACTGTTAATATGATAACACAAGAAAAAAGCGTCTCCAAGATGCAAGTCCGTGCAAAAATCCAAGAACTGATCCAAGACAATATGAGACCAGCTATTGGTAGGTTTGATACTAAGGAGCTTAATGAGCGTGGCTTCACCGACGACTTAGTAAAATATATTGAGAAATTTATACCCCAAAAATAATGAAGTTAACCGAACAAAAGGATATAATATTAAATGACTTTGACTTTGAGAAAGTCGAGAAGGTCATGAAAACACTGGACTGGAAATGGATTGATGGTGGTGTACCTGGAAACTTCGAATATCAACCAAAAATCTCTGACCTTAAACATATAGCCTCTACATGCCTTGATAATGTAATCAATAGCATTGATGATGAGGACTCTTGTTCTATTGGTGGATTTGAGGCTTTAAAGACTGATGGTATGCTTGAACTTAGGTTTGTATTGGATGTGTCAAATCCTTTTACCTATTTAAACAAACACTAAATATGTCATATTTAACGGCTTATAGAAATGGTGATTTGGTTAGAATGCCAAATGGCGAAGAATTTAGATTAACTTCAGATGGTTACGAAATGAAACCAGGTAGAATGTATTGCGATACCGATAGAGGTAAGCCAATATCATATTTGAAGTTAATAGAAAAAGGATATTTACTAGAAACGGGTAGTGGCAGAAAAAATACAAAGCACTAAATCGTTGCAATAAAATTTCCTTTGTCCAAATTTAACTTGGAACATAGTGGTCTTAAATTTGTGTAATGATTAAGTTTAACTATTTCTTCTTCTGTGTTTGCACTAGATAATGGTAATATGTGATCTATATTCCAAGTTCTTTTTTTATTGATTTTGTAAGGGCCGTAATTATTCCAATTCATCCATGGATCAAATTTAGATTCTAGATACAATTTAAATTCTTCAAATGAACATCCGAGAATTTCATAAGTTTTTGTTTTTTTAGAAAATCCCTGTTTTATAAATCCTTGCCTTATTAAAGACCTTGTATTGCCGATTAATTTAAATAAAGGATCTATACTTCTTCTTTTTTTGTATGACTCATTAATCCTATTTCTGTTTTTCTTATTATATTCGACTTGTTTGTGTTTGTTTCGTTTTTTATACTCTCTCTGACTAGACAGTATTTTGTTTAAATTATTTTTATAATATTTTTTTTGGTATTCACTTTTTTCTTTCTTTCTGTTTATTTGATAAGAATTAACACTGTTTTTAATAGATTTTTTGTTTTTTTGATAATATTCAGATCTATACTTTTTAATCCTTTCTGCATTTTTTTGCCTTGTTTCTTTATTGACTTTATTTTTGCACTCTTTACAACAGGATTGTACACCATCTTTAGACCTACCGCTTTTATAAAACAAAGATATATCAATATAGTCAAGGCATTTGCTACACTTTTTTCTCATATTCCTCTTTTATTAAATTTCTTAATAATTCAGACATTTTTTCTACTTTTGCCTTTTTTTTAAGAGCTCGCTTAGCTGTGATAGAATTTAACATATCCTCAACTTCCTGGTCATAATTAAATAAGTACTTTTTCATGTTATATATTTTATATAAATATATAAAATTTAAGTTTTTTTACAAAAACTTTAATAATTAACTTTTTTTTCGTATATTTGATAATGATTAGTTTTGTTTGACGCACTTGTTTGACATTGATGTGACGAGGGGTTCAATTCCTCTCTAGCTCCACAAACACTAAAACAAATAACAAAATGAAAAAGTTCATTACTTTATTGACTCTTGCTAGTTTGATGATTTTAACATCATGTAGCAGTTCAGAGGCAGCAAAACCTGAGGTAACACCTTGTGATTCTACAGCTTGTGTAGACACTTGTGCTAAGGAAACTGCAACTGTAACTACTACTGCCGTTATTACAGAAACTGCAACAGCAACTACTGCTACTACTACAAAGTAATATCAGTAACAAAAAAATTGGTCGGTTCAGAGATGAACCGATCAACCATGGGACTAAACGGAATAGAACACAGTTTATGACTTGTGAATAGAAACTAATCGAGCCAATAAATGGCAAAACAATTAAAGGTTTAGCAGAGTCAGCAATGGCTTATGCTAACATGAAAGAGACTTCTGCACTTGTTGCAGAACTAGTCTAACAAGAAACCCAGCCGAACAATAGTAAGCTGGGTTTTTTACTCTTAAAACATTCCTAAAAATTTTTATAAATTCATATAACTTTTTTGAATTTATATCGTATAATACCTGAATTAAAAAACAAAAACAAAACTATGGCTGGTCTAAGACAACTAAAAATTACAAAACAAATTACAAGTCGTGATTCATTATCTCTTATTAAATACTTAAATGAAATAAGCAGTATGGAAATGATGACTGCTGAAGAAGAAAAAGAAGCGGCAATTCTTATTAGCAAAGGAGATGAAAAAGCTGTAGATAAATTGGTCCGAGCTAATCTAAGATTCGTTGTGAGTGTTGCCAAACAACACCAAAACTCAGGAGAAAAATTGGCTGATTTAGTATCTGCAGGAAACGTAGGACTATTAGAAGCTGCAAAAAGATTTGATCATACTAGAGGTTTTAAATTTATCTCATATGCTGTATGGTGGATTAGACAAGCTATTCTTCAATACATTTCAGAGAATTCAAGAACAATAAGATTACCGTCCAACAAACTGAATTCAATAAATAAAGTTAATAATGCAAGTTCATACTTAGAACAGATACATCAAAGACCTCCAACTGCAGAAGAAATAACTGAAGTTGTGAATCAAAAACATCCTAAAGACAATATGAATGCAGAAAGTGTAAGTGAGATTTTGCTTTTATCTAGAAATCCAATGTCTCATTTGGATGCGCCATTTTCAGGCGGAGGAGAAAGAGAAGTAGGATCCTTAAATGATGTTTTAGAAGGAGAATCTTTTAGTTTACTTAAAAAAGAATCTGATTCTAATGATTTGAAAATCAAGATACAAGAAGTTTTAGAAAAATTATCTCCCAAAGAAAGAAAAGTTATTGTATCTTTGTATGGCTTAGAAGGAAATGTTGAAAAGAGCTTAGCAGAAATAGGAGAAGAATTAGATTTGACAAGAGAGCGAGTTAGACAAATAAAAGAAAAAATTATAAGAAGATTGAGGCATAGAAATGCTTCACAATCTTTAAAAGAATATTTATAATGAGAACCTTAATTGTTTTTTTTATTACATTTATATTATATTCGTGTAAAACACAAAACAAGATTGTTGTTACAGAATTAAATACAACTGGTAAAGTTATTAAAATTCAGAATTGCAAAGACTGTGTAGATGGTGGTTTTATTTACACAATAGAACTTGATCCTGAGGAACATCAAACAATGAAATATATTTCTGATTGCCGTTATAATATTGGTGATATGATTTACTTTCAAACAATAATTCAAAAAGATACATATGAATAAATCAATATGTTTAGACTTGCATGGCATAATTAACACAGCACCTTCTTTTTTTGCTATGTTAACTCAAAGTCTTAAAAAAGACGGTTGGGACATACACATAGCCACTGGCTCTCACATCAAAGGACAAAAAATAGAAGAGGAATTACAAAAATACGGCATCGCATATACACATCTATTTTCGATATCTGACTATCATAAAGAAAAAGGTACTGAAGGTATGTGGTATGATGAAAAAGGAGATCCTTGGGTTTCTGATGAAGATTGGGACAAGACAAAAGCTGATTATTGTAAAAGAAACGATATAGCTTTTTGTATTGACGACACTGCTAGATATGCAAAACACTTTGAAACTCCTTTTGGCTACATGGCCATACAAACAAGCAATAGAGAACCAAACAGATATCTTGAGTATGTTATTGATATGTTTAAAAAACGTAGTTATAAAAACAACAAGAAAAGCGCCTGGGAGCGTCTTAATGTATGGGTTGATAATAATCTAGGCTATTATTTAAATCATCCTCATAAGCTTGGTAAAGAAGAAAAAAACAAAAAATACAGATAATAAAAAAGGCCGAGAATTTCTCGGCCTTTTAATTGTGTATATCCTATTAAGATAATTCGACTGATTTTGTTACACCACCAACTCTGTAGTTTAGAGTGATGATTCCTGTTGCAGCTGAGTAGAACCAAGCATCATTATTATTAGGAGATGTTGGATTTGCTCCTGTGTAAGGTGTCATTTGGAAGAACTGACTTGCGTAAATTGTTGTTCCGCTTATTCCTTGAGCTGTTGTAGTTCCTGATACAGTTAAGTTGTTTATCGAAGGAGAAGCAACTAAATTAACTGTTGGATTTGCAGCTGTACCACCTGTTGTAATGTTTGAACCTGGTTGAACATGTGTATTTGTAAGACCTGAAGTTACTCCTGTGATAGCTTGATCAACATATAATTTTGTAACAAGTGAGTTTGTAAGGAAGTTAGGAGAATAATCTGCAACATATTCTAAACCTCTTGAGTTAACAGCATCAGTTACATACATGTTTGTGCCATCAAATGCCATTCTCATTACACTTCCAGTTCCGCCATCTGCGAAATTCATAGTAATTATGTCTGCAGCTTTAAAATAGTTATCTCCTAGAGTTCCATAAGTAGTTTTTAATTGAGAACCATTACCGTTAACCAATAATCTTGTGTAATAAGGAGCTCCTGACCAAGCCACTGTTGTACTAGAAGCGCCCTCTCCAGATAACTGAAGTGCATTTCCGCCCAACACAACTGTTGTTGCAGCAGTTAATGTACCGCCAAGAGTTACGTTATAGCCTGATTTTGTTAAACCATTTGAAGCTGTTGTGAAGTCTTGACCTGCAGTTGCAAATATGTTATATAAGTTTGTACCACCTGATGTCATTGCACCACCACCTGTTACAGCAATATTTCCACCATTTACAGTGATTGCTGAAGTAAGGATTGCAGTATTTGCACTCCAAGCTCCGTTCGCATCAATTGACCATGTAGAAGCAACACCTGAAGGAGTTCCTGATAATACTGTGATACCTCCACCTAATGCTGATACATAAGAACCTGAGAAGTTAAGTAAGATATTGTTATCTTGTGATTGAACTGTTTGTGTATTAAATGTTGTTGCAGTACCAAGTACGTTAACGTTACCAATAATATTTACAGAACCAGCAACAGTAATACCTGAAGCTGATTGTGTCATAATTGAATCAGTTAATGTTCTAACGCCATTTAACCATAAAGGTATTTTATTTGTTGTACCTGATCCGTCAACGAAAATATTACCTAAGTTTGTTCCGCCTGATTGTAAAATACCTGTGAAGTTTCCTGTTCCAGAAACAGTTAAACCATTAACTGAAGGAGAAGCGGCCAAGCTTACAGTTGGGTTTGTTACAGTTCCGCCAACCACTATGTTTGAGCCTGCTGTTACAGTCTGAACACCTGAACCTGCAGTTGCAAAAATCTGATAAAGATTTGTTGAACCACTGATCATTGTTGTTGCGCTCACAGTTTGCAAGCTAGTTGCACCTGATGCAGTTAAATTATTAAATGAAGGTGAAGCAACAACAGAAACTGAAGGATATTGAGATGAACCGCCAATTGTTGTGTTTGAACCTGCTACAACACCTTTAACAAATAAACTGTCAACATTTGTTGAACCTGAGAATAAAGTTGTTGCAGATACGTTAACTGCAATTGAACTACCTCCTGTAGAAACACCTGAATAAGTAACATTGTTAAATGAAGGAGAAGCAACAATACTTATAACTGGGTTTGTCGCAGTTCCACCTGTTTGTGCATTTCCTGTTGCACCAACTGATTGAACACCTGAACCTGCAGTTGCAAATATTTGATAAAGATTTGTTGAACCACTGATCATTGTGGTTGCACTCACAGTTTGTAAACTTGTTGCACCCGATGCAGTGATCGAGTTAAACGAAGGAGAATCAACAAGGTTTACTGTTCTATGATTAGCTGAACCACCAACTGTTGTGTTTGTTCCGTTTGATATTGTATTTACAAATAGAGTTCCAACATTTGTTGAACCTGAGAATAAAGTTGTTCCAGATACATTTGTTGCAATTGAGTTACCTCCTGTTGATGTTCCTGAATAAGTAACATTATTAAATGATGGAGAAGCAACAATACTAATAACTGGATTTAATGTAGTTCCTCCTGTTTGTATATTTCCTGTTGCGCCAACTGATTGAACACCTGATGTTCCTAATGGAGCAAATATTTGATATAAGTTTGTTGAACCAGATATCATTGTTGTTGCACTCACAGTTTGCAAACTAGTTGCACCTGATGCAGTGATTGAGTTAAATGAAGGAGAGGCAACAATACTTATAACTGGGTTTGTCGCAGTTCCGCCTGTTTGTGCATTTCCTGTTGCACCAACTGATTGAACACCTCCGCCAAATGGAGCAAATATTTGATAAAGGTTTGTTGAACCACTTATCATTGTTGTTGCACTCAGAGTTTGCAAGCTAGTTGCACCTGATGCAGTGATTGAGTTAAATGAAGGAGAGGCAACAACATTTACAGTTGGATATTGAGTTGAACCACCAATTGTTGTGTTTGAACCTGCTGATACACCTTTAACGAATAAACTGTCAACATTTGTTGAACCAGAGAATAAAGTTGTTGCAGATACGTTAACTGCAATTGAATTGCCTCCTGTAGAAACACCCGAATAAGTAACGTTATTAAATGAAGGAGAAGCGGCAAGATTTATTGTTGGGTTTGTCGCAGTTCCGCCTGTTGATAAATTTCCGTTAGCACCAACCGATTGAACTCCTGACCCTGCAGTTGCAAATATATTATATAAGTTTGTACCACCTGATGTCATTGCACCACCACCTGTTACAGCAATATTTCCACCATTTACAGTGATTGCTGTTGTAATGATTGCAGTGTTTGAAGACCAAGCGCCATTTGCATCAGTTGCCCATGTAGAAGCAACACCTGAAGGAGTTCCTGATAATACTGTTATACCTCCACCAATTGCTGTAGCGTGTGTACCACTATAGTTAAGTAAGATATTATTATCTTGTGATTGAATAGTTTGTGTGTTAATTGTAGTTGCAGTACCAACTATAGTAACATCACCAAGAATGTTTACAGAGCCATTAACTGTGACACCTGTTCCTGATTGTGTAATAATTGAATCGGTTAAAGTTCTAACACCATTTAACCATAAAGGTAGTTTACCTGTTGTACCAGAACCATCAACAAAGATGTTTCCTAAGTTTGTTCCACCTGATTGTAAAACTCCTGTGAAGTTTCCTGTTCCAGAAACAGTTAAGTTGTTAAACGAAGGAGAAGCAACAATACTTATAACTGGGTTTGTCGCAGTTCCGCCTGTTTGTGCATTTCCTGTTGCACCAACTGATTGAACACCTGAACCTGCAGTTTGAAATATTTGATATAAGTTTGTTGAACCACTTATCATTGTGGTTGCACTTAAAGTTTGCAAGCTTGTTGCACCTGATGCAGTTAAATTATTAAACGAAGGAGAAGCAACAACAGAAACTGAAGGATATTGAGATGAACCACCAATTGTTGTGTTTGAACCTGCTGATACACCTTTAACGAATAAGCTGTCAATATTCGTTGAACCACTTATCATTGTGGTTGCACTCACAGTTTGCAAGCTAGTTGCACCTGATGCGGTTAAATTATTAAATGAAGGAGACGGTACAACAGAAACTGTGTAATTAGTCCCACTAGTAGATACAGAAACATTTGAACCTGCTGTTACAGTGGTTCCAGATAATTGACCTGCTGTTAAGAAAATGTTATACAAATTTGTAGAACCTGATATCATGGTTCCAGCACTCAAGGTCGTAATTGACGCTGTTGTAGCTGTCAGACCGCCTGAGCCATCAGCATACATTCCCGTGCTTTGTACACCGTTTGTTGGATTTTGCACATAAACAATTTGACCATTTACTAGGCCTGTTGTATCATGATCAGAATTTCCCGTTAGAGGGTGGAGTTTTAAGTGTTGTAATGCCATGTTTTCTTATGTAAGTTATTGTGTTTTTACATAAATATAATAATAAAGTTTTTGTTCCTTGATTTTTGAAAAAAATTTCGATATTTTTATAAAAACACATGTCCAATGAAAAAAGAAGATTTAAACAACCTATTAACCGACTTATATAATTTCTATAATCCAGAATATATACAGTATGTCCCAGATTTGACAGAAAAATACCATAGAATGGAACATTCAGCCGTCGAAATGATTTTATTAAAATACAACCACAAAAATTCTCCTTTTTACGACCCAAAAAAAGCAGAACCAAATTATGTTCTTGATCTTGTAAAAGAATATGAAGATGGAATTAGATCGCTTCAGAATTTAAAGCCTCAAGTAGCAAAAAAAGAAGAAGAGGTTAAAAAGGACTTAATGGCTGAGAACGCTCAAAAAATATCCCAGGAAGTTGACAAGAAAATTGAAGAAGTTAAGAGTGAAGTCGATAAGAAAGATGAAGAGCTAAAGAGATTGGTTTCTCAATATGAAGAAGCAATGAAAATCTTAAACGAGAAGATGCAAAATCAAAAGCCGACATCTACCTCTTATTTTGACACTGTTGACATAAAAATCAACCTATTCTATACAGAATCTGAAGTTAAACTACCAAACAAAGAAATATTAGCGTCTTTAGGTATTGGGTCTAGGATTTTGGTCCTAAATAAAGAAAATAAGCCTATTGGTCTGGAAGTTAGAGAGATAACTTACGACTGTATTTCCAATCAGATGATTGGCGGTAAACCGACACTAGAAATTACATTAGACAGGGTGTAATTATGAGTAAAGACAAAATAAGGGATCCGTCGAGAAAAGCAATAGTAGAAGCATCACAACAACAAATAAGACGAGCGATTGATAATATTTTGGCTAGGGAAGGTAAAATGGCTCAATCAACAAAAGATTACATGGCAGCTCTTGAGGGGAATATTTTGTTAGCACCGTATTTATTAGGCTGGCTACATTGGCCTGAAGAAAAAAGTAAGAAGAAAAAAGATTAATCAATTTTCTTTTGCACAGATCCATCTGAATAAAAAACAATCTTCAAACCTTCAAAATTTTCAGACACATCTTGACCAAAAATATTTGTTGTCCTAATCACAACAGGTGATTCTCTTTTGTTGTCCACCACAATTAAATTTGATGTTTTTAGATGTCCGTCATAATCAACCTGAGTAAGTCTGTAATAATTTAAAACATTACTAAATCCGCTGTCTTTAAAGTTATAAATCTTGTTTTGGTAACTGTTTCCAGAACCATCAACCTTTCCTATTACTGTCCAATTTAAGCCATTTTCAGACCTTTCAAGTATAAAGTAATCATTATTTGTTTCAGTTGCTGTAATCCATTTTAATTGATTAAAATTTCCTACATAAACACCTTCAAAAGAAATAAGCTCGATTGGTAATACTCCGCAAGTTTTATCATAATACATATCAAAACTTGGCCTCCTAGAACCTACTTGTAAAGCTGCAAAAAACGGGTCCACATATTCCGCTTCAGTTATTTGAATATTAGCATCTGATGCGTAAATCGTTGTGCCTGCCGTTCCAGTTCCTGTGTTATATAAATGTCTGTTAGCAATCACATTATCAGTTCTTGAAAGATAAAATGATTGTGATGATCCTGCAGGTATTGTCACACCAACCACAATTGGTATTGGAGTTCCAGTTACTGTTGAAATTCCTGTTAGACCACTAGGTATACTTCCAACAAGAATCCAAGAGCCAGACAATAATTCAAACCCAATAAATGTACCTATTTTTGTATAGATTCTATATCCAGAAGTCCCTTGAAACCTAGCCTCGAAACAGTTTACAATAATGCTACAAGTTGATGTATTATTTACTTTAAACATGTAACCAGCCCAATAATTTGTCCAAGCAGGATATCCTGTTGTAAGAATTGTGTTTGCCGCACATGACATTATTTGCGAAGATTTAAATACGCTTTGGCTTGAGTTTTCTGTTATGCTAATTGGCCAATCAGTTTCGCCAGCATGCAATACATTATTTTGAGCAGACATTGTTGTGCTTAAAATAAACATTAATATGGTTAAAAATTTTCTCATTTTTCTTTAAATTAAAAAGGCGGAGTACTTAGCTCCGCCTTAATAAATATGCTTAAATTTTGTCTTATAATTTAAAATACTTCAGGAGTGTATAGTACACAATTTGGATTTCATTATAATACAATATAATTATATCCGACAAATCTATGTGACTTAAACTGTCTGGGCAAAACCCAATTATATGCAAAATATGATCCATGCGTTAAATATAATAAACTCTTTAATTATTTCAAAATTCCACCTGTTTTATCGCTTAAATCCCAATAGCGATTAACAAAGTCTATTATTGTTTGTGGGGCAACATCTTTACTAAAAGCAATGTTAGGGCCATGATTCTTAAGGTGGACTGCATAAATTCCAGGAGCCATTTCAACCATTCCTGACACAGTATTTAAAGCACACTCTTTAGAACCGCACTCATAAGGAAGTTGTTCTTTGATGGTGATGAAAGAACTAGCAACCATAGATATATTACCTTGCGGAATACCCTTGTTTATCTTATCAGATCCGCCAATCAAAGCACCATCAACAACATCTTTTAAAGGACAGTGAAAGTGGATGATAGCATCAATCTTATCTCCAAGTTGTTTATATATTAATTCTTGTGTTTTTTCACCAACAGAAGGTTTAGCCCCGCCAACAACCAACAACCCGTCTTTATATGAATACACAGGGATCATGCCACGTTGAAAACTTTCGTTATGATTTATTTTTCTTTCAGATGTAATTCTTTCATAATCCTTTCCTGTTACACGACAACCAAAATGCCCACTTGTCTTTCCTGTGCTAGGAAGAGCTTTGAATGCGTTATTTTTAAAAAGATACTGCATTACATCAACCCAATTTTGTGGGATTGCATTTTCTTTTAAAAGCTTTTCTGGGAAACCTCTTTCATCATTTTTTACAATCGTCTTATCTTCGAATGTTAGATTTAGGCGTTTGTATGTAATTTCAGCAAGAATCCTAACCGCCTCTTTTCTGTCTTTTGCTTCATATGGAAATTCTTCTGGAGTAATAACCATATTAATCTTATCTTGAATGTCGTTTGCAAATACAAGATTTGAGCTATTTTGTTTTAAAGATAAAAGACCTTTCTTATAAGTTTCATCTCTTCCAACTCCTGCAGTTGTTTTAAATGACACAACAAAAATATCTTTCCTTTGCTTTCTGATCCTATCAATTATTTTAGCAGATGGTTCAATGTGTAATTCATAACCATTAGCAGACGAAAGTCTTTTTGTGTTTTTGCCAAATATGAATTGACTCTGAGTTGAATTTTTATTATATAAATGATCTGCTTCAAAATCACAAACAGCTGCGGCCATGATTACACATCTTGTGTCAGGTCTTGATATAAGGTAATCAACAAACTTAGACAAGTCCGAATTTGTTTCTAATCTATCTAATCCTGCATGCTTAATAAAATGACCATAATTCATCAAGCAATCATCGGGCATAGCATTTAATGCCATTTGAGTAGGAATGATCTCAACTGCGTATTCCTTTTTATCAACGATGCTGTTTAGTTCGTTGTATATTTTTGTTCCAACAGTTCCATAAGCAGGAGCTGTTAATGCGAAGTGAGGAGTTACATAGTTTAATGTTCCGCCACAGATTATAAAGATGTTTTTCATATTATTTTTCTAATTTATTTTCTACAATTTGCATTATCAACATCCATACTATAATTAACCCAAACACAGAAGATATGAATGAATCAATCTCCATTTTAGATGTATTATACATATAAATTACTAGTATAAGAATTATCGCAAATATTATTGTTGTTGTTTTCATGGTTTAAAAAATTATAGCACCAGGTTCAGCATTAATGGCAAATATAGGGTGTAGAGAACTATCAGCGTTCTCAGCCATGACAATCATCCCTTCAGAAACAATACCACGAAGTTTTCTTGGTGGCATGTT
>Ga0315284_10006995_pt1 | contig 16087 bp, 16 predicted proteins | sample YL17G09_16_MG_FD_203696 | JGI IMG/M metagenome (GOLD analysis project Ga0315284, IMG submission 203696) | Sediment microbial communities from Yellowstone Lake, YNP, Wyoming, USA - YL17G09_16 | ecosystem: Environmental > Aquatic > Freshwater > Lake > Sediment | place: USA: Wyoming | collected... | reverse complement strand
TATATTTCACGTTCTCCGTCTCAGTCAGCCAAACATCGGTGGTCTTTGCTTCTTTACTCAGACATACTTTACCTTCCCGTGCCAGCCAACCCAATGCCTGATTGAGCATCTCAGGGTTAGTCCCGGTCTTGTTTTGCAGGTTTGGTATAGAGCATTTACCATTTTTAGCCAGGTGCGTCCAGACCAGTCCAGCGGTCTTGCCAACCTGCCCGACTATGTCGTTCAGGCGGGTCTCTGAATTTAACATTCCAGTATCACCCCCTTCTATTTCAGATCTGCATTTCTCACAAATTGTATGAGAAATTAAATTACTTTTATCGTCTTTAATTATTTCATGGCACCAGGCACAAATAGTTTTCATTACTATTGAGAATCATATTATTAAAGTCCTACCCATCGGGTCATTCCTGCCCCTGCCTGCCCGACCTCGGCGTTTCCCGACCCCGTCGGTTCGGGACGGGGCGGGCGGGCTTTCGCAGGGGTAAATGGCGCCGAAGCGTCATGGCGACAAAGGCGCCACTCCAGCAGGAATTTCCGCCGGAGTTCACCCCGCACTTGCTACGGGGCGGGAATGACAGTCAAAGTGATCCTCTTAGGATATTAATACCGTGAGTATCACTCGTTAATATTAATGTTGGTATTATACCAAAATATCCAAGTTTGTCAAGGATAATTTTATATTTTTAGAGATTGTTAGGTATGGCATTCCCGTAGGGACGCCAGGCCGTTACAATCTCTTATCCCGGAGCCTACGGCCTCCCGCCATTAGTCCCGCTTCGGCGGGATTCGGGCGACCCGTTAAGGATAACGAAGTGGAGAGGGAGAGATAAAATTCTGATATATGATTACATTACCAGTTTGAGTATCTGCCAGATGAAGATGCCCAGGGCGGCCAGCATAAAGACCAATATGCAGACCAGAAATATGACCTTGAAGATTTGCGTTGAGTCCCCGGGTTTGGAGTCCTTTTTGGTCTGGGGTCCGCCTGAGCGGGGCATCACGGTTAGATTCGCCCTGCTTACTACAGGCGGGATGACATCGCCATAGAGTTCTCTCCGGCGGTGTGTCTCGTCCAGTAATATCTTCGTGGTCTCCTTGGTCTTGTCCAGGAGTTCGGTATATTGGTTCGTCCCGGCTTCCACCTGAGAAGTCCACTGGTCTATTTTACTGCGTTCCTGTTTCTTCTTCTCAATCAGTTCCTCAAGTTGGGAAAGGTTAGTGGCTAATTCCCGGCGGTTGGTTTCCGATGCCTGGTATTCCTTTTTGAGGTAGTCCTCTTTCTTTTCCAGTTCTTTCAGTTTCTGCAATTCCAGAGGTATCTCGTTGGTCAACCGGTTGAGGGGTTCTTGTTTCTGGCTGATTTCGGTCTGGAGTTGTTTGATTTGTTCTCTCGTTTCCCTTATGCGCGCATCTTCTTGCGGAATTGCCGCTGATTCCAGGTGTTTTATCTTATCCAGTATGCGCTGTTTTTCCTGGGTCTTGCTTAGGAGGAGTGTATCCAGAGAGACGCTTTCCCTGGGCAGCCCGTCCTGGATGGCTATTTGTTCCTGATAGCGATTGGTCAGTGCCTGGAGTTCCATCTGGGTCTCTTCAAGTTTCTTATTGACCACTGCGATTTCCTCGTTAATCCGGGTAAGTGATTCCTGGCGCTGGCGCAGTTTGGGCTGTGACGCCTCCATCTGTGCCTTCAAATCCCTTAATTTCGCCTCCTCTTTGGGTATCTCATTTGACTGGAGATTATTTATCGCATCCAGTATTTTCTGTTTTTCAGCGGTCTTACTACGGGAACGTTCGTCCAATGACTGGATTTCCTCAAGCACTTCCTTATAGACCGTTTCATATTCCGGGATGCTATTCTGGAGGGTCTGGACCTGTCTGGTTAATTCGTTTAGTTTATGGTTCTCTGCAGATGTTTCCTGTGATATCTTTTCAAGGGCATGGATTTTCTGGCGGAGTTTGGGCTGGAGCAGTTCCATCTGGGCCTTGAGTTCGTTTAATTTCTCCTCCTGATGTGGTATTTCAATGGTCTGGAGTTTTTTTACTGCCTCCAGTATATGCTGATTTTCTTCGGTCTTGTTGCGGATAGAGGCATCCAGTGAATTAATTGCTTCATTGAGTTTGTCTTTGTCATCGGACTGGGAGATGCCTTTGACCAGAATGGGTATTTCCCGGCCGATTTCCTCAAGCCGTTTATGGTGAATGAGCACCTCCCGGACGGTCTTGTCCACCAAATCCCTGTGCCTGGAGAGATGGGACTGGATTTGGCTGGTTTCTTCTACTATTTTTTCCAACCGGGCTGGGTGTATGGTTTCGCTAGGCGCGGTCACTTCGTGTTCGCTAGCGCGGTCACTGCGGTGTTCGTTAGGTTCCATATTATTAATTTAATAAATACTTCTAATCCAGTCAAGTTTTATAGCCCAATAATTTATGAATTATTCTGGCTATATTGTTGACATTTATATGATTTGCTGGTATACAACCAATATAATATAAGGAGTTTATATTTATGAAAGATACCAATGAAACGCAAGAAGTGAGCACGGGGAAAAAGGATATTCCCTGGTGGTTTTTAGGTGTCGCGGCGCTAATACTTTATGTTGTCAATCTGGTAGTGCTGGCCTATTTTACCATCTCAAGTATCGGCACTAACCCGGATATGTTGATTGTCTTCCTGGTGGGCCTGGCAACCACCACTTTACTGACCGGCCTGGTTTGTTACGCGATGATATCTATGTATAAGGGCATCCAATCCGCCAAAGGCGAGGTGCTTAAAAAAGGCGAGCAATCCACCGATGTCCAGACCTATCTCAAGATACTTTCCTCGCTCCTGAGGGTTTCCACACTGCACAGCCAGCATATGGAGATATCAAAACTCCTGGCCAATATTGTGAAAATCGTCAGAGAGAGTTTGAAGGCAGACCAGGTCTCGTTGATGCTTATGGATGAAAAAGACAACCGTTTATACACCAAGGCAGTAGACGGCGAATACGGGCCGGAACTGGAGCATATCTGGAAATCAGCATTGGAGACCAGCGAGGCAATCGCCGGCTGGGTCATTGGAAAGAGCGAGCCGCTCTTGCTTGATAACACCACAGATTTCTCCAAGTTCAAGGGTTATGTGGAAAAATTAGCCCCGATTTCATCGGCTATGTCCGTTCCCTTGCATTTCGGCACCAAGATAACCGGCGTGATAAATATCAACCGGCTCAAGCCGAGCAATAAAGGTAATTTTGACCAGCAGGATTTGATGCTCCTTTCTATCTTCAGCGAGGATATTGCGATGGCCATAGAAAATGCCACCCTGACCAGGGAATTGAAGAAATCCAAGACATTCTCCGACCTCGGACTGAAAGAAGATGACCAGATTCAGGTAACCACAGTGCCGCGGATGAACGATACCAGAAAGATAGCGGCGCTGCGTCAATCCTCCCAGAATATTTCCACCCAGAAAATAAAAGACAATATTATGGCTGTTTCGGTCAAGGGGACGCTGGATTATCTCATCGGCGAGGAATTAGAAAAGACCATCCAGGGCCTGATTGACCGCGGTATCTACAAATTCGTGGTGAATTTGGCTGATGTTGACCGCATCAGCAGTGAAGGCATAGGTATCTTTACCAGTTTTATCAGCACCATCCAGAAAAAGCAGGGGGGTATGGTATTGGTCCAGCCTAATCAACAGGTCAAAACTGCCTTGAATCTTTTTGGCCTGCAGGAATTCTTTCCCATTGCAGATGATTTGTCATCAGGCCTTAAGGCATTGGGAAACCGATAGCAGATTCTAAAATCAGGCATACATATTTCAGACGATATTATTTGCTTGTTGCCACTCGTTTTGTAATATAAATCACAAGAAAGATATTCCGACCAGCCCGACAGCGGTCTGGCGGGTGTGATTTATGCTGATAAATATCAAGGCCATAACCGGCGCCCGCAAGAACGAGGTCAAATCTGCTCCGGATGGTCTTAAGGTCTATGTGACCGCTCCGGCCGTGGACAACAAAGCCAACCGGGCCATTATTCAATTGTTATCCGGATACTTCAGCGCCAAGAAATCCCAGATTATCATCAAACGGGGAGAAAAATCTCCGCGTAAAACTATTGAAATACTATGAAGTAAAGGAATGCCCCGCCTTTGTCCCGCTGGGACTTCGGCGAGGTCTAAGTCGTTGTAACGTTCTTACGAACTAACAACGACTAAGAAAGGAAAATGCTATGGGAATGAAAAAGATGCGGGATGTTTACTTCGTGTCAGGCGGCATCAGCAAGTTCGCCAAGGCCAGACCTGACGTGACCTTCCAGCCGATGGTTAAGGAGGCATACGACTATGCCTTAAAGGATATCGGTATGGAAAATAAGCAGGCCCAGGAGGTTTTTGACGGTAGCGTGGCTTCATATTTCTCAGACCATTTCACGCGCCAGTTGATGGCCGGCATTATGGTCCAGGATTATCTGGGGCTTTGTCCTCTGCCCAGCCACCGGGTGGAAGGCGGCGGCGCCACCGGCGGCATCTGCTTCCAGGAGGCATATAAAAATATCGCTTCAGGCGTTATGGATGCCTGCGTGGCTTATGGATTTGAGACGATGTCGCACGTCAATACCTGGAAGGGCAATGAATTTATCGCCCTGGCCTCTGATGTCAGTTTTGATTATCCGGTCGGCGGATTTTATTCCGGCTATTACGCCATGATGGTGGTGCGGCATATGAAGGAATTCGGCACCACCGTGGAACAACTGGCCAGCGTCTCGGTCAAGAATCATTATAATGCCTTTCATAATAAATACGCCCAGAAACGGCGCAAACTGACCATCAAGGATGTCCGCAATTCAGGTATGGTGGCCTGGCCGCTGACATTACTGGATATCTGTGTGATGAGCGATGGCGCCGCGGTCGGTATCCTGGCCAGTGAAGAAGGCGTGGAGCGAATCAGGAAAGCCACCGGCAAGACCCCGAAGATGGTCAAGGTTACCGGTGTTGGCCGTGGCACTGACGCAATGCGTATGGCGGACCGGCCTCATAAGAACGTGATTCTCCTGCCTCACGAAAAGGCGTCGGATTACAAAGGTCTCAAGTATCCTGGAGTCCATTCATTCCGGGCCGGCCGGACCGCTTCCAAACTGGCTTACGAGCACGCCGGAATCACCAACCCGTTAAAGGAAATAGATTTTGTGGAACTGCACGATGCCTATACCTCATCAGAGATTCAGACCTACGAGGATATGGGTCTGTGCAAATACGGCGATGGCGGCAAGTTCGTGGAATCCGGAGCGCCGTTCCTGCCCAATATTGATTACGGGCTGGGCAAGATGCCCCGGCAGGGCGAGATACCGGTTAATCCGTCCGGCGGCTTGATTGCCTGCGGACATCCGGTCGGCGCTACCGGCCTGATGCAGGCTGTCTTTGCTCTCTGGCAGCTCCAGAATTCAATCAAGAAACACCTGGGCGATGATACCATCCAGATTAAAGATGCCAAGCGCGGCGTAATCCACAGCCACGCCGGCACCGGCACCTATGTAACTGTTTCTATACTGGAGAAAGCTTAAATTAATGAATATCCCGATATTTATCGGGATCTAACTCGCTGTAACGAGTAAACTCTAACAGCGAGTAAGAAAGGATTAAAAATATGAAGACAGCATTGCTATCCCGCAAGCCGGCCAAAGTGCAGGAGCCGGATACTGCCGTATTAGAAAAGGTTAAACTGCCGGAGACCGATGACGGGACGATTCTGTTCCGCGTGCCGTTCCCGGATGACCTGAAAGAACTGCACAAGATGTCGCCCATCATCATCAAACAGCCGTATCACATTGATTATATCCACAGTTACGGGCAGGATTCGCCGTTCTTCGCCGGATTGTCTAACGGCAAACTGCTCGGTACCAAATGCCCGGACTGCGGGTATGCCTATGCCACGCCCAAGGGCCATTGTGGGGAATGCGGCGCCCGGTGTGATTGGGTGGAATTGCCCAAGGTCGGTCGGATTCACACCTTTACGGTCTGTCAGTTTGGCAGCGAGGAGTTTTTAAAGGAAACCCCTTATATGCTGATATTGGTGGAATTTGAAAAGTTTAATACCCTGTTCCTGAGCCGGCTGATTGGGTTTGACCCGAAGAAGGCCAGTTTGGATTTGGTTGGAATGAAGGTCAGGCCGCAGTTTAAACGTAACGCCAAATTCAAGCCGACTGATGTCTATTTCGTCCCCGCGGAGTAAAAAAGAGAACACGCACTAAGCGAAGCGTGACCACGAAGTGAATAGGACGAATCCGACGAATGACACGCACTAAGCGAAGCGTGACCACGAAGTGAATAGACCGTTCAGCAGATGTCATTCCCGCGTCCTGCCTATGGCGGGATCCGCCTCTGGAGGAAAAGCGGGAATCCAGGATAACCCGGAAAAGGATTGACAAATCCATTTGCTTTAGTATAATCAGGCATAATAGCTACTGGATTTTAACAAAGGGGGGTGTGTTATGGTAAATACAAAGCTGGTTGCATTGATAAGCTCCATTATCATAATCGTATTTGTAACTACCTTTAACTGTGGTTGTGGAAGCAATGGAAGTTCAGAATCAGGCAGCAGCTATGCTGGCGCGATTACAGCTCCTGCAGACAGAATTGATTATGTAAATACTAACTATGTAAAAGTTGATGTTTCTACCCCCGTTAATGCTAAAGCAATTTTCACAGGAGAATCTGAGCCAGTCATAAACGCAGTATTCAGAAATGCAAGTGGGACAGATACAACTATTCTAATGAACGTCGATACAAGTGTAATAACAACTACATTAAAAGATGGGGATTGGACAAATGGCGAAGCAGTAAAAACAGCAGATTATGTCTTACCTATTGGAAGTTATGATTTCAAAATTAATGCCTCTAGAGCTGGTGCCACTGCGAGTACTGGCTGGTGCACGAAGGTGACTAGCCTTTCTGCCAATGCCAAGGCTGCATTAGATATTAGACTTGCTGCAGATCCAGTTTATCCTCTTAGTGTAGGAATGTCATACACAGCACTTGCTCCTGCAAAGGGAGAAGCGGATGAACTTTTGAGTTGGATTGCAAATTCAGGAAATGAAGATATTGTTGCAAAGAAAGTTAGGGATGAATTATATCGTTTAGATTCTACGGGAGCTATTCTAAATAATGGAACGCCTAGAACTTTTAGTGCAGCAGAATATGATTTATTGCTTAGATATAAATTCAATTCATTGATAAACAGAAGAGTCGCTGCGCAAACACAAACCTTGGCTCCAGTACTTAATGCTTACATAACCGATGATGAAGTGCCTGATAAATTTAATGGTGGCTCATTGAATAAATTTGCCTCTCAGTTTATAGTTAAAAGAGAGGATATGAACAATATTCAAGTAAACTCTATTTGGGCTTTAGATAGCGAAGCGCTTAATGTTTTCAATAAAGCATTTGCTACTTCTCTTGCAGATACATACAACAAGAATGTAACATATACCAATTTTGATGGGCAAGGATATCAGCTTATTTGGTAGAGACAATAACCTATAAAAACGGCAGAATACTGAATTGAGATGGTATGGTGCTCTTAGAATACCCATATAATTGCGAAATTAATAACATGAAGGAGTTGATATGAACGAAGCAAAGCGATTACTGCGGTATGTTTTTCCCGGATTAGTGCTTATGCTTGAAGTGGGGATTTACCTGTCTATTTGTCATACCAGTGCGTTAAGAGATTATATGAAAATCCTCTTAAATACTGATAGTAGTCTGGCCGTTACGCTTTTGACGCTATTAGCCTCAGGAGGATTTGGATATCTTTTGAGTGTTATTTATCAGGCGCTATATTGGACATGTTTATTTGATAAATGCGGCGCTAATTACAAACAACTGTTCATAGATGCCAATGAACGGAAATGGTTAGAGATACGCAACAGAAATACTGGCAACCCAATTCACCCGGCGCAGTTAAGCAGAAGAGGGGCTTGGCGTGCAATATCAGCATTCTCGAATGTAAAAGAAAAAGAATTTCCGGACCGGGCTTCTAAGCGTGCGGACAGTCTTTCTGACCTGGTTCATGGATTAGGAGCGTCATTGATTGGTTCTGTTTTGGCGTTGCTTATTTGGGTTTCTTTGTGTTTGTCCACGGCTAAGCAATCTTTTAATGCCGGATTGGAAGAGCATGGTTTGGCCATTATTCTTGCTTTTGGTTTAGCAATACTAATTATAATAGCACATTACGTAAATTATAAACAAACCGCCAAGAATGTTCAAAGCACTGCGGAAATTATGCTTTGCGATATGCTCAAGAAGTATGCAATTAAGCCGGTAAAAACTCCTAAAACGCATGGCCCAACAAAAAAATCAAAGCCTGAGATAATATACATCAGTCCGATTGATCTGATGGACTGAGTTCCGCTAGTTCTGGGGATGGCATACCGAATTCCGAGAAAATAAAAGATTCCCCCTTGACAAATCCGGGGTTTATGCTATACTGACGCACATGCAAAGTTCGTTTACACTGAGTGAAGCGAATGTGTCATTAGGCATTTGCGAAGCCGCAGCGGAGTCCCGCAGAATTGCGGGAGAATTTGCTACCCCCCCCCATAATGACCTGAAACCCTTATGTAATAAGGGATTCAAGGCGTTTACTTTTTATCTATGGTTATTAGCCCTCTCGTTAGTCCTTCTGGTAATAGTCCTGCCGGCTTGCCGGAAAGAGAACACGAATAGCACACATTCGCTTCGCTCAGTGCAAGCGAATGCGGCGAATAGCACGAATAAGACAATACCACCTGTATCACAATCTCCAATAGTTCCAATAGAACAATCTTCACCTGTAGCCACTTCTGTTTCTACTACTAATTATACTTACTACTTAGTTGCTCGCATTGTAGATGGAGACACGATTGTCTTAGAGGATAAAACCAAGGTCAGATTTATTGGGATAGATACTCCACCGTCCCGCAATGGAAAAGAATTGGACAAAGCGGTGAAGAGGACAGGAAAAGATAGAGAGCTTATTAAAAAACTCGGTAAAGAAGCCAGCGATTTTACAAAGAAATTATGCGCAGGTAAAAAGGTGTATCTGGAATATGATGTTCGGAAAATAGACCCATTCAAACGCACTCTTGCCTATGTTTATTTAGAGGACGGCACCTTCGTCAACGCCTATCTGGTAGAGCAGGGCTATGCCTGTGTCTCAACCTATCCGCCTAATGTCAAATATCAGGAGAAGTTCATAGAGTTAGAGCGGAAGGCAAAGGAAGAAAAACGGGGATTATGGGGACAAGATAAATGAAAGGAGGTGGTTTGAGATAGGGTCGTACCTGTAGGTATCAGGTCCATACCTCAAGGTATCGGGTTCATACCTCAAGGTATCAGGTCCATACCTCAAGGTATCGGGTTCATACCTCAAGGTATCGGGTCCATACCTCAAGGTATCGGGTCCATACCTCAAGGTATCGGGTCTATACCTCAAGGTATCGGGTCCATACCTCAAGGTATTAACTGGAGACCTATAGGTCTCAGGTCGTAAACTGACCATAAAGACAACCGGACACAAAACTTCGTGTCTTGCCTGCCCCCCGAAAATATCGGGGTTCGGGCGGGGTGTCTTCATGGCAAAGAAAGGATGTATTTATGGCGCGAAAAAGTGATGGCGAGTTCTTCAGTTCCCAGGCCAAAGTGGTCAATATGTCCGTGGCCAACCAGGTGGCCTGGGGCATACCGGCTCCGGCCGTGGCCGCCTTAGTAGCCCGCCGGGCCGAATACGAGCCCCTCTATGCCAAGGCACAGGAAAAGAAAGACCGGACCGCCGGCGATGTGGACCGGCACCGCCAGATGCGCAAAATCTACGAAAAGGAAATCCAGGTATTCGCCAACGCCTGGCTCAGGTCCAATCCGCTGGTGCCAGGGGATAGGTTGGTAGAGATGGGCTTTCCGCGCCCCGACCTGGAGCCGACCCAGCGCGGCAAGATTAATAGCATTCCGGTCATAGAAGGAGTCCCCATCGGCGGCGGAGACATCAAGACCGGTTGCCGGGTTACGCGCGACCAAACACGGCCCAACAAGCATCCGCTGGCCGACGGCGTTGAGGTCAAATACACCTGGGTGCCCAAGGGCGAGATGCCGCCGGAAAAGCCGGAGGACTGCAAAAATACCCTGTTCTCCAAAAAGGCCCAGTTCATTATCCATTGCGGCCCTGGCAACGCCGGCGAGACCTTCTGGGGATTCTTCCGCTGGGCTAACCTGAGCGTCCCGGACAATTCCGGGCAGTGGAGTAATTCAATCAAGGTGGTCATAGCGTAGGAAAGATTAACCACAAAGGGCACAAAGGATACAAAGTGACTCTTGTCACCCTGAGCGTAGCGAAGGGTCTCGTTGGTAATGAGATTCTTCGCCTACGGCTCAGAATGACACTTTAGTGTCTTGGTGTCTTCGTGGCAGAAAGGTAATTTATGGCTCTTCAACCTAATGAAGTAAAAACCGAGAATATTGCTTCTGGAGCTGTGACTACTCCGAAGATTGCCGACGAAGCAATTACCTCTGCCAAGATAAAATCCAACGCAGTCACGACTGAAAAGATAGCTACCGGCGCGGTAAACGGTTCTAAAATAGCCGATAATGCCGTGACCGGTTCCAAAATCCGGGACGGCACGGTCCGGGCTGAGAAGATTGCCTCCGGGGCTATTACTCAGGTTAAGATAGGCGAGCAAGAGGTTACCGGCTCACGCATCAAGGACAACGCCATCACCACTGATAAAATCGCCAGCAATGCCATCACTACAGCCAAGATACTTGACCGTTCGGTCACGCCTGCCAAATTATCATTTACCCCGCCGTCTATTGTCCGGCCCATCATACCGGCAATCATCACGGATGAAATCGCCAATGGGGCAGTCACTCCTGAAAAATTGTCGTTCTCTGTGCCGACCAGACCATTAACACCGCCAGTTGCTACTGCGGAGATAGGCGATGGACAAGTAACCCAGGCCAAACTTGACCCGGCGCTTGTGCTGGGCGAGAGGATTACTTATCTGGCAACCAGACAGAATATTTTGTCGCTATATGATATTAGCGCTGGGATACCCTGGACAGATATTGATTTATCAGGCATCGTGCCTGAAGGGACAAGGAGCGTAATCCTGCACTGTGAGGTTGAAATCGTGACGCCCGTCCCGGACAATATCGCCGATTTCCAGTTGCGCAGAGACGCTACGCAAGGTGTTTCTATGTTGCTTCGGGCGCTTGGGAGTTTGAGTGGTGATATCCGGTCAGGGGACGGAATTATGAGTATTACCGCAAGTAGAACCATTCAGTATGCGGCAACAGGGGTTTTCTATTTCCCGCGTATTAGCGTGAATGTGTATGCGCTCGGATATATCATCTAAATCCGGCGCATTTCTTTGCCCTTACAGGGTAAACTTTTTTGTGGTGAATATTTCTTGCCAAGCACCATTTCCTTTCTTAATAATAAGCAATTAAATATTCCGTGTAACCTATAGTAAGGAGTTTAGCGATGCGCCAATATTTTGAGAAGATGCCTTCAACCTTCGGTGGTAAACTGGACGAGAATAGAATCAAGGATATGCAGAAGAATTACCAGCAGATTAAGGATGAGGAAAAGAAAATAGCCGAGGCAGTTGCTACCGTCAAGAATGCCGGCATCCCGGCTGAAGTGCTCCAGAAACGGGGCGAGAAGACGGTCCACGAGCGCATCGAATTGCTGGTTGACCCGGGCACCTTCATGCCTCTGAATACCCTGTATAATCCTGAGAATAACGAGGAAGGCACCACCGGCGTGGTCAATGGCATCGGTAAAATCAACGGCAAATACGCTTCTATCATCGCATCCGATAACAAGGTCCTGGCCGGCGCCTGGATTCCGGGCCAGGCCGAGAACATTTTTAGGGCACAGGATATTGCCGAGCGGCTCCATATCCCGCTGGTCTGGGTCCTGAACTGCAGCGGCGTAAAACTTACCCAGCAGGAAGAGGTCTATGCCGGCCGGCGCGGACACGGACGTCCCTTTTTCCGTCACGCCGAACTGGAGCAAAAAGGCATCCCGGTCTTAGTCACTGTCTTCGGCACCAATCCGGCTGGCGGCGGCTATCACGCTATCAGCCCGACTATGATATTCGCCCACAAGAACGCCAATATGGCCGTGGGCGGTGCCGGCATCGTCAGCGGAATGAGTCCCAAGGGCGGATTTGACCTGGCCGGCGCTGAACAGATTATCGAAGCCACCCGTAAATTCAAGGCCACGCCTCCGGGCGGGGTAGCCACCCACTTTGAGCATACCGGTTTCTTCAAGAGCGTATTTGAGACCGAAGAAACCGCCATCAATGCCCTGCGCGATGCGATGAAGATGATGCCGACCTATGACCCGCAATTCTTCCGGGTGGCCGAGCCCAAGGCGCCGCTCTATCAGCCCAGCGAGATTGACTATATTATGCCCTTCAACCAGAAACGCTCCTATGACGTGGAGCAGGTCATGGCCCGCGTCTTTGATAACAGCGAACACACCGAATACAAACCCGGCTACGGGCCTGAGGTCTATTGCGGACTGGCAAAATTAGACGGGTTCCTGGTCGGCGTGATTGGTAACCGCCAGGGATTCCTGCCCAAGGGCTATCCCAAATACGCGCCGTATCCGGGCGTAGGCGGAAAACTCTACCGCGAAGGTCTGATTAAGATGAACGAACTGGTCACGCTCTGCGGCCGGGACCGCATCCCGATGGTCTGGTTCCAGGACACCTCAGGCATAGACGTGGGCGACATTGCCGAAAAGGCCGAACTGCTTGGGTTAGGCCAGGCGCTGATATATTCCATCCAACAATCTGATTTGCCGATGGCTACTGTGGTTCTGCGCAAAGGCACAGCCGCGGCGCACTATATCCTGGGCGGGCCCCAGGCCACCAGCAACAACGCATTCACCTTAGGCACACCGACTACGGAAATCTATGTCATGCACGGCGAGACCGCGGCCGCGGCATCGTTCTCCCGGCGGCTGGTCAAGGAAAAGGATGCCGGCAAGCCACTGGAGCCGGTGATTGAGCAGATGAACAAACTGGCTAAGCAGTATTACGACCAGTCACGGCCGGTCTATTGCGCCCAGCGGGGCTATGTGGACGAGGTGGTTTCATTCGCGCAACTCAGGAACTACTTTAGCGTCTTTGCCGGCGCGTGTTACCAGAATCCCAAGAGCATCTGTCCTCAACATCAGATGATTCTGCCCAGGACGATAAGGGGGTAGCCACAGATTTCGCTATCGCGGTCACTGCGGTGTTCACAGATTGGGGGACGAGGATTGTGTCATCGGAATTACCGGAATTATCCCCGAATTCCCTAAAGGAGATTTTATTATGTATGTCTTAGATGATAAGGAAAAGAAATTGGTTGATGCTTTCACGGATAAAAGATTCCGATGGCAGATTTGGGGATCCATTGGTTTCATAATTTTGGGCGTGCTAGCATCATCGAGTATCGTTTTGTTTGCGGTTTTTAAAGAAAGCTGGCAAACTGTTTTAAAACCTTCCACCATAGAAGTAAATGGTCTTATTGTAGAAAATCCTTTTGCTTCGTTAACGCTGGCCAGGGCTTTTGGATTGTTTTGGATAGCTCTATTTGGATTTGCCCATTTAGTCTACATGAAAAAATTCAAGAGGTTAGTTAATATAATCGATAAATTATCTGGGGGAAATTCGGGGGACACCCTCTAATTAACACATCCATCAGAGGCCCCTCCGGGGAGAGTTCACTTCGTGGTCTCGCAGTAGCGAGTTCACTTCGTGGTCTCGCAGTAGCGAGTTCAAGGGACGCCCGCAGGCAGACCATCCTTATATTTCGGCTTACGAAGCCGCAGTCCCGCCAAAAGCGGGATAAACTCCGTCCCGCCTGTCCCGACGAACACCGCAGTGACCGCGAAGCGAATGTCGGGGATGAACATCGGGGAGACCACGAGTTTCCGTCTTGAGACGGTAGGTTTCCGTCTTGAGACGGCAGGTTTCCGTCTTGAGACGGTAGGTTTCCGTCTTGAGAAGACAGGTTATCTTCTTGAGAAGACAGGTTATCTTCTCAAGGAGATGAGTTATTACCCCGGGGTGATGAGTTATTACCCCGGGGTGATGAGTTATTACCCCAGGGTAATGGGTTATTACCCCAGGGTAACGGGTTATTACCCCAGGGTAATGGGTTATTACCCCAGGGTAATGGGTTATTACCCCAGGGTAACGGGTTGTTACCCCAGGGTAATGGGTTATTACCCCAGGGTAACGAGTTATTACCCCAAGACGATGGGTAATTCGCCCAAGGGGCGAGTTCAAAGGACGCCCGCGGGCAGGCCCGCCCGGAACAATTCGGGGAGAGAAATAATAATAAACCTCTTGACAGGGAAAGATATTGTTGCTAATATTGTGTTATGTCAGAATATTTAATACCTATTTCTATAGAGCCATTAGAAGAAGGCGGATATTTAGCCACCAGCCATATCTTGCAGGGCCTGATTGCCCAAGGCAGAACCATTGCCGAGACCTTAGAGATTGCTGAAGATGTTGCCCGCAAAATCATAGAGTCCTGCATAGAGCATAAAGACCCGTTGCCCAAAGGCCTTGCCCCTAACGGGAAACATAAACTGAATATCAGCATACCCGTGCCCGTGGAATTATGAGCGAAATTCCAGCATTAAAACCAGCAGAAGTCATCCACAAACTCAGGAAAGGCGGATTCGTTTTTGACCGTCACGCCAAAGGCAGTCACGAAATCTGGTATAATCCCAAGACGCACAGAAGGACGGTTGTTCCGAACCATCCGGGCAAAGATATTCCCAGAGGAACGATGAAAGCCATAATCAAACAAGCCGGATTTAGTGTTCAGGAATTTAATGACCTGTAAATATCTGTTCCCAGCATCCCGTCCGTGGGCAGGCCCCGTTAGAAAGTTTAATGTTAGTGATAAGAACAATATATTGGCTAATATACTAATCAAAGGTCTTTCCCCCTCCGGGGTTCTCGCAGAGAGCCCCTCCGGGGCGTGCTGTAACGGGGCAGGCCACACCTAATTAACACATCCATCAGAGGCCCCTCCGGGGCGAGTTCAAGGGACGCCCCGTTAGAAAGTTTACCGTTAGAGGTAAGAATAATAGATTGTCTAATAACTAATCAAAGGGCTTTCTAACGGGGTAAACCCGCCTTAGCGGGATACGCACGGATAATATACTGGGTTATCTTGACCCCGTTAGAGATGCTTGGTATAATATTAGAATAAGACTTTTAACTAACCAAATAACAATCTGTTATAATGATAGATACTGTTACGAAAATTACGGTCGCCTATGGCGACCTATCTCTAACGGGGTTGACTTATCTGATGTTAATTGATATAATAAGGTTAAGTTTAATAGAGGATTACTAATGATTAAAGTTAACCATCTGCCTAACACATTTTGGAACAGAGCCGTAAAAGAGAAGATAGAAAAGGTCTGCCAGCAGAATGATGTTGTTTTTATGGCATTATTCGGTTCATTCGCTAAAGGCAAACAAACCCCAAAAAGCGACATTGACATCCTGATAAGGTTTGATTCCTCACGGGAAAAGAGTTTGTTGGATTTAATTCATACCGAGAACGAAATGCGCAAGGTCTTTAAGAGAAGAGTGGAATTACTGAGCCAGGAAAGCATCAGCCCTTATCTGAGAAATGAAATCTTAAGGTCAATGAAGGTTGTCTATGAAAAAAGATAATCTCTATTTACGGCAGATGATTCTGCCCAGAAGTATCAGGGGATAGAAAATATAATATTTTGGTAGTTTAATTAAACTCGCGGTTCTCTCTTGACATTAGCGCTTAAAAATATTATACTAACGATATGAAAGAAACAAGACCAAAAACAAGATTATATATCGAGACAACTATCCCGAACTATATTTTTAACGAATCTATCCCTGACAAACAAGATGCGGCAAAAAGATTGTTTTCGTTGATTCGCCAAGGAGTTTTCGATTCCTTTGTATCATCTATTACTATTGGCGAAATCAGCAAATCACCGGAACCGAAACGGTCAAAAATGATTGAAGTCATTCAAAATATTACGGTTTTAGAGCCAACGCCGAAATG
>Ga0315284_10006994_pt1 | contig 16089 bp, 22 predicted proteins | sample YL17G09_16_MG_FD_203696 | JGI IMG/M metagenome (GOLD analysis project Ga0315284, IMG submission 203696) | Sediment microbial communities from Yellowstone Lake, YNP, Wyoming, USA - YL17G09_16 | ecosystem: Environmental > Aquatic > Freshwater > Lake > Sediment | place: USA: Wyoming | collected... | reverse complement strand
CAACAACCAACCACACCAAACATGCGAACGATTAAATTGATTACAATTGATCCAGAAAGAAAATAGATAACCGACAATAAAAATTAAAAAATTGAAAACATATTTGTCTCCATTGATATCATCCAATCATCCAAAGATGAATCCAATTCTCTTCTTCTCCATGCTAATTGGCGCCCTGTACATCTCCAGTGGTTCTACCACCGAAATCTGCCCCGCGATCCATAAAGGATCTCAGATCACGATGGTCACAAACACTCAAACTCGACCCTATTCCAAAGTTGTTATGTACGAACATGTGATTGGATATTGCAACATAGAGGAAACAAAATATGGATATGACAAGAACACGAACATGATTCAAGAATGGATCAAAGCCAACCCGAACAAACCCGTGTATCACACCTACTGGGGAACATTGTCATTTGACTCCCTTATTGGCATGTATGTCCTTCATGGAATGATTGTCGTGTTTGTAGTGCTAATCTGGTCGGCCATTCAGGACGAACAAAAGAGACGATAAAATCTGAATCATATAAGAGTACATCATAAAAATGTATTTTTATTGACACAAAGGAAATCCTTATATGCCTCAGGATAGGTGGAGGGATTAAGACCTTGAGCGCGAATCTGAATACGATCCAACAAGCTTTTGATTGGAATATAGGGGCAAATACCATATAATGCTCCATTGCCCACAGAGATAATCATACGCGTGGAAAGCAGCTCGCTTTCATGCTCGCCACGCCATCCTCGCGCAACTCCATAGGCTACCCATCCACCCCACAATCGATAGAGCGACATATGATACTATATTGCATTATGTTTATGCTCCTCTGATTAAACACCAAAGACATGAATGCTAATATCATACATAAAATTGATAATGTACTGATATCAGTATAAATAGCAGATGAATCTAATCTTATTCTCCCTAATGTTCGCGACCATGTGTATCTCCTGTCGTTCTACCATGGAATCTTGTCCCGTGATCCATAAAAGTTCTCAGCTTACGATTAATCAACACGTTGTCATGTATGCACATGTCATTGGATATTGCAGTGTGGAGGAAAAAATATATGGACCCGACACAAACATCGTCCAAGATTGGATCAAAGCCAATCCAAATAAGCCCGTGTATCATACCATCTGGGGGACATTCTCGTTTGAATCCCTTATTGGTATATATTTCATTCATTTCGCGATTGGTACCTTTGTACTTGCGTGCTGGTTATTGATTCTGGATGAAGTGGAGCGAACTCGAAAGAGACAATCAATCATTACACTTTCCCAATCTGAATCATACACGGCGGCACATACTTCGAAATCCCCTTAATATACTTGATGACCCCTTTCTTTACAACTGCCGTGTCTTTCACAATTGACATAATATTAGAGCGAATGGTGTCCTTTGTGAGCTTATGATAATTCCCCAATAAATCCACGAGTTCTCGCACTTCAATCTCGCCACCAGGCGAGCATACCCGCATCACCGATTTGATCCAGGTTATCTCTTTTTCTTCGCCCGTTTCGCGAAAGACATCCTCAGGAATCACGAGCGGGCCCGACGCGATTTCCTCCGTGTTGCGCGCCTTCTTCAAGAGGCGATCCAGACGATCCTCGGATTCATCCAGCAAATCCGCCGTCCATCGCCCCATTTCGTCCAGGTGCGCCTTGTGACGCCGCCACTCTGTGCGGCGCTTCGCGAGTTCCTCAATCGCCTTCTCCAATTCGCGCACGATTTCCACACGATCGAATCCCTGTCGCTCCTCGCGATGATACTCCCACCAAATACGAAAGAGCGACTGGAGCATCGCGAACACTTTGTACTCATCCTCTCCACAGAATTCTTCAAAGCGATTGATGTAAATCATCATCTTATCATTGTCAAACTCTGTGATAAGCGGCCCGCTCGCACTCTTTCCGAAAATGTCTGTACTGCGACTAATCATAACACCGATCTTCGCCTGCGGGTTCTCTTTCAAGTCACGGAGAAACTTATCCACTTCCGCCTTTGGTACAACTGCGCTGTAATTTTTGAGTTCCCACATGACGACTGCACCCTCCATTTCCATCGAAAAATCCATTTCATGCCCCGCGCCCAAATGCGTCTGATGAAGCTTGAACCCGCGACAGAGCCCATAGTTCCGTTTCAACTTCTCGCCAAATTGCTCTTCGTAGTCTGAGCCCTTTGTTTTCACATTCGCCGAGCGTTTTCCGAGCGACGAGGACAGCTTGGTGATTTCCTCGGATTGCCGCATAATACTCTCTTGAAGGCGGTGATAGGCTGCCTCCATTTTTACGAGCTGATCCTCCTTGGAAGAGACTACTTTTTGCATGAGTTCCTCGGTGCGCTGAACGGCATCGTGAATGTCCTTGTCGCGGCTCTCTTCTAGTACGCGACGACGGGCCTCAAGCGCCTCATGTCGCACCGTCAAGATCTCGTGATCCTTCCGCAACAGCCGAATTTTCTCCTCGGATTCCTTGGTGCATGCCTCGCGCTCCATGTTCTGTACGCCGCGCATTTTGTCGAGGTAGTCGGCACTAATCCGATCCTTCTCTGCCACGATCGCCTGTAGATCCTCGCCGAGTTTTGACAGTTTTTCATTGTAGGTCACATGGATACGCTGGATCTCACCATCCTTAGCCTCCGTCACCTTTCGAATATCATCACTGGAGCGACGGGTCTTAATGGATTGCTGAATGGATGCGCCGATAAAGAGGGCTTCTTCGATTTCCTCTGTAGATCCACGGCTATAAACAGCAGGTAGTTCAAATTCTTGGCGTACATGAAAGTTAATCTGTTTGGTGTTCATTTGGCGAACCACACGGTTCATCTTATCTATGTTACGCGATCATTGTTTATATCCTATATAAATAAATTTGATGGATTCTTATTACGAATACATAGATAAGATGAACCATCAGTGTGAAATCTGTCAGCATGTCTTTTCGCAGAAGGCGGGGCTAACCGCGCATCGAAATCGAAAGCGTCCGTGCAAAGCAGTCTCGCAATCGGTAAAAGCAGTAGAAGCGGCAACTATAGCGCCTGTTGCTGCTGCGGTTCCTATTGCGGTTCCCATTACTGCAGTTCCCAAAACAATTCCCCTCGATTGGATCAATCAAGTCCAGCTCGGTGACTGCATCGCATATATGAAACAACTCCCCGCCAATTCCATCGACATGGTCTGCACAGATCCCCCCTATTTCCTGGACGGGCTCGGCAGCGACTGGAACAAAGAGAGTCTCGACCAAAAGGGTTCCTCCTCGCGCGTAGGGAATCTGCCAAAGGGCATGAAGTTTGACCGAAACCAATCCAAAAAGTTCCACGCGTTTTACACACAGGTTTCTGCAGAGATCTTTCGCGTATTGAAGCCAGGTGGAGCCTTTCTCTCTTTCAGCAGCCCGCGGCTCTATCATTCGATGGCATGGGCGATGGAAGAGGCGGGCTTTGAAATCCGTGACATGCTCGGCTGGATTTATACCCAGGCACAAGTCAAGGCATTCTCACAGGATCATATTATTGATAAGGACAAGACCAAAACCGACGAAGAAAAAGCAGCACTCAAGGAACTCTGCAAGGACTGGAAGACGCCACAGCTGAAGCCTGCGATTGAGCCGATCTGTCTGGCCGTGAAGCCAATTGAGGGGCGCTACATTGATAATTTCGAGAAATATGGAACGGGCCTCATGAATACATCCGAGGAAACGAAAGTAGGAGACGATTACTTTCCATCCAACATTATCGTAACAGAGCCCGTTGGCAACCTTGAAAAGGTGTTCCTGGTTTCCAAGCCGAGCAAGGCGGAGAAGGGAACCTACAATACACATCTCTCGGTTAAACCCGTTGCTCTCATTCAACATCTCATGACGCTCTTTACCAAAGAAGGCGCTCTTATTCTGGACCCGTTCATGGGGAGCGGAACCACAGCTCTTGCGTGCATCGAATCCAACCGCCGCTATATGGGATTCGACATCAATGAGGAGTACATAAAAATAACGGAACGGCGGATCAAGGAGCTCAAGTAAACTTCCGCTTGAGTGCTTCAAACATTATTTTTTGTTCAGCTTCGGTGTAGTATTCATTCATTTTGGAGGATACCTCCTCTCCCGTCGGCCACATGCGATGAAAGAGAGGATCCCACTTGAAACGGTTGCGATATTTCCCTTGCAGAGGCGGCTGATACGCCAGATTCTGTTCGGATGCGTCGGCAATGGTGGGATCCAAGTGCCCGAGTTGCCATTCCTCGTTGGGGACATCCACCAGATTCTTTTTCCACCAGTTCTTGACAAAGTCGATGTGTTCGTTTCGATCGCCCTGAATGGAGCAGTGGGCGCGTTTATCGATGTCAGTGGTGTCCTCTTCAAAGGGATAGGTGAGGCAGTAATAGCCGCGCAGTTTGATGCGTTTGAGACCGATGGTTTTGTTGAAGGGTTGGATGGAGTCGCGGGTGGTCTCGCCGAGTTGCGGGCCGATCTGATCGAAGAAGGCGGTGGCTTCCGTGCGAGTGATGTATTGTTTTCCGCAGATGGCAGGTTGCCCCATAAGGGCGTAGGCTTGGCCGCGAAGAGTGCGAATGCCAGGCAGTTTGATCTTGGGGTGTTCGGCGCAGAAGGCCAGTAACTCGGCGGGATAGTCGGCAAAGGGCGCCGCGTACTGCGCGATGGGAACGAGAGAGGGAGAGGCGTCCATAGCGCAAGCAACAGCAGCACAAGCGACACGCGGTTTAGGGATCAGTGCAGACATGGTTGATAAAAAATAGAATAGAATGTTTTTCAATTTTTTATTTGGAAATGGTTGTAAACTTATCACAGCCCACTGCATGGCGAAGAGTAGGAATGGTCTTCTTTTTCCAGTCGTTTCCTGTTGCTTTTTCTGACATGATGTACATGTCGCCTGGATCCAAGGGGACAATGATCTGATCGCCAACTGGGTCGCCCTTATGATACCATTGGTAGTGCATTGGCATTGAAGCATGACCAACACGCACACCAATCACCTTTTTCCTTTCGCTGTCTCCATGGAATCCAATACCACATTTCGTCGTATCGTAATAGTAATTTGACTCCACTTTTAGATTTGCCGCCTTCGGACCAAACAGCCCTACGATCTGATCCATCAGCGATTTCATGACGGGAACCTCAGTATATCCCACAATCCGACCCTTGCCCGCCTCGTAATCGGGCTCGCGACTGTTCTCGTCGAAACATAGGTTCCACCGAGCGTGTTTATTGACGACGCGTCCATACATAAACGCCTGCTTATCATACATCAGGCCTTTCTGTTCAGCAAACATGGAGAGTTGTGTCTTTCCGTCCAGAAATAAATCCACACCCTGATGTAGCACAAGTACATAGGCGGCGGGCTGATCACCCGCAGAAAGCGTCACTAGCTCACAGACTACGCCACGCGCCTCCATTGTACGCTGGATGGCTTGGAGGTCGTCGAGTTGAAACCCCTGGCCCGCAGCAACCATTTGACCGATTTGCTCCATCCCTACATGATTTTCGGCCATATCACCGAAGGTGAGGGTAATCAGCTCGTTGCGCGGGGCGACGCGGGGCTTGGGAATACGGATGGACATGGTGTTGGTATCTAACATAAAATGATTCGAATTCAATTTTATTTTCATATTATAGTATGACAACTGCACTACGACTTGTTAAAATACTAGATGCTGGATTTTTATCAAGCATCTATTTACTTATTTCAGTGTCAGTCGCCAACAAACTTAATTATTATTTTGAAGGGCTTAATGAAAAGAAGGAGCATAAAAAAACATTTCTACGACGGACCTTGGAATTGCTTGGAATCACATGGCTACTGGTTGCAATCATATATGTCATTCAATGTCTGGTAGAGTTCATACCTTCTCCCTTTCATGCGTTAGCAGGGTTCAATCATTATCCCCCAAAGGAGATACAATATACAGGTGTATTTATCTTTATTTTGGTATTTTTACAGACACACTATCGAGAGAGATTAGTAGCATATGAGAATGATATCTAACGAAGTGATTTTTTACGATCTTCGAATAATAGAGTGGCTGAAAACAGAATGACTGTCAAGAGAATATAGATGAGTTTATAGCGTAATGTATGGTGAGAGTGATAGATAGATATGATAGAAATGAAAATGAGAGGAAACAGCAGGTAGCTATTGAAAAATTCAACCGCAACTTCTAGTCCGAGCCATTTGATGAGATTCATCCTACTCATTTCATTTATTTTGTCGGGCAGAAGAAATGAATCCCATCGATGAATTTAGAAGCGCATTTTTTCAGAAAGTAATCGATCAGGAAAAGGAGCAAGAGAGGTTAGAAAAAGAAATGCAATCCAAATGTTTTCATTTGTATAATATCATCGATGAAACATTTTCCAATACGCACCAGCAGCGAACCTGCTCAAAATGCGGGCATTCATTAATCAAACGGATCAATGTATGGGAAGGAAGCAAGAGATGTATCATTGCGTAATTCATTGATAGAGAAAATAATGTACGGTATGTATAATGTTGGATTGGCTACTTGAATTATTTCAGCCTATTTTGACGGCGATCATGTCGCTGTTGGTGTGGTTGGGTCTTGTCTCGCCTCATAAGAATGTATCAATTAGCGAAGCATCCATTAGCGAAGCATCAGTTGTATCAGAACATGTGCTACCAGAAAGTGAGCAGTATGGAGCGTCCCTCTTAGAAAAACCATCAGAGGAATTGCCTGCTCCGTCAAATGAGTGATATAAATTTGATAACATAAAGTCCATTATCAAATGCATCACAAAATGAATCAATCAAACGAATATCTGTCTGAATTTCCAAAATTAAGTCACATGTTCTTATACAAAGGCGATGAGCTTGTCGACTTCCTTACCAACTTCTTGGGACAAATGAGGGCATTTCTGAAAGAGGTAGATTATTATAAAGAAAAGCTTTTGATGAACCAATTCTATGAAAAAAATGGGTTTGCCGCAGACGATGACGATGCCAAGCGCGCCCTGATTGATGAGTGCTGTCAGGAAATATCAATTTGTTGCCCAACTACCGATCATGAACGAAATGAGATCATTCAAATGAGTAAACCGTCTGAGTGGAGGGATATGATGCGAATTGGATGGCAACCGATGTATTAATTAGAGAACCCCCGCTATTTTTAATACAAATGACTTAAGCAATCCGAGTCTATAAATAAAGTACATGCAAATCATACTTGCCTCTCGACTATTATCGGTATGGATGGTTTGCATCGGAACACTAATGGGCGTACTCATTTCGCGTGAAAAGTCGAGTGATAATACATTTTATCGATTTGGTCCTCATTCTGATTTTGTTATCTTAGGAATTCATATTGATACATTTGATAAATACCTATTGGTATTATTGTACTGTGCTTGTAATACCGCCATGCGTAATATCCGTAACGATATCATTTTACCTTGGGTTACACTTACCGTTTTTGATACATCACCTGAGGCCATGGATCGAAAACTAACATTAAGTCATAAAATGGCCTATGAGATTTCGAATGTTTCAGCAATATATGGGTGGTTTGACTGGTTCATTTATATCAATCTTCTTCTTTCTCAGGTGGATATGGTTCTCATTGAAATAGGGATGGATATTGTTGCAACAAGTTTAATTACCTACATGTATTTGAATCCAGCTACATAAAAAAATGTGTTGGTTACTCGCAGAGTGCGAAGAGAGCCTCGAGCATCTTTCTTTTTTGTTCGGCTTTCTGGCTGACGAGCTCGTCAATGTTAATCGTGGAGTCTGCTTCTGCGTCCAGACGCAAGTGATAAATCTGTACCACTTTCGTCTGTCCGATTCGCACCGCGCGTGCAATGGCCTGATCCATCAGTGCTGCTGTCCACCAGGGACTGACAAAGATGATGCGATCGTATTCTTGGAGATTGAGCCCTACGCCGCCCGCCTGGAGCTGGAGTAATAGGACAGTGGGCTTTATTGTTTTCTTGGAGCGATCCAATACCTTTATCCGTTGTGCCTGATTCAAGCCACCGTGATAGGATAAGATATGATCCTCATCGATCAGCTCCTGGGTTACTAAGAAGTCGTGAATGAGTTCCATCTCGTCATGAAACTGACAGAAGACGATGTACTTATGCACGGACTCGTCTTCTATCCGCTGGTCTGACTCTATAATCTCTTTGATGCGCTCCATCTTGGTGCTGGGAAGTGACCAGTCTGGGCGTGAATAGGTCCGATCTTCGCGGCGCTTCGCATTGATATAGACTTGTGGATGAACAGAGATCTGCCGCAACCGTAATAACAAGAGGAAGGACTGATTGTCGAGAAGATCGCTGGAGTACTTGGCAATCATGGATTCAGTTGCACCCTGTACTCCATGATAGAACTCTTCCTCTTGAGGCGTCTTGAAAGGCAGAATATTGGACTCAATCATGGGAATGGGCGGTGCTCCCCTAATGCTACTCCTCAGAGAATCAAGGGAGCGGTGGATAAGGATGTGAGGAAGGAGAGCGTCAAAGTGTTTGTCCCAGGTCCATAGCAAGGACACGGGAACACCGATGAATCCCATGAGGCTAACGACATCTTTCTTGGAATTGACGAGGGGTGTGCCCGTGATCGCCCAGCGAATCGGCGCAACCATCTTTCGTAGGCGATAGGCCAGCGTGCCGTCCCCGTTGCGGATCTTGTGTGCCTCGTCGAGCACAATGCGATCCCATGGTCGCTTGAAGAGGACCATATTGTGATATATCTTTTCGTAGTTGGTGATATAGACCATGGGGCGGCACTTCATGAAGTGCATGGGGAAGGGGTCGGATACATTCGTGCGATACCAGGAGGAGCGATCCGCTTCATAGACGATCATCCCCGCTTTTTTGCAGATATCGACCCAGGTGCTAATCATCGCAAGAGGTGCCAAGAGTAGGGTGGAGCGAACACGGTTGTTTGCGATGGTTGCCACCATCTGAATCGTCTTACCGAGTCCCATGTCGTCGCATTGGAATCCGCCGCGAACGGTGACCATTCCTTTCTTATCGCGGGTAGGAGCCTCTGTTCCATTGCGCTCTTTGTCGAGCATCCAGTCAATACCGATCGTTTGATGCTCGAAATAGGTAAACCCATTCCATAATGGGAGATGTGGTAGGGAATGTGGAACAGACATGGATCACTGTGTTTGATAAAAAATAAGGAGATATCCTTATCAATTTTTTATATGAGTAATCGTCACATCATGAGTCAGTCCATCCAATACACATCAGCATGATACAGAGGAAGCTGTTGCGGAGCAGGTGGAGGAATAGCAGCAGCGAACACCACCTCCGCCGAAGGCGGATCAATACTACACACGGGGTCATCGACGAACCAGTCGTCCAGAGAATAGCACCGAACAGAATAGATGCTCTTTTCTTGAAAGTCATAGGCATGCACCAGGACAAAGACGGAATAGTCCGAATAAGGGATGATGTCAAGGACATCGCTGACAAGAGACAGTTTGTGCGGTGTATCTACGATATCCCCCACAGGATGAAGGTGTGACTCGTGTGCCCGCAGGTATTCGCAGAGCGTATTACGATGAAAGGCGTGTAACTGCTCGCCCATTTGAAGGAGGATGTGGTAGCTGGATTGGCGGAGAAACTCTGCTGCATTGACATCCTCGTAGGCAATGACATCGAATGCGGTGGTATCACTCAGATAATCGACAGATTGACGCATGTCTTGCGCCACCAAGATATGGCAGGGAACTTCGGCAAGGATAAAGCCGCGATCTCTGTATTTTTGAATGCGCGCCTCTTCGCGCGCACCGATCACATCCGTATGAAAGTGCATGTCTTTGCGGCGAGTGGAGCTCGGCAGATGAGTCTTGAAGCAATTCTCCGCAACATCCCACCAAGTCTTGCAGATGCTCAGATCAAAGTGTACTTGGATGTAGAGGAGAAGGTCGGGTTGATTCACCACGATGATTTGGATTTCCTTGTCCTGTTTGACGAAAGAGAGAATGGTGACGATGTTGTGTAGTTGATCGTAGTCTTCGTTGTTTTGGGGCTCGAACTTGGTCGTCAGATTATAACCATGATGGATCAAGAAGAGAGACATGCTGTTCATGGTGGCAGGACGGCGTTGGGATCCATCTCTGGAGATCAGTTCGATGGTGCAACGGACCCAGATGTCGAGATCGCCAGGGACGAATCCAGGATCGATGCCTTCTTGTTGGAGGTAGAGCGCAAGCGCCGCACTTCCTGCCACCAAGGACTCTGTCTCGGCCATGATCTCGCGGAAAGCATGGAAGGGAAGCCCGTACGATTCGATAAAGGACTCCATGGATGCTATTAAAAAGAACGGTTGTTCTTTTCAATTTTTGTTTTATTATTTTATCATTTTTGTAATGTGTGTAATGTTTGCGCTATGATGTGTGTAGGTATTCGGATGGCAATCAGACGGCGATTAGACGGCAATTAGACGGCAATTAGAAGGCTGTAAGCAGGAAGGGCAGCACGGGAACCTCGCCCTGTACGAGGGAGGCGCCTGCAGCGGTGGGGTGACCCTTGAAGATGGTGCCCTCGGTCACATTGAATCCGTGCGTGCGCGCGGAATAGACGATGACGGACTTCTCCGTCTCCATCTCGCCCTTTGTGAGGAAGGTCTTCTTGCGGTAGTTGATGAAGACATCCACGCCAGGATAGTTGGTAAAGACCATGTGAGAGGCCTCCGTGGTGTCAAAGGTGATGGTCGTGTTGTCGATGATGTAGCAGTTGAGGCCAAGCCAGGCATTCGGCAGCTGCCACTCTGCGACATGGTCGAATCCAAGGGTCAGAAAGGTGCCCTTGGTAAGGATCTGGCACAAGTGCTTGTCCTTCAGATCGAGAATCGGCTTTCCCAGGAGCACCATCTGCTGGTATCCCGCGGGCGTACTCATGGCGGCAATCCACTGAGTCGTCTCCTCGATGACGGGCTTCATGTTGCGTTTGTTCTGAATAGGTTTGTGCGCGATGCCCGTCAGGACCTCGCGAATGCAGCGATCCTCATAGGTGGGGCTGTCCCAGCGATCCACGCGGTCGATGATGTGAAGCCAGTAGGGCGCCTCCTCTTGCGGGAAGAAGTGGCGAAAGGTGAGCATGGCCGCGCAGCACTCGGTGTGGATGGTTCCCGCGGGCCAGTGGCTGCAGGAGGTCGCGTGGTGATCGATGCAGTTCACGGAGAGAGCGCCGACCCAGGTGGCGCGCACCGCCTCATCAAAGCTGATATCGACCAGAAGGATGTGGGCATTCACCATCTCTTTGAGGGCAGGCAGGCCCGCGCCCGTGGGCGCCGTCGGATACATTTTGATGTCGCTGACACCCTGGCGAGTCAGCGCGAGATGAGCGAAGTAAGCGGCGAACCAGCCGTCGATGCAGTTGCCGTGGAAGATGATCTTGTACGAAGTCTGCGAAGCGTGCGACATGATTGGAATGGAGGGTTGATATAAAAATAGGAAATTCAATTTTCAATTTTTTATAGTCGATAGATTATGGATGATTTCCTGCCAAACAAGCGAGACATTTTGCAGTGATGGCGGGAGGTTTGATTCGCTTGAACACGGAAAGTTCGATCATCGAATGTTCCCTTTTCGGAATCTCCATTATCATTCCTGATATAAACATGGATCGCATGATTTTCTCCTGGGCTTTGAATGATTCCGAATAGGAAATGGGGATCATCGCTGACATCCTATCATTCGTCCGCAAATTCAATTTTATCAAATCATTATTTCAATATAAAGTCATGAAGGAGAGACGGCACGGATAACAGCTCGTACTTTTGAACGGGATAATGGACACGGCGTCTAAGAAAGGAGATCACAGTATCAGACGGATGACGGACACGGGAGTCCTGGAGAATGTCATCCACGATCTCATCGATATAGACCATTTCATTGACGGTAAGTTCAACAGGGAAGAAGGCCATGGCTGACTGTTTTTCAAGGACACTGCATTTCAATTTTTCTAAAGGGTCACGGTGTGGCGGAATAATATTCACTATAAAGGCTATGAACGGAGTAATAGATTTTACCGCCGCACACAGCATGAACAGGGTTAATTTCCTCCCATGATTTGAGGAGAGGACGATTGAGATCCATAAACTCCAGCCCTTCAAAGTACAAGGTAAGGGTTTTCCATGGGACCGTGATCCACTGCTCTGCATGCCTGCACTTGAATCTGGGATGGGCGTCAAACGAGATATGCACTGTCAATTGAGTGTACAGTTTTCCGTCTTGCGGATCGTGTACATAGTGCTCCTCGGCCCACCCACCAGACTCCATAAACTGGATCGCATGACCATTGTATTGAAAGGAGAATGGATTGGGCTCTTCATGGAGATTATCTTCGTTGCGCAATTCAATAATGGGAAACAGGCTGGGCTGAAAAGTTGGACGAGATTGGTACATGCTTGGAAGGTTGATAAAGAAGAAAGAGACAAGATTTTCAATTTTTAAAAAGAAATCGTAGCACCTTCTATCTATTTCTTTTATATTTTTGTTTATGATTTTCTAAATATTAGAGGATGCGCTCCCACATGGTAGAGATTGGCTTCCAGATAAAATCGACAATCGACCCTTTTGGCAGCAGAATCAGGTTACTGCATGGACCACCAATATGCTGCCGCACGATGGTTGGTAAATCTTCGATCATACGATGAGTGATCTCAAAGTGCTTCCAGCGGTTGGGTTGATCCACGCGAAGTATCACATAGGAGATTGCCTCGGTCTCATCAGGAAAACTCAGATTGGTAAGATAGCAGAACAAACTACCAATCTCTGCGGCTGCAGCCGCGCGTGCCACGAGTTCCCATCGCATCATGTTGGGCGTGCGTGAAAGAGTATTAGGGCCATCAGGAATGGAGATTCCATATTTCTTCTTCATCATTGCCTGATATTTCTCTTTCTCTGTCTGCATCATGGGAGAAAGGATGCTGACCATGGTAGGAATTGACTCGGAGCATAGGATATTCTCGTGGATCTCCAATTCGCGCAAGATCAGAAGCTCCTCTTCCTCATCTGTGGTTCGGTTTGTACATGACTCAAGTTTCTTGCGGCGGGCTATACGCCTTTTCAGATACTCTATCGCTGCTGCTTCACAATTCTTAAAAGCTTCTTTGATTTCAGTTCTTTTGGATTGCGCAGCGTCGGCTTGCGCAGTTTCAGTCTGCGTCGTTTCAGTTTGCGTGGATTTGATTGTTGTAGAATTTGCATAACGATGGAGAAGGAAGATACCACCGCCAAAGATAAGGGCGAATGTGACAAACAGACTGATCGTTTCGATAGAAAGCATGGCTGATTTGTATTGGATTGAAAATGATTTCAATTTTTAAAAAAGAAAATGGTAGTGGCTCCTACTCATTTTCTTTTTTCTATTTTCTATTTTCTATTTTCTGAATGTATGATCTTAGAGAGCGCGTCCCCACTTTTTAGAGATCGGTCTCCAGACAAACTCGACAATCGGTCCCTTGGGAGGAAGGATCAGCTCGCCGCACGGGCCGTCAATGTGTTTCTGAACGATGGATGACAGATTCTCTGTGGTACGATGGGCAATCTCAAAGTGCTTCCAGCGATTGGGCTGATCCGCGCGAACAATCACATAGGAGGTCGCCAATGTCTCGTCAGGAAAGTTGAGATAGGTGAGATAGCAGAACAGGCTACCCGTCTCAGCCGCCGCCGCCGCGCGCGCCGTGACTTCCCATCGCATCATGTTCGGCATGCGAGACAGTGTGAGCGGCGGCCCAGGAGGGCAGAATCCGTATTGTTTTTCCATCATGGCGCGAAACTTCTCTCGCTCCTCCTGTATGATGGGGGAAGCGATGGCGATCATCTCGGGTATCGGTTGGGCGCTCAGTGTTTGTCGGTGGATTTCCTTTTTGCGCAGAATCAGAAGATCCTCTTCTGATTTCGCATCGCGACGGAAGAGGAAGAGGATGACGCCGCCGCCGAGAATAAGGAGGATCGTGACGAAGAGTTGATTGAATTCGGAGGGATGCATGGATGGTTGGTTGGTTTATTTTGATAGAAATATATTTTCAATTTTTTTATGATACATTTTCCATTTTGAAAGGCACCTGATTGCCATCAGGATGGTGTTTTGGGAACACCGCGATTTTGTAGGTCCAGTGGTCCCCTCCAAACACATTTCCGAATCGAGCAACAATAATGGATCCATTCCCATCATCGTACTCCTCCTCCAAGTAGCAATAGAAGATGCCCCTCTCCAGATGACGCAATCCCTCCTGCCTTTCGATTTCCAAATGGCGCTGGCTTGAAATATACTCGCGAAGACCCCTCTGTCGCAAGCGAGGCAACTTCTTGATATTAGGATGAACCTCCATGATCTGAAGGGTTGTTGGATAGATGGGCTGACGCTCATTTCGCGGCACGCGGCGGCGCGTGCTCACAAGGGTAGGATCGGCGTGATCCCAGTTGAATGGAATGTCATCGGATGCCATGGTTGGCTTCTTTTCTGTAAAAATAATTTTCAATTTTTCTTATTGGTTGGCTGTTAGATATTCGGGAGTCATTTGATAGGCGTATGGCGCTGGTACATATGGATTCAGATCACGCACACGAATGTCGTATCGATGAATGCGAATGCCAGAAACGACAATATTTCGTTCGCCAATAAAGTGCTCGCAGTTGAGGTCAGGAAGAGGAGGGACCATTTCCAGAACAAGGTGGGTGCAGACATAGTCGCCCTCCAATGGGTAGGTCTTGTGAAGCTCGGCAAGGTTGGGAAGATAATCCGTCTTAATCCTGGCAATCTGCTCGCCATATTCCTTCAGAAAGATGATCTCCTCTTTTCCGCCGTCGCCATCCATGTGGCGTACAATCATGAGACGGCCTGCGTCGATATACGCTTGGAGAATGTAGCGAAGTGTGGCAATCTTCTCCATGGTTGTCTTCTTTTCTGTCAAATTCATTTTCAATTTTTTCTAAACGGCACACTCTGTAAAAAAAGAGCGGTTACACTCCTTTTTTATTTTATTTTTTTCAGATGTTTGTAAAGATTATCGTTACGCGCGAAGAACCATCTTGCTCAGATCAAAGTTCGCGGCATTGGTGTGGAACCAGGTGAGAATGTCGAGAAGAGACGCCCACACCTCATCGTGATTCGGGAGCGGAACGCCATTGGAGACGCCGTCCTCCAACGCAGGCAACTTCTGACCGCTCTGTGCGCCCATGATGGTATAGCCGTATCCCATGACATGAGAGATGGCGGCATGGCGGATCTTGGCGGCTTCGACGACCACCGTGCCATCCTCCGTTGTCGCCGTCTTTTGTGCAGTAAGCACATAGGAGATGGCGAAGCACTCGACCAGTTTGGTGCTCTCAATGGAGGAAAGGCGGAACACGCCCGTTCCCACAGGTTTGTCGGCGAGATAGGCGATGGCGGCGAGGCGCTGCTCAGAGGCATCGCCCGCAAAGGTCATGTTGATGCCTGTGTCACCCATCTTGAGATAGCATTGCATCCAGGCGTGTCCCACAGGATATTTCTGTTGGAAGCTCTTGCAGTCCTGAAGGAAGATGGGAAACAGCTCTTGGACCTGATCGCTGGCAAGAGCCATGCCGAGTTCTTGATGATAGTTGGCGTATTCCGCCCGTTTTTTGAGAGGGTTGATGCCGAGTGGCTGATTGGTGAGCGGATGGGTGGGACGCGCCTTGAACCACTCGATGAGCGCGTCGGCGCGGATAAAGCTCATTCCTACGATGATGTTGTTCTGGCCAAACTTGGCGACGGTGATGGCCTTCTTGTTTGAGGCATCCTCAGTCGTAATCGGCTCGTACAGAATGGGATCGTTGAGCTCGCCGCCGTTCGCCTGTTGCTCGGTCTGGAGAAGGGATTTGCGATAATCCGCGTAAGCGGCCAGCGCGCCCATGGGAGTGCGCGCCACTTCGGTGGTCTGCGCAAAGTGGACTCTCTGTTCTTCGAACAGAGCATGCTGTTCCGTTTCCAACGGAACATGGACAGCGGATTGGAAAGCGGAAGTAGAAGTGGACATGGATGGAAGGGGTGACTGATAGGGGGCCAAAATCTGTTTCAATTTTTTATCAAAAATCAAAGAGCAATTGCCCGTTGATTTTTGTGTGA
>Ga0315284_10006993_pt1 | contig 16094 bp, 16 predicted proteins | sample YL17G09_16_MG_FD_203696 | JGI IMG/M metagenome (GOLD analysis project Ga0315284, IMG submission 203696) | Sediment microbial communities from Yellowstone Lake, YNP, Wyoming, USA - YL17G09_16 | ecosystem: Environmental > Aquatic > Freshwater > Lake > Sediment | place: USA: Wyoming | collected... | reverse complement strand
CGCAGCAGCGGGACCAGTGCTCCTGCGGTGGAAATCAGGATGTCACGAATAAGTTTTTTATCGGCTGCCGAGGCGATATAGCCCTGCCTTAACCTGATGAGCGTGGCCTTCAGTTCCCGTTCGCACTGGAGGCGCACATCGGCTTTGGAAAAACCAAGCGATGCGAAAGGGTCGCTGCCGAAAACCGTCTCGTGAATCAGTTGAAAGTCCAGAAATTCGATACCGAAAACATCACGCGAGCGCTCTATATAGTCCGGCGTCATAATAAGCGGCGCCGAGAGCCTCTTTTTACTCATCGATTTTGCCATCTGAGCCATCGCATTGAGCGATGCCAAATCCTGCCTGCCGAGGACAAGAACGGTATTGATGTCACTTTTGCGGGGTACAAAATCCTCCGTCAGGCTGCTGCCGATAACCGTCATGCTTTGCAGGTTACCGCCCAGGGCCGCTATAAGCTTCTCGGCAAAGACCCTTACGGAACCGCGAATCTCGCCACGCAATGCTTCTAATTGCAGATTATTTTTGTCCTCAGACATTTTTTTACCCCTTGGTCCTTCAGAAACGGATTAAAACTGCAGCCAGTTTACAACATTTAACCAGCTATCACAACAGGGATATCAATTTGATATACCCTCTGGTGTAATACGTTGAACGGTTGCGGTTGCGCGACTCGTATCGGTTGCGTTGAACGGGATGTGTCTTTTAATACGCAGCCGTATGGCAATTGACGAAACGAGCAGCGCAACCGATAAGACGATATATGCAGTCATCTACAAAGCAAAATCACCCCCCAGCCCTCTATTTAGACAGCTATTTTGGTTTTTTATCGGCTGGTCCAATAAAAGATAAAGTTTTTTATCTTTCTTTGCCGAATAATAAGATTAAGGACTTAGCTGCTTTTTCAGTATTAAAACGACGGTTTTTGGTGGAGGCCAGGCTGGAGAAAACTATGAGGATTATTGCGGTTGTTAATCAAAAAGGCGGCTGCGGCAAAACAACGGTATCGATAAATCTGGCAAGTGCCCTTGCAAAACTCAACCAGCGAACATTGCTGGTTGACATGGACCCGCAGTCACACTGTGCTGTCGGTCTTGCCGTGCCCGAAGAACAGATAGAGCAAAGTATCTACGACGTCCTGATAAGCAAAAGCCGCAACGAGCCGGTAAAGCTGACGGAAATACTCTGGCAGATTAGCGACCGGCTGGATTTGGCCCCCGCCAGTATAGACCTGTCGGCATTCGAGCAGCAAATGGCCGGAGTCGTCGAACGGGAATGCTGTCTGAAAAATATCCTAAGCGAAGTAAGAAACGAATATGACTATGCAATAGTCGACTGCCCGCCCGCTGTGGGTTTGCTGACTTTCAATGCGTTAAGGGCAGCCACAGACGCTATCGTGCCTGTTGAAACCGGATACTTCGCACTGCACGGGCTCAGCAAACAGCTCGAAACCCTCAGTATCCTCTGCGAACGATGCAGCCAGCAGGTAAATGTCCGTGTGCTGGCCAGTATGTACGATAGAAGAACCAAGATGGCCAGGGAAATCCTTGCTGAACTGCGCAAGCACTTCGGCGATAAAATGTTCGAAACAACCGTTAATTTCAATACAAAGCTAAAGGAAGCTGCCAGTTTTGGGCAGCCTATCAACGAATATGACCCTACCAGCAAGGGCCGAAAGGACTTCCATGCATTGGCTCAAGAAGTTATCGACTCTCAGACCAGACAGCACCGCCGCGAGATGGTCAACTCCTTAGCCGGCCAGCTCGAGGCAATCAGCAGTACCGCCGATGAGCTTTTAGAGGCGGCAAGGCCTGCTATAAAAAAGACCATCCAGGAAACCTCCGTTGCCGAAGAACCCGTACGAACCAATATCGAGACCAGGCTTTGCGACTATTATGGCGTTAACAAGATAAATGATGCTGTCGTTTTTGTAACGCTGTATCCGCGAGCCAACAGTGTACAGATTGCCGGCGATTTTAATAACTGGCAGCCAGCGAAGACCCCTATGGAAAAAGTGGGTGAAAGCGGCGTATGGCAGACCGAGCTGAAGCTGCCGGCAGGCAGGTATCGCTATCGCCTGGTCGTGGACGGTCAATGGCAGCAGGACCCATACAACGAGCTGACGGAAGTAAATCCGTTCGGCGGCTTTAACTCAATCGTCGAGGTAACATAAAGGCGGAAAAAGCCCACATCCGGCACACCTGAAAAAATAAATTTTTTTTTATTCGTGATAAATACTCCGCGGAAGTATAATTTCCACTGCACAGGCAAAATTCACCAGCGGGCAACTGTCATATAAATTTACTGGCAGATCGAGAATGGATATTCGCAGCCCAACATTATGTGCGGTTTTAGCCTTTGTTATTATAGCTGGTATTCCTTTTCCAGCCCTTGCCACCCATATCCATACCTACGGCGGCAGCTTTAATCTACCCATTCTCGACAAAAGGTGGATGGCCGACGCGGTTATAGATGTCCCCGACCATCTGGTTATCTGCGATATTGATGTCGGCATCAGCCTGAAGCACACAAATGTTTTTGACTTGCAGATTTTTCTGCAAAGCCCCCGCGGGGTTTCTCGGCGTCTTAATATGTACAATCTGGATGAGTTCTTCAAGGGCACCGATTACATACAAACTATATTCGACGATGAAGCACTGATACCAATCGAGCAGGCTGGACCGCCTTTTACCGGCCGATTCAGACCAAGGGCCGGCGGCTCGCTGGATATCTTCGACGGCAGGGACGCTTTCGGCACCTGGCGACTGCGGATTTACGATGCATTTTATGCCGACACCGGCACCTTAGAGAACTTCGAACTTATAATAACGACCCCCGCCCCTGAACCGGCTACGGCAATGCTGCTTGTGCTCGGCACATGGTTAGCGACCCTATTGAAGCCCAACCGATGTCGACGGCAAAATGACCAGCACCGGCAGGAAGATGAATCATATCAAATCTTTTAAGTGATTTCTTAAATAATAGCGGCATTGGGACAGCACTACAGCACTTAGCATTATGGCAACGAAGGCGTTGAGTGAAACCTCATTTATCACGACATGTGCAACCTTTTAATTAGTAATAGACCGGCTGAGCTGGAAACAAAAAAGGCGAGGGATGAGTAGCCGGAGGGGCCAATTTACACATTTCCTCGCCAAGTTTATGAAATCCGTTCAGGGCTTTTGTATTGACCTTCCGTGGTCAGCCTCCATAACAGTCTATTTCTTTGGGCTTTTATATACCAAATTTTATGATATTCTCTGCGGCTGCACGGATGTTTTCCGGGCTTTCGAGCTGGCCGGACAATAAAAGCTGCTGTGCCTGCTGCACAGCCTTGGTATCAGTCTGGGGGATTTGTGTTGCCTGTTCGATAAAACCGGCATAATCGGTCTGCAGGGACGCATCTATCTGATTACCCGCAACAATCTCAGCAGAGCCGGCCTGTCCGGCTGATGATTTTTCGAAAAAATCCGAAATTTGATTGGTACTTATCTTATCTATCATTGCATTAGCGCCTTTTGAAAATCGTAAATCCGCAGTTCCATATTTCTTTTCGCACGTTTTTGACCAAACTTTAAGATTTTTTGCCAAATTTGCATTTTTTTTGCTAAGAGTTACCAGCCTTCTATGTTGAAAATTATACGTCCGGGGTCATCACTTTGGGACTGAAATGTTTCAGCTACCTCATAAACCACAAACTTGATAAATTTAAGCGAACTGATGGTTACCAGCTGTTCACGCAAAGGTGCGAAACCCGAACGCATCTGACGCCGGAAATAGCTCTTTATCCGCCGCTCGGTTACCTTGTCAGCAGTGTCCCAGATTTGCTCAAGAGCCCACAATAATTGCCCGTCCGTCAGGTCTATAAGTTTTAGTCGAAGACCAATAACCATATGAGGGTAAGGCTGGTATTCGGTAACAGTGCCGGTCAATACGGCATCACAGCTTAATGACTTGCGGATTGCACATAATTGCTCAAGAGTATACGTTGAGTCAAGGTCCAGCTGTAAGCTGCGCCAGGAGGGGGTTTTTTGACGGATGGCAGTCAAACCGAAAACCTGCTTTTTCTGCAATGCCTGAAAAAGCGCTTCGGTTACCTCTGCGGAAATCTGAGGATAACTCGAATCGTTGTCCAGCTCTACAAAAGCAACCTTGCCAATAGCGGACAAATCCTTTTCCGGATTCAGATAATAGTAGTTCGCTGGTGGTACATCAGTTCTATCGAAACCACAGCCCGATAAAACAGCCGCAAGCAAAAGGGCTGCCGGAAACAGCATAGTACGGGGTCCTTCTTTTGGCTGCCTTAACGTTAAGATTGTTCTAAAACTATTCATTTTGCTCACCTGAATTAGTCTCCATCGCATCAGAATCTGCATTCTGTATCTCGTCCGATTCGGTTTTAACCTCGCCGCCAAGCGTTTTAAGTATCTTCAGCAGCGCCTCCAGCTGTGCCTGGTCGGCATCGCGTATCTCATCACGAAAACCAATAATATCGGTCTTCCAATTGTTCAGTTCAATACGCATTTCAATGAGAAGGTCATTTGCCTCGGTTAATTCCTTTTGAGCCTGCTTTAATTGAGCCTTGTAGACGGCCAGTTCGTTTTCGAGACGACGATTTTCGGCAACGAGCGTTTGATTTTTTTGTCGTTCCGCAGCCAGCTCTTCGGAGATTCCGGCATATTTTTCAGACAATTCCAGGACAGACTCTACCACCGTTGGGCCTTTTGAGGCTGATTCCTGAAATCTGTTCGGCGATGCGGTGTTCAGGGATTGGCGTTCTGTAGAATTGGGTTTGAGAATGACCTCCACCTGTTCTCTGGGAAATTGGCAGCCAGCTAACAAAGATATCGGCATCAACAAAACCAGAAAAGTCGTAATCTTTTTGATAGATTTCATCGTACTTTGCTCCTACTATTGTGTTTGGTTGGGTTCATGGTCGGCAGACTGGACATCGGCGTATTCGCACCTTACCGATGTTTTTGTGCCACAGGAACAGGTTACTTCTATAACGGCAAACTGTGCATGGCTCTCCACAACACACACCTGCGGAGTAGTCGACGCTGTGCTTGTTCCCTTTATCTGACCAGCAGCAGTTTGTCCAGTCCCAATATCAAGATGGCAGCACCCTTCGAGTTTAACGTCAGCACTTTTTAAAATATGTCTTGCTGTTTTTACCATTTGCTATTTCTACCTTCTGCTTTTCCTGCCACCATAATTATAGTTGTCGGATCAGGCACAATAATCAATAGAACGCTGTTCCGCTTCATCTTCGGCAAGTTTTTTGCTGATGTCCTGCCGGTTAGCCGAGCCGTTTGGTTTCTGCCCGGATTTCTCCTTGCTATGCTTGCGTTTTCTTTCCTGACGGCGGTTTACAGGAGCCAAGCCTCCAATATTGTGCAGGCCATCCACGGGCTTTATTATGTTGTAATCATTATCTGCCATCATATCATTACCTCAATTTTACGGACAAATTAAACAGAGCACCTGCGTGCAGCTGGCTGACACGCGGCTCAGTAATTTCGAAGACTTCGGCTATCTGTTTCATCGTTAGTTGCTGCTGATAATAGAGCAGAATAATCTGCCGTTGTCTCTTGTCCAATTGCTGAATGGCTTCGGTTAATCTTTCTATAAGCTCGCCCTTTTCGAGTTGCTGGGCAGGAGTAGTTGTATCGGCTGCCGCTAAAAGATTGCCAAGCCCAGAGCCATCCTCTTCGGGACCGTCGATTGAGACAAAATGCCGGGTGCGGGCATCTTCGAAAATCTTATAAAGTTTATCAACAGGTATCTCAAGTTTTTCGGCTAACTCGGCATCAGTGGGTGCGGTACCGGTCTGCTCGGTAATCTCCATACTCAGCTGCATAGCCCTGTGAATCTGCCTGCCGATATTCGCAGGCACAAAAGACCAACCCCTCAGCTCATCGAGAACAGCTCCTTTGATCCTGATATAGGCGTAGGTTATAAACTCAGCCTGCCCAGAAGGGTCGTAGTCGCGAGCAGCTTTAACCAGGCCAACAGTACCTGCGGAGACCAAATCTTCGTATGATAGGGGCGGCTTGAGATATGTTACGGTACGCCGGACTATTTTATGAACCATAGGCAGATACAGGGCTATCTGCTCATCACTGAGCGGTTGTCTCTTTTGGCCGGCGTATGTGCGCCGGGCAACGGTTCGTAAATGCTCCGGGCCGGCCTTTATCCCAACGGATTTTGATTCGGAAATGTCTTTAATCTCAGCGGCCACTGCCTATGTCCTTTCGCTTATCCATCCGGCTTGCAATCATCGCATTGAGCACAATGGCATTTATTGCCTTAACAGCGCAAACGGATAATATATATACAATTACTGCCCCAGCCAGGGCCCTCTTACAGCAGGTAAACGGCGAAAGGCCACTGACCCAGCAGATTATACTCAGGCCGAAAAAACATATTACAGCAATGCTTACCGCTATTGACCGAACATGTAACGGCATATTAACCGCTCCTTTACATAGTGTTGTATCTATCTTCCACAACACGCATAATTACCAAACACCTACAAGCTGTTGCTCATTAGCTGCAGTCGAATCAGCCTGCTGAACAGATATTGTTTCTATGGGTTCCACTTCAGCGCCCAGCACAATTTCATCGTAGGCTACTACCTGCAGCGGCGGCACTGTTCTCGACAGCATCGCTGCCAAAGGCGCTCGTAATCTCGAATCACACAACAAAGCTACCTTGTCCCTGCCTTTTTCCATAGCTGTTTTCCAGACCTGTGCGATCTTTCTGCTTATATCCATTGCCATCTCGGTCGGTAAAGCCAGGTTTATTCCATCTGCTTCCTGCCGCAAAGTTGAACTCATTTGATGCTCCAGGGCAGGTTCCAGAGTTATGGCTGAAATTTTACCCGTCTCGTCCTGTAATTGGTCGGTAATCGTTCTGGCGAGGCTTTTGCGAACCAGTTCCGTTAAAGCAACGGGATTTTTGGTCTTTGGGGCGTTTTCTCCCAGCGATTCAAGAATGGTGCTTAACTCGCGAATAGGTATCCCATCTTTCAGAAGGTTTTTAAGCACACGCTGAAGTATCCCTACAGGGATCAGTTCACCAACAACTTCGCCGACCAATGACGGCTGAGTTTTGCGCAGTCGCTCGATAAGAAGCTGAACATCCTCGCGGCTCAGCAATTCGTCGGCGTGTTTTTTCAGCGTTTCGGATAAATGTGTTATAAAGACCGATTCCGGATCGATCACCGTATAGCCATTTAATTCAGCCTTTTCCTTGTCCGACGGCGCAATCCACAAAGCAGGTAAGCCATAAACAGGTTCGGTAGTTTCGATGCCCGTCAATTTGGTCTGCACAGTACCGGAATCCATAGCAAGGAACATGTCCGGCTCCAGCCGTCCCTTTGCTACAGGAAGCTCTGCCAGCCTGATTTCGTATACTGTTGGTTCAAGGGTGATATTGTCGCGAAGGCGAACCAGCGGCATAATGATGCCGAACTGCTGGGCAAATCTTCGCCGCAAAGCACCTATACGTTCGAAAATGGTACTGTTTTTGCGGGGGTCAACCATGCCAATTAATCGCACCCCGACCTGAACAGAAACTCTGTCGATGTCCAACAGCTCTTCGACCGGTTGTTTGTCCGCCTTTGCCTGACGGGACGGTGTCTGGGGTTGTTTCTTTCGGCTGCTGTCAGATTTGGCTATGGCTCGGCTGGAAAAAGCCATTCCGCAAGCCAATAATAAAAACGGTATAGCAGGCAGGCCGGGCACCAGGGCCAATGCAGCAATTATGAAAGACGTTATCAACAACGGCTGGGAAGTTTTAAGAAACTGAATAGACATGTCCTGGCCGATGCTGTGACGCGATGAGATTTTGGTCACCAAAAAACCGGAACTTACGGATATTATTATCGCGGGAATCTGGCTGACAAGCCCATCACCAATGGAAAGAACCGAATAAGTTTTTACGGCATTCGCAATCGTCATACCATGGGAATATCCCATTGCTATACCGCCGATAATGTTAACGGCAGTTATTATAATTCCCGCCTTGGCATCGCCGCGAATGAATTTGCTGGCGCCATCCATTGCACCGTAGAACTCGCTTTCCTTTACTATTTTTGCACGGCGCTCGTTAGCCTGTGTCTCGGTAATAGTTCCGGCGTTAAGGTCTGCGTCAATTGCCATTTGTTTGCCGGGCATAGCGTCAAGCGTAAAACGAGCGGCAACTTCGCTTATTCGCTCGGCACCTTTTGTAATTACTATAAACTGGATAACGACAAGGATTAAGAAAATCACAAGGCCGACAACGAGACTGCCGCCGGCAACGAAATCACCAAAGGTCTGGATAATTTTTCCGGCATTGCCGTTCAGAAGTATCAGCCTGGTTGAGGCTACGTTAAGAGAAAGACGAAACAGCGTTACGAAAAGAAGCAGCGAAGGAAACGTGGACAATTCGAGGGCCTCTTTCGATGAGAGGGTAATTATTAAAACAGCTATCGACAGCGATATACTGCAGGCCAACAGCATATCCAACAACGGCGTCGGCAAAGGAATAAGAAGAGTGGCAAGCACCGTTACCAGACCCACAGCCAGGATAAGATTGCAGCGAGTTGCCGAGGACGAATTTGTCAACTCCGATGAAACTGATTTATCAGATGCCATTATCGCATCCCTTATCACAAATTATCCCCTGCCTTGTTCCCTGAACGCCGGAATTTTTTGCGCCAAAGCATTAATGTCGGGTTCTGATTTCTACGGCTCGCTATTCTTCCCGGCAGAATTACCAAGACCGAGTATCTGTTTTATTCTGACGGCAAACCGACCATCCACTACTACCACCTTTCCGGTAGCAAACTTTTTGTCTTTCAGATACAGGTCAGCCGGAGCGTCGATAGACCTATCGAGCTTTAATATCGCTCCCGGCTCAAGCTGTAAAAGCCGTCGAACGGATACTTCTGTTTGACCGATTGCAACCGTAACAGGTATGTTCACGTTCAGTAAAATGTTAATACTTCCGCCAGCACCCGTACCTTCGGCCTCGACTGCCTCTGGAAATTCGGCAGATTGTACCTGCGTTTTTGAATCCGCCTGGTTTTGCTCTGTACCAGAAGCTTGCTGGTCTTGATTTTGTTCGGTCTTTTTTTCTTCTACTTGTGCTGTTTCTGCCATATTTCATTATTCCCTGTCAATAAGTGCCTGTAATTAGATTTTATATTCTATCCCGTATCGCAACACAGTTCTGTAATTACTGCCGCGTGACAGCCCTGCGATTTTGCAGGCCGGCCGCGAAATACCGTTCGGCTGTCAATTACCAACTCGATTGGTTCATCTATTTTCTTATCCAGCAACAATATGTCATCGGGCTGAAGTTCCATTAGCTCATCGAGCGTTAGAGTTGTAGCAGCCAGTTGGGCGGTAATAGTAACCAATATTTCCTGCATATGACCAAGAGTCGCTTTTGAAATATCCTCGGTGGAAAATTTTTCGTCAGTTTGATCAGCTTTTCCCACGATAGGTTCCAGACTCTCACAGAATACTAAAAAGTAAACCTCTGTATCTCTCGAATTGGTTTTCTTGATGTTAAAAGCAAACCTGCAGAGCTCCTCGGTACCCTCCAGTTGAAGAGGCAACAGTCTTCTGGCAATATTTTTGGCCGGCTGGAAATTGCAATCTTTGTGAGAATCGGAAAGGGCCTCGACAATGGCAGTAGCAATGTCTAATAAAAGCGATTCCTCCAGAGTTGATAAATCCTCTCGCGACTCTTCCTCGGATTCGGCATCACCAAGCATCTGGGCTGTCCAAATAAATGCCGTTCTGGTAGGTATGCCGAGAAACCCACACGAATTGGCTGGATCAGTGCCGAAAGCCAGGTAATAATTGTTCTGTTTGACATCTAAAGCCTGGCCGACAATTTCATTCGCAAAGTGCTGCGAGGTTGAAACAATTTCAACATTGAACTCGCCAGGGCACAAAGCGGAGAATTTTCGAGCAATCACTTTGCCTGTTTTTTGTATGAAATCATCAAGTTTGTTGAGTTGGCTGCGGTTGAAATAATGAGGCTGATTCCAGTTGTATTCGGCGGCCTCTATTTGTGCGGAATCCTCAGTCGGTCTCGAACCGATAGCAGCCAGAAACTGCTGGAGCTTTTCCTGGCTCAAGCTGTTGGCTCTTACCTCACTCATTGTATGGCAAATTCCTTAAAAAGCACTTCCTTTATTTGAGGCTTGGAATCAGGGAAAAGCTTTTCATTAAAAGCATCCAGTATCTGCGACTGAATACGCTTGAGGTTTCTGTCACCTCTGGCATCCTCAAGAGTTAGACTTGCAAGATAAACTGTAAGCCAACTTGTCAGAAGAGGTTTTTTCTCTTCGAGAAAAACCGTGCCTTTCTTTGTATCCACCTCATTGCTGATTTCCAGTGTCAGAGTTACTCGAACATAGCGGGTCACGCCAGGAACATCGAGATTTGCGATAACAGGTTCCAAATCATAATACCAGGTTTTCCGGGCGGTCTCTGAATCATCCTCTGGTTTTAGGTTTTTAAGCTGAGTTTGTACATTCTCCTGAAAAGATTCATTCGTTTTGGTCTCCCCGGCACCTGCGAATAATCGACCAAGCCCCAGACCGGCACCGGCACAAGCGACTACCACAACAGCTGAAATTATCCACTGCCAAATGCCGACCGCTGTGGTTTTCTCAGCGCCGCTATTTTCCTTATCTTTAGCGGATTTTTCCTGCTTTGCAGTCCCTTCACCAATTTCTTTGTCTTCTTCACCTGCCATTTTTCTACCTCGTATTACGTATTTGCCTTTCTTTGCTACACCTGGCAAATCTTGTCAGGTTAACTGTAAGGTACCTTGCTGGCGATATCGACGGAGTTTGCCCCGCAGCGTTCGGTCACTGATGCCCAATACTTTCGCAGCCTTCGCCTGGTTACCTGCTGTACGATGCAATGTATCCAGAATTGCCCGCCGTTCCACCTGCTCAAGGGGAACACCGCCCCATCCAGAGACCGTGGGCGGGTTGGACTCAAAGTGGTTCGGTAATTTTGAAAGGCCGCTTCTCTGTTCCTGCGGCAGCGGCTGGAGCTCGTCAAAAAGCCATGACACATCAGCCAGCGACAGCATTGGGCCGATTCCCAAAATCAGCGATGTCAGCACAACATTTCGTAATTGCCGGATATTGCCGGGCCAATGGTACTTGGCAAAAATGTCCATCATTGCAGGATCGAGTTTAGTGATTTGGCGATGTGCCTCGTGCGCGTAAAGATTGACAAAATGCCATACAAGATCGGACAAATCCTCCGTGCGATGCCGCAGAGGCGAGATGAGCAGTCTTACACCACTTAGCCGATAGTAAAGGTCAGTGCGAAACCTCCCTTCGGCAACCTCCTGTAATAAATCCTTGTTGGTGGTGCTTATTATTCGAACGTCGACCTTGATATTCTCGTTGCCGCCGACACGTTCGAAATCCTGTTGTTCAAGTATCCTCAATAGCTTGGCCTGAAATTTCAGGGGTGTCTCTGTAATTTCGTCCAGGAGCAAAGTGCCGCCGTGGGCCATTTCGAATCGTCCCTTGCGCTGAGCGTAAGCACCTGTGAATGCGCCTTTTTCATGGCCGAACAGCTCGCTTTCAAGAAGCGTATCACTCAATGCAGCACAGTTGACTTTGATGTAGGGACCCTGTGCCCTTTTACTTTTATGGTGGACCAGATAAGAAATCAGCTCCTTGCCGGTACCGCTCTCGCCGCGTATTAAAACCGGTACCGAGGTGGGAGCTATTTTTTCGGCCAATCTGATGGTTTGGACCAGTTTCGGACTTCTGCCCACAATTGTGTAAAGGTTGCAAAGGCCGTCATTGGCTGAGGCATAGCTTACAACACTGTGATTGGGCAGGAAGGTGTCCAGTAGAGACTCTACTTTTTTACGGTCGAGAGGTTTGATGAGGAAATCGCAACAACCTGCCCGGATGACCTCGACGGCTGTCTGGAGTATTTCGTTTACTGCCCGGTGTTTTTCGTTTTTTGCTTTTAGGTTTTGGGCCTTTGCCATCATAACTACCGGTATCTCCGGTGAATCTTCCCTGATTTTCCGAAGCAGCTCGAAACCGCCCCGAGGATGGCAGGGCAGACCGGCACGCGGACTTATCTGGTCACTGGTGAATACAAGGTTACAATCGCTTTTGCCGAGAAAATCAATCGCCGTTTTCTCGTCATCGGCAAGATTTGCACGAATACCTTTACGGGCCAAAATTTCAAGCATAAATCGGATCAATTCAGAGTCGTCATCAACTATCAACACATTTGCTGTCTCGGGCTTGGGATAGATTTTTTTTACGTTGTCTGTGTCGGTTTTAGTCACTTCAGAAATACTCCGTTTTCAATTTCAAATCGGCCTTCGGCAATTAATTTGCGAGGCTTGTCGTTCTGGTCCCACTCAATTAATTTGGCCCGGCTTTTAGCCAATTCTGTCCACGCCGATTCGGGATATTCCGTGAGCAGTTGTCTGTACATCTTCATCGCTCCTTGCGGCTCATTCTCGCGCAGGCAGTTGGCTGTTTGAAATAAAATCCAGGCCCTGTCACCGGCTGAGCCGGCTTCGTTGCAGTCGATGCGATTAAGAGCCTGCTGGTAAAAAACGGCTGCCTGTTTGAGATGGCCGCTGAGAAACAAAACCTCTGCCAGCTCAAAAGGATTGGCCATCTGATCCGGTTGCCGAGATACGTTATCAACCATTTGTAAAGTTCGGGCGCTTGGTGGCTCGTATAACAACAGAGCATGTTCTTCAGATTTGATTTCTTTCTCCTGAGGTTCCGCCGATACTTCTTCAGCGGGTATTTCAGGAGCATCTGCAAAGGCCGGAGCCGATGGGGTTTCATTAGGCTCAGCTGCAGGAGCCGGCTCAACTTCAATGAAAGGTTTTGCTGCCGGACTCTTCGATTGAAATTCAACGGCGCGAATTTGCTCAATTATTCGCCGAAGCACATTTCTTTTTCTCCCGCTTTTTTCGTCTTTGGGAACGGTAATCCTGGCCTGCCATAATTGGCGTGCAGTATGACTACTCGGACATCCTGTGATAAGCAGATTATCCCGCAATAATTTTTTAGCATCCCTATCGCCGGAGAATGTTTCCGTGCTCCCCACAACCTCAGGGACATTCACATCCTGTGGAGGTTCCACCAAATCAGACATAATAAAGGTTACCGGATCCAGTTGTTCAGATGAAATTGTCGCACCGGCAGTATCTGCAAACACAGCTAAGACTAAGAAGCAAAAGACTAAAAACGGAAAAAGGCGAAAAGTACGATGTGGAAAATGCGAAACTGCGGTATAAAATTCGAAAAAATTAACCATCGAATCACAGTTTTCCGCGTTTAGTTTTAAGTTTTTGGTTTTAATTCTCATTGTTTTAGCCAACTACCTTCTATCGGGCTTGCTTCAACGCTTGGCCTGTGGCAGATGTGCTGTCAGGCGTTTCTTCTCTATTTTGAATGTCTATGTCATTCTGGTAACCCAGGAAAGCCAATGCCGCCCTATCATAGTTTTTCTGCTGATTGTAAGCTGTTGCCAAAATATTCAAGGCTTTTTGCTTTATCAAAGATGATGGATTCGAATCCAGAAGTTGCGAACAAATGGATACAGCCTGGGAATTGCGGCTGAGTTTCAAACAAACGCCAGCCAGTTCGCATGCAATCTCGTGCGCCAAAGGGCCGGGGTCGGCAAGAGACAGAGATTCGGTCAGGATACTTTCGGCCGATGCCAAATCACCTTGGGCTATGTGACATTTAGCCAGTTCGAGAAGTATTCTGGCCTTCAGCTGGGGGGCGGAAATGTACTCGGCCTTATCACCAAGTACCACAATAGATTTGTCGGCCAGTCCCATCGCACGAAAAATTCGACTCTTGAACAGCAATATCTCAATCGAGTCTTTTTGTGACAACAGCTCCGAACGCCCGGACTCTAATACATCAAGCGCCTCTACGAAATGCCCCTGCTGTATCCTGGATTCGACTAAAGCTGAGAGAGTCTGTATATATTCTTCCTGGGAAAGCTGCCCTGCCAGGGTGTGTTCAAAAGCCTCGCAGGCCTGCTGTGGTTTTCCTAAGGCCTGTTGGGTTTTGCCCAGGAGAAAATAGGCCAAATCAAAGTCTTTGTTTGTGCGGTCCCCAGCCAGACTGATGTATCGACCCAGCCATTCAGCTGCGGCTGCATAGTCTTTTTTCTCATAAAGACATTTGCCGGCTCCAAGAGCAGCGGCAGTTTGTGATTCCAGAGATAAACCCAGATTATAGACTTTGCGATAGAGTCGTTCAGCTTCTTCATTAAGTCCTGCCTTCATCGTTGCATCCGCAAGATATAGACCAGCACGGTCGGCTATTTTGGTATCGGGATACTGCTCCACAAGCTGTCTTAAATCCTCGCGGGCTCCTGCATAGTCACGCAGGTTGGTTTTCAGCTTGCTCGAGTGTAACAGAGCAAATGGCGCCAAAGAGCTCTGCGAAAAGCGGTTGGCTACCAGTTTGTATTCCGCAATTGACTCGGTGATGTTACCAGCATGAGATTGCAGAAGACCCAGAGCAAAATGAGCGTGGGGGACACGTTTGTCGCCATGAAATGCAAGCAGAAATCTTTGCCACAGTGAAATAGCTTCTCGGCTGAGCAGGGCTATGTGTTCTGATAATGAAGAATATTCGGAGGGGTCGAAAATATTTACCTCCAGTTTGTTGGCATTGTCAACCAGCTGGGCCAACAGGCCAACACAGCCGGCTGATACGCCGACAACCTGCTGTATCGTTGCCATCGGCATATACAAGGTCACCGGCATCTTGCGAATAGTATCTGCTGTTCTTTCCTGACCCGCTGCCCCAGCCAAAGCCCAGTGAATTCCAATGCCCGAATTTGCAGAAAATCTGGCCAGCAGTTCTTCAATCGACATCCCATCGCAGACAACAGAACAATAAGCCAAATTCTCTTGCCTGCCATTGGTGAGCTTCTGAATTTGCGGGCCAGCCAGTCCCTTACTTAACTGCTCTGAGCCGGAGTCCAAAACGGTCCGCAGCTGTGCTTCACTTAGGTCGCCGAATGGCTCTTCCGCCGTGTCAGGATTGCCCCACAAGGCTTCGGGAATATCTTTATCGGCATCACAAAGTGACAGGACATAGCGGCTAAGGCACGCTGCGACCAGGAAATAACCGTCACGCTGCATTGAGGAGGCCCAATCCACGTCGAAATCCACGGCTCCGACTAATGCAATTGCCTGATATGCACTGCACTGTGCTTTTATGTATTGCTTTCTCTGTATTTCAAGCAGGCTGCATTGATAGTTGGCAATTGCCCTTACAAGCAGAGAACGACTTTTCAAAACATCCCTGAATAAATGCTCCGCTGTCTCGAAGTCGGCGGAGTTTTTCATACAGAGAGCCTTTTTTAACTGAAAAAAGTCCCTCAGCAATTGCTCTTTTGCATTGGCAGGCAGATCTTGGCGAAGCTGATCGTAGGCAGCATAAGCCTTTTTGTAATCTCCACTTAGATAAAGCTCCTGAGCAACTTTCAAGGATTGAGGTTGTTGCGGTTGAAACGGGGTTTCGTGGGATTGGGCCTGCTGTGGCGCCATATCTGTGGCAGACTCGGCCCGGCGCTCAAAACCGGAATTTCCCTGGGTGACGGCTGGTGTTTGCAGGCTGTAATCCTGACGAGCTGGTATCGGGGATTTCAACAACGCATACACCACAACAGCCCCGATGACAACAATACCGACAACAAGGACCTTTTGAATAATTGAAAAGTGTTTATGCCAAACAGGTTGCGTCCGGGCCTGGTTTGTCCCCGGTTTGGCAACCTGCGATGGTATGACGGCGGCCCGGCCGGAATCTGCTAAAAGTTTGTAAAAGTCCTGGTCACCGACGAAAACCTCTTGCTCCGAAAGTTCATCGTGAACTTCACCTGCGAATAATTCGTTCTCAGATGCCCCTGTTTTCGCAGCGTTGCCAGGTGGGTTCGCCCTGGACATGGGAGGGTTTCCTGTAAGAATATTTTGTTGATTTCCGTTCGTCATAGCTCCGAAACTTCACTCGCTGTGCGTAGTGAACGATGCACAAGATGCCGATGAGCACATTTCAA
>Ga0315284_10006992_pt1 | contig 16094 bp, 14 predicted proteins | sample YL17G09_16_MG_FD_203696 | JGI IMG/M metagenome (GOLD analysis project Ga0315284, IMG submission 203696) | Sediment microbial communities from Yellowstone Lake, YNP, Wyoming, USA - YL17G09_16 | ecosystem: Environmental > Aquatic > Freshwater > Lake > Sediment | place: USA: Wyoming | collected... | reverse complement strand
CTGACTTTGGTCTCTCCGTAACCTGCGTTGACCAAGACGAAACAAAAATTTCTCTTCTTAATTCCGGTGGCGTCCCTATCTATGAACCTAATCTTGCCCCCCTTATCAAAAAGAACATCTCAGCTGGTCGACTTACTTTTACCACTGACCTTCAGGTCCCTCCGTCATTGCGAGCGACCGAAGGGAGCGCGGCAATCCCTCCTTCTTCCCCCTCGCCCTTGAGGGGAGAGGGTAGGGTGAGGGTGAAATATCCCTTTGACCTTGTCTCCAACCCAGAATTCCGTAATCTTGATCTATTAAAAATAAAAAAATTACTCAGATCTCCCATCCTGCTCGACTTAAGAAACTTATACGACCTAGCCAAAACAAAATCCTTGGGTTTTGTCTATGAGGGAATAGGAAGGACTAAATATTAATTAATATGAACACAGTTCAAAGAATTGCAAAAAATTCATTAGTTTTGCTTGCTTCTAATATAATTAGTAAAATATTAGGCTTTTTTTATGTAATGTATATTGCTCGCTATTTAGGTGCAGAAGGATTTGGTATTTTATCTTTTGCCCTTGCTTTCACTGGAATTTTTGGGGTTTTTACTGATTTGGGGCTTACCACATTAACAGTAAGAGAAGTTGCCCGTAATAAATCATTAGCTGGGAAGTACCTTGGAAATATTACAGTAATAAAAATAATTTTAGTTATAATTACATTTGGATTGATAGCGATCACTATTAATCTTCTTGGTTACCCAAAACAAACTATTAAAGTTGTTTACTTTCTAGCTTTATCCGTTATTCTTAGTTCTTTTTCAAATATATTCAATTCAATATTTCAAGCTTATGAGAAGATGGAATATCAATCTTTAGGGCAGATTTTGAGTAGCGCACTAATGCTTTCAGGTGCTTTATTTGCAATATCTCATGGACTTAATGTTATTGGTTTTGCTTCTATTTATTTTTTGGTTAGTGCAGTCATTTTGGTGTATAGTTTTGCTGTTTGTGTGTGGAAGTTTGCCAAGCCGAAAATTGAGGTTGATTTAGGGTTTTGGAAGCATACAATTAATGTGGCATGGGTGTTTGCTGCTGGTAGTTTTTTTGCAAGTATTTATTCTATGATTGACAGAGTTATGTTATCCCTGATGAAAGGAGACATTGTAGTTGGATATTATTCGGCTGCTTATAATCTTGTAAATGTTCTATCTTTTATTCCAAGTGCATTTGCAATTTCAATCTTTCCGGTGATGTCAAATTATTTTAAAACTTCCGGGAGTTCTTTAAATAAAATCTATAACTATGGTGTCAAATATATGTTTATGTTAACACTTCCAATTACAGTTGGAGCAATATTACTATCAAAAATAATAATCTGTATAATTTATGGAACAGAGTTTTTAACTTCTACACGAGTATTAAATGTTCTTATTTGGGCAGAGATGCTTATTTTTGTTGAGATAATAATGAGTTATATGTTAGTTTCAATTAATAAACAAAAAATAATTCTATTTAATGCGGTAGTAGGTGCAACATTAAATGTTGCTTTGAATCTTTTATTGATCCCAAAAATGAGCCTTATAGGGGCGGCGATTGCTACTGTAGCTTCAGATATTTATTTTTTCGTTTCATCAATTTACTTCTTATCAAAATACGGATATAAGCTCAACTTTCCTAAAATTATTATAAAACCTCTATTTGCAAGTATAATAATGGGTGGGTTTATTTATTATTTAAACAGTTTAAACTTATTAGCATTGGTGCTATTATCCACTCTCTTGTATTTTGGAGTGCTATATATGATTGGTGGATTTGATAAAGAAGACATATCTTTCTTTAAACAAATAATTAAGGTGGTGCCAGTAAAATGAAACCTAAAATTATGTTTATAAATGCAATTGATATAGCAAAAGAGATTGAAACTGCTCTTCCGCCATTAGGTTTAGGCTACTTAGCAAGTTCGTTGAGGAAAGAGTTTGGCCTTGACTACATAAAATTCAAAATTGTCGATCGAGATATTGAACAGGAAATGAATAAATTTAAGCCAGATATTATTGGCATCACATCAGTGAGTCAAAACTATAATAGGGCAATCAAATACGCCAGAATTGCCAAAAAATATGATCTGCCGGTTATTATAGGTGGTGTGCATATTTCTGCGCTGCCGTCCACATTAACAAATGATATGGATGCAGGCGTCATTGGTGAGGGTGAGGAAACGATTATTGATCTTTTCAATCTTTTTGAAGAAAAGGGGTATTTCGATAAGAATGAACTAGAGAAGATTGACGGAATTTGTTTTAGAAGAAATGGAAAACTTATTGTGACAAAGAAACGAAAACCAGTAGAACCTATAGATAAAATACCAATGCCTGCTAGAGACCTACTTACAATTAAAAAGTGTACTTACATGTTTACCTCTAGAGGGTGCTACTACAGGTGTACTTTTTGCGCATCATCCCGTTTTTGGGATAAATTTAGGTTTTTTTCAGCCGAATATGTTGTTAATGAAATCAAGTATCTTATCAAGAAATATGATGTTGAAGAGATTGGATTCTGGGATGACTTATTCACCGCAGATAAGAAAAGAGTGAAGCAAATATTAGAAATGCTGAAAAAGGAGGATATTTTAGGCAATGTGAGTTTTAGTTGCAATGTTCGATCCAACTTAGTCAATGATGAAATAGTTCAGTTGTTAAAGCAAATGAATGTAAAATCTGCTGGTATGGGCCTAGAGTCGGGCTCCCCTATCACTTTGGAGTATCTTAAGGGGAGAAATATAAATATAAAGGATCATATAAAAGCTATCAAGACACTCAGAAAGTATGGAATAAAGCCTCATACTAGTTTCATTATTGGTTCACCGAAAGAAAGTCGAGAAGAGATCTTACAGACCTTCAGATTTATCAAAGAAAATCGATTAGATAGCTTTGATGTATATATTTTGACACCATTTCCTGGAACACCCGTTTGGAACTATGCAAAAGCAAGGAATTTGGTAAGTGAAGATATGAATTGGGATATTTTAAATGTAAATTTTGGCGAGAGTCAGGGTAATGCAATAATTTTATCTGAAAAGTTAACAAAAGATGAGATATATAAATTATTTTTACTATTCACAAATGAGAAGAGAAAAATAATGATAAAGAGAGCTTTGAGAAATCCTTTAAATCTTTTAAGAAATCCAAAACCTTTATTAAAGGCATTAATGAGGATATTGTCAGGTAAACCACTATTTGTGAGGTGATGGAAAAATGATCTCGATAATTGTTGTTTATAATAATGAACGAATTTTGAATGAAATTTTGTCGAAGAGCTTAAAAAATCAAACAGCTAAGTTTGAGCTTATAACTCTCGATAACACTAAAGGACAATTTAAATCAGCAGCAGAAGCATTAAATTACGGTGGAAAAAAGGCAAAGGGAAAATATATAATGTTTGTTCATCAAGATATAGAATTAGACAATGATTCATGGTTAGAAAATGTTGAAAAACTTTTGGATGATATAAATGATCTTGGAATTGCAGGTGTTGCCGGTATGAGCGAGAAAGGAAGAAACTTTATAGAGAGAAGAAGAGGATATATAAGTGATTGCGGCGAGATTTGGGGAGATCCTCTTGAAAAAGCAGAAGAAGTACAAACTTTAGATGAATGTCTTATGATAGTGCCTAAATCTGTATTTGAAAAAATACAATTTGATGAAAAAACATTTGATAATTGGCATTGTTACGGTGTAGATTATTGTTTAGTTATTAAACAAATGGAATTAAAGACTTATGTAATTCCTGCGTTTGTTTACCATAGATCTTTAAGATCTAATATAAAAGGATTAGCGACCTATCAAAAAAGATTGTATAATAAACACAGAGAGAATTATAGGCCTATTTATACAACATCAGGTGAGATATATTGGTTAAGACTTAAGTATGTGGAGTGTATTAGATTTTTTAGACCTTTTTATAAAAAGTTTTTTAAAAGCTTAAGTTGGATTGATTATTTGAAAAAAGAACTTTCCGATTGCAACACCATTTTAGATTTAGGATGTGGTTATAATTCTTCAATTCAATATTGTAACGTTCCTTTTTCAGTTGGAGTTGAATTATTTGAACCATATTTACAGGAAAGCAAGAAGAAGGGTATTCACGATGAATATATAAAAGCAGACATTACAAAAATAGAATTTAAACCAAAATCTTTTGATGCTATTCTCTGTTCAGAAGTCTTTGAACACTTAACAAAGGAAGATGGACATGAATTAATTAAAAAAATGGAAAAATGGGCTAAGAAGAAAATTATAATCACAACGCCAAATGAATATCTTTGGCAAAATGGCTATGACAATAATCCACTACAAGAGCATAAATCTGGCTGGGGCGTTGAAGAATTAGAGAAATTAGGATTTAAAGTTTATGGTATAAATGGCTGGAAAAAACTCCGGGGATATAAAGGTTCAGTAAAGTATAAACCAATTCGATTATGGATTGTAATCTCAGATCTAACTCAAAAAATAACTTATCAGTACCCAAAGCTTGCATTTCAATTATTTGCAATTAAAAAAATAAATAATTAAAATAATTTTAATTGAAAAATAATATTTCTTTTATTTGCAGATATTTTGAACTATTTTTTGGATTTTTTTTAATTTTAATTTATTAAAAATTCAATAAGAAACCAAAGGAGCAAATCAATGAAAGGCATAATTTTAGCCGGAGGCTCAGGAAGCCGCCTCAATCCCTTAACTAAAGCAATTAGTAAACAGTTAATTCCAGTTTATGATAAACCGATGATCTATTATCCCTTATCTACTTTAATGTTAGCCGGGATTAAAGATATTTTAATCATTTCAACCCCTCAGGATTTACCAAAATTTAGGGAGCTTTTTGAAGATGGCGGGAAGATTGGGTTAAATATTTCCTACCAAGATCAACCTAAGCCAGAAGGTATTGCCCAGGCCTTTATTATTGGAGAAGATTTTATTGGGAAAGATTCAGTGTGTTTGATACTGGGGGATAATATATTTTATGGTCATAGCCTTTCTATAACATTACAGAGAATGGCAAATCTTAAAAGTGGAGCCCATATCTTTGGTTACTGGGTTTCAGATCCTCAAAGATATGGAATTGTCGAATTTAATCAAAAGAATGAAGTGATAAGTATTGAGGAAAAACCTCAACATCCCAAATCAAATTATGCGATACCTGGCTTGTATTTTTATGATAATGAGGTAATAAATATTGCTAAAAATTTAAAACCCTCGGCTCGAGGGGAGTTAGAAATAACCGATGTAAATTTAGAATATCTAAAGCAGGGTAATTTAAAAGTAGAACTTTTAGGAAGAGGTTATGCCTGGTTGGATACTGGTACACCGGATAGCCTGATGGATGCCTCTAATTATATTGCTACCATTGAAAGACGACAGGGATTAAAGATTGGTTGTATTGAAGAAGTAGCCTATCGGATGGGTTATATTGAACAGGGTCAATTAAGAAAAATAATCAATCAATCGCCGGAAAATGATTACAAAAAATATTTAAGGGTAATCTTGAATGAAAAGATAAAATGAAATGAGGGTTATATGAATTTTAAAAAAGGTGATATTGAAGGAGTTCTTATCAAAAAATTAACCAAATATACGGATGAAAGAGGTTATTTAGTCGAAACCTTTCGGGAAGATACCCTTCCTGATAGATTGAAACCGGCAATGAGCTATGTATCTTTTACTAAGCCCGGAATAGCCCGTGGACCTCATGAACATCTAAAGCAAACTGATGTATTTTGTTTTATCGGACCGGGAAGTTTTAAGATAAAACTCTGGGATAATCGAAAAAATGGTAAAACTTACGGTAGTTTTATGGAAATCACCGGCGGTAGAGATAACCCTATTTTAATCATCATTCCTGCCGGTATCGTTCATGGTTATAAGAATATATCCGAAGAGCTGGGAATGGTAATTAATAATCCGGATAAGTTATATAAAGGTTGGCATAAGGAAGAAGAAGTGGATGAAATAAGACACGAAGAAAAAGAAGATGATTTTTATTTAGATTTTGTTAGTGAGGATAATTAAAAAATGATCTGGCTTATCGGAAATAAAGGGATGTTGGGACAAGAGGTGGAAAAGTTATTTAAAAGAAAAAGATTATCTTATTTGGCTAGTGATAAAGAAGTAGATATAACGAATTATCCCATATTACAGGAGTTTATAAAAAATATAGAGCTAGCCTGGATTATCAATTGTTCGGGATATACTGAGGTAGATAAAGCAGAAAAAGAAATTGAAAAAGCCTTTCTAATAAATCGGGATGGAGTGAGAAATATTTCAAAAATTGCTACCGAAAAACAGGCTAAATTAATTCATCTCTCTACAGATTATGTCTTTGATGGAGAAAAAGATATGCCTTTATCCTATACGGAAGATGATAAAACTGAGCCAATTAACATTTATGGGAAAAGCAAGTTGGCCGGAGAAAAAGAGATCAAGGAGAATTTAAAAAAATATTTTATTCTTAGAACTGCCTGGCTTTATGGAAGGGGCGGAAAAAATTTTGTCTCTACTATGTTAAAACTATTTAAGGAAAAAGAAGAGATAAAAGTGGTCTCTGACCAGTGGGGGTCTCCAACTTATACCGTTGATTTAGCTGAGGTTATTTTAAAGATGATTAATCATGATTCTGATAAATTTGGTATCTATCATTTTACCAATGAAGGGGTTACCAATTGGTATGAATTTGCCAGAGAGATTTATAGAAAATCAAAAAAATTAGGAATAATTGATTCTAATAAAGAAGTAGAAATAAGAGCTATAGAAACGAAAGAATATCCTACTCCTGCTCAAAGACCGAAATGGTCATTGCTAAGCAAAGAAAAAATAAAGAGGGAATTAAATTTAGAGATTAGAAATTGGGAAGATGCGCTAACAGATTTTTTAAGTTTTTTGTCATTCAGACTGTGTTATAAATAATTATATTTAACAATAATTTTTTGTAAATTAAAAAAAATTAAGATTTTTAAAGTTAATATAAAAATAAAAAATATATTTACTCTAATTTTTACTCATATTATCATATTTTACTTGAAATAAGAGGGTATTATCCCCTTATTAGGCACTTAATTCTCTAACTAAAGCTGGTACTCCCAGGAGGGTGATCATACGAACAAGATCAAAGCAGGTAGCAAGGATAGAGGCTTCAGCCCTTACTCCTTTTAGACCTCTTAGGAGGAATGAATCAACTTTTAGATTACGTTTGATATGTCCGAAGGGAAGCTCGGATTTCTGTTTTCTAAGTTTATAGATCTCTTGAGACTGGGGCTCTTCATATTGAGCCTCCAGTCTCTGCCTCACTTCTTCGTTTAGAAGTCGGGCTATGGTTCTTCCGGTTTTAGATCTAGTACAGATACCGTAATGAGGACAGACAAGACAGGTTCTCTTATCGGAAATTATGTATGTTTTATTCTTTTTATTAGTACTAGATAAGGTTAGTTTATGTCCTTCGGGACAGATATAACCATCATTCTTAGGATCATAAGTAAAACGTTCTTTGGCAAATTCATGAGGTTCTCCTTTTCTGGCCTGCCTTTGGGAAGGGACAATGACCTTGATCCCTTGTTGATCTATTTTTTCTAACTGATCGGTTGTGGCATAACCGGAATCAGCACAAGCGGTTTTACACTTCTTGCCTAAGATCTGGTTAGCTTGGTTGATCTGGGAAGCAAACTGATTAAGGTCATTATTCTCACTTACTACATCGATAGATAAGATGAGACCTTCTTTTTCATCTACGGTACTCTGGAGGTTATAGCCGGCATGAGAACCCTGGAGGCTGTTAATGCGGGTACACTCGGGGTCGGTGGTATTCAGGGATTTTTGCTTTTCTTCTTCCAGTTCTTTTAGGATATTCTTGACTTTAGATTTAAGGATCTTTTGGTCTTTTAATTCTTTATCCATGGTGACTAAAGAGCCGGTTCCTTCTTCGGCCTCATCTACTCTATCACATTGGGTAAGGATATCTTTGATGCGCTTATCGATATGTTTTAAAGCCTTTTGTGCTTTTTCCTTAGTCCAGGTATTTTTGATAGAGGCATTGGCTCTTATTTTACTGCCATCTAAAAATAGAGTATTGCCTTCGATAAGGTTGAGCTTAATACAGATTCTAGCACACTGTTTTAGGACTTGGGCTAAAGTCTCTTTATTCTTTCTCCTATATTCGGCTATGGTTTTATGGTCTGGTTTTAGGCCAGAGGTAAGCCAGATAAAAGAGAGGTTGTGATGGCAGGCCCTCTCTAGTTTTCGGGGACTGCGGATACCGTAGGAGTAACCGTAGACTAATAGTTTTAACATAGACCGAGGGTGATATTCGGAGTTACCTACTTGGTAAGGATCAAGAGTAATCCCTAATTCTCTAAGATCAAGTGCCTCTACAAAGGCATCGTAGGCTCTGACTGAATCATCTGGGGCGATATATTCTTCTATTCTCTGAGGTAAGAGTTGCATTTGGTATCTATTACCATATCGATAAGCCATAATAAAGGTTTCCTTTCTGGTAAGATTATGCTAATGTTATAGCATAAAAATGGCTGAATGTCTTGTAAAATAAGGGATTTATTTGATTTTTATTCAATATTTTTTAATCTTTTAGGTTAGGTAAAAGATGTAATTGTGACACAGTCTGATTGCGAACGAAGTGAAGCAATCTCTAAAAAAATAAGTGAAAGAGATTCTTATATTCTAAGGGTATACCCGTGGTGCTTTTTTCACTTTCGAGCTTGACTCAACAACCTTCGGGTTAATAGGGAGGACGATTTACGATGAAAAGAAGATTAGAGAATATTTTAGTAACTGGCGGAGCTGGTTTTATTGGTTCAAATTTCATTCATTTTATTTTTAATAAAACTAAATTTAGCTGTAGAATAATCAATGTAGATAAACTAACCTATGCCGGAAACTTAGAGAATCTAAAAGAAATTGATAGTAAATTAAAAGGAGAAAGATATTTTTATGAAAAAGCAGATATTTGTAATTTTGAAAGAATAAAAAGTATATTCAGTGAATATGATATTGATACTGTTTTGAACTTTGCGGCCGAATCTCATGTTGATCGTTCAATATTCGGACCAAAAGATTTTATTCAAACCAATATAATGGGTACTTTTAATTTATTAGAAGTTGCCAGAGAAGTGTGGAAAAAAGAAGATTATAGTCAATTATTATTTCACCACATCAGTACAGATGAAGTTTATGGCTCAGTCGAAGAAGGTAAATATTTTTTGGAAAGTACGGCATACCAACCGAATAGCCCTTATTCTGCCTCCAAGGCTTCTTCAGACCATTTGGTAAGAGCTTATTATAAAACCTATGGATTACCTGCTACTATCTCTAATTGCTCAAATAACTATGGACCTTATCAATTCCCTGAAAAATTAATCCCCCTGATGATATTAAATATCTTAGAAGAGAAGGCTCTGCCAGTCTATGGTGATGGGAAGAATGTGCGGGATTGGTTGTATGTAGAAGACCATTGTTCAGCACTCTGGCAGATATTAAATAAGGGGAGAATTGGTGAAACCTATAATATCGGTGGAGAAAATGAATGGGAAAATATAAGGTTAGTTAATTTTCTTTGTGAGAAGATAGGGCAGTTGAAGGGGAAAGATAAAGATTATTATAAGAAATTAATTAGTTTTGTAAAAGATAGACCAGGCCATGACCGTAGATATGCCATCAATTGTGACAAAATAAAGCAGGCGCTTAGCTGGAGGCAAAAGTATAACTTTGAAGAAGGCTTAAATATTACTATCAAATGGTATATGGATAATCAGGGATGGGTTGATAGAGTAAGAAGTGGGGAATATAAAAAGTGGGTAGAGAAAAATTATGAGTTAAGATAAGGGTAAAATATTTTTATGAATTGAACAAGAAGATAGGATCAAAGGGTAGAATAAGAGTTTGAAATATAAACAAATTTCAATTTAGTTTAAAAGATAATAGGATTTACTATGAAAGTAAAAGAATTATTAAAGACGAAAGATAATAAAATAGAAAAATGGCCAAAAGTGGCTATAATTATTCTCAACTGGAACGGTTGGAAAGATACGATAGAGTGCTTAGAAAGCGTTTTTAGAAATACTTACCCTAACTATCAAGTAATAGTTGTGGATAATGGTTCAACCGATGGTTCGATAGAAAAAATAAAAGCCTGGACCGAAGGAAAACAAAAAGTTCTAACTCCTGAATCCACACATCCTTTATATAACTTATCCCATCCACCTATTAAGAAGCCTATCCCTTATATTTACTACACCCGTGAAGAAGCAGAAAGAGGCGGTAATTTTAAATTAGAAGAAAAAATAACCAAAGAATGGCAAGAACAAAGAAAACCTAATAGTAAAGAGTTAAATCCTACACCATCTTATCTTTTAATTTTTATCCAAACAGGCGAAAATCTTGGCTTTGCCGGAGGAAATAATGTTGCAATGAAATTTGTTTTAAAAAAAAGTGACTATGATTACGTATGGTTATTAAATAATGATATAGTAATAGATAAGCATGCTTTATTAGAAATGGTAAAATTGTCAGAAAATAATGGGAAAATTGGCATGGTTGGGTCAAAATTACTATTCTACAGTACACCAAATATTATACAGTCATTAGGTATCGTAAGTAGTAGTAAAATAAAAGCATCAGGAAAACATATCGGTATGTTACAGGCAGATGGTCCAGTTTTTGGCAGAGAAATTGAAATAAATTATTTTATGCTAGGGGCAAGTTTATTGGCCAAAAATATATTACTTAAAGAGGTAGGTTTACTCGATGATAAGTATTTTATGATGGCAGAGGAAGAGGATTGGTGCATCAGGACTCTTTTAGCTCATTATAAATTATTTTGTAGTGGTAAAAGTAAGATTTGGCACAAAGGAAGTCATTATGCTCCTACAAGATCGATGGTAAAATCTTTTTGCGGCAAAAGAAGTATTCGGTGTTTATGGAGTAGTTTTCTTATTTCTGGTTATTATTCAGTTAGAAATAAGATATATTGTATGAAGAAAAATTTTCCTAAATTCTTTTTGGGATACTGTTTTATAGAACTTCCTTATAGGATATTACGGATGATAGTAGGTATATTAATTTATGATGATTATAAACTGGCTCGCATAAAATTGATTTTAAAAGCCGTTTATGATGCAATAACTGGGAATATGGGGAAAACAATAGATCCAGTGGATTGGGAAAGGAATTTAGACAAAGAATGAAAATATTAATTGTAAATTCTCTATATTATCCAAATTTAATGGGAGGAACTGAAAAATTTTCCCAATTGATTGCTGAGGGATTTGCTAATAAAGGATTCAAAGTTATAGTTGTTTGTATTCATCCCTACAAGGACAATGTGAACTTTTATAACGGAGTAAAAATTTATTATCTGTATCATAGGAATGTTTATTTTAGATATAAGAAAAAGATATTTTTAGATAATATATTAAAACCACTAAATTATTTAATTGATTTATACAATCCTTTGATAGGTAAAGCCTTTGGAAGAATATTAAAAATAGAAAAACCAGATATAGTACATACAAATAATATCTATGGTTTTTCACCAATAATATGGAATAAAGTAAAAGAATCAAAAATTCCTTTAGTACACACTTTACATGATTACCAAACTATATGTGCCAGAGCAACAATGTTTAAAAGACATAAGTTATGCAAAAAGCAATGTTTAGAATGTAAAATTTTAACTTTAACTAAAAAATGGCTTTTCAAAAAGATTGATTATGTTGTAGGAATAAGTAGTTATGTTTTAAAAAAACACTTAGAATTTGGCATGTTTAAAAATACACAAAAAAGAGCAATATTCCCTAATCCATTGATATCCGATCCTATTTCTTCACCCAAGACAGGTGTTAATACGCCTTTAAGATTTCTGTATTTAGGTGGTATCTTTGACCATAAAGGTTTTTATTTTTTAATAAACACATTTTCAAAATTGGAAGAAGTAGATAATAAATATGAATTATGGATAGGAGGAAGAGGAGAATATAAAGAAAATATTAATCTAAATATAAAAATTTTAGGTTTCATAAATCCAGAAGATATTTATCCTAAAATAGATGTGGTTATTGTTCCCTCGCTATGGAACGAAGCATTTGGTAGGATTGTAATCGAGGCGTATTCTTATGGCTTGTCAGTGATTGGTTCTAATCGAGGAGGAATTCCTGAACTGATTTCACATGGGAAAACAGGTTTTATTTTTAACCCTGATAATGAGGACGAATTTTTAAAATATATAAAAATGTTTATTGATAATCCTGATTTAGTTTTAAAATTGTCCCCTAATTGCTTAAAGTATTCTGAAAATTTTAAAATAGATAAGATTTTAGACGCTTATATAAGACTTTATAAAACCTTGGTGATTGAAAATGCTTAAACTTATATATTTTTTGTTGCTAATTTATTTTTTTATGATTCCCCTAGATGGAATCGTTGCCTTTTTATCATTGAAAACTGGAATTGAAATAATATTAGGTTGGGAGATACTCCTCAGTATCATGTTGTTTTATCTTACAATAGTTCTATATTTAGAAAGGGGTAAAATTGTAAAAATTAATTTGCTGTCTACAAAAGATATTTTAATTTTAGTTTTTTATCTTTTATTTATTTCTATTCCGCTTGGTATCTATAATCAAGGTTTTCGGCAAACATTATGGGGAATAAAACTTATATTACCACCGATTATAATATTATACCTATTATTTTTAATCTCGCCATCCCTATTTAAAGAGTTTGTGGAAAAGGTTATGAAAATGTACTTTTTGTTATTTGTGCCTATTTTTGTAGTTGGGATATTGGAAAATATTTATGGAACTTCTTTTTTAACAGATGTCTTGGGTATGCCTTATGGGGGGGGACCATTTGTTAAAATATCTCAAATGGAGGGCATCTATAGAACAATAGCAACATTTCGAGAGCCATATGATTTTGGTTTTTTTTCTTTTATAGTATCTTTATTTGCTTTATGCCGATTTGTTAAGCTAAAAGAGGGGAAAATATGGAGTTTTATTTTCTTAATTTTGGGATTTAGTGGATTACTTTTATCTACTTCAAGGATTAATATATTTTCTCTTGCTTATTCATTTGTACTTCTTATTTTTATCTTTTGGTTCATTGAAAATTTTGTTTCCAATAAAAATAAAAAAGCTGAAATATTTATAATTTTTTTTATTTCTATAGTTATAATTTCACTAATTTTTTTACCATATATTCATAATATATTTTCCCAAAGTGAGTTAGCGTTATTTTCGATGAGGTCTTTATTAGAAAGAAAATATGTATGGTCTAGTGCCTTGAATAGTTTTCCAATTAATGATGCATTTCATTTTTTATTTGGTTACGGGATAGGTGCTATAGGGACTGCACAATTAAAAATTAATCCTTATGTCTATAATCCTGTAGATAATATGTATATTCATAGTTTAATTAATTTTGGATTAATTGGAACTATATTGCTAGTACGGTTAATGTTTATTAGTATTGTGAAATTATTTTTAAAAACTAAAAGGTTAGATTGGATTCAACTTGGTTTTATATTAATAATTGATTCAATGATCTTTATCCAAGGATTTTTTGCTAATTATGCAGAAGGGCTTCTTAGTTGGGGTATATTTTGTTTAGGAATTTTATATCTAAAAAATTCTTATATAAATGATAATCGTGATAATTTTAGACAAAATTAATTATAAAATGGTGATGTTTAATACGGAATAATGATTATTTTGTTTATTTAGATGGTTTATTTCATAAAGATCAGATGTAGAAAGATATATTATGAATTTTTATTTAAAGGATTGATAGAAGCTGGTACTAAAGTTTTTACTTGTGTACAAGTTTAGTTTAAAAATATTTTTGAATTAAGACTTTTAGAAATATTTAGGAAATATAATACCTATTAGAAGCGATAGGCAAAGTTGTAATTGGTACAAATATTGGAGGAATACCAGAAATGATAATAAATGATGAGACTGGAATGTTGATTCTTCCAAATGATTCAATATCTTTGGCTAATGTAATTATAAATTTGATTAAACAACCTAAAAAAATCAAGGAAATGGGAATTAAAGCAAGAGAAAGAATAAAATCAAAATTTACAATAGAGAAAAATGTTGAATCAATAAAAAAAATATACAAAAAATTGGTTAAGAAATGAAGGTAAATATATGATGATCTCTGTAGCGATGGCAATTTATAATGGAGAGAAATACATAAGGCAACAGATTGAATCTATTTTACCACAATTAAAAGACATTGATGAATTAGTTATTTCAGATGATTTTTCAAATGATAAAACCTTAGAAATAATTTATTCCTATAAAAGTCCTTATATAAAATTATATAAAAATACTTTTAAAAAAGGAACTATTGGAAATTTTGAGAATGCTATAAATAATTGTGTGGGTGACATTATTGTTTTATCAGATCAGGATGATATTTGGAATCAAGATAAAATAAATATTATACGTTATTATTTTGAGAAAACGAATTGCGATGTTTTAGTAAACGACGCAGTTATTATTAATGATAGTGGCAAACAAATAGCTAATAGTTTTTATAAATATAGACATTCGGGAACTGGGATTTTTAAAAATATATTTAAAAACACTTATATAGGTTGTTGTATGGCGTTTAGAAGCACATTCAAACCAATTATTTTACCATTTCCTAATAATATTCCAATGCATGATGTTTGGATAGGTATTCTAGGAGAAATGTTTGGCAAAGTAACATTTATAGAAGATAAATTAACATATTATAGAAGACATGGTAATAATGCTACAGATTTTAAAAAAGCAAATCTAAGAAAAATTATTATTTGGAGAATAAATCTAGTGATAAATCTTTTTAAAAGATATTTAATTATAAGTTTTATAGAGGGGGGAAAATCAAATTCTTAGTATTTCTATAGTTACTCATAATAACAGCAAAATTATCAAAGAATGCCTTAAAAGTATTTTTGAAAATACGAAAAATGTTAATTTTGAAATAATTATTATTGATAATAATTCATCTGATGATACTGTTAAAATTATAGAAAATAACTTTAAAAATATAAAATTAATACAAAACAATAAAAATATTGGATTCGGTGCTGCTCATAATATAGCTATTAAATCAAGGAAAGGGAAGTATCATTTAGTTTTAAATCCTGATATTATTTTTACAGAGGACGTTGTTGAAAAACTTTTAAATTTTATGGAAAAGAACCCTAATGTTGGTTTGGTTTCACCAAAAATATTATTTCCCAATGGGTCAATTCAATATTTATGTAGAAGATTACCTTCTCTCTTTGATTTTATTATAATAAGATTTATGCCAAAATTTATCCGGAAATTTTTTCAAGCAAGAATAGATTATTATGAAATGCGACAGACAGGTTATAATAAAATTATGGATGTCTTATTTTTAACTGGTGCGTTTATGCTGATTAGAAGTAGTGTCTTAGATAAAATTGGGGGCTTTGATGAGAATTTCTTTATGTATTTTGAAGATATAGATTTATGTCGTAGAATTAAAAAGATTTCAAGAACTGTATTTTACCCCCATACAAGTGTAATTCATTTATGGGAAGGTGGTACACGTAAAAATATTCAGTTACTTTTAACTAGCATTAGATCCGCTATTTATTATTTTAATAAATGGGGATTGAAGTTATTTTAATTTTCTAATGTAATTTACTGTATTATGAATTTTATATTATTGGATGTCATATTTAAAGAGTCAATACAAGAAGAATGAATTAAATATATATTATATAAAAATTGGAGCAATATTTAAATGAAGAAAATTGTGATTACTGGGGTTAATGGTATTATTGGTGCTGAATTGTGTAAAAGATTTATAGATAAAGGTTACTATGTTATTGGAATTGATAGGATAGAACCTCAACGAGAAGATGGTGAGCAGTTTGAGTATATAAAATTAGATATAACTGACCAAGATAAAGTAGGGCAGTTTTTTTCAGAATTACGTTTTGATTACCTAATTCATTGTGCGGCATTGGTGCATAAAAATTCCCCAGACCTTTCTTTTAATAATTTTATGAAAATAAATTATG
>Ga0315284_10006991_pt1 | contig 16098 bp, 5 predicted proteins | sample YL17G09_16_MG_FD_203696 | JGI IMG/M metagenome (GOLD analysis project Ga0315284, IMG submission 203696) | Sediment microbial communities from Yellowstone Lake, YNP, Wyoming, USA - YL17G09_16 | ecosystem: Environmental > Aquatic > Freshwater > Lake > Sediment | place: USA: Wyoming | collected... | reverse complement strand
CTGGGCCGAATATCGATCCGGGCATTACCGGCCCCGTGGCCGGCGATTTCGCCGCCGCGGCTCGGGTGGTACTTTCTGGGATAGCACCTTCCGTTGCAACACCGCCTGATGGCCTGTTGCCTTCGCGGCCGGTGGGCGGATTTGCGCCTTTGGCTTCCAAATCATTCAGGATTTTTTGTATTTCATTCTTTATCTCAATAACTCTCTCCTTCTTCCATACAGATCCAAACACAGAAGTATCTCGCTTTTCTTCGTCACTAAGTATGGGGTCGGGAAGCTTTGAGACAAGCTTTAGCTGGCGGATAATCTCATTTTTCAGGTCTTCGCTTATGTTTTCCCGATGGCGCTCAATAAATTTCGCCATCGACAACATGGCATAATAGCCGCCGGTGCTCCCAGAGAATTTTTTTTCCTTACAGTCCTCGATAAATGTTTTCCAGGCTCCGTCCTTCACGCTGTCGCCGTTCTTCTTTATAAGTTCCTCGCTGGAAATTTCCGTGTGGAGCTCGATAAAAAAATTCCAGGCTGTTTGTATGTCCTTCTCGCTATTGCCGATCTTCTTCTTGGTATCTTCGCGAAGGCGTTTACTTAGTAGCTCCAAGGGAGTAAGAGGCTCGCCAAATGCCTTTTGAGCCCAAGCATCGATAGTCTTTCCTTCAAATTTCCACAATTTATACCTCAAATCCTCGGACTCGCTATGTAAGGCATCGGAAGCCGACAGTTCCGACAAAGCTGATGATATTGCTTTTAAAGTTTCCAGCGCTCCTGTGTCATCCGGAATGAATATTAAATTAGACAACGAGAATGCGGTTTCATGTCGGGCGTAATTCGCATGAGAACTAGTTCCACGGATACCTCCGAGTGACTTCGCCAAAGCGCTTCTCACTTCTTTGGCGTCATATGGACTCACGGCCCAATGATATAGGGCCCTGACAAGCTCTGATAACGCGATGTGGCTATCGGGAGTTTGATCGTTTAATTGGCTCAAAGACTGAATCAGAGCTTTCCGGATCCTGAATCCCTGCTCAGCAGAAACGTCGCGGACCGGCAACATGTAGAGAATGTAAGCCGCCGTAAAACGCTCCTGGTTCGCCTCTAAAGTATCTCCTTTTAAGTTTTCGAGTACGCTAAGAGCATTAATAATATTCAAGCCGTGGTTCGCTATATAAAAGCGGCGATTATGAGAACGGAAACTTTCATAGTAAGAGAATTTCTCACCTTGTGGTATTTCAATAAACACTTTGAATATACATTTGGCATCGTATTTTAAGATGTCTGTGAGATTCTCCCGCATCGCTTCAATGTGAGCCGGATAATGTTCCTTTGTCTCTTCGGACGGCGCGTATGTCTCCGCCGACCTTTTAGAGGGTTCAAGCTGAGGCAAATTAAGAGAGGCCTCATTCCCCGCAGGCAGCCTGTAATCAGGCCTTTGCTCTTCTTCGCGCGAGACAGGTATCCGGGAAGTGGGATCATATAGCACCCAGCGCCCGTCCGAAATCTCCACCACTGAAAGCGCGTGGGCTTCATCCATAGTCAGCACTGGATCAGAGCCGTTGTTAAACCCGCCAAGAACGAGCGTATTAAGGCCCAAATACCGCGAAAAAATAAGGTCGAAGATCGCCAGGACATCACAATCACATTTAAATTTTCCATCTTTCGATAGTTTATCAGACAAAAATTCCGTCCAGTAGCCCGCCTTAAGCTCGACATCCCGGTACATGGAATATTCGAAGAACTTCGCAAATACACGGTCCTTGGCTTTCATCTTCTGTTCGATCGTCCCATCACGCGCCTCATCCAGCATTTGCCTGACACGATCCGGCAAATGCTTCATTTCGCCTTTAAGCCAGTTATTTGGGGCCGCTTCTTGATTGCGCGTAAAACGGCCGTTTTGGTCAGTCTTAACAAAATGATATTTGATCTCCACAGGACTTCCAGCTCGTTCTGAGCGGAGCGTGCGGCCATCGGGCAAAAGCGCCCACTGCCCTTGAGCCTGACTTAGGTCAACGGACATGATCCGCGCGTTAATAGGCATCGGCAAACTGACTGTCTTGCCCGTTATGGCCGGGTTTAATGTCAAATTGACTGTGGTCTTTTCCCCGGCGTCCTGACCCTGAGGAGAAAAAGGGATCTCGCCTTCACGACCGAATTTCCCGCCTTCTTGAACGGTATCGTAAAATTCGCTGAAGAACATTCCGGGGCTTGCCGAACCCTGAAGGACTGCGATGATAGAGTTCTCCTGCCCTAATGCCTCCCTTAACGCTAAAAGACTTCCATCCCCCCTCGGGGCATAGGACTCCGCGCCGGCACTAAAATTGTGGAATTTTTGAATGAACTTTTTCTGTCGTTCGGCGGGGGAATAAGTTTTTGCTTCTTGATAAATATTGGCCTCTGACATGGAGGGCCTCGCCGATGGCGGCACAGGAGGAACTTCGTGGCGTGAGAAAAAGTTTTGAACGCTCGGAGAAAAAATAAACAAACCCAGAATGGCGAGGAATGCCGTAATGCAAAATGCTAAAAGATAACGCCTGCTTCCCTTAATCCATGGAATTCTGAATGCCGGTGAACGGTTCCGGATAATGGTGTCTACCCCTGATGCGGTCCCTAATACGGTTTCAGGGTTTCTGGCGCTGCGCCCGCTAACTTCTAATTTTGCCTTTCCTGGATCAAGAAACCGGATAAATCTGACCTGGATATCTCCGCCGTATGTCGTAATACTGTCGTATGTCGCGTTAAGCTTTTCATCCGGCGAAATAGACACGGGCGTTTCGATTGGCGGATGATATACAATACAGGATTCAACTCCATCCTGCTGAATGGCTCCGACTTTGATATAATAACGGTCCCCTATAGGAACTAAGCTATCCGGCGTAACAACTATTTCCCACGGAACAGTCCGGGGAACGGTTCTTACGCGCGCAACTTCTTTCGCCTTCGCCAGTTCTTTCTCGAATCGGATGCGATTGGCAGCGGGCATCGCCTCTCGAATAGCGGCCATGATCACGGGGTCATCGAGCGCCGTCTGGTCCATTGCAAGGTTTGCCGCTACCGTTTCCGGAGTTTCTTCGCGTGCCCATTTCTCCCATTGCCACTGCTCAACGCCGCCTGATGGCCTGTTGCCTTCGCGGCCGGGTTCCTGCGCCGTCTTTCCTGATACCGTCACGCCGAGCCTCTCGAGAATAATGGTGGCCTCCTGGGCCCATATTTTTTCCGAGCTTTGACGCCGCGGATTGGTATTAATCAACCGCTCGTCTATATTCGCTATGGCATCCTGCAACATCTCTCGCGCCGAAACGATCCTTCCGTAATTTGCCTCGATAAATATGGCGCGGAAGCGATCTTTTATTCTTTCCGGCATTATGTGTAATAGATCCTTCTGTTCCCGCGTCAGCTCAAGTTTTTTGGCTTCGGTGTTAATCTCGCTCGCCAATTCCACGAATTCCTGCTCAAGCTCCTCCGGGGCGGAGTCAAATAGTTTACTCAGTACTGCAAACAGATCCATGCATTGTTTGCTTGTTTTAACATTGCCCCTAGCGAGTTCGGCCCGGATACTGTTTATTTGGTTTTGAAGTTTACCAATATTATCTTCGTGCTCTTTTATGCGCCCCGCCATTTCCGAGCGCGCGATGCCCACGATCTCGGCTATCTCGGGTATTTTCATCATACCCCCGTCGATGCCGTTCATCACGACCGCTTCATCGAATAATTCTATGGTTTTGAAATCAAGGGACATGAGGTCATCTATTTTCGATTCCGCGAACGCGATCTTATCTTTTTTCTCTTCTTTTGTCCTCTCTCCTATCAGTCTTCTCGCTCGCTCTTTGCTTTGCTCAACAAAATAAATAAAATTCTGGTCCAGTCCGGCATCGGCCGGGACCAAGGCGTCCACCGCCCGCTCATATTCATCGAATGTCTTAAAAGCGTCCGGATCTAATCCGGAGATAGCTCTTCGAGCATGCCTCGCCAGCTGTTTCAGCCTGTATCGCTCCCGCCGCGCGGCCTCTTCTTTTTCGGCAAGAGACGCTGTGTCAACTTCTGCCGTTACGGCCTGCGCCGGCTGCAGGGTGTCCCCTGGTAGGATGGCCCCTTTTATGGGCTTTAAATCGGCCTTCAGTTTTTCTGGAAGCGATAGCTCTTGAGGCTTTACTTTTTTTGGCTCAAATTTAGCCTTTATCATAGCCGCTATCTTTTCTGTAAGCCCTACCACATACCCTAAGCCAAACATGCTGGCGTAAATGCCTCCGCTATCGTCTTTCCCGCGTTTCGGTTCTGCTGGTGAATCCTTCTCACGCCTCTCGCGGGCGGTGATAATTCCGCGGATTTTATTAAAAATGGCGCCGAGATTTTTACCTATCTTCTTGTGCAATTCTTGATATGGGCGCGTAAAATAGGAAGCCGGGTGGTCTAATGTCGAGGTATTCAAATCTTCCTGCTGTAAAATACGATAAACCTTCCCGCCGATATCAGGATAACGTTTTTTAACAGCCGTTTCCTGCTTTGCGGTCATTACAAAAATAATATCCGCGTCCCGCATATCTTTTTCCGTGGCCAGCCGGGGTGTATGCTCGCGTAATACAGGATCTTTATCTGTGTACCCCTCGATAATAGGATCCGTCATTATATCGTATATCGCCGCGGATCTGATCGTTACCGAGTCGCGTAAATCTTCCGGCATATTTGCACTCATGATATGAGCCGCCAAAGGCGATCTTTCCCGATTCTGATTACAGAGAATGAGTATCTTGTATACTTTTTTAGGATTCCGGGGCATGTCACTTGGGGACGCCGGCGGCTCAGGCACGCGATTGGCCCATGTTTCTTCGAGCGCATCACACATCGCATTAACTTCATCGGTCAGCTCAGGGTGAGGTAACAGGGCAACCCCGCCAAGGTACGCGAGATGCATTTCCATAGCGGAATGCGCCTTATTCTCGTTAATGCCGGATCTTTCAAATCCCAGCATTACTGCTGAAAATCCATTTTTTATAAAAGGGTCATCTTGGTATTGCGGATATTTTTTGGAAATGAAATCATCGAGAAATGCCTTTTCGGCATCGTTCAATCTGTCATAAACCGGAGTTGCTCCCGGGGTAAATTTGTGATGAGACTGGCTCATAAACATCGCGAACGGCCCGAAGAATATCCTGAATATACTAAGCCACATTCCCGCCGGGCCGAGGTCGCGCGCACTATTACCGATAAATTCAAGCCCTGAGTCAGGGCCTCGACGGCCGCGGAATCCTTTGCCTTGAGATTTTCTCCATGGATGTTTTTCCGATTGCGCTTTCTTTTCGGCCTCTGCTATTTTTGCTTTTTTTGCTGCCGCTATCGTTCTCTTGGCTGCAGAATTGGCCCTAGAAGCGTCCTTCGGATCTCCTTCAGCGCTGCCAAAATAATTAAGATAATATGGTTTTATATTTGTGCGGCTTAGAAGGCTGATGATATCCCTGCCTATATCGGTATCCCAGAACTTTCCCATCATCAGGCCGTAGCGATCGCCGCTATTGCGCGATATCTTCTCCAATTTGAGCAGATAGCTCGCAAGCCAGTCTATATGCATGTCACTCAACCTGTTCAGGACATTTACCGATTGTTGGTATTCATCGAAATGCTTGCTTGTTCCCGATCTTCGATCTCTTAGAGGGCCATTACTGTATTGTTTTATTGCCTCTATGCGATTGGCACAAGCATATTCGGTATCGACTAAGAACATATTTTTGAGCAGTTTGTCCCATTCATCCATGGACTCACAGTAGGTCCCGGGCGGCAGGACTATCCCATACCTATTAACCAAACCCATCGCATTTTTGATCCTGTCAAAGGCCTTGCTCTCTATATCCGCGAGCTCAGGCGGCATGTCGCAGCCGGCGTTTTCATAAGCTCCGGCTATCAGTATCACTTCATCAAGATCGCCTCTTTTCTCTGAATCAGCGGCGATCGCTGTCAACCTCTTATTCTGCAGTTTGTTCACCAAAATCAATAAAACGTCCTGTCTAAAATCTCTGAGCTTTTCGTCGTAAGTGTCCCCCGGATAACCGGCTATTTTCGCAACCGTTTCCTCCTCCGGCAGAGACCGCCACAACGTCGCATAGTCTTCCCCTTCAGCGATCCTTTTGGCTATCTCGTCTCTTAGGGACAGCTCTTCCGGCGCCGCACTTTTGTCTTTCGGCTTGCCGGAAGGCTTGCCAGACTGCGCGGCCATTCCAAGCACTATGAGCATATGTATCGGGTCACCCGTATATAAGGTAAGCGCGGCGGAGGTTACCATGATCCCAATAAGGCCGAGCATTTTCCACGACATACCGTCTGTGCCTGGATAATCCTTTCGCAGGTTCTCGCGTTTTATCGCGAGCGCCTTCGCGACCTCGAACCGCTCCTCTTCATTTAAGATGTAGTCTTTAGCGAGCGCCTTGACCAGCTTCGTGCGTTCGTCCAAATTTAATTTTCGGATAGACTTCTTCGCCTTTAGCGCTCCCAGCATGTCGAGCGTATACCCGAGTTTACTCAACCGCCTTATTCTGACTATGCGCTCTATATCATCGACCTCGACCATCAGGCGCAAGGTATTGATCGGTTCAAATACGGGGTTAGGGATGATTTCGGATTTTTTGACTGGATTTTTTATTTCGAGGGGAATGAATGCGGCCAGATAACAAAGCATGAGGAAGCTTTCAGTCCGGGGTGAGCCGCGTATCAATTGCTTGCTCTTTATGAACTGCTCAAAGATATCGATGAATGTGTCTTCCTTGACATATCCCGCGCTGCCGGCCAATCTCCGCTTTACGTATTCCGTCCTGAACTTTTCCATGAATTCGGCAAGGAGCCGCGAGTCATCTATCTTGTTCCCGATAAGTTTTGTCCAGAATGCAGCCCTCGCTTTTATGCCGCCCGCCTCTTCCGGTTTCGCGCCCGCACAAAGTTTTTCTATCTCGGTGATGGCGGGGCATATCATGGAATCGATACCTTGCAGGTCGGGTTCTTTCAGGAACGGCTTGATCTTCTTCAACAGGCCGTAGGCATTTCTGCGCGCCAAGTCGTAATTTTTATTATTTAATGCTTCGCTTATAATGCGGGCTCGCCGGTCAAAGTCCTTGCTATCGTCATCGACGATATTCCTGAACGGCTCGAAGCGCCCGGTCTTTAAACCTTCGAGTATTCTGTCTATGTTTGTAACCCGCAGTTCAAGATAACGTTTCGCGATAGGCAATAGATGTTTTACGCTCCCCGGATCGCCCAATTCGATCAATTCCTTTGAGGCGGCGAGGACTATCCTCGCAAGGCGTTTCTCCTCGACCTGGACGTCGCCGAGAGAGGAAAGTATGCGCTCGATATCGGATGCTTCAGCTTTTATACTTCCTATATAATCGGCAATCTCGCCGCGTTCGTCGAGATTGCCGTCTTCCTGCTCGTCGAGCGAGCGGCCCACCTGCCATCGCGAAGAGAACTCCGTTTCGCGCAGTTCGGGGAAGAGCGTCTTTGCGTCATCGCTCGTCCTTACATACCTCTGCTGTTCCATCACTATCCTGTTATCACGTTTATAAACCTTCACCCGGCCCGACGTGCGCGCGATGCGGGCCTTTAAGAGCTCCTCCCGCGCGGCCGTGACTATGTTGAGCGCGCCGACCAGCGATGCGTTAGCGGCCGGTTCGTTATTCTTCTCGATGAGCTGGGTCGCTCTTTCGAACTTCTCCCGAGCGAGCCTGTGGCTCTTGAGCATGGGTCCGTTTTGCGGCAGGCCCGTCAGCCGATCTTCAAATCGCGCGATCTCTTTTTTCAATCCGTCAATGCACTCTTCCGTCTGCCGCCTGGCTTCTTCCAGTTCCGTCAGATCACCCGAGCGCTTCGCCTTCATCCTTTTTGCGAGGAGTACAAAAAGCTTCAGATTAAATTCGAATACCGTTTCGAAATAATCTTTGTAGACCGGCTCCGCCGTCCCGGAACGCGGCAGTTTATGAGCCCGGGCGTACGTCTCCCTGGACTGAGCCAGATATTTTTCTATATTACTCTCTATGGCTGCGGCGAATTTTTCCGCAAGCTCTTTATCTGTGGAATCGGAATAATTTTCCGCAAAATAGCTCCGGACCTTTTCGACAAGAGCGTCTCCGGCCTTTCTTACAGCATCCCCGAGGCTATCCTGCCCTTCCTGCATCGTATAGTCTATCGATTTTCGCAATAGCGCGCTGAGGCTGAGATCCACCCTGAAACCGCCGTCTCTCGGAGGATAGATCTTTACGATAAGCTTTGCGCCGCTTATTACATCTATCTGAGCGTCATTGCGTTTCAGCGTGGCCGGGATCATCATGGCGGGCAAGCCGTCCGCCTCCATCCTCTGCCTGCCCAGAGGAAACTTATATTCGTATGTCGCGGGTTCTGTTCTGCCGCCGCCCCGGCCGGGATGATTTGCAGGCCCAAAATCGACCATTCCACGTTCGTCTTTGAGAAAATTATTTATTGCGGTGAATGTTTTCCAAAGCGGCTTAAATTCCTCCTTCTCCCCCCTTTCCTTCTTTATCTCGCTCTCGAAATCATTGAATATTGCAAGCGCCCGCATGCTGATACGGTATATCTTCCATCTTCCCATTATGGACGCGTTCGATCCGTGAGAAACCAGCATATGCATAATCCTGTTCTTTAGACTGTTAAAATGGGAATAGATGTAACTCTTCCTAAATTCCTGCCACGACATATCGGCCTCGCGCACCTCTTCCGAGACCGGGCGCGGAAAACCCCTGCCGCTCAAATATGCCTCAAATTCCTTAATGAATTCGTCGTATAGGCCTTCGCGCAAAAGCAATTTCACGATATCTTCCTGGGCCGGCGCCGGCCATTCTCCGGAATCGATCTTCTGCACATGCTTGATGACCATAACCGCTCTTTTAATATATTCTTTTGCGATCGCCCGATAGCCAAGGTTCTCAAATTTAGAGGCTATCAGCCAGTACTTCCTGAACAGTACGAGATAAGCCCTCCTGAATCTCTCAACTTTTTTTTCGTCAAAGACCGGCGTTTCTTCTTTCTTCCGGCCGAATAATAGCATCGCCTTATTAATAATACTATTGACGACATTCTTTAAACCGTACCCTTCTTCGCTACCTATCGGTAGGTCAAATTGTTTTTCAAGCGCGAATTCAATATTGTCCGCTTGATTCATGATCCTCTCTACGCTCAATAGCCTGCCCTCGCCCCTCCTGTCATCCTCCGCGGCAAGCGCTTTCAGCCGCGCCCTGAGCCTGTCGATCGAGCCTATCATCGCTTCGTTCGAATTTACCGTGAGCAGTTTCTCTTTTTCCAGACTTTCATGGATCGCCTTGATCTGCTTTAATGTCAATTTGCTCTTTTCCAATATCGGCACGAAGCTATTATATATATCCAGGAAACGCTGACCGTGATTTAACAGCATAGCAAGATCTTCCAGGTCCTCGACCTTCGAAGGATCGAGTTTTTCAATAAATTTCATCGTTAAATATAAGGCGTTGCGTGTCCTGCCGGCATGAACGGCCTGGGATACATTTCTATCGATATCGAAAAATATGAGATTCGTCGCCGCGTCCAGCATGGCTAATACGGTCGTATGATTCTCGAGGCGTGCGACCCTCTCCAGTATCGCGTTGTCATTCAGGGCAATGGCTTTTCTTTTTAAAACCTCTATCGCGCCGTCCATTATTTTTATTGCACGATGGTTTTCCGGTAAATTGCAAGGTTCTTTTTCGCCGGGTCCGATCTTATATGTACCGGCGGGGGGCTTGCGGATATATGCGTGGTTATGCGATCTGACGCCGGCGTCTATTCGCAAGTGATCGCTGAAGGCGGCTTTATCAAGGCCCTTCTTTACCAATCTGGTATAAACGATCTTTGCGGCAAGTAATCCGCATGCAAGGCCTATCGCGCCCGAGGCGATACTTACATAAATATATGCATCGGGGCCGGCTTTTGCGCCCAGCGCCGATAAAATTCCGGTTATACTTGAAACAGGAATTATCCCGCTGGAAGGCTTAACCGATCGAGCCGGCGCCGTCAATACCGCCTTATCTTCTATTTTCACGATCTGTTTATGCAGGCGGGGATTGAGCGTTTTCGAATCTGTCACGCTTTGCGGATCATAAACGAAGATATTTTTTAGTTTAAGGGTTGGGTCATAATAGCGAAATACATATCCCGCGGGAAGGTTTATCCGGATTGCCCCTAACTGGTCGTTATCAGCATAATCCAGTTCGTACGTAAATTTATTATTTGCGAACCAGGCCTGTATGTCGCTATGCTCAAGCAAACGCTGTATAGTCATCAAAGATATATTTGATTGAAATAATTGATTATTTTCAATAAGATATTCTACGAAAAGCGCGCCGCTTCTATCTTTAGAATCTTTCAGGCGGAAGAATGTATTCGGGGCGAGCTTGTTATTTTGTGCAGACTTGTTGACGAATGGATCAGGGTGGGCCCAGACGATATCCTGGGCGAGAAAAGTTACGACCAGGATCGATGCGATGATCCTGACCGCCAGCGGGAACCTGCGATGACCTGATTTTGGCAAGACTTCTTCGGCTCTCATCATTCCTGTCTATTAAGTTATCCACATTGGTAGCGCACCCTTAAGGGTGCGCTACATTACTATTCTTTTAACAAAGTAAAAATAAAAAGACCAGATCGCCAAGCTCACTTCTAGGCTATCTGGTCTAGTAATTTAAACCATTCACCGACCCGGTACTACCGCCCCGGTCGACAAAGGTTTTCTAAAGACCCGCGACTTCCCCGAGTTACTTAAGTGGGGATCCTAGAAAATATGTAGGTAAATAATATCATATTCCACTAGGAGAGTCAATAGTTTAATTCTAACTTTTTCCTATTTAACCTATTCGCTTTTCTTAAAAAACTTGCCCTGGATACCTTCGAGGTCTTCGATAAATATCCTGCACAGATAGTTGATGACCTCGCTCACCTCGCGATTATGCTCCGTGCATAAAGCCTTTATCCTCTCTTCTATGGCCTTCGAGGTCCTGCATCCTAAGAATCCGTCACATCTTTTCAGTTTCTTCATAATATGCCTCCCTGCTATATGTTTAATATATATTCTACATCATACGCGGGTGGTTTGCAAGTTTATTAAGCCACGGTGTTTTTGCTAAGTGCCGAGATCTCCTATCGAGGCCAAGTTTATTAAGCCACGGTGTTTTTGCTAAGTGCCGAGATCTCCGATCGAGGCCAAGTTTTTTGATCAGGACCATATCCCCAAAGAAGGGAGACATCTGAATACTACCTGGAGCATCAGATTCGTATATAGCGCGGCTACGATATCGTCGAACATGACGCCGAGGGAGCCGGTCAGCTTTTCCAGGCGTTTCGCGGGCGGCGGTTTCAATATGTCGAGTATCCTGAACAGGAAGAATCCGAGCACTATGGAGAAAAGGCTTATCGGCACGAAGAACAACGCGAGCAGCATGCCGCAGGCTTCGTCTATCACTATCATCTTTGCGTCTTTACGTTTGTAAATCTTCTCGGCTTCGCCGGCGAATATCACTCCCAGGACAAACAGGAACAGTATCGTAAACGCATAGAGTATGTCATTGTTCATAACGAGAGCATATACCATCAGGCCGCCGAGCGAGCCTATCGTGCCGGGCATGAAGAGCGAGTGCCCGAGATAAAAAAAGCTTGCGATCAATTTAACGCGTCTTCTCATTGGAGTATACCTCCCTGTTTTTTAAAAGGTACGACAGGCCGCTCGTGAGCGTAAGCGCGACCGCAAAGAGCATCACAAAAAATATCGCGTCCTTATAGGCCGCCTCGACCCCGGATGTCCAGAATCTGAAAACATTGCTTCCGCCGGTCCTCAATATAAGAAAGGCCAGGATGGCAAGTATCGTAAATAGCTGCCATGCCGTCTTGTGCTTTCCTCCCATCTCGGCCTGCAGGACTTTACCCTTAGTAAGAGCCAGTATGCGCAGGCTCGTCACCGCGATCTCCCTGAAAATTATGACGACCACCATCCACGCCTGTACTATGCCCATCTGGACGAACGCGAGGAACGCCGCAAGAACCAGTATCTTGTCCGCTATCGGGTCCATCAGTTTTCCGAAATCGGTCACCTGGTTATTCTTCTTCGCGACGTAACCGTCGAGCGCATCCGTGAGAGACGCGAACAAAAATATTAAAAGCGCCGCGATCCGCGCAGGCATCCCGTCTATGAAAAGGAGCGCCATGAATATGAATGCGAGCGCTATTCTCAAGACCGTGAGTTTATTGGGAAGGTTCATACCTTATCGCCCACCAGATCGTACTCGAGGCTGTCCTTTATCAGGACCTTGTAAAATTCGCCCACTTTTATATTTTTGCCGGAGACACGCACCGCGCCATCTATTTCCGGAGCGTCGTATTGAGTACGGCCTATAAATTCGTAGAGCGTAGAGCGTGGAGCGTTGTGCGCGCGCCCCGAACCTGAGCGAAGCGAATGGTTCGGGGTTGTAGGTAATTTCTCGTCGATCAATACGTCGACGGTCTTGCCTATGAAAGATCTATTTATACCGGACGATATCTTCTGCTGTAAGCCCATGAGCTCGTCAAACCTCTGGCTCTTCACTTCCTGCGGTATCTGGTTCTCAAATCTCGATGCCCGGGTCCCGTCTTCCCTGGAATATGTAAAAGCCCCGAGCCGTTCGAATTTTTCGCACCGGACAAACTCGAGAAGCTCTTTAAAGTCCTTATCGGTCTCGCCCGGGAATCCCACTATTATCGATGTCCTAAGGGCAAGGCCCGGGATGGCTTTTCTTAAAGCGCTTATCAGCTCTATTATATCCTTTTTCGCCACATGCCGGTTCATCTTTTTCAGGATATTGTCGGATATGTGCTGAATGGGCAGGTCCAGGTATTTACATATCTTCTTTTCGCCACGTATCACCGAGATGAGCTCATCCGAATAATGCGCCGGGTGCGTATACATTATCCTTATCCATCTCACGCTATCCTTGAGGCCGCAAAGCCGCTTCAACATTTCGGCGAACATCGCCTTCCCGTACCTGTCGATGCCGAAGAGCGTCGTATCCTGACCTATCAGGTCGATCTCTTTCAACGTCCCCGGCTTTGCCAGTCTCTTTGCCTCTTCGAGTATGGAGTTTATCGAGCGGCTCCGGAAGGCGCCCCTCAGGCGCGATATTATGCAATAACTGCAGAAATTGGAACATCCTTCGGATATTTTAAGGTATGCGTAGTGCGGCGGCGTGAATGCGATCCTGGGTGAGTATTCGTCGTAAAGGTAGTTTGGGTCGGGCGAGATGACGGACCTCGCCTTCAATTTTCCTATATTCTTCAACAGGTCCGGGATCTTCGGAAAGTCCGCTGTCCCCAGAACGAGATCGGCCTCGTGAAGCGCATCGGCCAGTCTCTCTTTGTAAAGCTGGGGCAGGCAGCCGCAGACTATTAAGTACTTTACCTTCCCCTCTTTCTTGAGCCGAGAGGCCTCGAGTATCTTCTCGATGGACTCCTCCCGGGCCGATTGGATGAAAGCGCACGTATTCACTATGCACGCCCAAACGCCATCTTCCGCGTCGCATATACTAAACCCGCGCTTTTTCAAAGAGCCGGCTATCACTTCCGAATCGAGCTGATTTCTCGGGCACCCGAGAGAGATGATACTGACTTTGACCATGCGTAGATTACTTTACCCTGACGCCGTTCGACGTGACTTCGAGGTCCCTGATCACGCCCCGGCCGGGAACGCCCTGGGATTTTCCGTTCACTAATATCTCTATCGCTTCCGCCCGCGCTACGAACATGTTGACGGAATTATTGGCGGTAAATGTCTCGACCGTTCCTTTTGAGAGGACTCTCTTGAATATGACGACGCCGTCTCTCTTCAGCTGGATCATCGTGGGGCTTTTGACCTTGAGGGTAAGGGTGAACGGCTCTTTTCGCGAGCCCTGGCCTTTTCGGGCCTGGGGTAATGCAGCCTTCGAAGAAACTGAAGCGGCAGCCTTCGGCCTGTCGCGCCGCGAGGCGAGCTCTTTCTTAATGATATTTCTTTGCCTCAACATATCCTTCGTCTTCCCGACCAGAAAAAAGGCCAGGAATATCATTATGGCAAATATCAGGATGAACCGCGCCGCGCGTATCAGGATCGAAAGATCGATGGGCTCGTTCAGGACCGTTTTGGCGAGACTCACATTCTTCGTCTGAAGCTCCGGGTGGAGCGCCAGATACTCGGTCACCATTTCCCTGGAATCGAATCCCAGATAATTCGCATATTCTTTAAGGAAACTCTTTACATAATTCGGCGTCAGGATATCGTCGCAGCGGCCTTCTTCAAGGGCGGTGATGACGGTCGAATGGATGCGCGTCTGTTTCTGCGCCTGTTCCACGGTGATGGACCTCTTCTCCCTGGCCTGGCGCAGCCTCTCCCCGATAGCGGCCGCTGATATCTTATTATTTTCTCCGGGATTAGCCATTCTTAATATTATACTCCTCTAAACTGACCAGTATGTCTCTGGGTTTTGAACCCTGATACGGCCCGACCAAGCCCTCGTCTTCCATCATATCGATGAGCCTTGCCGCGCGCGTGTAGCCGAGGCCGAGGCGCCTTTGGAGCACCGAGACGGACGCCTGGCGCGACTCGAGGATGAGCTTGACCGCTTCTTCATAAACTTCATCCTTCTCGAATTTTTTGAAACTCGTCTTCTTCTGCACGTCGAGTATCCCGCTGACATATTCAGGGCCGCGCTGCGCTTTGATGAACGACGTTATCCGCCCTATCTCTTTGTCATTTATCAGACTGCATTGCGCCCTGACGGGCTTCGACGCGCCCGGCTCGATGAAGAGCATGTCGCCGCGTCCGAGAAGTTTATCCGCGCCGTTCATATCGAGGACCGTCCTGGAGTCTACCTTCGACGCTACTTTAAACGAGATCCTCGCCGGGAAGTTGGCCTTTATGACGCCGGTTATGACGTCGACCGACGGCCTCTGCGTCGCGATTATTATGTGGATGCCGACCGCCCTCGAAAGCTGGGCGAGCCTCGTTATCGCGCCCTCGACGTCCGTCTGCGCGACCATCATCAGGTCCGCGAGCTCGTCTATAATTATTATGATGTACGGCAGCCTCCCGTTCGGCTCTTTCGAATATTTTTCGTTGTAAAGGTCGATGTTCCTGACCCCGGACTTCGCGAAGAGCTCATAGCGCGAATCCATCTCGCCCACGATCCAGTCGAGCGTGCTCGCCACTTTCTTCGCGTCCGTTACGACAGGCGACAATAGATGCGGCAGGTCGTTAAATATAGCGAGCTCCACCCTCTTCGGGTCGATCATTATGAACTTCACCTCGTCCGGGGTGGCGCTCAACAGCATGCTTGTTATGATCGTGTTCACGCACACGGTCTTCCCCGAACCCGTCGCCCCGGCGATCAGGAGGTGCGGCATCGAAGTGAGGTCGGCGATCACGGGCGTGCCCGCTATGTCTTTGCCCAGGGCGAGCTTCAGCTTGGATTTCGATTCCATGAACTCTTTCGAATCTAGCACGTCCTTGAGATAGACGAGCGAGCTGGAAGAGTTAGGCACTTCGAACCCGATCGTGCCTTTGCCCGGCATCGGCGCCACGATCCTCACAGACTGCGCCTTCATCGCCAGGGCTATGTTGTCGCTGAGCGAGGTTATCCTGTGGAGCTTCACGCCCGGCGCAGGCGATAATTCGTATCTCGTTATGACCGGCCCTTTATTTATCTCGACGACCTTCGCCTCGATATCGAAGTCCATCAAGGTCTCTTCGAGGATGCGGGCGTTCCCTTCGAGGTCTTCCTTTATCCTGCGGCTTTCAATCGGCGGAGGCGTATCCAATAGATCGATCCCGGGGAGCTTGAAAGCGCCCGAGCGCGCCGTGTCGGTCTTCAACACTTCCTGTGCGGGGGCTTGCCCTGAACCTGAGGCGCGAAGCGCCGAATGGTTCGGGGCCTTTTTCTTGGCCTCATCGGACGAGAATATCTTTATAGGTTCTTTCTTTTCAAGTTTAGCCAGGGCGAGGGCTTTCAGGTTTTCCGGGATCTCTTTCGCAGGAAGTTTTATCAGCGGCTTTTTTACCGTGAATATCGGGTCATCGCGTCCGCGTTTCTTGGGCCGCTTCTC
>Ga0315284_10006989_pt1 | contig 16102 bp, 10 predicted proteins | sample YL17G09_16_MG_FD_203696 | JGI IMG/M metagenome (GOLD analysis project Ga0315284, IMG submission 203696) | Sediment microbial communities from Yellowstone Lake, YNP, Wyoming, USA - YL17G09_16 | ecosystem: Environmental > Aquatic > Freshwater > Lake > Sediment | place: USA: Wyoming | collected... | reverse complement strand
CGCGCAATCCACCGGCGCCTCGAGCAGGCCAGCCTGCTCGCGAGGCCGCTGGCGCGCCCAGCTGGAGGACGACCGTGACCACCACCGATCCCGCCGACGCAGCGCTCGTCGAAGCAGTGCTCGCCGCCACCCCCCGCCGGCGCAGGGCCGCCGCCGCCGAGGTGAAGGCCGTCTCGGCCGCCTCGCGCGCCGCGGCGCGTCCCGACCACGAGCCGGCGGCCGGCCTGTCGCGGCTCGACCTGGATTCCGACCTCGCTGGCGGGCTCGCCGCAGACGCCGACGCCGCGCCGATGGGCGCCGAGCCGGGCCCGGCCGAGCTGGCCGGCGAGGACGTGGAGCTGGGCGACGACCCGGCCGACCTGGCCACGGAGATCGTCCCGGGTCTCGTCGCGGACGCCACCGACGCGGTGGCGCCGGCGGACGTCCCGGCCAAGCTCGACGTGAAGGCGCTCGAGGAGCCGACCGCCGAGGAGCTCGAGGCGCTCTCGGCCGACATGATCGGGATCGACGACCCGGTCCGGATGTACCTCAAGGAGATCGGGAAGGTCGCCCTCCTGACCGCCGAGGAGGAGGTCGTCCTGGCCAAGGCGATCGAGCTCGGCGAGTGGATGGTCGAGTCCCCGGCGAAGGCGGTGGTCAGCCTCCACGAGTGGACCCTCCACGAGACGGAGCGCAAGACCCGGACCCTCAAGCCGCAGCACCGGCTCCCTCTGGGCGAGGAGGCGCACCGGATGGTCCGCGCGGCGATCTCCGACGAGGGCGCCACCGAGCTCCTGGTCGCGCACCCCGACTTCCACCTCCTCAAGGCCGGCAAGGTGGCCCTGTCGGAGGGGACGAAGGCGCTGCTCAAGGAGGCGAAGAAGCTGATCGCGGCGCACAACGAGGCGCTCTCGGCGGATGCGTTCGTCACGCTGCTCGACTGGGCCTACTTCGCCGTCCACAACGGCGACCTCGACTCGCGCGACAACCCGGGCCTGCGCGCCATCTATGACTGGACCCGCGACGTCGTTGCCTTCCCGGCGCTGGAGCGCTGGATCGAGACGGGCCACGACGCAGACCTCCTGAAGCACATGGGCTTCGACCCCGAGGTTCCGCTCAGCACCAAGCTGCGCGACCGCAAGGGCGAGATCGTCAAGATCGGGCGCGACGCCCGCGAGCAGCTGACGTCGGCCAACCTGCGGCTGGTCGTCTCGATCGCCAAGAAGTACATCGGCCGCGGGATGTCGTTCCTCGACCTGATCCAGGAGGGGAACATCGGCCTGATCCGGGCGGTTGAGAAGTTCGACTACGAGAAGGGCTTCAAGTTCTCCACGTATGCCACGTGGTGGATCCGGCAGGCGATCACCCGCGCCATCGCCGACCAGGCCCGCACGATCCGCATCCCGGTCCACATGGTGGAGACGATCAACCGCCTGATCCGGGTCTCGCGGCAACTTCTCCAGGAGCTGGGGCGCGAGCCGACCGTCGAGGAGATCGCCGAGGCGATGTCCAAGGGCCAGGAGGTGGTGGTCACCCCCGAGAAGGTCCGCGAGATCATGAAGGTGTCGCAGGAGCCGGTCTCCCTCGAGACGCCGATCGGCGAGGAGGAGGACTCCCACCTCGGCGACTTCATCGAGGACCGGGGCGCCCTCGCGCCGGCCGAGGCCGCGTCGCACCAGCTCCTCAAGGAGCAGGTGGAGGCGGTCCTGGACTCCCTGACCGGGCGCGAGCGGCGCGTGCTGCAGCTCCGCTTCGGCCTGGAGGACGGGCGGGCTCGCACGCTGGAGGAGGTCGGCCGCGAGTTCAACGTCACCCGCGAGCGGATCCGCCAGATCGAGGCCAAGGCGCTGCGCAAGCTCCGCCACCCGTCCCGCAGCCGCAAGCTCAAGGACTACCTCGAGTAGAGGGCGGGGGCGCCCGCGGCGGGGGCGCCCTGACGCGGCGGCGGGGGCGCCCGCGCCGACCCGAGGTGCCCCCCAGGCACCTAACGGACGTGCCGGCGGCCGGATACCCACCGAGCAGGCGGGCGTGCGGATCCGCGCGGACCCCGCGTGTCGATCGGGTGCCTCTGGAGGCGCATCTGGCGCATGGGTGCGCCGCAGTTGCAGATGATGCGCCCGAGAGGGGCACCATCGGCACCGGGAGCGCACCATCGCCACCGGGAGCGCCCGCGCGTGTCCGTTACGCCCCTGGGGGGCACCCGGCCCCAGCCTGCCTGCCCTGAGCGCCGGCCGCGATGAGGGGCGACCCACGCGCTGCGATGCATAGCGGGATGAGTCCCGGTGAAGAGGCGGCTGGCACGATGGGACCATGCCACCACGCGAGCGTCTGGTCGACCGGGGCACGCGCCGCGCACGGCTCATCCGTCACGAGATGGGGCGTGAGCTTCGGGAGGCCCGCGTCGCGGCCGGCCTGACCCAGAAGCAGCTCGCGCAGGCCGTCGGGGTCTCGCGCTCCGAGGTCGGCCGGGTCGAAGCCGCCCTACGGACTCCCGTGTCGGTCGACGGGCTGTCTCAGCTCCTCGCCGTCGTGGGGATGGAGCTGTCCGTGCGCGCGTACCCGGCCGGGCCTCCCCTTCGCGACGCCGCCCACGTCGCGCTGCTGGGCCGCTTCCGCGCACGATGCTCACCCGACTGGCGCTGGACCAGCGAGGTGCCCGTCGATCTCCCCGGAGATCCGCGGGCGTGGGATGGGCACCTCGTCGGGGCCGACACGCGGATCGGCGTCGAGGCCGAGACGCGTCTCCGCGACATCCAGGCGCTCCAGCGCCGGATCGAGGGCAAGCGACGGGACAGCCGTGTCGATCGCGTGCTCCTGGTCGTGGCCGACACCCGCACGAACCGGGCCGCGCTCCGGGCCGCCGCGGACCTGCTCGCCGCGAGCTACCGGATGCCGGTCACCGACGTGCTGGCGGCGCTCGAGGCAGGGCGCGACCCCGGCGGGGACGCGATCATCATGACCTGATGCTCGCAGGGGTTCGGGCCTGCCGCGAGCAACCGAGACGGACACGGATCCGGCCGGGCGGCACAGCGGGCGCAAACGGGCGCACGCCGCGCCGCCCCGCGCCCCGCACGGCTACGCCCCGCGGCGGCGGAAGAACGCCTTCTCCAGCTCCACGGCGACGAAGGCGGCGGTTGAGGCGATCAGGACGACGACGAGCTCATGTGGGCCCAGGGCCTCGGTCACGAAAATCGGCTGCAGAGCCGGCAGGTAGATGAGGGCCAGCTGGACGAGCAGGGTCCCGCCGACGGCGAGGGCGAGCGGGAGATTCGACCGCAACCCGAGGGCAAACGTGCTCGTTCGCTCCGACCGCACCGCGAGGGCGTGGCCTAGCTGCAGGAGCGAGAGCGTCGTGAAGACCATCGTCTGCCAGTGCCAGCCGGCGTTGATCGCGAGCGCCTGGATCCCGAGGACGATCGCTGACATGAGCAGACCGACCCAGAGGGCGTGCTGCCACAGGCCACGGCCGAGGATCGACTCCCTCGTGGAGCGCGGGGGCCTGCGCATCGCGTGGCGCTCCACTGGCTCCACGCCGAGGGCCAGCGCCGGCAGGCCGTCGGTGACCAGGTTGATCCACAGGATCTGGACCGCCAGGAGCGGGATCGGGAGGCCGAGGAAGGGCGCCAGGAACATGACCCAGACCTCCGCCGAGTTGGTCGTCAGGAGGTAGCGGACGAAGCGCCGGATGTTGTCGTAGATCCGGCGCCCCTCCTCGACCGCGTGGACGATCGTGGCGAAGTCGTCGTCGGCCAGGACCATGTCGGCGGCTTCCTTGCTCACCTCCGTCCCGGTGATGCCCATGGCGACGCCGATGTCGGCGAGGCGCAGGGCGGGCGCGTCGTTCACCCCGTCGCCGGTCATCGCCACGACCGCGCCGCGCCGCTGCCAGGCCTCGACGATGCGCAGCTTCTGCTCGGGGTTCATGCGGGCGTAGACGGCGACGCGCTCCACGCGGGCCTCGAAGGCGGCGCCGTCGAGCTCGTCGAGCTCGGCACCGGTGAGGGCCTCGCCGCCCGGGAGGAGGATCCCGATCCGCCGGGCGATCGCGGTCCCGGTCAACGGGTGGTCGCCGGTGATCATGATCGGGGTCACGCCGGCGGCGCGGCAGGCGGCGATCGACGCGGCGGACGACGGGCGCGGCGGGTCGGCCATGGCGACGAGGCCGGCCAGGCGGAGGTGGGCCTCGGCGTGCTCGAGCTCCTCGGGGATCGCCCCGATGGTGCGCTCGGCCAGGGCGAGGACGCGGTACCCGTCGGCGGCGTAGCGGTGGGCGGCGGCCCTCGCGGCCGGGAGGAGGGGCACGTCCGCGGGGTCGAGGAGCGGCTCGAGGGCTTCGAGGGCGCCCTTGCAGGCGACCCAGATGCGGTCCCCGTCGGCGTGGAGGGTGGTCATCCGGCGGCGGGCGGCGTCGAAGGTCAGCTCCTCCACGCGGGGAAGGCGGGCGAACACGTCGGAGGAGAAGACCCCGCGCTTCCCGGCGAAGGCGAGGAGGGCGCCCTCGGTCGGGTCGCCGGTGATCGACCAGTCCCCGCCGACCCGCCCGGGAGCCCGCAGGGTGGCGTCGTTGCAGGCCGCGGCAATCCGGGCCAGGCGATCGAGGGCGGCGTCGGTCGCCGCGGGGCCGCCGGCAGCAAGGCCCGGAACGGCAGCCGGATCGCCGGCGTCGACCGTGATCGCGCCGTCGGGGGCGTAGCCGCCGCCACCCACCACGAACACCCCGGCCGGCGTCCAGGCTCGCTCGACAAGCATCCGGTTCTCGGTGAGCGTGCCCGTCTTGTCCGAGCAGATCACGGTCACCGACCCGAGCGTCTCGACTGCCGGGAGCTTGCGCACCAGGGCGTTGCGCCGGGCCATCCGCCGCGCGCCGAGGGCGAGGGCCACCGTCACGACCGCCGGCAGCCCTTCGGGGATCGCCGCGACGGCCAGGCTCACCGCGACGAGGAACATCACCTCCGGCGACTCGCCGCGGGCGACGCCCGCCGCGAAGACGAGGGCGCAGACGACGAAGGCGAGGCCGGCCAGCCCCTTGCCCAGCGCGGAAAGACGCTTCTGCAGGGGCGTCTGGCCGCCGGCGTGCTCCTGGAGCAGCTCGGCGACCCGGCCGAGGGCGGTCGACATCCCCGTCGTGACGACGATGCCGAGTCCGCGCCCGTACACCACGGCCGTCCCGTTGAAGGCGACGTTGCGCTGGTCGGCGAGGACCCCCTCGGGAACGTCGGGGAGCGGCTCGGTCGACTTCTCGGCCGGCTCGGACTCGCCGGTCAGCGCCGCCTCGTTGATGCGCAGCGCCCGCGCCTCGAGGAGGCGCAGGTCGGCCGTCACGATGTCGCCGGCGTCGAGCCGAACGAGGTCGCCGGGGACCAGCTCCGGCGCCGGGACGAGGAGCGTCTCGCCGTCGCGGACAACCCGCGCCGTGGGGCTGGCCATTCGCTTGAGGGCGTCGAGGGCCTGCTCCGCGCGATACTCCTGGACGAACCCGACGATCCCGTTGAGGACGACGATCGCGAGGATGATGACCGTGTCCTTGAGGTCGCCGAGCAGGGCCGTGATCACCGCGGCAACGATCAGGACGATGATCATCGCGTTCGTGAACTGCTCGAGGAGGAGCCGCCACGGCGGCTTCTTCCCGCGCTCGACCAGCTCGTTGCGGCCGAAGCGGAGGAGGCGGGCGGCCGCCTCGGGTGCCGAGAGCCCGCGCTCGGGATCGGTGACGAGCGCCGCGGCGACGTCGGCGGCATCGACCGCCCACGGCCGCGCAGCGATCTCGGTGGTGTGCCTCATGTCCGTACAGGATGACGGAGGCGCCGCCCCGCCGTCAGGGTGCCCGGGTCCCGATCGGGTGGGGCCGTTCGTCCCGACCGGGCTCCCCGACCGGGCTCCCCGACCGGGCTCCCCGATCGGGCTCCCCGACCGGGCTCCCGACCTGGCGCTGCGACCCCGGGCGCCCCGCCCCGGCGCGGTCCTCCGGCGGTGCCGCGGCACCTTTCGCCGGCCGCCGCCGGGTGGCACCATGCGCGGCATGGAAGAGACGCCCCGCTACCCCATTCGCACGGCCACCCCGGAAACCGTCCGGTCGTTCCTTGTGCCCCTCGACATCGCCTTCGGCAAGGGCCACACCGACGCCGAGTTCGAGGACTGGCGCCACACCCTTGAGCCCGACCGCCTCGTCGCCGCCTTCGACGGCGAGATCCCCGTTGCCGCCACGGGCGCCTACACGTTCCGCCTCACCGTCCCGGGCGGCGAGGTGGCGGCCGCGGGCGTCACCGCCGTCGGCGTGGAGCCGGGCCATCGGCGGCAGGGCGTGCTGCGCTCCCTCATGCGCCAGCAGCTCGACGACGTGCGCGAGCGTGGCGAGCCGGTCGCCGTCCTGTGGGCCTCCGAGAGCGCGATCTACCAGCGCTTCGGGTACGGCCTGGGGACGCTGAACGGGAGCTTCGAGATCGAACGCGGGCGGACGGCCTGGCTCCGGCCGTGGAAGCCGGAAGGGAGGATGCGCCTGGTCGACCAGGCCGAGGCGCTCACGACCTTCCCGCCGATCTACGAGCGGATGCGCGCCGTGACGCCGGGCGCCCTCACGCGGACCGAGGACTGGTGGCGTTGGGGGATCCTCCACGACGCCGAGTACAGCCGGCGGGGCGCGAGCCCGAAGTTCCGCTATCTCTACGAGGTCGACGGAGCCGCCGAGGGCTACGCGATCTACCGCGTGAAGACCGACTGGGACGATCGGGGCCCGAAGGGCCAGCTCCTCGTGGTCGAGGCGATGGCACTGACGCCCCGTGCCGAGCGCGCCGTCTGGAGCTTCCTCTTCGGCGTCGACCTCATGCGCACGACAAAGGCCGGCCTGGTGTCGTTGCCGCACCCCTTGCTCCTGGAGCTCGCCGACCCGCGCGCGCTCGGGATGACGACGGGGGACGGGCTCTGGGTGCGGCTGGTCGACCTGCCGGCGGCGCTCACGGCGCGTCGCCACGGGGCGGCCGGGACGCTGGTGCTCGAAGTCGCCGACGTCTTCTGCCCCTGGAACGCGGGGCGCTGGCGCCTGGCCGCGACCGGGGAACCGGGGCACGCCGCGGCGGTCGTGGAGCGGACCGACGCTCCGGCGGACCTGGCTCTCGACGTGGCCGACCTGGCCGCCGCGTTCCTGGGCGCGTTCCGCATGTCGGATCTTGCCCGGGCGGGGCGGGTGGAGGAGCGCACCCCGGGCGCCCTCCGGCGAGCCGATGCGCTCTTCGCGTCCGACCGAACGCCGTGGTGCGCCACGGTGTTCTGATCGGCGGCCGGCCGACGCCCGCGCGGGGAGGGGCCTCTACCCGCCCGCGACGAACAGGAAGCGGAGGATGTCGGGCCGGTCGTCGGTGATCGGGGCGATCCCGTCGACCCGCATGGGCACCCAGCCCGCAGCGGCGAGCGGCGCCACGAGCGCGGGCTCTCGCGCGATGACGACCCAGACGGATCCGATGGCCCCCATCTCCTCGCCGGCAGGCGTCGGCGCGTAGACCCGCCGCAGGGCGGTCAGGCTGAGGTCGCGGGCCGCGGCCGCGACCGCCGGCCCCAGGTCGTAGTAGCGGTTGGAGACGTGGACGGCCAGCAGGCCGCCCGGCGCGACCGTCCGCATCGCGTTGCCCAGCGCCTCCACGGTCAGGAGGTGGACCGGGATGGCGTCCGAGCTGAACGCGTCCAGCACGAGGAGGTCGAGGGCTCCGGCGGCGACCCGCTCGAGCTCAAGGCGCCCGTCGCCGACGACGACCTCGGGCCGGACGGCGCTGTCACTGAGGAAGGTGAAATAGGCCGGGTCCTGCGCTACCCGGACGACGACGGGGTCGATCTCGAAGAACGTCCAGCGGTCGCCAACCTCGGCGTAGGCCGCCAGGCTGCCGGCGCCGAGACCGACGACACCCACGGTACGGCCACCCGCGGGAGCCGGCAGCTCGCGGACGCGGCGGAAGACGTCCCCGCTCGGGCCGTCCTCGACGTAGTAGGTCGCCGGGTGGAGCCGCCGCGCCGCGTCGAGGTACTGCACGCCGTGGAGCGTCGTCCCGTTGAGGATCTCCAGCCGCTCGCCGTCGGGCGACGGGAGCACGACCGTGACGCCGAAGAAGCTCCGGTCGCGGAAGAGCGGGGTCGGCGGCAGCACGAGGACCGCGAGCACCAGGACGACGGCCGTCGCCAGGGCGAGGAACCGCGGCACGCCCCCCACCAGCAGGACGAGCGCGCCGACCAGCAGCCAGCGCAGCCCTGCCTCCAGGGCCACGCCCCCCCGGGGTGCCAACGCGAGGGCCAGGAGGCCGCCGACCACCAGGTACGGGCCGAGCCGTCCCGCGATCCCGGCGAAGAAGGACCCGAAGTCGAGGCCCCGCCTCGCAGTCGCGGCGCGGGCGGTTCGGGCCGACCCGGGGGCCGTCAGGGCGAGCGCGGCGACCGCCGAGCCGACGAGCAGCGGGTACTCCCAGATGTCGGGGAAGATCGCCGGCGCCACGAGGGCGACGAAACCGCCGGCGAGGACGCCCGCCGCCGCGATCACGAGGTAGAACTCGGTCAGGTGGCGCATGCCAGGCCGATCGGCTGCAAGGCGGCCGTGGAGCGCCGTCGCGACGACCCCGAAGCCCACCAGCTCGACCGCGACGAGCGGCACGAGCGGCCAGATGCCCCCGGACCCGAGCGGCACCCAGAGCAGCGTCGCGGCGGCCGGGGCCGCGACCGTCGCCCACCGCACCAGCGTGCCCCCGCGACCCGAGAAGGCCACGACGAACGACGCGAGGTAGAGGGCCAGGGGCCCGACCCATAGGAGCGGTGCGCTCACCAGGTCGGTGGCGATGAAGGTCGTGACGGCCGTCAGGAGGCCCGACGGGATCGCGGCGAGGACGAACCAGCGCAGCCGACGCCGCCCGGTGACGGCGCGCTCGGCGCGTGCGTCCGGCGCCTCCCCGGACGCCGGCGCGATGGCCGGGGCGGGCCCGGCCGCGACGGGCGCGTCGGTCCCCACGCGGATCGTCCGACGCACCCGCCATGCGCCGACGGCGACGAGCAGCACGAAGACCCCGATCGCGGCCGCCCAGGCCGTCCGTTGGGCGGCGAGGCCCAGCGCGGGCTCGATCAGGAACGGGTAGGCGAGGAGGGCGGCGAGCGAGGCGCCGTTGCTGAGCGCGTAGAGCAAGTACGGGTCGACGGCCCCGGGCGTCTCGGCGTCGCGGACGCCGGCGTACCAGGCCGAGAGGAGCGGCGTCGTGGCCGTCAGGAGGAAGGCCGGCGGGCCCACCGCGACCGCGAGGATCGCGAGGAGGTTCAGGCCCGGCGGGACGGACCCGTTGCGCAGGGTCGCCCAGTCGCCCGGCGCGCCCAGGAGGAGCGCGAAGGCGACGACCGCGACGGCCACGTGAACCAGCGCGCTCCGCCGCAGCCCCAGCCGCGTGACGGAGATGTGCCCGTACAGGTAGCCCAGGAGCAGGACGCCCTGGAAGAAGGCGAGGACGGTCGCCCAGGCCGAGGGCACGCCGCCGAAGACCGGGAGCACGAGGCGGCCGACCAGGGGCTCGACGGCGAAGAGGAGGAACGACGAGAGGCCGATCCCCGTCCCGTAGATCGCGAGGGTGGCGAGGCGCGGGAGCCCGACAGTGCGCGTCGGGGCGGCGCGCGCCTGGGCGACGGTCACGGCGGATCTCCGGGCGCGTCTCCGGTCGCCACCGGCATCCCGGACCGGCTCCAGTCCGAGTACGAGCCGGGGTAGAGGAGGGGATCGGGCAGCCCGGCCGCCCGCATGGCGAGGGCGAGCTGGCAGGCGTTGACGCCGCTCCCGCAGGCGACGACGACGGGCAGCTCTCCGGCCGCGCCGAGGGCGGCGAAGCGCGCGGCGAGCGCGCCGGGCGCGAGGAAGCGTCCGTCCGGCGCGAGGAAGGACGCGGTCGGCGCGCTCACGGCTGTCGGGATGTGCCCGGCGACCGGGTCGATCGGCTCGATCTCGCCCCGGTAGCGCTCCGGCGCCCGGGCGTCGAGGAGGGTCAGCGCCCCGAGGCGCGGCGTGAGCGCCGCGCGGTCGATCGTGCGCGGCCATGCGCGCGGCCATGCGCGCGGCCATGCCCCGGCTGCGGCCACCCGTTCCTCCGGGGGCACGGCCGGGCGGACGGGCACCTTCGCCGTGAGCGGCAGCCCGGCGGCGCGCCAGGCCGCGATCCCGCCGTCGAGCACCGCCGAGCGCTCGTGGCCCAGGACGTCGAGCATCCACCACAGCCGAGCCGCCACCGTCCCGCCGGCGTCGTCGTAGGCCACGACCAGGTGCCTTCGCTCGATCCCGAGCGCCCCCATCGCCGCGACGAACGTCGCCGGGTCGGGGAGTGGATGGCGCCCCGGCCCGATCCGTGCCGTCAGCACGGTGTCGAGGTCAATGAAGAGCGCGCCGGGAAGATGCGCCTCGCCGTAGGCCGCCCGTCCGGCCGCCGGCGCCGCCAGCGACCAGCGGACGTCGGCGATCCGCAGGTCGGGGTCGTCGAGATGTGCCGAGAGCTCGGTCGCGGAGATCAGGCTCATGGCCGCGAGTATCGCATCGGTGGGCGCCGGCGAGGCAGCCCGCGGCCCGGAGCCCCGGCGAGGCAGCCCGCGGCCCGGAGCCCCGGCGAGGCAGCCCGCGGCCCGCCCGGGCCGAGGGTCGTGCTATCCTTCCGCCCGGCGCGGCCCCGGCCGCCCGATGCGCGCCCCGCCCACCCGCGGCGGCGCCTCCGCTCCGGCGTAGCTCAGTGGTAGAGCGGGCGACTGTTAATCGCTTGGTCGTAGGTTCGAATCCTACCGCCGGAGCCAACTGCTTGCGGAATCGCTCCCGGGTGACCTCGGGTCTGTCGGCGTCCCGACGGCATCGGCGGAGCCGGTCGATGCCTGCGGAGGTGTCCGTGGCCTCCGAGGACAGCGCGCCTTGCCGTGCGGCAGGCCGAGGCGCATGCTCCGGACGGCATGTTCGAGGCACGAACCCGGCTCCGAAGACGCGCCGCGCCCTTCGCCGCGGCCGGACTCGCGGCGCTGTCGATCGCGCTCGGGGCATGTGCGCCCGGCGGTGCGCCGGCCGCATCGCTGACTGTCGATCCAAACCCCTCGACCAGCCCGGAGGCCAGACCCATGGCCACGCCCACCCGATCTCCGAGCCCGACCGCCCTCACGCTCACCTCGCCGGCCTTTGCCGACGGCAGCCCGATCCCGCGGGAGTTCACCTGTCGCGGCCAGGACGTCTCACCGGCGCTCGCGTGGCGCGGCGTTCCGCCGGGGTCGGCCGTCCTGGTTCTGTTCGTCGACGACCCGGACGGGCGCGACTGGGTCCACTGGGCGGTCCTCGACCTCCCCGGCGTCGACACGGAGCTGCCCCGGGGCGTCTCGTCCTCCGCCGATCCGCCGCAGCAGGGCCGCAACGACTTCGGGAGGACCGGGTACGGGGGGCCGTGCCCGCCCTCGGGCAATCACCACTACCGGTTCACGCTCTACGCGCTGGCGGCGCCCCTCGGCCTGCCCGGCCATCCCGACGGCGCCGCGGTTCGCGCGGCGCTGGGAAGGGCGACCGTCCTCGGGACAGTGACCCTCGTCGGGACGTACCGGGCCTGAGCCGCCGTCGAGCGCCGGCGCCTCGCGCCCGCGCGACGCCCCTGCGCCGTGGCCTCTTCGGTGCCCAGCCGGCCGGGATCGACGTCACTGATCGACGCCGCAGGTGTTGCCGTCCTGGTCGGCGAAGACCGCCTACCAGCCCCAGGGCTGCCGTGGCGAGGGATCGACGTGCGCGCCGCCCCGGATCAGGAGGTCGAAGGCCACGGGCCACGGCTGCTCGGCCTCGACATCATCCACCTCGGCCCCAAGTGAGTGTCGTTGCTCAACGACTTCGTCAGTTCAACTGCCGCCGGCCGAACGGCGGCCGCTACGTCCGCAGCGGGATCCGCGCCTCGAAGCGGGCGCCGCCCTCGGCGCGGTTCGCGGCCTCGATCCGGCCACCGTGGCGCTCCACGATCCAGGCGGCGATGGCCAGGCCCAGGCCCGTGCCGCCCATCGGCGCGTCGTCGGCGCGCCAGAAGCGCTCGAAGACGCGCGAGAGGTCCTCCGGCCGGATGCCGGGACCCGTGTCCTCGACGGCCAGCACGGCCGCCTGGCCCTCGGCCCGGACGCGCACGGTCACGGAGCCGCCCGCCGGCGTGTGCGCCACGGCGTTGTCGATCAGGATCGTCACGAGCTGCCGGAGGCGCAGCGGATCGCCGTCCACGACGGCGGGCAGCGGGTCGACGACCACGGCCACGCCGCGCTCGGCGGCCATCGACGTCAGCGGGCCAGCGGCCTCTGGGGCGACATCGGCGAGGTCCACCGGGACCCGCTCCAGCTCCATCGTGCCGGCGTCGGTCCGGGCGAGCAGGAGGAGGTCGTCGACCAGCGCCGCGAGGTGCGTCGTCTCCGCGTCGATGTCGTCGAGCGCCGTCCCAACCGCGGCGACCGGCTGCTCGGGGTTGCGACGCAGGTCGGTCACGCTCGTGCGGATCACCGTCAGTGGCGTGCGCAGCTCGTGGCTGGCATTGGCGGCGAACTCGCGCTGGCGCTGCAGGGAAGCCTCGCGGCGGTCGATCGCGGCCCGGATCGGCACCAGCGCCCGGCCGGCGTAGACCCACCCGGCGGCGACCGCCAGGGCCAGCGCGGCCAGGCCGCCGAGGACGAGGACCGACAAGAGCGCGGCGAGAAGTCGCTGTTCCGAGGCCCGCTCGCCGATCACCTGGACGACCCAGTCGCCGTCCGTGCGCGGCACGGCCAGGGAGTAGACGCGGATCGGCGTGTCGTCGATCGTCGTGGCGCGGATGTCCTCGCCGTTGGCCCGGGCCGCCTCGACCGACGGCTCGATCGGGAGCCCCGCCACGTTGTCCAGCCGGCCGAGCACCGAGCCGTCGGGCTTGACGGCGAGCGTCAGGGTCCCCGACTGCTCGCCGCCGAAGGCGAACCCGAACGGCGGTCGAGCGGGCAGCGGCCCGGGACGGCCGACGATCCGGGCGACCTCCTCGGCGCGCCGCTCGAGGACCGCCGTGCCGCGGTTCGCCAGCTCGCTGGAGACGGCCCCGAAGACGAGCGCCCCCAGGGCCAGGAGGATGAGCAGGGTGAGGCCGCCGCTCCACGCGATGAGCCGAAGGCGCGTGCGCCGGAGGAGCGCCGCGTCAGCGGGCACGGACTCAGCGGGCACGGATCCGGTACCCCACGCCGCGGACAGTCTCGATCCAGGCTCCGCCGGCGGCGCCGAGCTTGGTGCGCAACAGGTGGATGTACGCCTCGACCGTGTTCGGAGTGAGCGCCGCCCCGTACGGCCACGCCTGGTCCAGGAGCTGGTCGCGCGAGAGGACCTGCCCCGGGCGTCGCAGGAGGCACTCCAGGATCGCGTACTCGCGCCGGCTCAGGTCGACCGGCGTCCCGGCCACGGTCACCCGGCGGTCCGTCTCGTCGAGGATGATCGGCCCGGCCCGCAGCGTGAGGCCGCGGCGCGGCGGCGGCCGCCGGCCCAGGGCCCGGAGCCGGGCGAGCAGCTCCTCGTAGGCGAAGGGCTTGACGAGGTAGTCGTCGGCCCCCGCGTCGAGCCCCTCGACGCGCGCCGAGACAGCGTCGCGGGCGGTCAGCATGAGGATCGGGACCGCCGAGCCCTTCGCGCGGAGGCGGCGGGCGACGTCGAAGCCGGAGCCGTCCGGGAGGCCGACGTCGAGGATGACGGCGTCGAGCTCGGCCTCGGACGCCAGCTCGAGGCCCTCGGCAGCCGTCGTCGCGCTGTCGACGACGTGGCGGTCCTGGGTCAGGAGGCGCGTCAGGAGCCGGACCAGGCGCGGGTCGTCCTCGACGAGCAGCAGGTGCACGCGGGCTACTCCCGGCCGCCGAGCTGTGGCCTCACGCCCCGACCCCGGCGAGGAGCGCAAGGGCGTCGCCGATCGGGATCGCGAAGCCGATCCCCTGGCCGTCGCCGGCCGAGGTGACAATCACGCCGACCACCGTGCCGGTCGCGTCGAGGAGCGGCCCGCCGCTGCTCCCAGCGTTGACGGCGGCGTCGGTCTGGACAAGGCCGTCGAGGGCGACGCGGCGGCCCGTCGACGGATCGCGCAGGTCGATCGACCGGTCGAGCCCGGAGACGATGCCCGCGGTGACCGTGTCGGTGAATTCGCCGAGCGGGCTCCCGACGGCGACGACGAGCTGGCCCACGGTGAGGGCCACGCCGGTCCCGACCCTGGCGGGCGTCAGCCCGGTCGCCTCGGCGCGGAGCAGGACGAGCCCGTGGGCCGCGTCGCTGGCAATCACGCGGGCGGTCGTCTCGTGCTGGTCGGCGAGAAGGATGTCGTACGTCGTGTCGGAGGGGGCCACGACAGCCGTCGTCAGGATCAGCCCGTCGGCCGAGACGATGATCCCCGAGCCGCCCGCGCCCGCGTTCCGCCCGTCGCCCGTCGCGGCGATCGTGACGACCGAGGACTCGGCGGCGGCCGCCACCGCGGCGAACGCGTCGGAGGCATCGAGCCGTGTCACCGTCGCCCCGACCGGTGCGGCGGAAACGGCGCTGGTGGGACCGGTGTCCGCCGGTGCGGCCGTCGGGGCCGTGGCGAGGAGGAGTGCCGCGGTGCCACCGCTCGCGAGCGCCGCCGAGAGGACGGCGGAGGCCAGGACGAGGCGGATCGTGGCGCCGCGCCGCGCGGTCCGGGCCGACTCCAGGGCGGGGTTCGGTTCGAGCGTCATGGGTGACTCCGAGCGGGCGGCCAGGTGCGCCTCCGAGCGACGTTGTACCCCGAAATCCTGAAACGTGCCTGAACCGGGTCCGCGGTGGCCCGGACCGGTCGGGCTGGACCGCGAGACGCAATCGCGACGGTTTCAGGACACCTTCAGGTGGATCCGCGATACCGGTCGCAACGTCCGGGCGGCTCCTCCGCGCACCGGGCGCCGCACCGTCCCACCGGGAGGATCCAGGAGACACCACGTGCAGGAAACGACTCCCAACAAGGAGACCCCCGCGACGGCCGACCTCACGCCGAACGTCGAGGCCACGCCGGCCGCCGCCCCGACCGGCGCTTCGGATGCCGCCCCCGCCCCGCGCGGATCGCGGACCCGAACCATCGGCCTCGCCACGCTCGTGGGCGCCATCGGCATCGGCGCCATCGCGATCGCCATCGTCGCCGGCGGTCCCCGCAACGATGCGGCACCGGCCGCCGCGGCCGACGGGCCGGCCTCCCGGGGAGCCCCGATCGGCGCGCTGTCCGAGGGGGCCGCACCCGGTGGCACGTCCGACGTCCGTCTCGACCGCGGCGACCAGGGTGGGCGGGGCGGGATACGCGGCGCCATGGGCGGCGCCATCTCGATCACCGCGATCGACGGCAGCAAGCTCGCCCTCGAGACCGACAACGGCTGGACCCGGACGATCGACACGACCGGCGCCACCGTGACGAAGGACGGAGCGACGGCCGCTCTCTCCACCCTCAGGGTCGGCGACCGGATCGTCTTCCGCGAGACCCGCAACGACGACGGCACGTTCAAGATCACCGCGATCGAGGTCATCCAGCCGGCCGTCGCCGGCAGCGTCGCCTCGATCTCCGGCTCCACGGTGACCGTCACGCAGCGCGGCGGAGGCACGTCCAAGGTCGTCCTGACGGGCTCCACCACGTACCAGGTGGCGGGCCAGGCGGCGACGAAGGACGCCGTCGTGGCGGGCGCCCAGATCGTCGCCCGCGGCACGCTGGCGACCGACGGGACCCTCACGGCGACCTCCGTCCAGGTCGCTCCGGCGACGACCGCCGGGACGGTGAAGGAGAAGAGCGCCGGCTCGCTGACGCTCACGACGCGCGACGGATCCACCGTCGTGGTCAAGGTCACCTCCTCGACGACGTACCAGGTCGGCGGGGCTACCTCGCCGACGCTGGCCGACGTGAAGGTCGGCGACGTCGTGATGGCGGCGGGCACCCGCAACGCGGATGGCTCGCTGTCCGCCACCGTCGTCCGCTCCCACGCCGCCGGCACGTTCGGCGGCCCCGGCTTCGGCCCCGGCCCCGGCTTCGGCCCCGGCTTCGGCCCCGGCTTCGGCCCCGGGGACGGCTTGGGCCGCCGCGGCATGCGGGGCGACGGGCGCGGCTGGGGATTCCCCGGCGGCCCGGACGCTCCGGCTGCCCCG
>Ga0315284_10006988_pt1 | contig 16103 bp, 16 predicted proteins | sample YL17G09_16_MG_FD_203696 | JGI IMG/M metagenome (GOLD analysis project Ga0315284, IMG submission 203696) | Sediment microbial communities from Yellowstone Lake, YNP, Wyoming, USA - YL17G09_16 | ecosystem: Environmental > Aquatic > Freshwater > Lake > Sediment | place: USA: Wyoming | collected... | reverse complement strand
TCTTAAGCTTTTTCTTTCATCGGCGATTTCTTTTTGCTGCGACCAGTCCAAGATTCTTTGGACAATCTCACCATTCATAAGCCGCTTGAGCAGCTTCTCAGAAATCTCATGCGTTGAACCAAAATCGCGAGGTTCGGTGATGAGCTTTTCCTTTGTTTGTGAACTAAACGCAGGATTTACGACCTCGGCTTGCACAAACACACGCAAGTGATTTCGAATTTCAGCAGGTTTTAGCTCAATTTTATGCTTTTTGCGAACTCTTTCTCTAAGAAATTCAACAATCTGCGAAGTAATACTGTCGACGTGCGTGCCGCCATCTCTAGTTTCAACGCCATTGACGAATGAAACTTGCTGGAATCCGCCTTCAGACGGCGCAATCGCAAGATTCCATCTTTCTGAAGATTCGTACTCAAAATTTTGCATATAAAGATTGCAATAATCAGAGAATTTTGGAAATTTAAAGATGTCACCGTTAAATGTGATAAGCAATGCAGGATTGCATGCAGCAATATCGGCACACCGACGCCTCATTAGACGCTCATGAATATCATCAATAACAGTTAAACCAAATCTTTCGAAATCGGGTTCATATGTGATTTCAGTAAAGCCTTTTCCCTTAGCTTTGCCAACAATCGCGTCAGTTCTATTCATCATATTATTTGAAAATGTTTGATCAAATAAATTTTTACCATCGCTCGTTCTTACTCTAAAAGTCCTTGAAAAGATATTTGTAAGAGTTGAACCAACACCATTTGTGCCAGCAACAAGTCGTTCTTCTGTATCATCAAAATTTGATCCCGCCTTGAGATTTGAGAAAATCATCTCAGGTACCCATTCATCATATTCTGAATGTTTTACAACGGGAATGCCACCGTTGTCTGTGATTTTAATTTTGCCTGTTGCTCTGTCGATGGTGACATCAATTTTATTAAGATTATGATTTCTTCGATGCTCATCGGCAGAATTAGATATAATCTCATCAAAAATTTTCATAAATGCAGGATTATAAGTAATTCTCGCGAGAGAGAACTTCATATTTTCATCAAGTAGAAAAACATCATCATTATGAGGTTTTACAGAACCAATATACATACCTGGGCGCTTAAGACAATGTTCAATATCAGAAAGCTTTTGATATTTTTGCTCAATTGACTTCATTCACGCTCCTTCTAAATAATATCCTATTACAAAAATGTTTCTTTTGCAATCATAACTTGAATGTTTTATATGCATCGTAAAAAGCATAAACAAGTATACCTGACGCGTGCAGCGCAATCCACTCATCATCATCATTTGCACGCTCAATTAAAAACAATATGTCATCGTCTTCTGCGATTAAAAAATCGCTATCATCCAAGTATGTCTTAAGCATCTTCGCGGGATCATCGACATTTATAAACTTTGCCAGTATGCATTTCTGCTTAATGTAGACTAGATCACCAGGCTTGTTCATTATGCACACATTTTAGAACGAAGGCGAACGCCCCACGACGTATCAATAAAAATAAGTTGATCGCCTAGTAAAGCAGACCACCACGTGTATTTTTGATGCCATCCGCCGTCCCAACACGGGCCAAGTGTTTGTATTGATTCATAATTTTGCGTATACGGGTTGTCTGCATGTTCTAGCAGCATTATTAAATCATTTTTATCAACTCGTGGCAATGAAAATACTTCATATGTTTCATTTGAAATAACTGTCGCGCCAATACTAGTAATTGATACTATATCACCCGGTGAAAAATCATCTTTTGTTAATGTTTCACTCATTTTCTTTTTGCTCATCAATAAGCGAAGAAATTTTCAGTACGTCTTTCTTTGCCAACAACAGCGCGTCTTCAATTATGCCACAAAAATTTCTTAATGATCTTGCATCATAACTTTCTTGCGAAATAATCTGTTTACTAACACCATCGATCGCCGAAGACCACATGTCAACATTAGACACGTCAGAAAGATTTGAGAATTTTTTGATACAATCAAGAAGCTTAAAGTGAATTGTATTCTTTCGATTTACAAAATCTTCACGTGCAATTCTTTTTGCAAATTCTATATTGCTACTTTTGCCACTATTGATTAATTTATGCATAAACTCGAGCTTATCCTGCAATACAGCAACGTAGCGCTTTGCAGATAATATAGCAGTTTTCTCTATACTCTTTGTATTTTGTCTATTCACAGCACACCCACATTAGTAATCAGCAAAAAGACGCTTGCGCTTTGCACCATATTGTGAATCTACAATGTCTGTATACTTTGATGATTCTTTTCCCATTCCGCCCCTGACAGCGATTACTTCACCATCTTCAAGATCATCATCTTTACTCGCAGGCCCGTAATAAACTTCTACGTCACCGTCAACTGTGAAAAGCTTATCACCGCGACGAACGATATAAGAATCGCCCTCGTTCAATCGAACAAGTTCTTCTGCAATAAGGCGCTTTAACTCAGAAAATTTAAGTTTCATTTTTCTTCTCCGCATTCAATTGTAGCAATTGCTTCTTTCATTTCATCTGTCAAAATATAATGAAACTTATTGGGCCTAAAATCTTTTTTTGGTCTGCCTACTTTGCCAATGCAATTATCATCTGGGTGATAAAGTCCGTCCTTGATTCCTAATTTAATTTTTCTATCTTTCTTTGATAAGCCTGAAAGTGACTCTGTGCCCATAGAGTGTCCAATATAAATATCAGCCTCGGGAAGAAAACCAACCGCTGTTCCTGCATCAAAAAATCTTACGACGTCATAGCCAATTTTTCCAAGATAGTCGCCCAAACTGCTATAAAACATAAAAGCATTTACATCATCATCAATATAGAAAGGATTACCCTTAATGACAACAGCAGTTTTGTTTTTCTTTTTCATTGCCGCTTGACCAATAAAATTTCTTTGGTATCACATTCAAAACCAGACATAATCGAATTGTTCAATCTGTAACTCCAGACGGGTGGTTGAGGTACATCATCTAGATTAAATAATCTATTTGCACTAAGCATCCATATATTTTCGCCATCTGTAACTGTACAGATTTTATTTGAATCTATATTAGTTACGAGAACAATTTTTGAATTATCCCACCCGGCACCCCAGGCATGATACATTATGCCACATTCAACTTTCATTTCTAAATTATTCATTTTGTATTCTCTATTATAGCATGAATAACGTCTTTATGAATCTTTATAAGTAAATTGCCCAACGTCAGCAAAAACAAGATCATCTGTTCCCGGGCGTATTAATAGATTTTCTTCATGCAAATCATCATACGTAAACCCAAGAGACTCTATTGCTTTCGCCAATTCATGAAATTGCAGCCCAACTGCTTCATCAGATTGAACACTTTTTTGTTCTGCGCTGGGACGACGAATTATTTGTCTATTATACATGATTTCTTCAAGCAGCTTATACGAAATTTTCATGCAAATAGCTGTTGTTCTATCTTTACAATTCCACTTTTCAATAACATTTTTTAATGTTTTTCTTACCCATGCACTAAGCTGTTCAAATAATTCATCTTTGCGCCGCAAATCGGGAATATCTGTCGGCCCGCGACGTTTCTCTTTTGGTCTTTCATACATTTGTTTTTCGATTTCATTTTTATTTTTTGCAAGCGTGCTCATCATTTCGTGAAGAAATTTAATTCTGTCTGCCTTGCGCAAAAAATCTAATGTCACGTCATATTGCATATCTTGATACACGTCTTTGAGGGACTTTTTAAATATTTCATGAACATCTTCGTACGTCTGAAAGAACAAGTCGGGCTTAAAATAGTAAGTCTTAAGATCTTTCCCTAGCGGATTAAGCTTTTCCATTACTATGACAGAGCTTTCTCCGAATTTGTTAGTTTTCAAATCAGGATATTTTTCTAAAATCGCAGGAATCGATTTAATATTAGATGCATGATCTATTCTTACGATATGTTTCGCTAAATCATCAGGCAATAAATTTCTTGCAGTTCTTGCTGCTATATAGCTGCGCCACTCGTTTTCATTCTTTGAGAATTTTATTACAACAGGCTCGCCAGTTTCAATGACTCTTGCTTCAAATACATAGCCTGCTGCACCGCTTCCAATCATTTTGCCGACATCGTAGCCCATGAGCTTGCCAAATAAGACTTCACTATTCTTTATGTGCTTTGGCGGTGCTGTAATAGCACTCTCCGCGATACATTTTTTAATAACTGTACGCACGTATGATTCTTTATAAATTTTGTTCAAACGTGCTTTTGACATATTTAATCCTAAAATTCGTAATCTGGAGTGCCGTTTGGCTCCGGCAAAACAACTACCTCTGCTCTTTGTAATCCCGTGCCTTCGCAATCTGCGCATATTTCTTCATCTTCGCCAACGGTTCCGCCGCCAAAACCGCAGCAAGTTTTACAAGGCCTATGCGGAATTGCTGGTTCATATACTTCGGGCGTAAAATCATCTGCTGCAGGGTAATCATCGCGACCAAAATTCATTGCTTCACGAATCATTTTTTGAAGAGAACTCTTTTTAATTTTTATCATTGATTCACCCTTAATTTTTTCTGTTCTTAGCTTTTCAAGTTGTGTATTTACTCTGCTAATATATTCTTCTTCCTTTCCCGTATATTTTTCTTTAAACCCAAAATCGAAAGGTGGAACTTTAATTTTTAATTTTTCTGCTTTGCCTGTCATTGAAAGCAGCCAACTTTTAGCTAAAATACATTCTTCTTTCGTCCATGCTTTTACTAATCGCTCTGACCAAAACTTTTTTGAATGATCAATTGCAGCAGACTTATTATCTTTGCTTTTCCCTTTGGCTTTGCTAGACAGCCTAAATTTGTACAAAGCAACACCGACAACCTGCTCAGCACCCATTTCGTATAATTGTTTTGCTATTTGAAAAACTGTATGACCTGAATCTACGTTATCATCAACGACAGCTACAATTTTTGGGCTCGAGTTTTTCAATTCATCATGCTGATCAGGCTCTATAAAACCATCAATCCAAACGCGATATTGATGAGGTATCTCAGACACAGAAAAGTCTGGTCGTGTTTCTTCTAAATTGGGATTAATTGCTTTTTCTTTATCCCATTTTGCACGCATTCTTGTAACAAGATCTTTCGCTGACTTAAGAACCACTTCGGCATCATCGACATGACCTTTCGCCCTTTTTTTTGCAATAGCGTGATCAATTTCTGGCTCTTTTTCAATTATGTTTTTCAACGTATAATCAAACATTTCTGGAGAGACGTGAATCTTATTTAAATCGTCTGCTTTTCTATACGAATTAGGGAAATTTTTTGCAAGCTTAAATGGAAAAAACTTCTCTGGGTCCTTTTTATCAATATATTGCATGCACGCAGACGCAAAGTCTTTAGCTAGTGGCGAAGATGATGGTGCTGTAACAACATGCGTTATATCGTGCTTAAATAGATCAATAATTTTTTCATTAATCATCTGCGCGCCGCGATCAAGCAATTGTTGACGATCAGCATCAGGCATTTTTATAATTTTGCTTTGACCCTTTAGTGCTTTAAAGACCTCTTTTGCAGCATCTTTGTCAATATCAACATGTGGATTTCTTTGAAAGGGCGCGTACGTAAAGACTTTATTATCATTTTTTGAACTTGGGAGTCTGGGTGAACCCACGACATATAAATCTGACTTTGAGAATTTCCCACTTGTCAAGATGACATCTTTGTCTTGAACGTCGGGAACCGAACTATCAAAAACCAATTGTTTGGGCAAACTACCATCAGGCGCATCTCTAACCCAGAGGCGCTCGGAGATAATATTTTTAAACAGCTGTTCTTCGAGCAGCATCATGCTTAAGAATTTGCCCATACAATCTCCTAACTTAGCTTACCAGGGATTGTAATCTGTGTCGTCTTCGTCGTCGCCTTTGGGCGCGTCGGGCGCGGGCTCAGTTTCTTCTTCGTCGTCAAAAAGATCTGTTTTCTTAAAAGCGCCTGAGGGCTTATATGCAGGTGCTTCTGCTAGGGTCTTGAACCCAGCGCGATGCAATTCTTCGCTAATAATTTTTACTAATTGCTTTCTCGAGATTCTCATGTGTTGCTCCCAGTGTTCTGTTTATATATATCACGCTTGCTTCTATCAATAATTTTAAGATAATCAATATTTTTGACACGCATTCTGCCCGTGTCACCATCTATTACAGCACTCAGTGTTGGTATGTCTGATTCATCGAGCTCAACAAGTGTTGAAATAATAATTCCTGAAAATTCTCCTGCTGCTACGTCATCAACATTATATGGACCAGATGCTGGGGGTTTAGAAATATGAGATGCTTTTCCAGCTACACGCTTCCCACGCAACTTTTTTGATACTTTTTGATCAATTGCATTCATTATAGTATCACGTGCATGGCTTATTTCATTTTTAACTTTCGTCTGAATCTTGCGAACGATGTCTTCATCGGGGTCGCTAAGCGATTCGGCTATAATTGATTGCAATTCGCTCATTTTGATTTTCATTTTAAACTCCGCATCTGAAATATTTAGTCAAGTGAATAATTGGCAATTTCACTTTCAATATATGAATCTGACAATTTTACATTGTAACTGCCATCACTGCATGTAAGATTAATTTTTCCGTCTTCATCGAGCAATTGAAGAATATTCATCAAATGTTCTTCAATTTCTATAATTACGTCTTTAGTATCCCTGTTTCCAATGTTATTTTTAAACTTTGCACTTAAGATTTCTTCTACCTTGTACGTAATTGACATTTCCAATTCAAGTACATTTAATTTTGCATTCATATCATCTCTTTTAGCCGCTCGCTGCGAAACTAGACTCAAAATGTAATCTTCGTCAAATTTTTGTTTAAGCTGTTTTACTACTTTACTAATTCTCTTCTTTGTTACAGCAACTTCTTGAATTAATTGACGTAATAGATTTATTGATTCATCAAGATTAAAATCTTCAACTTCTTTAGAAAAGTACTTGTCTGACAGCGATATAGTGATGTCGTTGCTGCCGTTGTAAATTTGCTTATCGAGTATGCCTTCTGCTACAAGCTCATTAACTAAAATACTAATATGATCAACAATTGACTGTTCAATCTTTTCTTTAACAATATACGACATCAGACCGTATGTGCCTCGTTTAAACGCATAATTTGATCGTATTTCTGTTTTATTTACAAATTCTCTCTTTGCTTGGTAGACAATCGTCTGTACATCAGTATCTTCTGACGGTGATCTACTTCTAATTGTTTTTGATAAAACAGTCTTTATAACCCAGTCTTTATCATAATCTTTGAGGATGACATCAATAATTTCTTGAATATTTTCCATTATGTCAATATTCCTCTTATCATTACGCGAAGTGCTTCATCAAGATTAAAATCTGATGTTTCTTTTTCAAGATATGATTCGCTTGGAACGACTTCTTTGGGTCTTCCGTCAAATCCGTATGAAGTAATTGTCAAAATACCCTTAGACACTAAAGAAATTATTAAATCTTTTGCGAGCGCGCTCGCTTCTCTTACAAGTGTCTCATCGAAATTTGATCCAAATGATATTTTGCTTTGTTTGTAGTGTTCTATCACAGCTTTGTCAGCATCTAATATAACAGCGCCACGCATACCAACAATAGAGACGGGTTCTAACTCTTCAAAATATCTTTCTTTAACATAATTTAGCATCCATTCGTCATCATATTTTGATAAAATCTTATCGATTAATTCTTGCTCGCCGCAATCAATATTAAACGACTCATCAAGCGTAAAACCTTTTACTTCTTTATCAATAAAATCATCTGACAAATTGATCATATCATGACCCGTTTGTTCATCTTCATAAGTTGTCAATTCGCCATCTTGACACATTACATTGATAGCAAATTCTGTATATTCATTTATAGCATTCCAAACATCTTCTCGCTTCTGGTTTGAACACATAACTCTCGCAACATTGCGTCGTACAAGCAATCTGAAGCACGTGTCACTTCTAGTAGACGTACTTTGATTTGATATAATTTCTTTTACGATAAGTCTTTTAACAAACGACAACGGATATTCTTTTTTTATTATTGAGATTAGACGCTTATCGTCTGGAGTGAACTCACTGAAACCTTTACCTTCGTCAAGATTAAAGTCAGAAGTTTCTTTTTGCATAAAATCATCTGTTAACATGAAAAATGCTGGTTTGCCTTGTAATCCAAACTCTTTGTAAGATTTTACAACGCCTTCTTGCTCTAGCTCAGACAGCATGTTATAGGTGTGTAGCTTAGCAGCACTTTGAACAAACTGATAAATTTCCATTAAATTGGGATCTTCTTTAGCATCTCCAAAAGTGTTTAGTTCTATCCATGATTTTGTGTCAATTGCAAAATCAATATCAATACGAGGAACAAAATTATTTATTGTTCGTTCCATTTGCTCCCTTGCAAGCATTGATATCAACCATGATCTATCAAGCCTGTTTATAATTTCATCGACGATTGGATTGACTATTTCTTTTCGCCAGTCGTGATAGCTATGATGAAGTGACGTATCATATTCTACAGCCTCGTCGAGATTAAAATCTTCAACCTCTTTAGCGATCGCATCATCAGCAAGTGATACAGTCCCTAAGTTAAAGAGCTGCGATCTATTAAAAATAATTTTTCCTTGCTTGTCTAGCCATATTAACATCCCTTTGATCATTTGCTCAAGGCAAATTGATTCTTTATACGACAAAGATTTACCAAAGGCACCGAATTTAGAATCATTTTTAGCAGCAAAAACAATCCAATCAGCATCAAGATATCCATCAGGCCCATGAAACCCGGGTACATCATCAATTAAACCAAGTCTTATGTGTTCAAGCACCCAATCTTCATTAACAAAACTAAATGCGCTTTCTACTTCTTTGCGCGCGAGTTCATCTTCGTCAATTTCATCATCATCACCGTCCATGATTTTAATTGCTTCGATGATTCTCTTTGTAAGATGAAATGTATTTAACATTACAATTAATGCCTCACCCTGAGTAACTATGGCGTGTATTTTGATGATTCATCAAGATTAAAATCTTCAACTTCTTTTGATAAAAATTTATCAGATAACTGCATATCGCCATAAAAGTTTAAAGTTAAGACATCGTCTTCTTGCATATCAGCAACATTGTCACTAATGTAAACATGGATTAGGCGTAAGTATTTTAATTTTTCTGTATAACTAAGTGTTATTGGATCGTAATAACGCGTATTAAATATTTTCTGTTTGACAAGTGAACAACAATCATCTTGCGTAATTCCACCATCTGGCGTACGCGGAAGCCATGGGTCGTCTGCGTGATCACTCATGGCATTTGAAATGATGCTTATGATTATTTTTTTAATTATCTCGGGCGTGTAAACTGTCTTTACGTCTCTAAAGACATCAATTGCTTTGTTTTCTTTCTTTGCGCTTTCGTCTAGATTGAAGTCTTTTGTCTGAGATTCTAAATAGCCATCAGACAGATCAATAGTTCCATACACGACGTCACTAATTAGAATATTATTCTTTAGCATGTCTTGCAAAATAGTATCAACGTACTTGTTAACAAGATAAAGATATTTCACTTTTAGCTGCCCAAAGAATCTATTGGGTCTAAAATAATCAGATTCTATTTCTTCTGGGTGAAAGCCATTTTTCATACGCGTGTAAAATACTTTCTTTAATACTTCATTCTTCATCACGTATTCAGTCCATTCAACGTTTGCTGCACGATGGTTATCTGAATTGATTATTTTATTAATGATGAAGCTTTCAATTGATTCTGGTGTATAAATCGTTTTTAATTCATTAAAAACTTCATCTGCTTTGTCTTCTTTTTCTACGCCTTCATCTAGATTGAAATCTGCCGTCTGATTTTCAATATAGTCGGGACTAACTTTTGCATATTGATAATGCGGGTCATCTTCTTCAAAGATAATAACTTTATCATTAGCCAGTTTTTCTATAATTTTGCTTATTTTAGTTTGAATAATCTCTGCACTAATTGACTTCATAAAAGATCGATCATTCATCCACGTATTATCATGCGTCGTGTCCCAATTTTTGAACATTTCATTTTCTACTTTTACCTCTAGCTCTCTGCGTACGTCAGGCATGTAAGTTGAGCCATCTGTTCTGTGGAATGTTATAGGATTGCCAACGATTGCAGCGACTACGACGTCTTCATCTAGATAATTGACTAATTTATCTGAAATGTACTTGTAAAATCTGTCCCAGTCTACATCGCTCGATTCTAAAATGATATCTTTGATTACTGCACGTACTTCATCAAGGCTGAAATTATCAGTTTCTTTAGCAAGATAATCTTCTGACAGCTTGACAGAAAATATTCTGTGTCTTCTGTCGATCGTGTTATTATCGATTTCAAGCTCGAATATTTTCTTTTTTGCCAAGTGAATTAGCGTTTTATCTAGATAGCTTCTAATTTCATCTCTGGTTGGGAAAGGTATTCTTCCCGTGACAAAAATTCCTCTATTATCAGACATCATCGACAAGATCTCAGATTGTAAACTCACCCAACTTGTAAAATCATTCTCATTAGCTAAATCAAAAATACATTCTTTAACAACATAATCCCGCACCCAGTTTTCATCATATTGTTGTATAACAGCTTTTAATATTTGATCACGATCATATCCTTGAAATGCTTGCGTACTTTCGTCAAGTGAAAATTCTTTTGTTTGATCATGCAAAAACTCATTAGTCAATTGAACAGTATAAATTCTATTTGTGCCATGCGTTGTAACAATGTTAAGCTTAACAACGTTTTTATCTTGTAGATCTAAGAGTGTATCATCAATATAATCAGAAATTTCATAACGATTATCAAACCACGTGCCCCTTGCGTAGTTAATTAAAACGTCAGACATGATAACTTTTAGTATTGATGATCTAATAGCAGACCAAAAAGGTGGGCTTCCTTCTTCATCAACAGCAAGAATTTCAATACATTCTTTGACAATGAAATCTTTTATCCAATTTTCATTGTATTTATTTTTTATACTCGATAGCTCATCTTTTGATAAAGACTCGTCTAAATTAAAGTCTTTCGTTTGATCTGCAAAATAACTTTCTGGCAAAGAGAGCCACCCATATTGATTCTTGATAATTTCTTTATTCCTAATTGCTTCATTAAGAACGTCTTCTACGTAACTAGGAATAGTATATTTGCTAAATTTGGAATATCCGAACAAATTTGCAATTTCATCTAAAGATTTGCCTTCTCGCTTGACAAGCATTTTCTTTATTCGATTTATGGGATTCATAGTAATGAAATTATATGTTGTATGGCCATCGCCACTAATTTCTACTTTTGCAATTTGATTTATAAAATATGTTTTCAGGCTATGCTTCGGGTATACACTCTCAATAAGCTCAAAAAGTGTGCCATTGCGAATTTTACTTTCGTCTAAATTGAAGTCTTCAACTTCTTGATCGATAAAATCATCTGAAAGTCTAAGCCATTTTTCTGACGGGCTTTTATCGACAACGCCTTGCGAAACAAGACTAGAAAGTGCGCTTCTAAATGCTTCTTCGACTCCTGTTATTTTACCAACCTCGATGTCAGCAAAATACTTTCTACCCAAATCAAACAGATCATAAATAATATCTTCTGCAGTTGAAGGTCGTTCATTATCTTCGGCAAGATAATTGATTATTAATTGTTCAAAATACTTTTTCTGATCTGCAATGTCGTCTTTATAGTAACCTTCATCTAAATTAAAATTACCGACGAGATTGCTGAGTGTATCGTCTGTTAATACAAAATAGTGCACGGTCCCATCGACTTCTGATGTAATATCAATTACTCCCGCTTCGTCAAGAGAATACAAGCAACCATAACAATAATTTGTTAATGATTTACGAATATGAGGAGTAATACGACCAAATTCACCGTGAACAACGTCGAGGAAATTCATAACTTCCCAATACGCAGATGTTTCGTCATCACCCGAAAGAATTGTTTTTTGACACGCAGCTATAAAGAAGTTCTTAATCCACTCTTCATTAAACTTTTGCTTAATTTTGCGAAGCAGAACGTCATCTTGCTCAAGCGTCTCAGCAATAATGTTGTGCAATTGACTACGAGATATGCGCATGCAATTAAGTATTCATGTAGATGTGTGGCTTCTAAGCTAGTGTGAAATCTTTAACCTGATCTTGCAAGTAATCATCTGAGAATACTACCCACTCGTAACCATCTTCTACTGCCGATTTGAGCGTTCCGTCTTTTACGAGAGCGTCAATGATTTTTATGATGTTATGTCTGTGCTCTTTTTTATCGTTATGATCTCTTCTTTGCAGCGGCACTTGATCAACAGCGATATTCATCCTATGCGCTCTAATTTCTTTATCTGATCTGCTTAAAATTGCGCCGACGCCTGCGCCCGGAAGATCGGGAAACTTACCAATTTCATTAGAAACTTGTCTAATTACCCAATCTTTATCAAAAATTGGTTCAAGATCTTTGCTTTCAATTTCTTCGCGAATAAGTTTGCGTAAATAAGCTTTTGTAAGTGCAAATCCTTCATCAAGATTAAAATCTGCAGTTTCTCGATTAAGGAATACAGCAGAAAGCTTAACTCGTGTTTCTGAGTCACCGGCTTCAACATCATCATACTGTTTAGTAAAAATTGTCAACGTATCATCAGCAATCATTGCATCAATTAGATTCATAACGTTTTTAGAAGTTTCTCTCCATGTGTTAACCTGGCGCTCTGATTTGTCACTTCTTGAATGAATATGCGACCAGTTGCCCTCTCTTCTATTGTCTGAAAGTAATTTGCTTATAATGTCAGCTGCAAAATCATTTATTTCTTCACTTGAACCTGTGACAGCATACTCTTGCATAGAATTGATAATCAGTTGACGTGCGTCGTCTTCATTCCAGACATAATCTTCACGAAATGCTTCTTTGATTATTAATCTTAGACTTTTAATTGTAATATACATTGAGATTACTCTTTGGTTCGCACAGTTTTTTAATTATTATGTGTAGTAACTAGCACTTATATTCACAAAAATCCTCTGCAGATACTTCTGCAGCATTTCACGTATGTCTTTTATTCATCTAGATTAAAATCTTTAGTAATCTTGCCAAGATATTTATCAGACAAGACAACAAGTGTTTCATAATCGTGCACTTCATATGCAAGTACGTCTTCATCAACGAGATTGTCAATTAAACTATGAATTACATTAGACAAACTTGTAAGAAAATTTTCATACTGATATGTGCTCCTCGCCGCCCACTTGTCTTGCTTCTCTTTCCAGTATTGACCAATTTTTGGTTGCAAAATCGTTCTAATTTCATAGCTTTCTAAACTTTCGTCTTTTGATATTGAATCAATAACAAGATCTAAGATCATTTCTTTGATAACTGCTCTATTAAACGTAGCAAAACTATTTTTAATAGTGAATGATTTTGATGCTATGTCTTCTATGCCTTCATCAAGATTAAAATCTGACGTTTCTTTGTCAATATGCGAAGAAGATACTTGCATTGCGCCGCCTGGGCCATGATCAAGCGTGCCCGTATTAAACATATTATCAATAACAATAGACATGCGCTTCACCACATCAACAACATTTGGCGCATTCCAGCTATTTTCAGGGAATTCACCTTGTTCGATTGCAATCGGCTTAAGATAATTGTCCCAAATTATTTCATTAGCAAGCTCTTCAGACGTAAAAGACGTGTCATCTTGCTCAATTTCATTAGAAGTAAGCCAGATTACTACCTTCGATCGTAGCGCTGCATCATCAAATATGATATTTCCATTTTCGTCTGTTGCAAAAAGATTCGCAGATCGCTGAACACCTTCGTCTAAATTAAAATCAGATACTTCTTTGTCAATAAAGTCGTCAGATAGTTTAATTATCGGCCCCCAAAACCCATCAGGGTTGTCAGACCATTTAATGATTTTTTCGCTTACCATCTTTTTGATTAAGCTTGCAACATAATCTTCAAAAATCTCAGCTACCTTACTCGACCATATTGACTTACGCTCTGTGACAATTTCAAAAATTCTATCTCTGAATTGTCGAAAGAATGTCGTGCCATCTTCATGCATCAATTCATAAATGATCAAATTTCTTATTGCTTCTTCGTTGAACTTAAATTTCTTGCCCAGACGAGGTCCAAGCTCTTCTGAATAATACTTCTTTTGCTGAACTCTTCCCTCATCGAGATTGAAGTTCTCGGTTTCTTTTTCAACGTAATCAGGAGAAATTTTTACCGTGTCCCCCGTCCATGCTGTTGAATCATGCCAGTGCGGTGTGATTTTGATTTTGCCTTCATCATGAAGTGCTCTTATAATTTCTTCAATTCGATCTTCCGTCTGAGACGATCCCGTCCCATCCATAAATTTTATAGTCGCCATATAAGAAAGATAATCGATTGTATACCCTTCTTCTTCATCATTTAGACCAGATACCTTGTCTATAACATAATCAGAAATCTTTTTTTGTATTTCCGGGCTGATGACATCATAATCGTAAGCTTCATCTAGCGTAAAATCTTGAGTCTCTTTCGTAAGATAATCATCAGACAGCGTAATAATTCTAATCCCATCATCAGAAGAAAACGCAAGAATATTTTCATCAACGAGTTTTTTTATACACAACTTCGTAACTTTGTGAATTGGGTCTACAAGGTGCGAGCCCGAAACCCCTGAATACGGATTAATTCTTCCGGAAACAAGCTGTAAAAACCCCATCAGCGATAAATCGGGGCCGTGAACAGCACGCCATTTTGCTTCATTTAAGATCATCTCAGTGATGGCATGCTCATTAAAGACAATTTCATCATCGATAACGTTATAATATATCGATTTGGGAAGATACAATAAAGATTTCGCCATAAGAATAAATATCTCGCACACAAACTGCTTAGCGTGTTAAGCAAGAAAAAATTAAACTTTAATCAAGATTAAAAACAAACTTTCCATTTTTCTTACGCGCCCAAAATTTATTCGATTCAGCGGCTTCTGTTATAATTGAACGAATCGCAAGACGAAGAGATTCATCAAGATTGAAATTTTCAATTTCTTTGGCGAGATATTTATTTGTAAGTATTGCCTTGCCTAAATGACCCGCATCGCATGAAATAATATGAGCATCGATCATCTCATCAATAAGATATATGATGCGCGCATACATCATATTTGTAAATTCTTTAAATTTGAGAAATCTATAATACTTTGGTTTTTCAAGAAGGTAATGACGAATTGCGCCTTTTGTACTATCTGGAAATGACGTAATTATATCAATAATATCTTCGCGGAGCTCATCATCAGAAAAATATGGTGATTCACCGCGATAAGCCTCATCTAGATTAAAATCTTGCGTCTCTTTCGTAAGATAATCGTGAGAAAATTCAATGTAACTATCATCAGTTTCTATGAAAACATTTTCAAAAATAAGTGTTTCGATTAATTTGAAAAGAAAACCTCTCGTCTTTATTCGAAAGCGTAGATAAAATTCCTTATTGTTTTTAAGATTAGAAAAGTCATCATGTTTGCGCAGAATATTGAGTTGCTGTTCATAATCATACAATGCATTGTAAATCAACTCACAAAATGAAAGTTTGCTAAAGTTTGGATCATTTGTCGATTCATGAATTATGAATTTTAGCAAATCAATGGCTGCGGGTTCATTAAATTCAAAATTTAAATCTTCTGATATAACAAATAGATTTTCATTCGTTCTTGTGGCATTTTCATGTAATAAATTTTCATCAAGATTGAAATCAGATGTCATTTGAGAAAGATAGTCATCAGAAAAACTTAAAGTTCTAAGCACATCGTTATTTTGAACAAAAATATTCTTTTTAATCATGTTGTCGATGCAAAATTTGATCCATTTCTTAATGCGCTGAGTATGAAAACGACGTGTAATTGCTGAGTATTCACTGCTGTCATCACAAACATTTTTGAAAACATTCCAGTTGACATCCCATATGCCGACACTTGCAAGTTGGCGCGCTGCAGGTGAATGATCAACGGGATTAATCACGTATTCAATCGCCATCTTTTCTATGACATTTGGCGGAAGCACATCTTTAAGTTTAGCCATGACAATAAGTATTTCTTTGTTCGTAGAATGATTCAAGAATACACGCATTTAA
>Ga0315284_10006985_pt1 | contig 16105 bp, 18 predicted proteins | sample YL17G09_16_MG_FD_203696 | JGI IMG/M metagenome (GOLD analysis project Ga0315284, IMG submission 203696) | Sediment microbial communities from Yellowstone Lake, YNP, Wyoming, USA - YL17G09_16 | ecosystem: Environmental > Aquatic > Freshwater > Lake > Sediment | place: USA: Wyoming | collected... | reverse complement strand
ACGTTGATTATCAAGGGTTTATATCATAACCAAGAGACCATTATTGGCTCTTTTTGACCAACATGGTCACCTTTATTGCCCACTCTGAGCAATAATAGCCAAACACTGTTCATGTGAACACCTGACCATAAGTTAGTGAGCATTCACTTACCATCCCGAATGTTAGACGCACCTAACATTGCTAGAATCCCGAAGCATTCTTAGGACTATCTAACATCCGAAACCCCGAACTGGCGAACATGGTTCATTACTAACAACCTCTCAGAAAATTTGGAAATTTGAGTTCCCAACTCTCTAATTGGATGGGGAAGGATTTGTGGTGGCATGATAAATGCTAGTAGGGAAAGTATTGTTATGATTAAATTAGACATTAAAAAAGGGAATGAAGTAAAAGAAACTTTTGTAGTTCCTATCAAACGAGAGGATGACAAAAATGCTATTGGAGGTTTCAATGCTATCCTTGAATGGGGTAAGTCAAATAGTGGAAAGCAGAAGAGTGTTGTCCCGGCCCTAAAATAACAATTATGGTAGCAGGTCTTAACGCACTATCCTCGTCGATCATCGAATGTTACGATGTTCATGGAATGACTGTCGAAGAGATTTGTAAAGTTAATGACGGGATGGAACCAGTGATAGTTAAGAGTGTCTTGTTACAATACTCTGAACGCTATCGTAATATATCCAAACTCCTAGAAACAGAAGGGAGCGCCCTTGCTAAGGTTCTACCTGCCCAGGCCCAAGAAGAGAACTTTGTAAGTCCAGAAGAACTTAAAGGATATATCTCCTCTTACAAGATGCTTAGCCATGAAGATGATCCTTATCTCCGTGAGAAAGTTCTTAGGAACTTAATCAATGTAGGAATGAAAGTGACAGATGGTATAGGTGAGAATAATCCAAGGAAATTGTTAGACTCCTTGGGCGGGGTTGGCAATATCATGGCTTTGAATAACATCCTCCAGAAAGCTAAAGAAGCTAAGAGAGTTGCTATGATTAATGTTGAGAAGATCATTGATGTTGAGAGCATGGAAACAGCATGATCAAGAACTGCACACCTGAAGAACTAGCTAAGTTGATGGGGAAAGTCCCCGACCGAAGGACGGCAGCCCCTGACCATCCTAAGGAATCTCTCCCTCCTAAAGAGGAAGGGGAGAAAGAGGGAAGGAGTGAGTCCACTAAGGGATTTATAGAAGCGGGGACGGATGGTGAGATAGTTGATTTCCTATCGGCGCCTTCGTCTGAAGAGTATAAGCCGCTAGCCTTTGAAGATCCAGTAGAATTGTTATACTTTATTGATGATGACTTAGCATCTGGAAAACGTAAATTGTGGGATTGGCAATTAGAAACATTATTGTTCATCTGGAAAGATCAGTATGATATAAAGGACCGCCTTAAGTTCTGTCTTACAGCGGCTAATGGTAGTGGTAAGGATGCTTATATCATAGCACCCTTAGCAGTTACCCAATTAGTAACTAAGGTTAGGTCTAGGTTCATTGGAACTTCTAAGTCCAGCCATCAATTAAATACCCAAACAAATGGGTATATCCGTAATCTTACCCAGCGTCTCGGTGGTAAATTGCGGACGATGAACTTCCACCAGAAACCATTCTTATTCCACACTAAACCATTTCATATTGCTTGTTCATTCACAGGAGCAGAAATCCTAACATTCGTAACTGATGAAGCAGGTAATGTCGAAGGATATCATCCGTGGCCTGATGCTCCTAATGCTTGGATCACCATTGCAATCAATGAAGCTAAAGGAGTGCCCGATGAATTCTTTGATGGCTTTAGTCGTTGCACTTACTCTCGTTGGATAGAGGTTACTTCTCCCGGCCTTAAAACTGGGCGCAACTTTGAACACTATGACAAAAGTGTTAAGCATTCTGATAAATACGAAAAGGGTAAATTCTATTCGCGCAGGATAACATCCTATCAGTGTCCTCATAAATCTATTAAAGTAATCGAGGAAGATGCTGAAGACTTTGGTGGTAAAGATAGTCCACTCTTTCGATCTAAGCATCTAGCTGAATATACCGATGTTGGAGAGAGTGTCCTCCTGTCCTTCGATGTTTATGACAAATGGATGAAACTTCCCCCACTCTGGGATAATGATGGATCTATGGCTGCCGGCCTTGATTTATCCTTGGGCGGGGATGAGACAGTATTGATAACTCGTCGTGGAAATAAGCTAGTGGATATCGAGGGCACTCGAATTAAAGATGCTACACTACTAGAAACATATCTTGATAAACTCTTTTACAATAAAGGGTTGACCAAGAAAGATCCTATCTTTACAGACGTAGGTGGATTAGGTAAACCCATAGCACAAACATTGCTTAAGATGGGATGGAGGATTGTCCAAGTATTAAACAATAATCCTGCCATTGGTTTCGATAAACATATCTACGCTAATCGTGGAACAGAACAGTATTTCGAGGTTTGTAATTACATTAGTCGTGGGTATATCCAACTGAAACCTGACAAGCTTTTGCGTGAACAGTTGTGTTCTCGTAAGTATATCCGTATGGATAGCGACAAGATGAAGATGCAACCCAAGCGTCAGATTATTGCAGATAAGGATAGGCAATTGCTATCGTCCGCCCAAGAGTGGGTATCCCCAGATAGAGCAGATGCACTAGTATTAGCCTTCTGTGAGTTTGAACCTATTGAACTCAAAAAGAAAAAAGAAGCACGTAAAGATGGGAATTTGCGGAGAGTATCACAAGCAGAGATGATTAAAGAACTTAACGAAGATAGGTTCAAAGGTTTTAACATCGGTAAGAATTTGGAAGTGCGCACGAATACTTCACGACAGAATATGTTTTTGAAGCATGAATTAGAACAATACAATAAGAAATTCAAATAACAAATGATGACCACAGATCAACCAATCGGAGACATTGCACCTAATGGTGGAATGATGCAGCCACCTACTCAACCCATGCAAGCTCCAGTTTATCCACCGGGATATACTTTTGAGGATCTTAAAGAGAAGGTAACTAACCTTAAGAAACAATGGATGAGTCGTAGCGAGAAGTGTAAGAAGAATCGTCTGCTTAGGAATATGCAGATTGATAATGAAGAGTTCCGTGCGCGTGGAAGATTTAAGCCCGATGAGATTTATATTCCTTATCACGTCATCAATGATAACATCACTAAAGAATCAGCAGCTTATATCAATTTCATCACTCGCTCTAAGAATGCTGCTACATTCAAAGTTCGTAATAGTGCTGAAGTTAATAACCTAGAAAGTCTTGAGCGCGTATTTACTGGTGCAGTTAGGTATGAAGGTTATGAACATGAAGTGTTCCCTGTTATTGATGGCCATGCTCTTCATGGTATTGATAGCATCGAAGTAAAGTATGAACCTAAGCGCCCCGGTTTCTTTGAGTATGAGCACTTAGGTTACGAGAATGTATGGTATCCACTTAAGGTTCAGCGTGGAAAGTTCCAATTTGCACCACTTATTGTGCGTAATTGTGAGGTAACTAGGGAAGAATTAGCCGAGTTTAAAGACGTAGATCCTGCCCAATTAGACCTCCTTTTCGTGGATAAAGACAAGAATGATACAGAAAAAGACTATGCTTGTATCCAGAAAGTCTTCTATCGTATTGAAGGTATTGTCCATGTATGCTGGATGAGTGTAGATACTAACACAGACTTCCTTCGCGCTCCTAAACCTTTGCATCTTGGTAGATGGAAGATTGTTGTAGATGAGATGACTGCTATTGAACTCTCTCGACAACCTATCCTTGAGACATTCTATCCTATTGTTCCTTTCCCCTACTCTATTACCGAGAACAAACAATTAGTTGAAACTCTTGGTCGTGCATCACTAGACGAGAATACACAAGAAGCAGTAAGTTCTCTTGTCAGTCATATCATCAATGCGTATCACCGCGCTTGTCAAACCTTTTGGGCGCCTAAGAATCCTACCTCTAGCACAGAGATAGAACAATTAGACCTAGTTCTTGAGAATGGTCGTGGACTTAGCCAGCCTGTTGACTTCTTCAGTCATCCGTATCCTGACATATCAGGCATGACATTAGTATCTGCATTGATTACACAGAACAAAGCAGAGACATCACAAATGAACTTTGCTGTAGGTAATCGTGAAGATTATGCTTCACGTAAGACAGCCAAAGAAATTAGTGTTGCAGAAGATACTGATGGTGAATTGAAAGCTACTCAAGTAGTTTTGTTCTCTAGTAGTTGGACACAGGTATTAGATATCTGCTATCTCATCTTCAAGAGTCAAGTAGAGATTGGGACTATTAATATTGAAGGATTAGACAAGAATGTTGTAGCACAAGATCTTATTCTTCAAGCTGCTGGTATTAGTGAAGTTACTCAGCGTAAAGAGACTCTTGAGAATCTTCAGAATCTCTGGCCTATTATTCAAGGAAGTCCAGCTGCTGAAGTTGTGTTGCGTAAGATCATTCAGCTGATGGTTCCATCTATGTCTGATGAAATCCTCTTAGCAATGCAACAAGCAGAGATGAATGAGAAAGGTGTATTGGCCGCCCTTGCTTCTATTATCAAAGCAATTGCACTAGAACATCCCGAAGTTATTCCACCAGAAAGTATTCAGCAACTTGCATCTCTAATTCAACAAGCTGAACAGATAGTAGCAACACCCGAACCGGGAGAACAACCACAACAAAATGGAAACACTCAGCAAGCAGCAGGAACTCCTCCAGCAGCAGGCGTTCAATAACTTTGCACAGACTTTCGAGTTTGTAGCAATCACAAACAATCTTAAAGATAGACTAGAACGAGAAGTTGATTATATCTTTAATGAATGCACCGAAGGTAGATTAACAGATTCACAGTTACGTAATAAGATAGTAGAAGCAAAGGCAACACGAGATATACTTCGGTATATCAGTAAACCAGAATCCATAGTTCGTAAACAGAAAACAAAATAAAATATGCTCAAACAATACGTTAGATTCCTTTTGGCTCCTGATCCAGCAGACGGAGGAAGTCCAGCTCCAGAAGCTCCCACACAACAGATGTCCTTTGACAAAGCCGCTGGAGATATGCAGATGGCTGCGGCTACATCAAGTCCAAAGGCAATCAGTCATATTGAAATTCCTGTTCCTGATTCCATCAAAGGAAAGACATTCGATCTTTCCGATGAACCAGAACTTACCTATGCAGATGAAGATGAAAACCTTAGCAAGTCAAAAGAAGCTCCAAAGCTTAATCTTCCAGAAAGCAAAGGAGAAGAACCGAAGAAAAAGGAAGAGCCGACTGTTGAAAAGAAGCAAGCTACTCTCAATATTAAGTTCCCTGAAAGAGGAACTCCTAAAGTAGAAGCAGTAACAACCTCTCGTGATTATTCGATCTTCCCTGAAGATGTTCGAGATCAGTTGAAGAAAACTAGCAATGAATCTTTCGGGTTTATTGAGAAGACCTACAAAGAGTTCACTAAGCTCCAAGAAGAAGTAAAGACTAAAGAAGAGAGTCTCAAGAAATACCAAGAAGGTGGATTGCCTAATCAATGGTATGAACATCCTGATGCTTGGCAACTCTCGCCCCAAGCAATCCAATCACAGAATCGCCTGAGCCGTCTTGAACAAGAAGAGTCATTCTGGCGTGATCAAGTTACTAACATCCAAGCAGGTGAAAGGTATCGGATGCTCAAAGGTTGGAATCAACAAGGGCAGCTTGTAGTTGGTGAAGAGATGGAACCTTCAAAACAAGCAGAGACAGATTTGTTCCTTAAGCTGGGGCGCTACCAATCTGAAAAGAACAATGAAGCAGTGCGCCTTAATACATTCGCACAGAACTACGCACACCAATACAAAGCGTTCTCCAAGGAAGCAGAAGCAATCCTTGATAAAGAATGGCCTTGGCGTAATGATGACAAACACGAAGGACAGAAAGCTCGTAAAGAATTTCTTAGTGTTTTGCCTACTGAACTCCATAGCAATCAAGGATTTCAAGTTGCTGCATTGCTGTATAGTTCCCTTCAAGCTATGCGTGAACAACTAGATTCACGTGGAGAAGAAGCAAAGAAAGAAGGGATCGTAGTTAAATCTCGCCAACTTGCTGAACCTGCATTGCGTTCTCCTTCTATTACAGGTAGTGAGAAATCAGGGACTTCTCATGCAAGCAGCAATAAAGCTGGCTATCGTCCGCCTCAGTCGTTTGATCTTAGCGGAATGTAATCATGGATAACTTATCCGAAAAGTATTGCCGCAAGTGCCAAACACTAGCTCCCTTTACTAACAACGAATGTGGTAATTGCCGAAAGAAAAGAATAGAAGAAGTGAACAAGACTCTTTGTTTGCAGACTCTTGAACAAAGAATTAAAAGGCTCGAAGATATTATTGCTAACAGTAGTCTTAAACTAGATTAGTTACATAAGCTAACAAGTTCCCTAAGTCAAGTCCTACTATGGCATGAAAATTGCTATAGTAGGATTTGCTACTATAGATTCCAAAGGGCATTGGATTGTTCTTTTTATTCGGCACATTTATGTCACTGGCCAAGACGTAAGAGAATGTTTTCCCTCTTCAATTATTGGAAAACAAAAGCCGAAAGATAAAAACAAATGCCTGCATTTTATGATGTCCCGTTGATTGGAACTGCTGCCAATGCCAACCTTGCTGTTGAAGACGTAGATAAGTTCCAAAAGCTCCCCTTCTATCTCGTGATGAACGAGGTTCGTCGTTTCCCACAATACAAAGTTTGGGATTCATTGTTTGGTTCTATTAAGTGGCAGTCTAACATGGGTAGTATCATGCGCGGGGTTCGTCCTGAACCTTCGCCGGATGGTAACTCCTTTGTATTCCCTGCTAACATTACTGCTACTCCCACCCGTCACATCTTTGAAACTCTGGAAAGCACTGAAGAAGCTCGTGTTAAGCTTCAGCGTTTTGAATCCAAGCAGTTTTATTTCCTTCCTTCTTGGCAGGATTTCCGTGACAATCAGTTGAAGTTCAACCATGACGATATCATTCGTCAGGTTGCTATGTTCAACGAGAAGTTCATTCAAGGTAATGCATACTTCCGCGCTCCTAATGCTTACGTCTGTGGTAATAGCGGAACTGATGCACAGCTTGGAGCTAATGACTTGCTCGTTGGTATTCCTACCAATGACTTGCCTACGTCTAGCACTATCCCGATCAATGGTAAGAATGCTGCATATCATGCTGCAATTGCTTCCGTTACAGAAGCTCCTCTGACCTTGCGTCATATTTATCGTGCTGTTCAGTTCTTTGACGAAGATATTGGAGCTAATCCTTTTGAAGGAACTCTCAATACTCCTCGTGATAACGAACTGGTTAAAGGTAAGTATGTCCTGATTATGGGCACACAAGCTTGGCGCCGGTTTACGTTTGATGAAAGCAATGCCACCCTCAAGAACATCAATCTTGATTTGCTGTTTGATGGTTTCAAAGGAAGTTTGTTTGGTAATGTTACCTGCAAACCTATTCGTAATCCTCTCCGCTTCGACGAAGATGGCACGTTCGTTCCTCGTGAACTTATTGAAGACGGAACTAATAAGACGCGCCCGAATCCTCTCTACACTTCCCTTAACGACATTGGTGCAGGTAAAGCTGCGAAGTGGGAGATTGCATTCCTTGTTGGTGCAGATGCTTGGAGGTCTATTAGTGTTGGTCCGCCGCCGTCTGAGTTCACTTCCAAGAGCATGGATGCGGATAGGTTCTACAAACTTCGATGGAATGGTGAGATTCAGTTGACTGATCAGTGCTTGGTTCGTTATAGCGATGGCACTGTTGATCTGAATCGTTATGGAACACAGTTGCAACTGATTGGACAGGCCGCGCAGGGTGCGCTTGCTGGTGAAGTTAATAACATTCTTCCTATTTATTTCCGCCGCTCTGTTGTTGCTGCTAATCCGGCTGCTACTGTTGTCTAATAAGTAAATAGGAAAAAAGAAAAACAAATAATATGAAAAATTATATTTATTCACTCGGATTGGCAATCGCTTTGATGTTCGGAGCATCTAAGAGTTTGGCTGATACTGCTGTCTTTAGTATTCCCGGTGCTTCCACTGGAACTACTATTGCTACTAACTTGCTCATCACTGGTCCTATTCGTTTGCTGAGCTTGACTGTGACTGCTGGAACGAATCTTACGTTGTTCGTTTACGATTCGCCCACTCTCACGAATAGTATCACTGTTGGTCCATACACTAACTATACGCGCACTGTTGCTACCACTAACATTACTTATACTAGTGTTTTTGGTGTTGCATTGACTAACTCGTATAGTTTGATTCGGACTACTACTAACACTGCTGCTGGCAGCCTCCAGCTTCGTGAGCTTGTTTATAGTGGTACATTCGTCTCGAATACTGTGACTGCGATTGACTTCGCCTCTGGTAAGTTCCTTGGTAATGGTTTGCTTATTACAAACCTCCCTTGTGCAACCATCACTCCTGTCATTGTTAATGTTGAATACGAGAAGTTGTTCTAAGTTAGTATAACCATTGGGGTTATTCAGAACTAAAAAGCTGAATAACCCCTCTTTCCTTAATAAAAGAAAAAATAAAATAAATGAAAAACGTTTCTAATACAATTAAGAAGATAGGACTAATTTCCTTTTGTTTTCTTTTTTCTTTCATTAACGGATATAGCCAGAAGATTATTGTCTCTCCTACTATTCCCGGGAGCGGAACAGGTGCACAGCCGCCGAGCACGGTTCTTTCAAACCTTGCTATAAGTCGAATCGTGTATGTTGCGACGAACGATAACGTGTCTCTGGTGCTGTCAAACGCGCAGAACAACACGGCTTATATTCTGCCATCGTTTACCTTCGAGATTACCCCATCCGTTCTCTCGTCGAACCTGACTGGCGGAACTCAATATCGAGGCATCACCTTCGCGAACAAGACGAACGTGCTGATCTACGGCCAGAAAGGCTCAACCATCATTGACGGCAGTTCGGAGTATGGCGAGCTGCTCGTCATCACGAACTGCTCAGGCATCACCGTGGACGGCATCGCGTGGTATGGTAAGACGAACCACAACTGGACGCAGGTTGTTCCGACAAACCACCTCTGGGCAGGTATCCGCATCGCGAACTCGGAGAAAGTGACCTTCCAGAACAACGACATCTCACGGCACTTCAATCACGGCATTTGTGATCTGGCCGCGAACTTTTCTACAGTTGCTGCCAGCACTAATCAAATCCTGATTCAGAACAACCTGTTTGAAGACGCTGGTTCTTGGAGGACAAACATTTCGTTGGCTTACGATGGAACTGCCATTGTCCCCACTGGCTGGACGGTCAAGAACAACAAGATCAAGAACGTGTTTCGTGGCATCGAGCCGTATCTGGCGAATGACGGGCAGCCATCAGTGATCTGGAACTGCATCATTGAGAACAACGACATTGAGAACGCTTATGACTTCGGAATTACGACCGCAGGCAACACGAACTTTCGTGGCGCTCGGGTTACTGGAAATACAATCAGAACTCATCCCGGCTTTGCCTTTCACGGAAGCAATGCCCTTTACTCGATAGGTGCGGGCATCATGTGGAATGGTGGACATGACTGGATTATCGAGAACAACATAGTCTCTGGCGCATTTCCGAACGGCATCCAAACTGGCGGAAATACCGAAGGTGGATCAGTTTCACGAAACACCATCTTTGGACTCACCAATGCTGTAAGCACGGTCGCGATGCAGCTGAACAACTCCTATCGGCTATCGGTCATCGGAAACAAGCTGCGCGGACCTTCCGGCGTTGCTCAGCTATACCTTTACGGCCTCCGAGACTCCGAGGTTTCTGGCAACCAGATTATCAATCCATCGTTCTTTGGTGCTGGTATACGTATTGCGACCTATGGTTCGCTGGTCGCAAGCAACATCACCATTAAGGACAACTTCATCTTTGACTCGGTGAACAGCCGATTGACCTACGGAATTGAGGATCAGCAGCTCCCCGGCAACTTCAAGATTCGACTCTCAGGGAACGAAATCCAGAATGCTGGCACTAAGTATTACTATCCCAGCAATCTCACGGAGTGGACGATTAAAACACCGGACTCCGTCGTTCCGAATGTCATATCTGGTGTGGGTGCAGCAAACGTTAACTTCACGCTTCTGGCGTGGCAGCCTGAGACTTCGCTCAACGGATTTACCAATGTCAGCATTCGTGCGGTGATGGGCTTTTCTGACGCAGAGGTGCATTACTGGAAATGCCTTATCACCAACGGAACGGTGACAGCTCGAACGCTTGAGTTCTCGGCAGTAACAAACAACTGGAGGTTCAATGGAATTTACGGAACGAACGCGCCGAACACTTTGACGAACCTGACGCGGCTTGAAATCTCCGCCCGTCAGCAAGGAACCAACATACAGGTCACTTACAGCTACAGTGTTTGGCCGTGAGAAATAAAAAACCCTCCCCCTATCGCGGCTTCCAATTCGGCAGCGGCGTGAAACTCATCGGAGCGGGGAGCATCCGCCAATGAGAGTCGCGCTGACCATTTTACTGGCGTCGGGAATATGGTGCGGGGCGGTGGTGCTACCAGTCCAGACCGTCACGCTGGCGTGGGATTCTCAGGCTGCGAGCAATCTCACGTATCGCGTCTATGAGAACGGGGTAATCACCAACGTCATCGCCACCACGACGAACTTGAGCGTGACCATCAGCAACGTGCTGGCGGCTCCGCATCGGTGGACGGTGACGGCTTCCAATATGTGGGGTGAGAGCGATGCTTCCATTCCGCTCATCGTTCCTGCTGCGCCGATTCCTCCGCAGAATCTTAAACCTATCAGCACCACGCTCACTGTGCCGGTGCCTGGAATCATCGAATCCACAACGGACCTCGCCAACTGGCGCACACGCTACCGGCTCGCGACGAACAACAACGGGGTGATGCTGACGCAGTTCATCGCGCCGAGTGAGCCAATGCAATTCATGCGCAGCAAAACTTTAACGGCGGTTGTTCCGCCACAACTGCCATGAAACGACCACTGCTAATCCCCATGCTCTCCGCTTGCTCTGCAATATCTGCGGAGTAATTCTTTAGACGTGAGTAACGAATTACAATCAAAAGGGAAAAAGGGGATGTCACAAAAAGCACAGGAAGCGTTGGGGGGTGTAATTCCACGGTGGGCTACTGCTATCTCCATGGCTGTGTGCGCCTACTTTCTATCTCGGTTGGTTGGGCAGGTGGACAATGTTACATCAGTAGTTCAAGCACATGCCATTTCGATTGCACAGCTTAGTGGTGCATCGCAGACAACAGGAGAGGCTCTTGTAAAACTAGACCATATAGCTAGATTACTAGAACTTAGGTTAACAAGAATGGAAACTAAAGAAGAACAACGTAAGCCATGATAGCCGCAATCCAGAAATACTTCACATCTGTTCCACCTATGTTTATAGATGGAGCACTCTATGCAATGATTGCTTGGTTTACATTTAACCAAGCTTATTTCGGTGGAGATGAAGCAGCAAAGTATATTGATCCTGAAACAAAGTTCTGGTTGAATTGGATTATAGGTTCTAGTGCTTCCTTGTTTGCAGCTATTAAAATGTTTCGTTCTACTTCCTATTCAGAACATTTAGAAGAAGTTAAAAAAGAAGGAAAAAGTGGCATATAAAATGCTTAGTATTTCTTGAGTTAGTGTAAAATAAACAGCAATAACATTATGAAAAAAACAGCAATTATTGGAATGATCCTTGGTTTTGCTACTGTTCTTTCGGCTGCCGAAAAGACTAGCTTTCTTAAGGACTTTAACATTGGAACAGAAGGCATTTATCGTGTAGATTTGTCTGAGGGTAATCAATCATGGGGCGCTGCTCTTGTTACTGGTTTCCAGTTGAATAAGTATGTCGGTGTTAATATCCGCACTATTGCTAATGAAGGTGATAACTGGGGTGGTAATGTCATTGATGAGAATCACATCAATGCTACATTCAATCTTCTCAAGAGTGCTAACGGTAAGCTTTCTTTGAATGGTGAAGCTGGTTATGCACGTAGCTGGGGCGCCGATGATAATGGTATCAATATCGGCGGTAACCTCAAGTATAGCTTGACTCAGAACCTGAGTGCATCCGCTGGTGCATTGTATCAAGTCTGGAATAAGCAGGGTAATTCATTGCTTATTCCTTTTGGTCTTGGTTATTCGTTCTAATCTTTTAAGGAGGCAATCTAGTTTTTCTAACCTGATAAACCTGTTCTAAACATAAGATTGCAAAACAACTAGAGAAATTAAGAGGGGAAGGTAGATAGTGTCCATTAAGCTACCTTCTCCTCTCCCACCAAAGTATGGCTAATAAATACTGGCAAGAAGTAAGGAAACTGAATATCCTAGGAAAGCTTAGGAACACTATAACCTTGCCAGCATTTGCTGTCCGTAGCGGGGAGAATAATGGTAGTGTCTTTTTTAATAGTCGTCAGACAGGAGCGGCTAGTGTTAGTGCTGTTACGGGGGTAGAGCTTTCGAGTGTATTTACTTTTGAAACATGGTATAAAACATCTTCTACTCACAGCACTAAAGGTGTTATATTTTGTAATCGTAGAACAATCGGATCCAATGCAAATATTGAGATATCTTTCTATCAGAATAAAGTTTTAGTTCGTCTGTATAAAGGTGCTGCATATTCCTCATTAACCTCTGCTACTAGCTATACTACGGGGGCATGGAGTCATTTAGCTGTTACATGGGATGGAACAACAGTTAAGATTTTCTTGGATGGTGCGGAAGATGCTAATACACTAGCCATTGCAGCAGCTTTGGATGTTTCTGCTAATGGATTCTATGAAAAAAGATTTGGCATTGATGATGCTGGGGCTTCTTTCTATGTGGGATATCTTGCTGAATGCCGCATCTGGAACATAGCTAGAACTCCTGCACAGTTAAACCATTACAAGAATAAACGACTAGGACTTAATTCAGGCCTTAAATGGTATTTTCGATTTAATATTGAACCGACTGATGTTCTTCAAAAGTATTATAGTTTTGTAGATGGAACAACATACGTAACAGCATTCCTAGCTTCTGAGATTACTTTTGATGACGAAGAATACCCTACGCTTATCCAAGGCGCTTCTTGTCTTGCTGGTATCTTTGATGTCATCCTTGCCCAGAAAGTCTCGTTAAAGTATCCATGCAGAATCCCTGCTAATGCTGACTTCATGCTTTGTGTCTCGTATGTTGACGAAGATACAGGATTGACAGTCAGATATAAACTTTGGGATATGGATGGTATCAGCATGGCTGTAATGCCTAATAGATATCGTGGTGAAGTATTGCCCGAAGTTATCCGCTTTGAGATTTGGGGAGTAGATGGTGCAGAAAGTTGCACAATGGCTAGCACTTATGTTATCAACTTCTCAACCTGTTCTCTCCCTACTACCAGTCGTGATACTACACAAGTAGCCCTTGTTACAGCACCCACTCTCGATAATACTATTGCTGCTGCATGGCCTTTGACATTCCCCCAATCATTTATCGAAGAGCAGCATGGAACAGTGGCAGTTCCAGTAGCAGCAGATATCTCTGTTATGTCCGCAAGTTTAACCAATTACGGTAGCATCCAATAATATAATTTATGTCAGCTCAACTAGACCTCATTTCAGGTAACGATCTTATCGCATTGTCTTCTGTTACCCAAGAAGATTTGATGCAAGCAATCAATAAGATTGCTCCACTTAGTAATATCGGATTGATTGTAGCTTCTGCTACGCGCCCTGATATTACTAACAATCCTAGGTTCATTCGCTATGGTTGGCTAGACATCAGCACTCCTTCTACTCCAGTGCTTAAAGCATATACTGCTGATCGCACCGTTCTTGTTGATCTTGGTGCTAGTTGGACCACTGTCAGTGGAGCATTGAGTTCCATTCTTACTTCCATGTTTGCCGCTAGGTCAGCCACTGGTGGTGTAACTATCGACCTAATTAAGACTAATTCAGGTTATACTGATGCTGGTAATGGTTATTATCTTTTGCGTGTTGCTAGTAATGGTAAAGATGTTGAAGCTGTTTCTCTTGATTCTGCACTTAGTGGTGGTGGCGGAGTAGCATTGGCTCGTCTTGCTACTACTGGTATTGGTGCTGGTAAATTCATTGGCTATAGCGCTGGTATTGCTGGATATGTTAGCATTACTCCTAGCACTGATCTTATTGGTGGAAGTCGCTTGGCTGTAGAAACTAATATCTTGCCTGCTGGAACTCCTTTGTATGTTCCTCGCACTAATGCAGCTGGAACTGCTATTGAGCATGTAACCCCGAATAGTTTGTTTGCTAATAACGAGTTAACTATTGCACGAATTGCAGCAGGAGCAGGAACAGCATATCAAACTCTTCGTCGTAACTCTGCTAATACAGGAAATGAATGGGCACAGACAGTTAAGACATTCACTTCTGCTAATACAGCCCTAACAGCCAGCACTAAGATTCTTGATACTGCTCATTTGCTTGGAGGGCTTCCAGATAGCTGGAATGCATATCTTGCTTGTATCACGAATGATGGTGATTATACAGCAGGAACAGATTATATTGATATCAATTCTTGTTTTGATACAACAGCAGAACTTGCACCAGCTTTTCTAGTTAATTTTACATCAACTCTTGTTCAAGTTATCCAGACTAATGGTAACATTCAAGTTAAGAAAAGGACTACTGTTACTATTGGTGAAGAGTATACTATTACTCTTGCTAAATGGCAGTTGATTATCAAAGCTTGTCGCTTTAATGTGTAATCCCTAGTCTATGAGCCTTAAATACATAAGATCCAATATTGCTGCTGAGACAGGATTCCATCCTGATTCATCAGCTGATGACAAAGAATATCTTGATAACCAAGTTAATCAAGTAGCTCTTGATCTATTTAATGCTCTTGACCTTGTTGGTTCTCTCTTCGAGACTATCGCTTTCTTTACAGATTTTGAGGAGAGGTTGATTAGTGTTCCATCTTATGTAGGTGATATTCGTGCAGGTAAATACTATGACTGTCCTGCACAGATTACCCTAAGAGATATCCGCCCTCGCTTTGGGACGGAAGGTTATGGCACTCAAATCATTGATTTTCGTGAAGTAGGAGTTAGCACTCTTGCTGTTAGTAATACTGAATATTCCAGTCTTATCTTCTCGTTACCAGAAGGTGAAGTAGAAACAGAAGATCTTGTTATTACTATCGTTGGTGAAACTCCTGTTGCTTCACAAATCGAAGAACAATTGACACTAGTTGCTGGTCAGAATAGTGTAACGAGTGTGAACAACTGGGTAGGAGCGCCCAAGATTATCTCTAAGAACATGGTCAATCTCTTTGACATCCTTGTTACTGATATCAATGATACAGAATTAGCCGTCATTCCTAACTCTGAAACTAAGAGTTTATATTCCATCTGGCAAGTCCAAGATGATAGTGTCATTAGTGCAGTCACCCAGAACAGCATGGAAATTCTGTATAAACAGAAATACGTATTGCTCGTGAATGATGGTGACGAGTTCCTGAATGGTAAATACGACGAGATTATTATCTGGAAATTCCTTGATGAATACTGGTCTAAACAAGATGGTAAGACAGGATTAGCTGAAGGTGCTAGATTGAAGTGGATGTCCAAGATGGCAGCTGTGAATAGGAATAAAGCCAAAGGCAAGAAAGTGGAATTGCAGACTGTCCCTAACAGATACTATGGTCTTTTCTCTTGGGGAGCTACTAGACGCTAATGGATTACAAACAATCATCTTTCGCTGGTGGTATCAAGCAGAGTCTTGATGCTACTAAAGCAGCAGAATCAGGAGATTCCTATTACTTAGGAATGAATATCCGTAATCGCGAAGATGTATTGTCCCCCATCAAACAGCCATTAGATCTTACTAATACACTACCTGATGGCAAGTTGCAGGGATTGTATGGCGCAGGAACTTTATTAGTGTTGTTCGTAGCTGGAAGACCCTATTACCGGAATGTAGCTGACTCTGGAATGCCTTCTTTTGTTCCACTTGTTAATCCTCCAGCAATGAATGATAGTGTGGATTATATCTATGCTGAGTTCGTCCCTTCTTCCACGATAGGGTATGCACGTAAAAAGAATTCCAGTGATCAACAAGTCTCGTTTGATCTTGACCTAAACTTACCATTCATTTCTTCACAACAAG
>Ga0315284_10006982_pt1 | contig 16108 bp, 9 predicted proteins | sample YL17G09_16_MG_FD_203696 | JGI IMG/M metagenome (GOLD analysis project Ga0315284, IMG submission 203696) | Sediment microbial communities from Yellowstone Lake, YNP, Wyoming, USA - YL17G09_16 | ecosystem: Environmental > Aquatic > Freshwater > Lake > Sediment | place: USA: Wyoming | collected... | reverse complement strand
ACACGGTTTGTGCGATTGTCCGGTGTCTCGTCCACCGCCGACTTTGTCGGCTTGCCCCTACGGGGCTTTGGCCGAATTGGAATTTACGATTTAATGTTTGGGATTGGGATGGAATGATGCTGGCGGAATTATCGCCGCTTCGTAAACGGCGTCTGGTTTCTTATTTAACGCTACCTTCCACAATTGCGATTTCGTCTGGGGATTTTTTTGCCACAGAGGCAAAGAAGGAATTGTTAGTTAGGTGAAGTGAGGACTATTACATATTAAATAAGCTGCTCAAGTTTGGTTACGGGAGCCTTGAATTTAACGTCGGGGAAGTTTGCAAAATGTTTATGGCCGCAGCGAATTTTATATCTTTCCTCATTGGAAAGTGACGGGTCATTGAGATTATTAGTGCCTTTTGTTTCGGCAACAAAATAAATTTTCTCATCACCTTCATAAACTAATGCCCAGTCGGGATTATATTTGCCGATAGGTGTATCAATAAAAAACCATCCCGGCAGTTTGAAATAAAACTTTATGTCGTCTCTTTCTTCGCAAGCTTTCGCAAACTCCCTTTCAATATTGCTGTCAATCTGAACGTGGTCATAGACGGTTTTATCTTTTTTACCGACTGCAAACAGGTCATCGAGATACCCATAAAGTTCTTCACTGTCAAATAGCATCTGGTCATAATACTCTCCGGCGATTTTCTCGTATTTAACGCCGTCAACAATCATCTCATTTAGAACGGTATTTATCTCTGAACAGACCTTGTCCATAAATTGCTGCGGATTAACGAAGACATCTTCTATTTTGCCCGACTCAATTAAAATCCGGCAGATAGTATCGCGGGTCAGCCGGGTCTTGCTCTGGATATAGGAAAGAACGTCAGGGATTATATTTATTTCCGCATAAAGCTCTCTTGCTTCCTGCGCCTTTGTAAATCCCGCTCTGATAGAATCCTTATCCATCAGGATATCCGCCTTGCTTCGGACAAGCTTTGGCTTCGATATGTCAATATCTTTAATTCTCTTTGATGCCCGTTTAATAAGCTCAGCCGTTTCATAATCAATACTGTATCGGGTCTTATGCTTGATTTTCTCCCATAATGCCTTGAAGTTCTCATCGAGCTGTAGGTTCTTGGTCAGCTTGATTGGTTTCTTTTTATTCTTGTCCTTTATCCTTCCGCCGTCGAACTTGACGCCGCAATCTTCCTCGATTTCTGCCTGCAATTGTTTTGCAAATTCTTCATAATGCTGGTTTGCGGTTACGGTCAATACATTTATTGATTCGTCAAATACTCTTTTGCCGTCCTGATTAACAGGCAGTCGAAGCCCTCTGCCTATTTCCTGCCTTTTTTTCAGCGTCGATTGTGTCTCGTTAAGCGTGCAAATCTGAAATACGTTCGGATTATCCCATCCCTCGCGCAATGCCGAATGAGAAAAGATAAAACGCAATGGTACATTTATATCAAGCAGCTCTTCCTTTTTTTGCATTATCAACTGATATGCCGAATCATCGTCCTGGGTGTCTCTGCCCTCGTTTGAATCCTTCCAGTTTCCCTTTTTATCCTGTGCGAAATAGCCGTTATGTACCTGCTCTGCCTTGTATTCGAGTATTCCCTTAAACTTGCTTTCTTTCCTGGTTCTTTCGTAAATCTCTTCAAACCATACGGCAATCTTTCCCTTGCCGATTTTTTCGTTTTCGTAACTTCTGTAATTGGCTACTCGGTCGATAAAGAAAAGGGACAACACTTTAATCCCTTTGGCTTTGAACCGTTTTTCCTTCTCGAAATGGTTCTTTATAGTGCTTTCAATCTCGTATTTCATTATTTCATCGGTCAATCCGCCTTGTTTACTGCCCGCGACAAGATTAAGGCCGTTATTGAAGGTTACTGATTCACGGTCGATTTCGCTTACGATGAAACCCTCTTTGTATAAGTCCCTTTTGTTCGATTTTTCAAAAAGGTTATCGCCTATAGTAACGTTCACATCCTTTTTTATAACGCCTTCTTTTGCGTTAGCATCGATTTTCAATTTGGCGACGATTTTATTCTTTTGCGGCCTTATGCTCTTTACTTCGATATATGCCTGATTAAAGTTTTCCGCCTCGGTGATGCCGTCAACCTCGATTCTCTTGACTAATCCCTTGTCATAAGCGCTCACGGGGTCGAGCCGATAGATTTCATTGTATTTGACCGTATGGGTCGCCGAATAACGCAGAGTGCATAAAGGATTAAGTTTGGCGATGGCCTGTCTTCTAATATCGGTTTCCATATTCTGCGGCTCATCGACGATAACAATCGGACGAGTTGCCTTTATGAATTCTGCGGGGACGCCCCAGTCGCTTTTCTGATAGAAGATATTGCCCGCCCTCGCGAACTGGTCGATATTCATTACCATAATCTGCAAACTGTTTGTCGTGGCGAAGTTTTTCGATAACGCCCTTTTCTTCGGGTCAAACTCGAAGCAGTTCATCACGGGCTTTTCATAGAGTATATCGAAATGCTCTTTTGTAATTTCGAGGTTTTTCAAAACGCCTTCCTTTATGGCAAGGGAAGGCACAACGATAATGAATTTCTTGAAGCCGTATTGCCTGTGCAATTCGTGAATTGTTCGCAGATAAACATAAGTCTTACCCGTTCCCGTCTCCATCTCTATTGAAAAGTGCATTCCTTGCCATTTATATCCTTCTCCGCTTATTGGATCACCTGCATCACCACAAGGACCATATCCACAAGGCACATCTCCGCATCCTCTTAATATTCCATTTTCAAGTTGAACTTTTTCAAGATTTTTTTCGATTGTTTCTTGGTCCAATAAAAGGTTATTTACAACAACGCTTAAAAAAGTCCCGCTAACCGAAGTTGCTTTAGAATAAGCAAAATCACTCGCTCCCGCCGGCTGTCCCTTAAATAAATCTACCGCCGCGTTTATGGCGTCTAATTGAAAATCCTGATTGGCGTCAAATTGAAGTTTCATTTGTTTTCTTGCTTGTCTTGCGTGGGATCTAACGGCTCCGGATGGCTCAATAATTTCTTTTGTTCAGACACAAGACGTCTTTCTACTTTTTTTGCATCTTCCGCCGGGGGAAGTGCTTCTGGTTTAATGTTGCGCTTTACGAGGATATTTCTGACTTCCTGATTATTCTTCACGTGCTCAGTCGTGATACCTTCCTCTGTTCGCATCTCATCCCGCTTGATAGTGAAATTGGTGATTTCATTGGCAAAGTCCTTGGCCTTGATTGTTATTGTCGGCAAAAAATCCGCAAGCGGCCGGCCTTTGGGAACATTCAATCGACCTTTCATATCTTCAGTGGATTTTCCTCCGAACAGCGCTTTGTCTCCTTTACTGCGTATTCTGCCGAAACTCTGTTCATCGCCGAGACGTTCGAAGATTATCCCTGAAAGCTCTTTTTCCGAGTGCGTCAGTTTCCTGCGAGCAGTAATGCGTTCAACTTCGCCCAATCGCTTTTCAATTATTTCCTGTTTTCGCGTCTGGACTGCGAAGTAGGTCTGTGCGAAAGCAATCTGGTCTTTTGCAGGATCACCGTTTTGTGCAATGAGATAACAGGCATAACGGGTCAGGGCAATATCATCGATTTCACGCTGTGCACCTGAGCCGAGAGAGACCATTTTCCTGATATCAGGAAAATGGTCAGCGACCTCATATCCGGCGGTTTTACAGGCCGTTCTGGCCTTTTCTATTACTTTGATAAAGTTCTCCCATTTGGAGTATCCAAGCAGGTTTTGAAGGTCGCGGGCAAACCAGAATTCAACCCCCGTTTCGGTATCCTTCTGAACGTTTTTCTCGAAACTTCCGTGCAACTGAATTATTATTTCTTTCTTCATTTTTAGCTCACTATATAACTTTAAATTCTATCTTTGCCGATTCCATTTGCAGGGAGGTGTTGGTTTTCAACTGGTCGTTATTCTTAAAGGCGATATCTAAACAGGTAAATCTCTCCGGCTTTTCCTTCAATACCTTCTCCACCAGCTTCTTTGTAATCTTTTCCGCAAGGCAGATTGTCTCCAAGCCGTCGGCCAGCCGGTAATATTCGATTCCGTCATAATTTTCCTTTTCGACCTTGACATTCAAATCGAATCTGCTGTTTTTAAGGATGATTTCAAAGAGCATATCTTCGCCTGCTGCGCCCTTTTTGACGTTATCGACGAACATCCGCATCTGCTCTTTTAGTTCCTCTCCCGTCTTTATATTCTCCCGCCATTGCTTGAAATTGCTTTCCTCAAGCCGAAAGACCTTAAAGCCCAAATCAAGCTTTTTGCCGTCAAAGTCCAGCTTGCCCTTTGTTTCCTCTTTTATCTTCTTGGCCGCCCGAGAATCCTTTCTTTGCCGATATCGGCGATTGTCTTAAATCCCGCCTTAAACGCTTCGCTTTCTTCTTCGCACGGCTCAGCCAACTGAACACAAATAAACTTCCTGTTTCCCCCATCCTCAGCATTCAAAGCCATAACCGCGTGAGCAGTCGTGCAAGACCCGGCAAAAAAATCGAGGACAATATCATCGTTATCAAAAGTAGAACCTTGTTCGATAATTTCTTTCATTACATCGACGGGTTTAGGAAATTCAATATACCGGTGTTTAAATAATTCCTCGAAATCAGCCGTTCCGTCTCTTGTATAAACTTCTTCCCCTATTATTGATGAATAACCAGTATATTCATCTTGTAATTCAGATAAGAAAACTTTCCTTCGTGGTCTGCCATTCTTTGTTTCAGGCCAGAGTATACGTTTTTCCTTAATTAACTTATCCATAGTATTACGGTCATATCTCCAGCCCATACGTGGTTTGCCGTAATTTATCCCAGTATCAGGATTGATTAAATTGTAATGGCAATTAGGTCTTTGCTCTTTAGGTAATAAACCGACCATATTACCACTTACCCAAGGTCCCCGTGGATCATTATCAGGATTTGTGTATTGTTCTTTGTTTCTTTCCGACCCTCTAATTCGGATTCCAAGATTCCTTGTATAACAGAGAGCATATTCATGGTCAATTGAAGCACCCGTAATATTTCTATTGTCTTTATTTTGGCGGCTTTTCCAAATGAACTGTGCAACAAAATTTTCTTCTCCGAAGACCTCATCCATAATCATTCGTAAATTCTGGACTTCGTTATCATCGATTGAGACGAAGATTACGCCATCTTCACGGAGGAGGTTTTTAGCGAGGAAAAGGCGGGGATACATCATTGAAAGCCAGTTTGAGTGGAAGTGGCCTGCGTCTTTTGAGTTTTTGCGCCAGAAGCCGTCTTTTGTCAGGAGTCCTTCGGCGTCTTTTATCCCCGCCCGGAGTTCGTAATCCTCTTTTTCCTCTTTGAAGCGGTCGGGATAAATGAAGGAGTCATTGCCCGTGTTATAAGGCGGGTCGATATAAATCATTTTGATTTTATTCTGATACGTCTTTTGCAGGATTTTGAGGACTTCAAGGTTATCGCCTTCGATGAAGATATTTTCGGTTTTGTCAAAATCGACTGATTGACCCCTGACGAGTTTTAGAGTAGCGGTTGTCGTTTCCTGAATGTGTCGAAAGCATTCGGCCTTCCCTGCCCACGAGAGGCCATAGCGTTCGTTATTGGTATCGAGGTCTTCGCCGAGTGCTTGTTTGAGTTTGTCGGGATTGACTTTGCCTTCGGCGAATATTTGGGGGAATTGTGCTTTTAAGAGTTCGGCCAATTCCTTTTGTGGACTTAGCGAATTGCCATCCATCCTTTGGATTTTCGCTTCCTTTGCCATATTTTTCCCCTGCAATTTTAACAAACAACTTTTTTAGATTTTACCATCTAAGCCGTTGTAAAGCAATTGGTATTGGGTAAAAAGGGTAATTGGTCGGACCCCTGCCAACGGATTGCCGGGGGCCCTCAACAGTGGTGTCAGGTTAGCAGCAGTTGAGGGCAAGCAGGCAAGGGTTAGGAATTCAAAAGAACCCCCAAACCACAAGGGGTTTGGGGGCTAAACACTTTGAGATTGACTCGATGTTTTCGCGCTTGGGAAAAACTGAAGAAAAGGCGAAAGACAAGAGGAATTAGAGCAGGAGAGAAGGTGTGAAGGGTGCGAAAAGTGGGAATGTGTGAAAGGTAAGGCGGACAAGTCTCACGGGGTAAGGGGGCGGCACAACTTGTAGATGATTTCAGATTAATTCCACTTGAAATTTGGAATCTGAAACTTATAATCTTGTTCGAAGCAGCAAGGACGAAAAAATGTAACGGGTCCAGTGTCAGGAGCTCATAGCTCATTTTTCGTGGTTTATAGACAACAGCTCAAGCGTAAAAAAGCGGGCGGAATTCAGGGCTGTCCTGATTATGCCGGTATTTTAAGCTTTCTATTTTGTGATTTTTTAACAGGCGATTGAGTCTTCAGTATTTAACGGAGAGGAATAAATATGCATAGGCGCGATTTTTTAAAAGCCGCGGCAGCGGCAACTATAGGAATTCACGCCGCCGGGGCTGATAATCCTGAGATTGAAGAGACCAAAATTGCCAAAGAATACCTGTTCTCTATCATGCCGAGCAGGGAAATGGCAAAGAATTTCATAGCTGGCCCGCAGGGACCGGAGCGTCTCAGTAAAGACGAAGGTTTTATGTATGACCCGCAGCTTGGATGGGTACACTGTGCCGCAATTCGCAACCACGGCGTAAACAATACCAAGGCATTTTACAATTACGAGCCTGATGGTGCGCGTATGATAGTAAACTGCAGGGGTAAAACTTCAAGAATCCACGTATATGGCAACAGCTTTACCCAGTGTATACAGGTCAATGACGGTGAGACGTGGCCTGAGTATCTTGCCGCCGGTTTTCAGGAACCGATTCGCAATTACGGCGTAGGCGCTTATGGCGTTTATCAGGCATATCTGAGGATGCTAAAAGTCGAAACAAAAAACCCCGCTGATTATATTATCCTTAATATCTGGGAGGACGACCATTACAGAAGTCTCGATGCCTGGAGACCAATTCGTTTCGGGAAAGTACTGCCTTATGGTTTTACTCAGCCTTATCTGCGAGTCGATACGCAGGCAAATATCTGCCGGAAGTTCGAAAATCCTCTCAAGGAGCCAAAGGATGTTTATAAGCTTTGTGACAAAGACTATGTCTGGCAGACATATAAAGACGACCCGATATTGAAATCGGTCCTGAGTATTTATCGCGAGGGTGATGTTTCAAGGGCTTTAGATAAGCCTGCATCAGTAAGCGTTGGTATACCTGTCGATGAAAGGGTCAAGAGGGACATTGCCGAAAAGGTGACAGAGATACATACAAAACAGGCCCTCTATGCCTCTGAGAATATTCTTGAATGGACTGAAGAGTTTGTAAAGAAAACAGGGCGGCATTTTATACTTATGCTTTCTTACAGCCGCCGCAGTATGGCATCTGAACTGGCCTGCAAACCAAGATTTGACCGGAGTTTTATGGAATGGCTAAAAGGTAAGTCATACCCGGTGATTGATACACGAGATGCCTTTACGGCTGATTACAAAAATTCAAGACTTGATATCGATGCATACCTTGACCCTTTTTACGTCGGCAAAACCGGTCATCACACACCTTTGGGCAATTATTTCACCAGCTTGTTTTTAATATCTCGTTTAGCTAAGATACTTGACCCGCTGCCTCTGCCGTATAGATAAGACGCAAGACATAAGACCCCAGACATAAGACCAAAGGGATTGGCGATTTCGGGGGCAAAGGAGCAAAGACACAAAGGGGCAAAGAAATTGTCGAATGTCGAGTGTCGAGTGTCGAATGAAAGAGTTCGTGGTTCATCATTCATTGTTCATTGTAAAAATAATTTAATCGCTGATTTCGCTGATTACGCAGAGAAAGTAGAAGACAGAAAGAGTTCATAGTAAAAATAATTTAACCACGAATGAACACGGAGGGACACGAAGAGAAGGAAAAAACAAACACGGATTTATTTCACCACAGAGGGACACCGAGAAACACAGAGAATATTTTCCCTTCCGCCACAGGCGGACAAGAGTCGAAAAGACTACGAGCATTTTATTAGCGTATTTTTTTAACAGGATTTTTTTGAGCCACAGACAAAGTTGTCCCGGGGTTTTTGCCCTTCAACACTTCGACCCGTTCGGCTGCGCTCAGGGTAAACAGGGCAGGCAGAGATTTTTTGTTCATTGCAAAAGTTTAGCCACAGATTTCACAGGTTTCACAGATTTTTTAAAGTTCATTGCTCAGAGTTCATTGTTTATTGTTACAACTCAAAACTAAGAACTTAAAACTTAGAACTAAAAAAATGGTGTCCCCAGATTTCCGGATTCAGATTAAAATAGGTAAACGTCCCCTATTATTTCCAATCAGGCTTAACCCGCGGGCGCGCGAAGCGCGACCGTCGGGTTGAAACCATTGTTAGCTGAGCTAATGCGTTTACGTCATGTGGCGTTTGCGAGCTTCTCTATGCGCCGCGATTGGCAATCTTTTCATAAAATCTTCTTTTTCGTTCTTCGGTAAGCGATCAATTGAGTGATGGCAGTTCTGACAGAGCGCACGGATATTGTCGGGGGTTACCGCTCCGCCATCCCTTCGCGCGATGATGTGAGCTGTCACCAGAAACCACTCCGGCGATGAATCACGATCTCCAGTACGAAGGTGCCCCCCTAAGTGCTTCTCTGCCCAGTATAGACCATCGGCTCCACAAGCTTCACACTTGCAGTCAGCAATATCAACCTTTCTGATGCCACCGTAATAGGCGTCAGCTCCTTGTTCCCATAGAACGTTAAACCGCGGGTCGTTGGGCGCACCTTCGCTCTTCGCCGCGCGGTCAATGGCGCCCAAGATGAGTCCGGCTTCATTTGTCGGAACTACTGTAAAAGCCCGTTGCATATGTCGATCCTTGACGCCGTCTATGAACTGAAGCGTTTGGCATTGTGACTTCGAGAGGCGCTTTCCATTTACTATCGGTATCATCCAAGGCAATGCTGCTCGCCAGTCAGCATGTTCGTCGCTGCTTGTGCGGGCAATCGGCCCTCCAACAACAGAGTAGCCTGCCCATACCTGCGCATGATTAATGTAGTGCAGGAGCACATCTCCCTTCTGAATTTTCCTCGCCAGCCCTTCTTGGCTAGTTGAAATACCCCAGGTATTGAGCAGTTCGCCTCCGGGGAGCTTGTCCCACGAGACGCCAATGTCCACTGAAATGTAGTAGTTCATTGAATCTCCTGCTCTCGTTGTCCAGCTAACAATGATTCTACGGTCCGTATAAAACGGCAAACACAGACTGCTTCTTTCTGTATAAGAAGTTGCCGTGATAATATCAAAATCTTTCTCGAATCCGAAGTGTTTTTTACGGATGATGCCTGAGGCACATAAAATTTGTTGTCAAATCCGGCAGAATCCCAAAATATATTCTAATAACTCAAACTGACCGGTTCTTTTTTAGACACGGATTAACACAGATTTACACTGTAGATAAAAAAACTGGATTCCTGCTTTCGCAGGAATGACAAATTACGCTATATTCTTTCAATCAAAGCAGTTACATAAATTGTACTATCAAAAACGGTCAGTTTTAGTAATAACAATAAACCGGGCCCCAACGTTTCGGGGTCCGGTTTTGTATGCTTAAACAATAGTTGAATTTGATGATTTATTAGAAGCGTCTTCTTCCGCCGCCGCCGCCGCCGCCGCCACCGCCGTAACCGCCGCCACCACCGCCTCTGGGACCTCTGTCGCCGCCGAAACCGCCGCCGCGAGGACGCTCAACACGAGGACGAGCCTCGTTGACGTTAGCGGCTCTACCTTTAATATCTTTGCCGTTCATGCCGGCGATAGCCGCTGCGGCCTCTTCCTTCGAAGGCATCTCGACAAAGCCGAACCCTTTCGATTCACCGCTAAACTTGTCCGTTATAACATTGGCGGATTCGACCTGGCCAAATGCTCCAAAAGCCTGACGTAAATCGTCGCCGGTAACGTCAGAGGACAAATTGCCTACATAAATGTTCATTCCAATCTCCTTTCAAAAAAAATAGATTACACCGGACACCCGGTGTTTATTTAATTCCTTTACCAAGCCTTTCAATCCACAGGATAGCTAACGCTATTTCGGGATAATACCAAAATCTTCCTCGAATTGCAATAATCCCGGATTTCTTATTTTCTCAAACTGACCGATTATGTTTTTAGACACGGATTAACACTGATTAACGCTGTTTATAAAGAACTGGATTCCTGCTTCCGCCGGAATGACAAATTATCCTATATCCTTTTAACCAAAGCGGTTATATCAATTGTTTCATCAAAAACGGTCAGTTTGAGTTATTTTATATTTTAAAGGCTGACCCTATTTTCCCAAATACCATTTTGCCAGCCATATAAGACGCCTGCGAAACAAGATTCTGCCAGGCTAACGGTGGGGTTACGACCCCACCCTATAAAATTCGGGGAATATCAGTAAAAACTATGAACATAATAATATAACACTGGCCGGACGGAAGTCAAACGCGAATTTGCCATTTCGCCGGTTTTGTTACAGGTTCCGAATATTAAAGGCGAAGGTCAATATTCTTCGAGGCGGTACCATTGATGTGCGGGGACGTTAGAGGGCGGCGATGATTTGCCGCCGGAGCTTTTCCGAAGGCGCAGTTGCGAAGGCCTCGTTGTTATCGGTAAATACTTTCACCTGTGGGCCTATGGGGCCATATAAGGCCGGGTCGGTGGGGCCGAAAATGACAATTGTTTTGACGCCGAGCGCGGCGGCGAGGTGCGTGATGCCGCTGTCGTTGCCGATGTAACCAGCCGAACAGCTCAAAAGCCCAAGAACATCGACCAAAGGCGGATTTTTCAGACACTTTGCAATATTGTCGATAGTTTTAACGGCGGTGTCACTTAATCTATCCAGCTCGGCAGGGCCGAGAAGAAAAACGACGTTTATACCTTTTGCGGAAAGTTTTTTTGCCACAACGAGAAAGTTGTCCAAATGCCAGCATTTGTGTTTGCCGCCGCTGCCGGGCTGAATAACGACCGGCTTTTCAGGACCGGCAATATCGAGGGTCTTTAACAACTGCCTGCCCCTTTTTATATCTGTTTTACCTGCCTTTATTAAACGTTTGCCTGATTGGGGTTGGTTGTAAGTCAGCGGTATGTGGCACTGGTCGACAAATTGTTTTATGTAGAACTGTGTGAGGTGCGATGAAAATTCTTCCGTGGGTTTCATTTGCAGGGTCATAACATCGGCGCTATGGGTACAATAGGCGGTGAAAATCAGATTTTTCTCAAAGCTGCTGTCCGGTCCGCCGAGAAAAGTTATTATCCAGTCATAGTTTTCAAACGTTCTTATAAGGGGGTCTTTGTCCGACAGAGAAAATGTCCTGTCGTCGGTGAATAACCGGTGCAGTTCTATCGTATCCATTGACACCGCTTTATCAATGCAGGTCCTGCCCGGCAGGATGCCGATGTATTCGCTGTGGCCGATTATGTCGATGGTGTCGAGAGCGAGAGATTCTTTCATAAATTCAGCAAGGGGCAGGGTGAGGACGCAATCGCCGATAGCGCCCGGCTGTAATATAACACCGCTTTGAGTTTTTTGTGATGATTGCATTACGTTACCCTGTCAATCCAGCCTCCGCCGATGACGGTCTGGTCTATATCATAAAACACTGCTGCCTGCCCCGGCGTTATGGCGCTTACAGGCTCATCGAAATCAACCGTAACTTTATCGCCGGCGGGGGCAGAAGTAACGGTGCCAGTTGCTCCCCTGTGATTATACCTGATTTGGATTACAGCCCGAAACGGCTCGATGGGCGCAGGTTCTGTCAGCCAGTTAATCTTAACAGCAACGAATTGTTTTTTCATCAGTTCCGGCTGTGTCCCCAATACGACGGTATTGGTTTCTTTATCCAATCCAATGACATACATCGGCTCACCTGCTGCAATTCCTAATCCTCGGCGCTGGCCGATAGTATATTGATAAATGCCGGTATGCTCGCCGAGTTTTCTGCCCTGCGAATCGACGACATACCCAGACTTGCACACCTCCGGTGCTCGTTCTGCAACCAGGCGTGCGTAATTATTGTCTCCTATGAAACATATTTCCTGTGACTCCGCCTTGTCATGCACCGGAAGATTCATTTTAGCTGCCAATGCCCGCACCTGCTGTTTTGTGTATCCGCCGAGCGGCAGTATAATACGCTGAAGGTTTTGCCTGGCAATATTAAACAAGGCATAGGACTGGTCTTTGCTTTTGTCGATGCCGCGGGCCAAACGCCATTTTTCATTTGTGTTCAGCACCTGTGCATAATGTCCGGTTGCCACATAGTCGGCATCGAGGGCCGAGGCGTAATCCAAAAGTTTGCCGAACTTGAGGACACTGTTGCAGAGTATGCAGGGGTTGGGGGTCCTTGCCTGCGTGTACTCATTTACGAAGTAATCGACTATTTCAGCCATATCCTGCTGAAAGTTCAGGATGGCGAATTTGATTCCGAGTTGTTGGGCGACGTCTTTTGCGTCCCTGGCATCGTCGGGGCTGCAACAGGCCTTGTGGCTCTGGGATTTTCTATCGGGCTGCCCGAAGCACATAAATACCCCGGTGCAGTCGTAACCAGCCTGTTTAAGCAGACCTGCTGTTACGCTGCTGTCCACCCCGCCGCTCATCGCAACGAAAACCTTCTCTTTACTGACCATCTGGTTCGTATCCTGGAAAAAAACCTGCCAAAAACAACATTTTTGGCTTAAATTCCCGTATAAGCTACCAAAATTCTTACTTTTCTGCGAGGGATTTTGTTTAGGGGCGATTTGCTCTTGGTCCTAAAAAAATTATAAAATTTTTGAAATTTTAATAAAAAAACTGTAACAAATTCATCCTATGAACACACTTATATGGCAATGGAAGAAAACCGGCGCCGAAGATGAGGTTTCAATCTGAACAGATAAACGGATTAAGGGTCAAATGCTACAAAGATAATGCGAATTTTTCTTGAAAATATCGGGTGTTGTACGGTACAATATATGTATTCCCCCGGAGGAAGTGCAAATTTTAAGGAGCAGGAAAATGGGCAACCGCGTAAATTCAATCATCATAATAATGGTAATATCCTGCTGGTCTTCGGTCTATGCAGGTATATGGGTCGAGCCCGAGAGTTTTGACATAACCCTGCCGGAGGGATGCACACTGGTAGATACCCTGACTATCGGGAACAGCGGGCCGGGGGATTTAAATTTTACGCTGCGCAGCCGTGAGACATCACGTGAGATGCCAGGCGGATTGTCGCCAGGCGGAACTGCTGCGGCTGCGGTGCAGGCGGTCGAAGGAAATAAGATAGTTTTGGAATATGAGTTTAGTGAGCCTGTCATCTCCAAAGGCGCAGAATATGACTCGGTGCGAATGGAAGGCTTAGAGTCATACGAGCGAATTGGTGCACCGGTCATTCCAGTCCGGCCGGTCAGGGTTTTGGTCCCCTTTGGGAAGGAAGTAATATCCGCCCGTGTGATTTCATCGGATGAACGAGAGTTGGCGGAGTCATACCGTTTACCGCCGGCGCAGAGGCCGTATCCGCTCAGCTACAAGGGCAAGGTGGAAAAGACCCTGCCGGATGCGGCGATTTACGGTCTGACAAAGCCGTGGCCCGGTTTAAGACACGAGGCAGTCGGCACTCAATCCAAACGGGGCTACAAAGTATTTACTGCGAACCTGTTTCCATTGCAATACACACCAGCCACGGGCAAGATTACATACACGAAAAAGATGCAACTTGAGATTAGGCTGGCGAATTCCGTACAGGCAGATGCGGTCAGGCCATCGAAAGAAACGAGAGCAGCGTTAAGGAAAATAGTGGACAACCCGAAGTCACTGGAGACTTATCCTGCGGAGGACAAATCCGTACGGAAGGTTGAAGGGACGGCAACATTAGCGGGGGGCGGGCCATATCAATATGTAATCATTACAAATCAGTCGCTGGCGAGCGCTCCTGGGCCGTGGAATTTTCAGGCACTGCGAGACAACAAAATATCCAAAGGTATGACGGCGACAATCGTAACGACCGAATGGATTTACGCCAACTATAGCGGGACGCGGCCGAGCGGCGGCAGTGACAACCAGACGCGGATACGCAACTTCCTGATTGACGCCTACCAGACGTGGGACACCCAATATGTCCTGCTGGGCGGCACCGATAGTATTGTTCCTGCCCGAAGGCTATGGGTACAGGCGTATCCCGGCGGAGATATCGATTCGATTCCTTCCGATATGTATTATAGCTGTGTGGAGCCGGCGGCGTGCACGTTTGATTACGATGCGGACGGTAATTACGGCGAGCCGACCGATGGTGTGGGCGGCGGCGATGTCGACCTGTATGCCGATATATACGTGGGCCGGGCGCCGGTGGAAAACGCCACAGAAGTTGCGAACTTCGTCAGGAAAACATTAACGTACGATTCCAGTGTAAGCGATTATCTGCCGCTGATAACTATGGTGGGTGAATGGTTGGGCTTCGGCGGGGTGGCGGAATACGCTACGGACTCTATGGAACAAATTCGCCTGGGCGGGAGTTATGACGGCTACTTCACATACGGATTCGAAAATCATATCCAGCCGACTTTTTATGATTTCGACACCTCGACAAATTTATATGACTCACCAGGCTATTCGTGGCCGAATGGCGACCTGATAAACCTGATGAATTCGGGCAAACATGTCTTCAACCATCTGGGGCATGCGAGTTATACATATTGTATGAAATTATATAATTCCGACCTGGCTTCGCTGAACAACACGGATTACTTTTTTGTGTATTCGCAGGGCTGTATGCCGGGCGGGTTCGATACGACGAACTGTTTTGCCGAAACTATTACGTCGATGGAGCACGGGGCATTTGCAGCGATAATGAATGCCCGTTACGGATGGGGCATGGGCTATAGCACAGATGGTCCCAGCCAGCGGTTTGACCGGCAGTACTGGGACGCGGTACTGGGAGAAAAAATGCTGGAGATGGGCAGGGCAAATTCAGACAGCAAGGAAGACAATCTCTGGGACATCAACGGCGAGTGCATTCGGTGGTGTTACTACGAACTGAACCTGTTCGGCGACCCGCAGCAGCAGTTTAGATTTGAACAAACCTGCGAATGGCTCTCTACCGAGCCGCAACAGGGCACAGTTGCCCCGGGAGATTCGTGTGACATAAACGTAACCTTCAATGCATCGGATTTGTCAGCTGGCACCTATGAGGCGGAGATTATTATCAGCTCGAATGACCCTCTAAGCCCTACTATAATCCCCGTAACAATGACAGTGAGCCCGGATGACCTGGGGGTAACACCCGCTGAAAACTTTGAGCCAAACGGAACAAAAGGCGGACCTTTCACTCCGGTATCGAAGACCTATACACTGGAAAATATCGGAACAACCTCCTTAAACTGGACAGTCTCAAAAACACAGAGCTGGCTTGGGGCAGAGCCCAACAGCGGCAGCCTTGAAGCAGGGCATTCGGTTGAGGTAAACGTCAGTATTTTACCAAATGCCAGCTCACTCGACCCGAACATTTATACAGATACGCTGACCTTCCGGAACACAAACAGCGGCAATACCAAAAAGCGGTCTGTTACTTTGACAGTAAAACCTCCGGATTATTTTACAGAATCATTCGGGTCGGATAACAATGACCTGGAATTTTTGTCCCTGGCCTTTAGTCCTAATGGCTCAATTGCTTATTACGAGGCGTGCAGAGAAAAGACGCGCGGATTTCTTACCGACCCCAACGGAGGGACATACGTTGCGCTCGGCGATGATGATTTTGCCGAGGTGATTCTAAGCGGCGGCAAGAAAGTCCTGTTCTACGGGCAACTGTACGAGCGGTTCTATATCGGCAGTAACGGATATATTACATTCGGACAAGGCGATACGGAGTTTTCCGGAACGCTCTCAGACCATTTCAGCCTGCCGCGTATATCGGGTCTGTTTACCGATTTGGCGCCGGCTTCCAGCCAGAACATTTCCTATAAGCAGCTCGATGACAGATTTGTTGTAACATTTAAAGATGTCCCACCCTACGGCAACAAAACGGCGAAAAACTCTTTCCAAATCGAGATGTTTTTTGCTGATGGAACTATACGCGTTACCTGGCTGAGCCTTGCGGCAACAAGCGGTGTTGCTGGCTTATCGGAA
>Ga0315284_10006981_pt1 | contig 16108 bp, 13 predicted proteins | sample YL17G09_16_MG_FD_203696 | JGI IMG/M metagenome (GOLD analysis project Ga0315284, IMG submission 203696) | Sediment microbial communities from Yellowstone Lake, YNP, Wyoming, USA - YL17G09_16 | ecosystem: Environmental > Aquatic > Freshwater > Lake > Sediment | place: USA: Wyoming | collected... | reverse complement strand
GCGCAGGTTGCAGCCGCAAGCTGCGCGGGTCGCGGGACACGGGAATAATCAGAAAGGCCTTGTAACGGCGGGGCTAAAGCCCCGCCCTTCCAAACCCGTGGTGAGAAATCCGGGCTAGTTAGCGTAGCGCCGGGCTTCAGCCCTGCAGGTGCCGCCCTGAAGGGCGGCGCTACCGTCGAAATTAGGACACTGCCCGCATCTGCGGGAAGCCCTCATGACTCGTCGTCTGTGTGTATAATGAAAGATTCCGATGTGTGCGGCGCGCCCCCCAGAGTTGCATTCATCAGGGTTCGATTTTAAACGGGTCCATTGCGGCGGGCGACTTTCCCGGTGTGACGCAAGGAGTAATCGACGGTGAAGAGGATCTCGAGGGTTTCGCTATGCTGTTTGGGGCTCACGCTGAGCAGCCTGCTTTTGCTGTGGGGCCGCACGGCCGCGTTCCCTCCGCGTGGGTTTTTCCCAAGACGGGCCGCGCGGCAGGCAGAATTTGAACAGGCCTTTCGCGGGGTGCCGACGCCGGAGGCGGCGCGCGAAGATTTGCGCAATCTGACCAAGGTTCCCCGCGTGGCCGGAACTCCGGAAGACTACAGCGCGGCGTGCTACGTGCTCAAGGCCTTCCAAGAGGCCGGTCTTGAGGCGGAGATTGTCGAATACCGTGTACTGCTGCCTATGCCCGTGGGAGTCAGGGTTGACTTGGTAGAGCCTTTCAAACGGTCCGGCCCGACACCTGAGGGTGCCGGAACCAAGGAGGGCAAGGATCGAAGGGTCGTTCTTGGGTTTAACGCATATTCTCCTTCCGGTGACGTTACGGCACCGGTGGTGTACGCCAATTATGGCCTGCCTGAGGATTACCATCGCCTGGAGCAGGCGGGAATTGACGTGGCGGGCAAGCTGGTGATTGTCCGCTACGGCAAGTGCTTTCGTGGGGTGAAAACCTATGTGGCGGAGGAACACCACGCGGCGGGGTTGTTGATCTACTCGGATCCGGCCGAAGATGGTTTCCGTCGGGGCGATGTATACCCAGGAGGTCCGTGGCGCCCATCCACCGCTATCCAACGCGGTTCGATCCTTTACATGACTAAATACGCCGGTGACCCGCTGACGCCGGGGCTTCCTGCTACCAAGGACGCCAAGCGGCTGGCCCTGCAAGATGCCGTCACCCTTCCGCATGTCCCGACCGTCCCCCTTTCGTCTGAGGACGCGGCGCCGATCCTGAAGAATCTTGGCGGCCAGCAAGTTCCGCCGGAATGGCAGGGAGGCTTGCCCTTCCCCTATCACTTCGGTCCCGGGCCGGCGAAGGTTCACTTGACGTTGAAGATGGATTTTGCGGTGCGGCCCATCTGGAATGTGGTGGCGCGAATTAAGGGTGAGTTCCAACCGGAGAGCTGGGTGATCCTGGGGAATCACCGCGATGCTTGGACCTACGGAGCGGTTGATCCGCTGAGCGGAACGGCGTCCCTCCTGGCCGTGGCGCGCGGTTTGGGCCGACTGGAGCAGCAGGGGTGGAAGCCGGCGCGGACAATAGTTCTGGCGAGTTGGGATGCGGAGGAATTCGGCATAATTGGCTCGACCGAATGGGCGGAGGAGCATGCCGACGAGCTGGGGCGGGGGGCCGTGGCCTACCTCAACACGGATGTGGCCGTGGGCGGCAATCATTTCGCAGCCTCATCCGTCCCTTCGCTGCGTGGCCTTCTTCGTGAAGTGTCCCAGGCGGTGCTTGACCCGAAGACAGAGAAGCCGCTCTACAACGTCTGGCTGGAAGAAAGTGGGAAATCCCGGAACGCAAAAGATGCAGCTCCGGTCATGCCGGTTCTGGGTGGGCATTCGAGTGCGGAGGGAGTGAACATCGGAGAGCTGGGCGCGGGTTCGGACTATGTCCCCTTCCTTCAGCACCTCGGAGTACCCTCGCTGGATTTCGGGTTCGGTGGTCCGTACGGCGTATACCATTCGATTTATGACAACTTTTTTTGGATGGAACACTTCGGCGACCCGACCTTCAAGTACAGCGTGGTGGCCGCGCAGGTCTTTGGGACACTGGCCCTGCGATTGGCGGATGCCGATATTCTGCCTTTCGATTACGAGGAGTACGGGCGGGCGTTCCAGGGATACCTGGACGGTTTGGAGAAAGAGACTGCCGGAGGGAAACAGGTGGAAGGTGGCCTGCCGCTCGAACCGATTCGTGCCGCGGCAGTCAGGTTTACGGATACGGCGCGCAGCCTGAATGAAAAGATCAAAGAGGCCAGTGAGAGGGGAACCCTCGCTGCGGATAAGCTTGCCACGCTGAACCAGGCGTTACTGCGGGTGGAGCGATCCTTCCTGCTGGAGCCCGGCTTGCCTGGGCGCGCCTGGTTCCGCCATGCCTTTTACGCGCCCGGCGTGTATACTGGATATGCGGCTGTCGTCATGCCCGGCGTGCGCGAGGCTCTCGAACGAAACGACGCCCAAGGTGCGGCGGAGCAACTCGAAGAGGTTCGTGCCGCCATCGAACGCGGCACGCAAGCTTTGAACCAGGCCTTGGCGGCCGTCGAAGAAGCTCCGGGTGCCGGGGGCGCCCCGTAGAAACCGAGCTCGGAATCCGGTCGGCCGGCAAAGGACCACGCCGGATATCCAGCCGATGATTCCGGGCACCTCATGACCCTGCGGCGGCGACCGAGCTCAGCCTTCCCGTTTTATTGTGACGGCGCTGGGACAAACACAGGAGGAAGTGCGGCTTTGATCCGCCACGCTGATATTCATGGATAGTCTTCTTACCACGGCAATCGAGATTGCGCGGGAGGCGGGCTCCCTGCTGTTGCAAATGGCCAAACGGCCCCTGGCAATCTCCTACAAGCGTCCCGCGGACCTGGTTACGGAAGCGGATCGGCGTTCCGAGGGCCTGATCCTGGAGCGCCTGCGCAGCCATTTTCCGAAACATGATGTGGTTTCGGAGGAAGGTGGCGGCCAGCGGGCGAATGCGGACTATTGCTGGTACGTTGACCCGCTGGATGGCACCACGAATTTCGCCCACGGCTTTCCGGTGTTCAGCGTGGCGATGGGGCTCGCCTATAAAGGCGAAGTCATCGCCGGCGTCGTTTATGACCCTAGCCGCGACGAGATGTTCGCCGCCGAGCGGGGCGCGGGAGCCTACCTCAACCACAAGCCGATTCGCGTCTCCCAGATTCCGAAGCTGACTGTGAGCTTGTTGGCAACGGGTTTTCCGCCTTTCGCGGACAATCACGCCCTGAATATTGAGTTCTATTATCGCTTCACGCAGCTTTCGCACGGCATCCGGAGGCCGGGGTCGGCGGCGCTGGACTTCTGCTATGTCGCCGCCGGGCGCTTTGACGGTTTCTGGGAATTGAAACTGAACCCGTGGGACAAAGCCGCCGGTTCGTTGCTGGTAACGGAGGCCGGGGGACGGGTGACGGGTGTGGCGGGAGGCGAATTCAAGCTTCTCGGCGACGATGTTTTCGCTTCCAATGGACTAATTCACGAGGAGATGTGCGGGGAATTTGCCGAGATATCCGCGCGTCAGAGCCGGTGATTCGCGGGGTTCGGCCCCGAGGCATTGAGTATCGTTACGATTCCTCCAAGTCGGATGGCTCACGGCGAGGGTGCGGCGCCTGGTTTGCCCGCCGGACTGACGCCGCCAAAACCTGGCATCGGTCGACGCTGGGGCGCGCGGCGATGGCTCAAGCGGCGCGGATTGATCACCCTCTCGCTGAACGGTCCTGGCGCTGATTACCCGTCACCGGCGCCCTTCACCGAGCCGGAAATCACCGATATCGATATCTTTTTGCGCCGGCTGAGTCCCGCCCACGAGGGTCTCCGCATCGTGCACCTCACAGATATTCACCACAGCCTGTATACGCCGCGCGAAGAAGTGCAGCGCGCGGTGCAGTTGACGAACAGCTTGCGCCCGGACGTGGTTGCCATCACCGGCGACTTTGTCACGCTTTCGCCGGCTTACATCCAACCGGTGGCGCGCACGCTGGGTAAGTTGCGGGCCCGGCTGGGTGTGTTTGCGGTCCTCGGCAATCATGACTTTCATGTTGACCCGGAGGAGGTCACCCGGGCGCTCGAGGCCCAGCGCATTCGCGTCCTCCGGAATTCCCACTATGCGTTGCGGGCCGGGGCCGCCACCCTCTGGATCATCGGCGTGGATGACATCTGGTGGCGAGCCGCGGACCTGCCGGCGGCCATGCTCCATGTTCCCGCCCGCGATACCAAGATCTTGCTGTGCCACAACCCTCGAGGCATTCGCCGGGCGGCGGCGCGGGGAATCGATCTCGTGCTTTCCGGGCACACGCACGGCGGGCAGGTCCGCCTGCCAGTCGTGGGATCGATTTACGGCCACTCCAAGTTCGGCAAACGCTTCATCGAAGGTTGGAACCGGCTGGACGGCACGCAAATCTATGTCAACCGCGGCATCGGCAAAGTGCTGGTGCCTGTCCGTTACGGCTGCCCGGCAGAGATCGCCTGCCTGCGCCTGCGCCGCGCCGCGTCCTAGCGCGACGCGAGGAGTCTCCTTACTTCCAGCAATCCTACCATCCCGCAGCGGGTAGCGCAGACCTCATTTTTTGAGGTCTGCGGTTCTTGGACGGAGAAGCTGCAGACCTACAAAACAGGTCTGCGCTACAGACTCTGCGGTTCTATCTGCGCCACTTTGCTGTTATTCCTGCCAGCGCCAGAGTTTGACGGTCTTGTCCCAGCTACCCGAGGCGAGGGTGCGCGCTACTTGATCTGCACCTTGTAATCGCCGCGACAGCGCTCGACACAGCGGCGAAATTCCGGGAGGGGCAAGAAGTCCATCACTTGGGAAAAGACGGTTCGTCCCGAATGCATCGGTCATTCCTTTCGTGAACCTGGAATGACCAAAGAGTACCGCCAACTTCAAATCGATTGCGGGCGTTTGTGCTCCTAACATATTGCCCTATAAATGCTTACGGTGAATCTCATTTCGAACAACCGGACAGTAATGGTATACTCGTAGAGAATGAGACCAAGGCATATGGGCAAGGCTGAGGATCATGAGTAAAAAGAGAAAGCGCAATTCACGTTTGTTTCATCCGCATCAACCTCAAGACCCGACGCCGCGAAGCGGAGCCATTTCTGCCGAAAGAGGCGGCGGCTTCTGGGCCCCTTTCGATGCATATAACGCCCTGGATGCTCCACTGCGCGCAGGCGCGCTCGCGAAACTGGGCATTCATGTGGCCGACCCGGCGGTTCAGGGCATACTGACAAAAAGCCATTTCGTCATTCCGGGGATGACCCGTTTCGAGTGCCAACGGTGCGGGGAATGCTGCCGGTATGCGAGGAAAGTGGCCCAGCTTACCTACGAACCCTGTCCGTTTCTCACCGCCGAAAACACCTGCGCCAAACACGATGACCGCTACCTTGTCTGCAAATGGTTTCCTTTCTGGGTTTTTAACTCTCCGAAGCACGGCCCACTCCTTACCATAAAGCCGTACTGTTCGGGATATGGCAAAGGGCCGCTGGTGGAGTATGATGCAACGCTCAAACGCAGCAGACATCTCGCCGTTACGCAAACCACCGAAAGCGACGGCGCATTCGTGATCCATGATGTGCTGCTTGTGCCCGGCCGCAAAGACTGGGCATTTCCGTCGAAGTCCAATATCGATGAACTGATGAACAATATTCTTCAGGAAAGCAGAAAACTGGCAATTGAGCGGACGTCGGAACGTTCCCTTGAGCGCGCGGGCGAAGTGCATTTCGCGCACCACTACACTTCCGGACTACTCGGCAGCATCGACGCGCCATTGCTTACCATCAATGAGCAAGGTCTGATCACCGATGTCAATGAGGCTGCAAGTGAGTTTCTCAAGCGAGGGCGGGGCCTCCTGGTTGGGCGGGCTTTTCCATCTTTTTTTGTCAACCCCGACCGGGTCGCGGCAAGTATCACCTCCTGCTTTTCCCACGGCAAGGAGACCGCCTCGGCCCAGCGGCTGCGTTTGCCCGACGAATCGACGGTGCCCGTTCTTCTCCACGGACAGGTGTACCGGGACCGTGCCGATGGCCTGGTACACAGCTCGCTCGTGTGCATCACCCCCGTCTCTGCTGCCGTGTACACCGAAGTTAGCCGGTCGCACAATTATGCGCGGGGCCTGCTCGAAGCAAGCCTCGATGCGCTTATGGTCATCGACCAGGATGGCACCATCACCGACGTCAACGAAATGCTGGTTACCCTTACCGGTTGTGCGCGGGAGCGGCTTATCGGGTCCCCGTTCAAAGACCTTTTCGTCGACCGGGAGAAAGCCGCCCACGGTGTGGGCCTTGCCTTTGAGAACGGCCGCGTGTGCAATTTCGAACTGGCGTTTGTCCATCACGAGCGTGAACCGATACCGGTCTCATTCAACGCCACCGTGTATCGCGATTCCGATGGTGTTGTGCAGGGCGTTTTCGCGGCCGCGCGCGACATACGCGAACGGCTCGCCCTAATCCATGAACTCGAAGAGGCGAAACACTACACCCGGGGGCTGATCGAATGCTGCATCGATCTTATGGTGACCATCAACCGTGATGGCATCATTACCGACGCTAACAATGCGGCCACAACCATGACCGGACGGTCTCGAGACGAAATCATCGGAGCGCCATTCAAGGATTTCTTTGACGACCCGGAGAAGGCGCGCTGGGGCGTGGACCAGACCTTCACCCAGGGAGCGGTAATAAACTACGAAATGAGTCTGCTCACCGCGTCGCAGAAGACCGTTCCCGTTTCGTTCAACGCGACACTCTATCGCGGTTCGCAGGGCGCGGTGCAAGGCGTTTTCGCCATTGCAAGGGCAAAGGAGTAAGCATATGAAAATGGTAAGAAGAAGGCCGACCAGGAGAATGCAAGGCGACAATGAACGCGGCTTCTTGCGAAAGCGGGCCCAAGAGGCGCTGCGCGCGGCGGAGCGGGCGGTGGCTATTCGCGAGCGGCTGACGAAGCAGAACCCCGTCCCCCTGCTTTCCTTGCCGGTTTCGTACCGCGCCCTCCACCAGCACCGGGCTGGCGCCTGCCTTGGAAATCTGACGGTCACCGCTGAGGCTGTGGACTACCGTTCCGACGATGGCAAGGACGTCTTTCACATTCCTATCCGCGACATCCGGTCGGTCGCCCGTGGAATGGGCTCTCTGCTGAACCACGCGGGGAGATCGACAGCCGACGGGACAGGCTGTCGCCTGGAAACCGCCCAGACGGCCTGGCCATTCGATTCGGAATTACGGCGGCACGATCAGCGGTTGAAGTTCTGCCGGGGCCGTGGGGTGGCGAAGGTGGCCCTCGCCCGCAAGTTGGCGGTGCGGCTATACGGGAGACGGCGCGAAGCCGTGGCGCCCAGGCCGCCGGCTCGCGAGAGTTGTGGGGTCTCTTGACAGAGCCGCCGCTATTATAGATGGATATCCCAGCTCGGGCAAAAGTGACATTACCGACGGGACCTTGTTTGGATAAAACAATTCGGCCATAAGTCTGGGCCAAAGGAGTCGGCGTCTGGCACCCAGGGATTGCTAGGGGGCACTTGCAGAAAGGTTCGAATTGCGATAGTCTTGCGCTGTCCGGGAGGCACCCCAAGCAGAGGCTAAGGAGATGGCGGAAACGCGTCGGGCACACAAGAGAATTCCGGCCAAGTTTGAAGTGGACGTTTTTTGGACAACTCGGTCGGGCAAACAACGACAGGTCAAAGCCGAGACGAAAGACGTCAGCGGAACCGGCATGTTCATGATTGTTCCGGTCCGCCTGCGCCGAGAGACGCCGATCACCTTCAAGGTCACCCTTCCGACAGAGATCACGCGGGTCCCTGTCGAACTCATATGCCAAGGGAGGGTGATCCGCGCCAGCCGTGCGGGAGAACCTCCAAGTTTCGGCGCCATTATCGATGATTACGAAATCCGGCCGGTGCTGCCCGCCGAGTGAAGATGCTGGTCACGCAGGCTTAGGCTTCCGCCACCTGCCGAAATCTGCCCCCCTCAAACTTGTGAGTGCCCCACCGTGATGCACGTTCAGGCAGGAGTATTTCTCCGACTCTCTGCCACTCCGCCGGTGGTGCCCCGAGCGGTTGCTTCGCGGCCGGGGGAAGTCGGTTCATTCTTGAGGCCACGAGTGGGCCAGCGAAGAAAACGTCCACGCATCCTGATCGCCGACAAGGAGGCGGTATTCTGCTTCGGCCTCACGAAATTGCTGGGTCTCGAAGATGACTTGCGGGTGGTGGCGCAAGCTGAGAATGGCGAGCAGTTGCTGGCCTTGGCCGAAACCTGCAAGCCCGACTTGGTCTTTGTGCAGACAGAAATTGTGAGGGAGGGAGCGGGCAATCTTCTTCCTCAGGTCTGCCGAATCTTACCGCAGAGCAAATTGGTCGTTGTGGCAGCGGTCTTGTCCGAGGTGGAATCTCTGCGTTATGTCAAAGCGGGTGCATCCGGGGTGATCTTGAGATCGGCCGAGTCATCGCTCTTCGCCAAGTGCGCTCGCCGGGTGATTGAGGGTGAATTGTGGCTGCCCAAACGCTATGCGGCCAAAGCGAAGAAAACCATCGAGCCGGCGGAAGGCAAGGCGCCACCCCCGGCCGTCATCTTCACACCGCGAGAAAAGATGATTATCAGTTGCCTTATGGCGGGGTGCGGGAACCGCGAAGTTGCTCGTACCCTTTCGATCGGCGTGCAGACCGTCAAAAACCACTTGCGAACGATTTATGACAAGCTGGGCGTGGCGGACCGCCTGGACGTGGTCCTTTACGCCGTCCACAACCGTCTGGAGCTGCCCGTTCTCGGCAGTGGATTGGGGAACTCCATATCTAGGCCGAAGTCTCAACCTGGCTCGGGAAGCACTTCGCTGCTGGCTCGTCCCTGATCTCGGCCTAACATTCATCGTTTAATCCCGAATTCGTAAATTGGCACGCCCTTTCTTACTCTAAGTGCTGTATTTGCATAGGATTACGCCGTGAAAATCTAACTTCGCGCAAGTTGAAAATATGCACAGCAAATCTTTGAAAACAAACCAGATGTTTGCAAAATGAAGCGACTTAGGCTTCCGTGCTAAGATTCAACTTTCGAATTCGGGTTAATTCGACCTTCGCCAAGGAGGTCTGTTTTGACAAGGGACATCCAGAACGAAATAGGTGAAGCCGCCGGGAAAGTCTGGCAAGTCCTTTCGGCCAACGGGCCCCAAGCGGTAGCCCAGTTGAAGAAGAAAGTCGGTGAAACGACCGAGCTTTTGCTCTTTGCTCTCGGGTGGCTGGCCCGCGAAGATAAAGTCGAGATCACGCAAGCAAAAAAGGGCTTCAGGGTTCAACTGAAATAGCGGAAGCCTCTACGGCTTCGGACTTCGCTCTGACCTACGCTGGGGGATCATGTGCGCCGCGGCGCGAGGGGCGTCTCCCCCCACGCCCCTCGCCTCGATCCCAAAGGACTTGACTTGCGCCCAGGAACTCACATTATGATTGGTACAGAAAACGGGGGCAGGTCAGTTGAACCTACCCTGCGAAAGTTGCTGGTCACCGACTGCTGGGGAACAGTCCTCCCAAATTTAGAATCAAAACCGAGACCAGGATGGCCGCGACACCGGCCGCCAGCAGCTTCCTGGTCCCAGAAGACGTACCTTTCCATTCCTTCGTGGCCATTCCCAGGGTGCTGGACGAAAGGATGGTGGCCGCGATGTAGAGCGTAAACCCCAGCGACGTTCCATACTTGCCGACATACGTGGCCCCGATGCCGTAGCTGACGATCGCCGTAAGCCACAGTAGCGCCATCGCCACTCCGAGTCCGAGTTCTTTGAGCCAATTCCCTTGTCCGAAGGAACGCCAGCTCTGCCGGCGCCACAGGAGATACACCGGATAGAGAAAGTTGGGCAAGAAGCCTCCCGCGAGGACCACGGCCCAGGCGGCGTAGGTCGCGGTCACGGGGCTGGCGCCGAACTGAATGGTCCGGCGCAGCGTATCTCCACTGAACGTGAATCCGAGATTCCAGGCGGAACCGAGAACGCCGGTGAAAAGGCAAAGCGCGAGGCCTGCCTTAAAGCTCATTCCTGCCGCGGGCGCACCAGGCTGTGACCCGCTCTGCTCCTTCTGCCGACGCGTGCCGGCTTTCGCGTAGAGTGCGAGACCGAAGAGGAGCACCGGCATGCTCACCAGCATCAGCAGGCCGACCGGACGAAAGAGGTCGGAGGGATTAAACGCCAGGATGGGGATGAGCGACCCCGTGAGGCAGACGAGTCCGGAAACAATCGCGAAGGCGACGGCCATGCCGACGGCGCGGATCGAAAGACCGAAGGTCATCTGCGCGATTCCCCAAAGGAAGCCGAACAGGGCAGGGTACAGAAATGCGCGCCACCCCAGGCTGCCGTAGGCCTGCGCGAGGTTTGGCACTAACCCGCCGGCCAGCATCCAGGGCAGCACCAGCAGCGCTACAACCGCGTACACACTCCAGATGTTTTCCCACGCCCACGCGCGTGAATACTTCATGGGCAAGGTGAAACTTCCATTCAGAAGGCCGGCGCCAAACACAATCAGCATCCCCAGCCAGAAATGCTCAGCCATTGGAACCTCCAAGGAGTCGGGGCGATGTCTTCCGGTCCATCAACGCTGGTATTTGTCAAACGTCGCGAACAATTGATGGTGACTCAGTTTGCTGCAGCGGCGTCCCGCCGTGCGGGAAGCGCCGGTGCGGCGGTCGCAGACCGCCGCACCCAAAAACAAAGTGAGTCACTACCGAACAATTCGAGGTCCTCAAATTTGTCCGTGGTCTTCGATCAACTTATTCAGTTTTTCGCGGTAGTACTTGAAGTGCTCCCAGGAAACCTCTGGCGGAATGCCGTGGTCGCCGTAAGGGATGTATCCGCCCCGGCTGAGCAGGTAATTAACCGGTTCCAGGAATTCGTCGATTCTTCGCCTGCCTTGGGCGATCTCGAGTTTGGGAACTCCCCCGAGAATTTGTAACTTGGGATATGCCTGGCGCGCCGCGACGACGTCCATGCCGGCGCTAACCTCCATGGGATAAAGGCCCGTAACTCCAGCCTCCAGGAACAAGGGGATGAGCTGGCGGCAATCTCCATCCGTATCCACGAGGATGATCTCCACTCCCCTGCTTCTCAAGAATGCAGTCACACGTTTGTAATACGGTGTCATGAACTCCTTGAAGACCGCGGGTGATACCATGGAGCCCCTGCCGGCGGAGATGTCCTCCCAGATATGGACTACGTCAATCTCCACCTGACTCAGGACCTCTTCCCAAATGGCAATCCAGAGATCCGTCAGGTGCTGGAGGATGTCCTTCAGGAGCTTGGCTTCGTCATGGTAGAAAAGGAACAAGTTCATGTAACCCAGGCATTGGGCCAACGTTCCAAAGAAGCCACAGGGGTAGCCACCAAGTGCCAGCGGGTAGTCCCGGTTCTTGTACTCCTGAACCAGTTCGGGCCAATTAGTGGGGAATCGTTCGCTGATCCGATCGAGGCGCAGTCGTTCCTCCTTGACCTGCATCCAGCTTTCCCAATCCCTGATGGGATAGGCGAGGGAGGTAGGAATGACGCCCTCCCGCTTCTGGTAGAGACGCGTAACGCCATCCGGATAGATCGCCGTAACAGACTCAGCATCTTCTTCCAAGAGTTTTTCTTCAAAGTGAGGACAAAAGAGCTGTTCCACGTTGACGAGAGCTGTCGTCGAGTCCAGGCCGAAGTAGCCTGCTACATCCTTGTCAATCGGCATGCCCTGCGTTGGCCAATAGAGCCCACCGCCCCACACGAAGATGCCATCCGGCAACGTGATTTTCCTTTCGCGCTCGCCAAAGGTTTTTTCAAATAGGTTCCTGGTTTTCTTCCATTCGTGGGTATAAGCGACGGTGTAGAGGGAGGAGTTGATCGTTGAAACCCTTGTGGGTATGGTGGGATAGCTCCTTTCCGGCAATCCCTCGGCGTACCAGCGCTTAATCGTTGAGCCCCAGTAAGCGAACTCCCACTTGGGCACCCGCACTTGCGTATTGAACTTCATGGCTTCCAGGAATCGCACTCGCGTATTCATGCAGCTCTTCCTCTCTCTTTGGCGCCCTGATTTAACCCATGCCCCTCGGGCGAAATCGCCTACCCCCGCACGGCTGTCCTTCCCCTCAGGGAAGGGAATCTTCTACCCTCTTCGAGCATTGACAAACCGAGGTCGAGACGCCAGTTTGGAACCAGTCATAGACACTCTCCACCCGGACTGTGCGGTCAAGGTCTACGCTGCGTTTCCTCTCGAGCGACCGCCTCGCCTCTCGCCAAAGTCCCTCATCGGCTGCTTGCAAGCTTCGCTACTTTGTGATCTCCGACTTCCGGCGCGTCCGGGTTAGCGTCGGGACCGAAGTAGCGCAGCACCACGAGCGGCTCTTCCTTCGAGGTGTTCTCGACGGCGACGCCCGCGGTAGCGGCTTCGTAGGAAACGAAGAGTTCGTCCTCGGTCATTTCGCCAAAGTGGATCATGGCCGGGCAGTGGACTGCCAGCTTGCCGATGCGCCCCTGTCCTTGAGTGATGATCAACCCGAATGCTCCGTGCTCCGCTAGCACGCACTTGGCGCCCGGCTGAACGGTCAGTTCCTTGGAACTGAAGAGCTGCCGGCCGCTGACTTTGCCGTAAACAACCCACCTATCCAAGTGGCCTCCGGCGGCCGTATCGGCGACGGGGATGGGCTCCAGGTAGTGGTGATCCTTGAAATAGGGGTCGGTGTTGGCTTCCCAATCAAGCAGATCAACCAGATAGTCCAGGTCGTGATGTTTCTCTTTGGGCACGTCCTTGACGAGCAGATCCCACGGGACACAGCGGCCCTCGACCAGCGACTGGTACATCCCGAAAACGTCACTGCCCCACTGCGGCTCGAAGGTGCAGAGCGAGCCGGGCGCATGCAGGATGCAGGGCGGCACCAGCCAGCCCGTGCCCGGCCTCAACCGGTAAGCCTTGGCCAGGTCAAGGATGCCGTTGTCGCCTTCGTTCCAGCGTTCCAGGCAGCGGCGGACTTGCGCCTTGCTCGTCCCCGGCTCCAGGCCGAAATAGGTGTGCGGGAAGTTGTTGTCAACCGGGTTGTACTGGGGCGGGAAATAGTAGGCTTCCGGTTTACCTTGCTGGCCCACCAGCTTGGCCTGGGCTTCATTGTGGTGCATGTGATGGGGAATGGGACCCAGGTTATCGAAAAACTTGCTGTACACCGGCCAGCGGTGGAATTCATCCCACAGTTTCTTGCCAAGCAGCCGCGGACCTTCCGCCGCGATGGCGTCTTTCAACGTGAACTTGTTTCCATTCGAAACGACGTAGCTCAAGCCTTCTTCGGGGGCTCGGTTTTCATTCATCGCCTCGGTGGTGGAGGCAAACCAACGCTCGTCGATGCCGCCACGGTTGGCTCCCAGGGCATAGTAATCCGAGGGCGCCAGCTTCAGGCGTCGGCCCGGCATGAGAAATGACCTTGGAACCCAGTTCGGCGCCAATCGCAGAATCCCTTCCCCTGCTTCGATGGCGCTTCGGGTTAGTTGATTGATCGATGTGCCGCTCATGATTCCCTCCCTTGTCTTCAAGTCAATAGAAGATTTGCTTTAGCTATCGAATCGCCGCTCCCGTCCGGAGGTGCCAGGTGTCTTCCTATCAGAAAATCCATTGGAGGATGGCAAAGACAATGCCGGCCCCTGCGCCCCACAACCCGGGGAGTCGTTTCCCGGGGCTATCGAGAACCTTTCGAGAACCTGCGGCGAATCCTCGCAGGCCTCTCAGGCTTTCGATTCCAGCGCTGGCGCCATTCGATGAGGTCTTCCGCGCCCTGCGCCGAACGTTTCGCCGAGCAGCTCCTTCTTAACGCGTCGTCATCGCACCCAACGCGCACTCCAATCTCCCGCTTCCGCCACTTTTGCTGTCCGGCCGGCTACTACTCCGGCATTACACTCGCAATGTTCCCCTCCGCTTTCGCCAGCACGGCACTTTGTTTTCAATACCAGGGGAGGGTCAAACACGCGATACAGTCACCTTTAAGTCAAAAAGCCTGGTTTGATTTTTCTTTAGACACAGTTTTGCCGACCGACAAGGTCTACGACCGACTGTTGCAAGGGGGCGGACCCGTGGAGCCACGCACGCGTAGTTCCGCCTCGAGCACAATCACCTGACCTTGCTCACTCTCAGGCTCATCCCTGGGAGATTCGATCTGCTGGAGCAGTATTTCCATTGCCCGTCTGCCCATTTCGCAAGTCTGTTGTGCCACCGTAGTCAATGGCGGGTTGAAAGAGGCCGCCCACTCGAAATCATCAAAACCCACAACGCTGATTTGGCCGGGACAGGCAATCCGGTGTTCGGCAAGCGCACCCATGAACCCCAGTGTCATTAGGCTGTTGCAGGGAAAGACCGCAGTCGGGGGATCCGGCAGGCGCAACAACTCTAACCCGCAGCGATATCCACTTGCTAATTTAAAGTCACCTAGCTGGAAGTAGGGGGCAGGAATTGCAAGGCCGGCCTCTTGCATCGCTTTTCGGTAGCCCTCTACACGATCGGTCACGATCGAAAAATCGAATCCGGCCGCGATGATAGCAATACGGCGGTGACCAAGCTGAATTAGGTACCGAACCGCCCGATAGGCGGCCATAAGGTTGTCGGTCAATACCGCGTCTCCCTTGAACCCGCGCGGGGTGCGGTCAAAAAACACGATGGGAAATCTCCGGCGGGTAAGACGGTCCTCGGCAGCGTGGTAGTTTGAGCTTGATATCAAAACGCCATCTACGCGGTGCGAGAACAATACGCCCAACTGCCGGCGTTCTTCCTGAGGGCCGTCGTTAGCGTCACTTAGGATGACGGAATATCCGCACCGTTTTCCTTCCATCTCGACACCGCGGATTACGCTGGTGAAGAACGGGTTCGCGACGTCAGGAATGACCATTCCGATGGTATGAGTCCGCTGCAGCTTGAGGCTCCTGGCTATCTGGTTCGGGTGATAGTCCAGTGCGGCCATTGCCTCCTCGACCCGTTTGCGCAAACGTGGGCGGACAGTAGTGCAGTCGTTTACTACGGCAGAAACGGTGCCCACAGAGACGTCAGCCAGGCGGGCGACGTCAAGCATGGTTGGCCGTTTGGCAGGTGTGTTCTTGGTTTCCATTGTCTTGGATAGCCGAAAGACAACTCCCCCTTTCTCGGATACTCTACACTGGAGCGCAAATTGGCGCAAGGTGGTTGATGGAAAATGGTTGATGGAAAAACGCAAACGTTTCATATTTTATTTGAAGGACGTCCCTTGGAAGGGGAGCGGAGACCGTCAATGAGCGCACTCCACTTCTATATATCAGTTGTCACAATGACTTACACACAGCAAGCGCAAAGTCCCAGGTTTAATCTCTCCTTCGACGGCCAAAAAAATATTATGAAACGGCAATAAAATGCTTGACAACGGGCTCCCGCAGTGCTATTGAACTATCGTCATTGCGAGTTCCGGCTCAACAAATGGTTGTGCGTCCTGAACGCGCTGCCCCTGTGAGCTCGCCACCGCCCTCTTCGAAGCAGGGAGGCTCCGAGTTGACGGAGGAGGCCCCCGCTTTAAGACAGGGTGGTCGAGTACGTGCCACACTGCTGCTGCTTGTCTGACTATCTTGCGCCGGGTGAAAAGGTCGTTGGCGGAGGCATCCTGAAAAAGGGGATGCCCCCATGGCAACAAGTCCAAAGAACACGATCGGTGACAAGTGCTGTTACAGCGTCCGTTCTGCGGGCTCACCAGTAGTACTGCTCATTGAAAGCCAAATAGCGTCGGTTGTTCAGGGTCAAAAAAGGAGGAAAGGAAAAATGACTGGAGAAACGACATTGAGAACCCACACAATCAAGGCAGAGGGGCGTCAAAACGTTCTGAATCCATGGCCGGTAGGGGTTGGGCTCCTGTTCGTAATCTGCGTTTGGCTAGCTTTCCCAACCACTGGCTCAGCCCAGAATACGGCGTCGATCAACGGCACGATCAAAGACGCGAGCGGCGCTGTCGTTCCGCAGGCAGCTGTGGTCTTGAAGAATGTTGAGACTGGTGTCGAGCGGGCAACGGCAAGCAACGACGTAGGCGTCTACGTCTTGCAGCAAATCCCTCCCGGAAAATACAATATCGAGGTGCGCAAGGAGGGCTTCACTACCGCCGCGGAGCCAGGGGTGACGCTGCTTGTAGGCCA